>CABDYU010000045.1_pt1 | contig 55431 bp, 45 predicted proteins | sample 3132011 | NCBI WGS metagenome assembly CABDYU01 (sample SAMEA5534338, study PRJEB31848) | metagenome | biome: tundra; feature: field; material: soil | place: USA | collected 2013-05 | depth 0.45 m | reverse complement strand
CATTGATACTGGATGAAGCCGCGTTTGCCATAGATCCGATTCCAGTTCCGGATCGAATCGAGCGGGTAGAAAAAACTTTCGTAGCCGAAGATGGTGTGCGCCGCGGTCTTGCGATGAAGCGCGTAATAGACCGCGTTGAACGCCTTGACGGCAAGCCGATTCAGCGCAAATCCCGGAAGGTCGAACGGAACGATTGGGCTGAACTTCGGCATCGTGCTCAGCGGATTCTGCGCGAGATTTCGCGGCAGCCGGTCCAGCGTCGCAAAGTTGCCGACGTTAAGCACCGAGCGCCCCAGCGCGCCCATCCGGCTGGCGCAATCGATCCACGCGACCGAATAGCCCCACTCGGCGTCGGCGCGCTCGAAGGCCTCGATCGCAGCGTCGATATTGCCCGCCCGGATCAACTCGCCATCGAGATAAGCGCTCTCGACCCGCCGCATCCTTAGTTCAAGTTCCAGGATCACGCCGGTCAGGCCCATCCCGCCCACCGTCGCCCAGAACAGCTCGGCGTTTTCCTCGCGCGAGCATCGAAGCACCTCGCCCGACGCGATCATCAGGTCGAAGCTGGTCACGTGCGAGGCCAATGAGGAGTCGCGATGGTGATTCTTGCCGTGCACGTCGGCGGCGATCGATCCGCCAAGCGTGACGAAGCGGGTACCCGGCGTGACCGGCGGAAAGAAACCGCGCGGGAGAAAGACGTCGATCAACTCCGCAATAGTGACGCCGGCCTCGCATCGCAAAAGGCCGGTGGCGGCGTCGAAGGAGAGCATCCGATTGAGCCGCGTCAGATCGACGACGCGATTCTGATCGTTCAGCGCCGCATCGCCGTAGGCCCGCCCCGCCCCGCGCGCGATCAGCGAGGTCGCGTCGGCGGTCACGACCGCTTGCAGTTCGGCGATTTTCTCGGGCCGGTAGATGTCGCTCTCCGAGAGCGGATAGCGGCCCCATCCGGTGAGTAATGCATGGCGCGGCTGCGGCATCGCGCTGGATTCGCGTCGATTGTTTGTCGTCATCGAGTCTGCAACCGCAACAGTCATAGTGAAAAGACCGCAAGTACGCATTGAACCTAACAGGAAGCAGGACGCCCGAGAAACAGCAGGGGTGACCCCTGCACCCAGTATTAAGGCCGCGCTCCGTTGTCGCGCGCTGCCCCTGCCAACGGCTTAATACTGCGCTGCCGTCGCCACGGCCAGGGGTCACCCCTGCACCTGGTATTTAAACAAAGATGCGGGCTTCGCCCTGTTAGAACAGGTTAAGGGGAGAAGGTCGCCCTTTTTTTGTGTCATTCTAGAGCGAAAGTTGCTGTAGCGAAGAATCCCGGATCTTTCCCAGCCCCTCTCTACGGGAGGTGTCACAGACACACGGCGGCCGACCGCAGCGAGATAGGTGAGGGTTCTGCGGCGCCTCGACTCTTTCCGTCATCCCGACCGAAGCGGAGGGACCCCGGATCTTTTTCCTAGCCTCTGCCAGCGGCTGAATATCCATCCCACGCCGTCCGAGTTAGGGCTTTTTTTGTGTCATTCTAGAGCGCTTCTGGATAACTCCGCTTCCACCAGCCGAAGCCCTGAGCGCAGCCGAAGGATCCCGTTAGAGCTTTTTTTTGTGTCATCCCGACCGGAGTCTGCGGAGCGGAGGGACCCCGGATCTTTTTCTTAACATTGGCCTCCCGTGCCCACGGGCGAATGCTCGAAGGCGCCAGATTGCTAAGGTGGTCGGGGGCACCTAACGGCGTCGGCTCGCATCGGGTCGGATAGGAAAATGCGAGGGCTTCCCAAATCGGGGAGCCCTCGCATGCGCTCGGGTTTGCTCGCCGCAGACACAAAAAGACACTTTTTTCGGATGACGGCCCGCGCCTCAAGGAAAAATAGAATGATGTCGCGCCACCCTGCTGCGAGCGTGCTGAAGAATTATTGTTCTTACGGGTTGGGTTTGTACCTGACTAGTTCCGCGAGCAACCCACCCTCGTAGGCGGAGCGATAGTCGAATTTGACGAAGCGATTGACCTGCGGCGAGTACCAGTAGACGAGGGTCTCGTCATCCGCCATCCCGCCAGTGCCGTACAAGCGGCTATTGACCCGAACTTTCAGAGCGTGAAAAGTGCCGGCCGGCACCTGTACTTCCTCCCATCCTAACACCGTCCCGTTGTCTTCAGCCTTGCCCTTGTAGGGAGCTGCGCCCCCCATCTCCCAATCGTAGCTGTTCTTCCAGGTTTTTCCCGGATAAAGAGGGAACGCGAACCACATTGTAGGCTTGCTCGATTTTGTCGGCTCCGACGACGATTCCGTGAGCGAGCGATATACGATTACGTTGAGGGCCGAGTCCGTGATCTCCTCGGTGCCCCAGAAACTCACGTCCATCGTACCATCGTGGACGGCTTCGATGCGGAAGTCACGGTCGGTGCCTTGGATTCTATCGACCCAAACGTCGCCGCTATGTAGCAACGGTTTCGTGATTGGAGAAATGTCAGAACCGGAGCCTGCAATCTTTGCGAATACCAATGTAGGTTGAACGGGTGTCGTCCCGGTCGACAAAGAGTCGCTCGATGCGACGCAACCTGCGATTGTCGCCGCAAGCAAAGTCAATCCTGCCGCGACAAACCGCGCCCACTTCATCCGGTGAATCGGCGCACGACGATTGCTCAAGGACACCTCCGGTGCTTGTTCACAGCTTAAACGAAGCAGACTATCTAGCTAACGCGAATCGGATCGAATCGCTACCGGTCTAAGCTTGGCGGCTTCGATTCGGCGAGCATTTCGGCGAGATCGGAGCTAGTGCGCATCGAAAGCGACGCAACCCTACAGAGTAGAAGCTCGGCGACGGTCCGTCACGTTCGCCAGCTCGAACTGTGCCCGCAGCATTGCGAAATCGTCATCGAGCGCGAGCGTTCTCGCGGACTTGAGATTTGCGACGGACGGAAAGAATAGCGTCCCCTTCAAACCTTTGGCCTGAAACTGGCCGATCTAAGACTGCCATCCCGTCGGCCACTATTCGTGATTTGTTCTCCTGAACTAAAAAACGTTTCACGTGAAACGTTTTCGTAAAAACCCGAGCAGCACAGCACCATATCTGACCACTTCTCAAAACGTTGACTGCCATTGCACCTGGCCGTCGCGATGGCAGCGCAGTATTAAGACACCGTGCGCCAGCGGGCTCCTCTATCGCGTAGTCGCGAAAAGATGCGCCGCGCAGATTTTCGCGTCTTCTCACTGCGGGTGCAGGGGCCGCAGCCCCTGCCCAAGGAAGTGTGAAACCCACGGTGGGTTTCACATTCAATTAAATGAATGCGCTTTTGGAAAGCATCGGTGTGGTCTATAGATTCAGCAATCGCATCCGTCGGGAGATTCGTATGTCTTGGGAGAAAGAAGTCGAAGAAATCCGCCGCCGCGTCGAGATCGCCAAAGGGATGGGCGGGCCCGACAACATCAAGCGCCAGCATGACGGTGGCAAGCTCACGGTACGCGAGCGGATCGACAGGCTGCTCGACGCCGGATCGTTTCACGAGTACGGCGCGATTGCCGGAGCGCCGAAGTACGAGGGGCAGACGCTCGTGTCGATCATGCCGGCGAACTTCGTCGGCGGCACGGGGCGAATCAACGGGCGCCGCGTGGTGGTCGGCGGCGACGACTTCACGGTGCGCGGCGGCGCTGCCGACGCGTCGATCGGCAACAAGCAGGGCTACGCGGAAATGCTCGCGCATGAACTGCATCTGCCGATTGTGCGGCTGGTGGACGGAACCGGAGGCGGCGGCAGCGTGCGTTCGCTCGACACGATGAAACGGACCTACATCCCGGCCAATCCCGCTTTCGACGTGCTGGTAAAATTGATCGGCGAGGTGCCTGTGGTCGCGGGATGCATGGGCTCGGTGGCGGGGCTTGGCGCGGCGCGCGTGGCGGCGTCGCATTTCTCGGTGATGGTTCGCGGGTCGAGCCAGTTGTTTATCGCGGGACCTCCGGTCGTCAAATGGGGCGTGGGCGAGGAACTGACCAAGGAAGAACTCGGCGGCTCCGAAATCCACGCGCACATCAGCGGTGCGGTGGACAACGAAGCCGAGAGCGAGGACGACGCGTTCGCGCAGATTCGGCGCTTCCTGTCGTATTTGCCGCAGAGCGTGTGGAACGTGCCGCCGCGGATGACGCCCGACGACGACCCCGGCCGGCGCGAGGATGAGTTGATCGGCATCGTGCCGCGCAATCGCCGCCACGGTTACGATGTGCGGCGAATTCTGGAACTCGTGATGGACCGGGAGTCATTTTTCGAGATGACGCCGTTCTTCGGGCCGTCGCTGGTGACGGGATTTGCGCGCCTGGACGGATTCCCGGTCGGCGTGATGGCGAACGATCCGTTCTCGATTGGCGGATCGCTGGACGGGCCGGCGTCGGACAAGATGGTCAAGTTCGTCGATCTTTGCGACACGTTTCACATTCCGGTGGTGAACTTCGTCGATCAGCCGGGATTCCTGATCGGACGCGAGGCCGAGATGGCGGGAACGATTCGGCGCGGCGTGCGCGCGCTGTATGCGCTGTTCCAGACAACGACGCCGCTGGTTGCGATCATAGTGCGCAAGGCGTTCGGAGTCGCGGGAGCGGGCCATGGAATCACGACCGGGTTGAATCTCCGCTACGCGTGGCCGTCGGCGGATTGGGGCTCGCTGCCGATAGAGGGAGGGATCGAGGCGGCGTACAAGCGGGACTTGGCGGCGTCGAGCGATCCCGAAAAGTTGCGAGCAGAATTGGAAGAGAAATTCAACGCCGTACGCTCGCCGATTCGCACCGCCGAAGCGTTTGGAATCGAGGAAATAATCGATCCGCGCGATACGCGGCCGATTCTCGTCGACTGGGTGCATCAGGCGTACGAGATAGTTCCCACGCAGCTGGGAGTCAGAACGCGGACGATGCGCCCGTAGGAGAGCTTTGCGTACCCGCTCGCTGCTTTCGTTTCCTCTCCCTGTTGGGAAGAGGATGAAGGTGAGTGTCCTTATCCAGCGCGCCGGCTCCTTTTTTTAACACTGGCTACCCGTGCACACGGGCGGTCGCTGGAGCGGTTTGAGCGTGCTTTTCAGCCGCCGCATGGCCGCGAGTGAATGCCATCGCGATGATGTAGATTATCATTCCGCCCAGCGCGACCTTGACCCACTCACCCCATCCGTAATGGACCGCGACGTAGAGCGACAGCGGCGCTGAGATTGCGACCCATCCGCGCGCGACCAGCCCGAAGAAGGCCCATCCGGTCGCTTGCAGAGCGGGGGAGACGTCCTCGAGAGCCTCGGAGAACTGAGCAGCCCACGGCACGTAGCCTATAGCCAGGAAGCATCCCATCAGCGACGCGACCATCGTCATCGTGGCGCGTGGAAGCACGTGACCGAAGGTTGGAATCCACCAGGCCATCAGGATCGAGGCGAGCGTCGCGCCGAAGATTGCGATCGGTTTGCGCGTTTGCAGGCGATCGGAGACCAGCCCCGTCAGCACCAGGGCGGCGAGGTTCGCCAGCCAGAAGTATCCATTCATCTTCGCCGCATCGGCAGGCGTGTAATGAAACGCCTCGGTGAACATCAACGGCCCGAAGCCCTGGATCGCAAAATACAGCGTCAGGTTCGCGCTTGCCCCGATGACGAGCAGCCAGACCTCGAAATGACCGAGCAGACGCCTGAAGGCGTCGGTGGTGCTGGAAGGAAGTTCGGAGGCGGAGGGCAGGCGTCCCTCGGCGGCGAGTGCCTGGATTTCAGTCTTCATAATCTGCATGCGCAGTTCGGGGCTCAGATCGCACAGCCACAACACAATCGGGACGTACATCGCGACCGCGAAGAATCCCATTATCCAGATCTGCGATTGCCAAGTGTGATAAATCGGCAGCGTCTTTCCCGCTACGTAGTTGGCGAGGAAGGCCGCGCCGACCGGACCGATCGTCAGCAGTCCGAAGGCCAGCGCACGGCTGAGCCGCGGCGACATATCGCGCACCAGGGCAGCCAAGGCGCCGGCCGTCAGACCGGCCACGATTCCCATCAAGGTGCGCAGAATCACGAACGAGACGATGCCGGTGATTAACACGTTCAGGAACAACAGGCCGGTGACCAGGCCAAGACATATGTCAATGATGAGGACGCGGCCGTAGCGGTCTGCCAGCGGACCACCGAAAAACGCGGAGATTCCAGAAATCAGCACGGCAAAAGTTATAAATGCGCCGTACACGATGTGACTCATGTGCAGGTACGGAAGCAGGATCGGCAGCAGGGGACCCAGCTGGAAATCGTATGCGCCCAGAATCGAAGCTAGCACCGTCAGGATCAGCAGGGACCATCGATGGGCGCCGCGCGGATATTCAGTCAGCGTTCGAGTCGCCACGAAACTGTTCATGCCGTCTCTCCCCATAAGCCCGACGAACGTTGGCTTAGGTTCTCTACAACCAAGAGCCCGGAAAACACAAGGCGCATTCCTCCGAGCACTGGTGCATGCGCGCCGTGCCTGCTAAGAGGCGGGAAGCCGACAAGCCTCGAAAAGGACTGCTGAGCGATGGAGATTAAGAGCCCCGCCGTGGGCAAGGTGATCCGACTCTCGGTCGAGAGCGGGGCGCAAGTTGCGCGTGGCGACGAAGTGATGGTGATCGAATCGATGAAGGTCGAGATACCGGTCAAGGCCCCGGCCAACGGGCGCATCATGGAGTTTCGGGTCAAGCCGGGCGATCAGATTCAGCGCAATTTCGTCCTCGCCGTGATCGAAGCGTGACGCGCAGGGCCAAGTGCTGCCTATCATGGGCAAAGGAATACTCAGATAGACGGGAGTAATACTAAATAGGTAATCGACTAAATACTCATTATATAGTTGGTTCGTGTATACTGTGAGAGTAGAGTGACTACTGGACGCAGGCCGAAGGGGGGTCTTCGCTTTGTCCAGACGTTTTTCGCCATGGCTTCTCGCCGCCGCGGGCGGCTTGCTGCTCGCAGCCAGTCTCGGGGTAATTCTGTCTCTACCGCAGAGCGCAACGTCGCGATCGGCGCGCGCTAACCGCAACGCGCCCGGATCGCTGCACGTGCGCGACCGGGTGGCGCGCGAGGCATTCTTGCTGAGCCGGCGTGGACTGAACTTTGGAGTGCCGCCTGGTGCGTATCGCGCGGCGATCGTCCAGATGCGCCGGCAAGAGCGCAAAGCAGTTGGAAGCGCCAGGCTGGATGCGACGGACTCGCCGCAAGCGGCTGCTTCTCTCGCGTGGAGCGCTCTTGGTCCTTTGCCATTGATTAATGAGATTCCCGCCTTCGGCGGAATTTCACTGGGGGGCGCACTCGCCGGCGTGACGGGACGGGTTACCGCGCTGGTCGCGGACCCGATCGTGAGCGGACGGATGTTCGTCGGCACCGGCGACGGGGGAGTGTGGATGCGCGCCAATGCAACCGCGGCATTCGTACCGATATTCGATCTGGAACCCACGCTGTCGGTCGGCGCGCTTGCGCTCGACACCACCACCAGTCCAAATCCAACGCTCTACGTCGGCAGTGGAGAAGGCAACGGCTCGGCCGATTCATACTATGGCGAGGGAGTGTTCATCTCGAGCGATCTCGGCAATACCTGGACGCAACTCGGCGCAAGCAACTTCGCGCACGCATCGATCGCCTCGATCGCGGTCGATACCACGCAGACGCCGCGAACAATCTACGCGGCAGTAACCTACGGCTCGAGCGCGAACCGGGCGGACGCGTCGTGGGTCGAGGGCGATTTCAGTCAAGACGGCCTGTGGCGCTCGGGCGACGGCGGCGAGTCCTGGATTCCATATCCCGCGGGCACCTTCGGCGCATGGCCGTACTTCACCAGCGATCCATGTCCTGCAGAGTCGGTGGTGATCGATTCCGCGTCACCGACCGCCGTTCTGGTTTCGATTCTCGGAGCCGGCGTGTTCCGCTCGTCGAATTCCGGATTCAGCTGGACTCCTGCCAGCCTGCCCAACTTGAGCGGCGGCGTCGGCCGCGTGAGCGTCGCCGCTGCGGACGGCGTTGCGTATGCCATAGTTGGCGCGGCTGACGGTATCGAGTACGCGGGATTCTACAAATCCGCCAATGACGGAATCACCCGGACTCAGGCGTCGGTGCCGAGCGCGACGCTCGGCAGCACGACTATCGACGGGTCCAGCTCGAGCAACTTTTCGGAGTCGTTCTTCGACTAGACGATTGCGATCGATCCTGCCGACGCAACCGGCGCAACCATCGTGTTCGGCGGCGTCGGAATCTACCGCTCAATCAACTCCGGGAGAAATTGGACTTCGCTCGCGCCGAGCGGTGGAACGCATTCGGATCAACACGCGATCGCGTTCGATCCCGCAAGCGCGCACAGCTTCTTTCTCGGCAACGACGGCGGGCTTTATCGCTTCGACGCCGGTACTCTCACCTGGACTGCTCTCAATGCGAGCATCAGCGCGGCGCAAGCGGATTCGGTCGGTCCTCATCCGACTAACAGCACGGTGGTGATTGCGGGATTTCAGGACAACGGCACCGCGCGCTTCAACGCTGCGCAGCCGCCGGCGTCGAGCTGGACAGAGGTGGATAACCTCGACGGCGGATTCGCGCTCTTCGACACGGTCAACCCGCTGTTTGCCTACCATACGTTCGCGACCACCGCGGTCGGACCATGGGTTTCGCGCTCGACCAACGGCGGAGTCACTTTCAATTCTGCCTCTTCGAGCGCGGCACTACAGACTGCGATGGCGATGGCGGGCGACGGCGGCGCGGCCTACTATCCGCCGCTCGCGAGCGATCCGGCCGTCGCCGAACGCGTGTTGTTTGGCGCGCACTCGGTTTACGTGTCGAATGACGCGATGGCGACATGGGCGCAGCAAACGACTCAGGATTTGACCGGCGGATGCAACAGTGGCGCGTGTGGGCTCGAGGATCTCGAGATCGCGCCTTCTGATGATACCAAGGCGTACGCGCTCTCGATGGAGACCAGCACGACCTTTCGTCCCATGCCCTTCAAAATCTTCACCACCGACCAGGCCGACCTCCAGGTCAGCGCCAGCCAGCCCAATGGCGCCGAGTGGACCGACAAGACCTCGCAACTGCCGCCAATCGTGTTTCCGAATTCCACGCAGGCGACCGGAATTGCCGTTGACCCGTTCGATTACAGCGTCGCCTACCTGAGCCTTTCGGGGTTCACGTCGGCTACCGGAATCGGTCACATTTTAGTGACCACGGACTTCGGCGGTTCATGGACGCAGGCCGACGGCAATCCGACCCTCCAGAGTCCGCCACCCGCCAATGCGCTGCCCGACGTTCCAGTGTTGCGATTGCTGGTCGATCGCAATGACCCCACGGCGAACACTGTGCTGGCCGCGACCGACATCGGTGTTTTCAGGACGACCGACGGCGGATCGACTTGGGCGCCGTTCAACCTCGGGGTGATTCCTGCAGTCGCAGTTTTCGATATCGAGCAGAATCTGAGCGGTGTGGTCTTCGCCGCAACCCACGGGCGCGGGATATTTCAGCTGACCGGCGAGGGATTGCCCGGCGCGCCTCCGTCGCCAACGCCTACCTCGTCAGGTTCCGCAACCCCGACTCCGACGCCGTCCGCAACGGCAACGCCGTCCGCGACGGCAACACCGACGCGCACCGCGACCGCCACCGCGACGGCAACGCCGACCGCGACCTTGACGCCGACGCCGATGCCGACCGTAGCAGCGGCGCTGGCTGTCTCGCCGAGATCCGCGACTTTTGCCGCGAAGTTGGGCAAGAAGAGCAAGGCAAAGAAAGTAACCGCGGCCAATAAGGGCAAAGTGTCGATAACGTTGATCGGTGCGCAGGTGACTGGCGACTTCGCGCTCTCGAAGCGCTGCGGCAGGGAGCTGAAACCCAAAAAGAAATGCACCTATGCCGTGATCTTCGCTCCGACCGCAAAGGGGCTGCGCGCCGGCCTCCTCACGGTCAACAACAGCGGCTCGAGCGGGCCGCGAACTGTGAGGCTGTCAGGAACCGGGAAGTAGCCGCGCCAGGGGATGGCGCGGAACTCGCTTTCGAGAATCCCCAGGTTGCCTTCCATGTTTGGACTCCTTGCTCGAAAAAACTCCACCGCTTTCCATTCCCAAAAAAAGAAGGGCGACCCGCCGCAGGGCCGCCCTTCGTCGATTACTGCTCAGTTGGAAAGTGACTAGCCCTTGGGCAATCCGAGCACGCGCTCGCCGATGATGTTGTGCTGGATTTCGCTGGTGCCGCCGGCGATCGTCAGCGCCCGCGATGCGAGCATCCGATACGACCACTTGCCTTTGTCCAGCGCATACGGCGCCCTGAATGCCATCTGGCTGTACGGCCCCAGCATCTCCATCACGAACTTGTTCATGCGCACGTTAAGTTCGCTGGCGCATAGCTTGAGCACCGAGCCCTCGGGCCCCGGCGGCAGACCCTTGAGCCGGCGCGTCAGTTGCCGAAAGCCGGTGTAGCGCAGCGCAGCCGCCTCGCACGCGAAACCTCCCAGCTTCTGGCGCACGCTTGAGTCTTCCCACGCCGTGTGTCCGTTGCTGCGGATCGTCTTGGCCAGCTCGACCATCTCCTTGACCTGGCCCATCATGTCGCGCCCGCCGCCGAGTCCCGACCGTTCGAACATCAGCGTGGTGATCGCGACCTGCCATCCCTGGTTTTTCTCGCCGATAAGATTCTTCTTCGGCACCTTCACGTCCTCGAAGAAGACCTCGTTGAAATTCGCATCGCCGGTGATCTGCACGAGCGGGCGTACGGTCACGCCGGGACTGTGCATATCGACCAGGATGTAGCTGATTCCCTTATGCTTGGGCGCGTCGGGATCGGTGCGGACCAGCAGGATACACATGTCCGCGTGATGCGCGTCGGAGGTCCAGACCTTCTGGCCGTTGACGATAAAGTAGTCGCCTTCCTCGATGGCGCGCGTCTTTAGGCTGGCCGCGTCGGAGCCGGCGTCCGGCTCGGAATATCCCTGGCACCAGAGCTCGTCCGCCGAAAGAATTTTCGGAACGTAGCGCTTCTTCTGCTCCTCGGTGCCCCAATGAATGATCGTCGGACCGACCAGCATGATGCCCAGTAGGTTGACCAGCATCGGCGAGTCAACTTTCGCGAGCTCCTCGTTGTAAATGATTTGCTCGGTGAGCGACGCGCCGCGTCCGCCGTACTCCTTGGGCCAGCTGATTCCGACCCATCCGCCCGCGTGCATCCTCTTGTGCCACTCGACGCGTCGCTTCCAGTCGTCCGGGCTGCCTTCTTCGCGCATGGCGTCGGCGGCATCTTCGCCCTTGCCCGCCTTGGGCAGGTTGGCATGGAGCCAGCTGCGAAACTCCTTGCGAAACGCTTCGTCTTCGGCGCTGAAATTGAAATCCATTAGTGCCTCCGATGGGGATCGTGCGATGCGCACCTGGCCGCGCCCACGACGAGCGTCAGCCGGCGGCTGCGATCCCTGACACTTCTCATATAGAACAGCCGGTGCCGCCCATCAAGCAGATTTTCGCACTCGGCTCACGACAACCATCGCTGTCATGCGCCTCTTGCTCCTCGACTTCCGGGCAACCGGTACTCCGTCACGTGCGCCGGACCCGGAGTCGAAGGATCGACCCGCGCATCGAAGACCGGCGTCAACGGTTTTGTCGCCTTGAGTCCAGATAACGTCAGCCCTGCAGTGAGCTCTCAGCAGGGGTAGGGAGAAGAGGCGGCCGCTTTTTTGTGCCATCCTGAGCGAAGGCTGCCGGCATCGAAGAGCCTGCCCTTGAGCGTAGCGAAGGGAACCCGGATCCGGGATTCTTCACTGCGTTCAGAATGACACAAAGAAAGAGGCGCCTCACTTCTTCGTTTGACGGAGCGTCACGCATGGAAATCGGATGGATCGGAACCGGAATAATGGGCGCGCCGATGGTGCGACGATTGATCGGCGCAGGCCATCGCGTCCGCGTCTTCAATCGCTCAGCCGACAAGGCGCGAGCACTCGCCCTTGACGGCGCGATCGGCGTCGCCGACGCGGCTGCGTGCGCCACGGGCGCGGCCGCGGTGTTCATCATGGTGCCCGACACGCCCGACGTAGAGGCGGTCGTCGCCAAGATCGAACCCGCGCTCGTCGCAGGGCAGCTCGTCGTCGATATGAGCACTATTTCGCCGATGGCGGAGCGCAGGATCGCGTCGCGGCTGAAGCCGGCCGGCGTCGATTACCTGGATGCGCCGGTGTCGGGCGGCGACCTCGGCGCCCGCGACGGCACGCTCGCGATCATGGTTGGCGGGGACGCGTCGGCGTTCGGGCGTGCGCGTCCGCTGTTCGAGCTGCTTGGGCGCAGGGTAACGCACATGGGCGCGTCGGGCGCGGGCCAGATGACCAAGCTTGCCAATCAGATCGCGGTCGCGCTTGCGCTGGAGGCGGCGGCCGAGGCGATCAAGTTCGCGCAAGCCGGCGGTCTCGATGCGTCGCGGGTGGTCGAGGCGATAGGCGCGGGCGCGGCCGCGTCGTGGCAGTTGTCGAATCTCGGTCCCAAAATAATAGCCGGCGATAATAGGCCGGGGTTTTTTATCAAGCTGATTCGCAAGGACCTGCGCCTGGTGGTCGAGGCGGCGCGTGAATCGGGCCTGGCGCTGCCCGGACTTTCGCTGATGGCCTCGATGTTCAACGCGGCCGCGGCGCTCGGTCACGATCTCGACGGCACGCAGGCCGTCGCGGCGGCGCTCGACAGATTGGCCGACGTGAAGTAGTACCAGAGTCGAACCCGGATTTTTGGAGGCCAAAAATGGCAGACCATCTGCTCACGGAACTGAAAGACCGCGTCCTCTACCTTACGATGAATCGGCCCGACAAGCTCAACGCGATGAGCGCCGAGATGATGGGCGGGCTGGTGGACAACCTGAGGAGCGCCGCGACCAATCGCGAGATAGGCGCCGTCGTGCTGACCGGTGCGGGGCGCGGATTCTGCTCCGGCGGAGATATCGGCGCGATGCGCGGACGCAACGAGGGCGCAGGCGCATCGAGCACGCCGCAGACGGTCGAGGATCTCGTCGCGGGACTGCGGCGCGGCGAAGAAGCGTCGATGATGCTGCACGAGATGGCCAAAGTGACGATCGCAGCGGTCAACGGACCGGCGGCCGGCGCGGGACTGAGCCTGGCGATGGCGTGCGACATCAGGATCGCGTCCGACGCGGCGCGTTTCGCCACGGCGTTCGCCAAGGTCGGCTTCTCGGGTGATTACGGCGGTACCTGGTCGCTGACCCATCTGGTCGGGTCGGCCAAGGCGCGCGAATTATATTTTCTGGCCGACGTGATCGGCGCCGACGAGGCATTGCGAATCGGACTGGCAAATCGCGTGGTGCCGGCGGCGTCGTTCCGCGACGAGGTGCATGCTATCGCGTCGAGGATCGCCAACGGTCCGTCGGTGGCCTATTCATATATGAAGGCGAATCTCAACGCGGCGATCAATCACGAGTTCAACGAGCTGCTCGACCGCGAGGCGTGGGGGCAAATTATGACCGGCCTGACCGAGGACCATCGCGAGGCCGTCAAAGCGTTTCTCGAGAAGCGCCCGCCCACGTTTAAGGGCAGATAGGCAGAAGACCCCGATGGACTTCAAGACGATCATCTACGATGCGCGCGAGCACGTCGCGAAAATCACTATCAACCGCGCCGAGCGGATGAACGGCTACAACGAAACGATGGTCAAGGAAATGTGCGCGGCGATCGATCTCGCCCGCCAGGATGACGAGGTCCGCGTGTTGATCATCACGGGCAGCGGACGCGCGTTCTGCGCCGGCGGCGATATCAGCGGCGCGCCCGAGAGCCATTCGCGATTTCACGGGCATCCGATGGGCCACATGCTCGAGATGCGCGAAGGATTCCATCAGCTGGTGTTGTCGTTGCATCGCTTCGACAAACCCGTGATCGCGGCGATTAACGGCGCGGCGGTGGCGGGCGGCCTGACGCTTGCGCTTTCGTGCGATTTTAGAATCGCATCGGACCAGGCGCGGCTGGGGGACACCGCGCTCAAGTTCGCGCTGCTCTGCGACGAAGGCGGAGCGTACCTTTTCCCCCGCTTCATGGGATTGGATCGCGCACTCAAGATGACGCTGCTGTCGGAAGTCTATGACGCCAAAACGGCGCTCGAACTCGGGCTGGTTACCGAAGTGGTGCCGCACGCGGAACTCGAGTCACGCGTGAACGACTTCGCGCGGCGGCTCGCGCAAGGACCGCCCTTGGCAATAAGGCTGGCCAAACGCATGATGTACAAGCAGCGCGAGATGACGCTCGAGAATGCGCTCGAGGACGCCGCGCTCAACGTGATGATCACGAATCCGTCCGAGGACGTGCGAGAGGGCATCCGCGCCTTTCGCGAAAAACGCAAGCCGAATTTCAAGGGCAAGTGAGTTTTTACTGTTTCACCGTTTCAACTTTCACTCACTTCCAGGCCGCGCCGCCACAGGAGACCTCGTCCCATGCCGATGAAGAAAAAAGACATCGAGAAGCTGCTCAAGAAACCGATCGTTGCGGTGGTCGCGGTCACCGCACCCGACGGCGCGCCGCACGCGGTGCCGACCTGGTACGAGTACGCCGGCGGGCAAATCGTCTTTCACACCGCACCGGAGTCGTTCAAACACAAATGCCTGGTGCACGATCCGCGAATCACGCTGGTGGTCGATACCAAGAAGGCGCCCTACAAGACGGTGGTGCTCAAGGGGCGCGCCGCGCTCGAAAAAAAGATCGACGACAAACGCACGGAGCGGATGGCCGTCGAGTACCTCGGCAAGAAACTCGGCAAGGCGTACGCGAAGTCGCTCAAGGGCAACAAGGTCGTCGTCGTGACCTTCAAGCCGGCGCGCACGATCTCGTGGGACTACAGCCAGGAGCGCCCTTAGCGGATAAGGTAAGCCCTGAGCGGCGGGAACTGTTGAGCGGATACCAGGGACGGGGTTCTGCGAGCTGTTCGGCGGCGAATGCCCCGCGGATTCACGATGACCTGCTACCCGATCGCCCTCAGTCGCTCTTTACCTCGAAGAGATCGAAATAACTCGACCCAGTCCGCGGGTACCGCTTCACGAGCTTAAGGCATCGCGCGCCCATCACGTCGCCCCACCGCGGCTCTTCGCGGCTGGCCAGCATCAGGTAGCCTACTTGGGGCACGGTCGCCAGCCATCCGCAGGTGTCGGGCTTCGGCTCGGCCGGGATGCTGACGCATTCAGCCGCCGCATAATACGCCAGGCGGCAATCGCCCGCCGCGACCGCGCGGGGCGGCCCGCCGCGGTGGCGGATATCGGCCCCCGCGTAAGGAAAAGCCCGGGTATCGTAACCGATCGGCCACAGCGTGCGCGCAAGCAGGAGAACCGCGAGCAGGACGGCCGGCGCTGCCGCCGGGACCGCGCGGCTCCAAATCCGGACCCGCGCCAGCCCAAGTGACAGCGACTCAAACCCGATTGCCGCCCATCCGAAAGTGTACGGGACTAAATGGATCATGAACCGCGGGCCGGTGTTCAAGAACACAAAGCCCAGCCCGTAAAAGAGCACGACCACGCCCAGCCAGCACTCGCGCCAGTTCCGGATCGTCGCGCGCCCGCGCACCCAAAGCCCGATTGCGACCAGCACGGCCACCGCGGGCTCGATCGCCTGCGCGAAGTAGTATGGCGTCATCCAAAGATCGAAGCCGATTTTGGACAGGTAGGCACGCGGATCGGCGCGCAGCGGCGCGAACATCGACGTGTCGCGCGAGCGCGCCAGCTTCGTCCACGGCTCCTGGTTGACCCCCAGCTCCATCAGGTCCTTCAATTGGCGGCTGACGATCCAACGGCCGGTCGCAAGATGCAGGTAAATCAGGAAGGGCGATGCAACGAGGATAAACGGGACCGCGAAGCATGCCATCCAAAGCGCCGCCTGCGCGAAATTCCATTGCCGCCAGGCCGCTACGCCCAGGATGAGGAACGCGCAACCGGCGATCAGCAGGCCAATTCCCTCGTCCCGGTACAGGTATGCGGCGCCTCCGAATACCCCCGCAAGGGCAAAGCGCGCCACGCTTTGGCGATTCAGCCCGCTTGCGAACAGCCAAAGCGCGCCGGTCATCAGGCATATGTAACCGGCTTCCGTGCGTACGGAAGCCGAATAGGCCGACAAGCCGGGATGAATCGCGGCAATCGCCGCCGCGCCGGCGGCGATATCCCGACGGCCGAAAACCTCGCGCATCAGATAATAGAGCAGCACCACCGCCGCGGTGCCGAAGGCGGCGGAAATCAGACCGGCGGCGAGTTCGAGGTTGCCGGTCAAAGGCGATGCGAGCGAGATGAGCCACGGATAGAGCGGCGAAAGTCTCGAGTGGAGACCGCTCAGCAAGCGGCCGGCGGCGAAATCGCGCGCCATCCGGAGGTATTTCACGCCGTCGGCCGCGATGCAGAAATTGGTCAGGTTGAGATAGAGCCGGATCGCAAGAGCGGCCGCCGCCAACGCGGCGGCAAGCCTCCATTCCGGACAGCTATCGATCGCCGCGGGATACCATCGGCGCGCCGGCGCCGGGTTTATTATGTAGGCGCGATTCTTCACTCCGAACGGTTGCCGCCGACGGCAGCCATTATCTCCGCTGACCTGCGCAGATTGTCAACGAAGCCTGAGCGAAACGTCTTGCGGCGCCGGCTGCCGTCATCGCTGCTTTCGGCGCGCTAATACATCTGCGATAATTTTATTAGTGGCACGGCAGATACCAAACGATGCGGTTATCGAGGCGCTTGGACACGTAAAGTATCCCGGTTACGCCGCCGATATCGTTGCGCTTGGAATCGTCGAGGATGCCCAGCCTGCACAGAGCGGCGGCTACGCGATCACGATTCGGCAGGTCACCGAGCGCGACGAGGTGATCCGCGAGCTGGCCGGAAAAATCCATCACGCGCTCACGCACGACCTTGGCGTGCCCGGCGTCGAGCTTAGGGTGCATCGAATCGAAGCCGAGCTTGGCGAAAAAACCGGCCGCGTGCGGCTCGAAGGTATCAAGCACATAATCGCGGTGGGAAGCGGCAAGGGCGGAGTCGGCAAATCCACCGTCGCGGCGAACCTCGCGGTGGCGCTGGCGCGATTGGGGCTCAGCGTCGGTCTGCTGGACGCCGACATGTACGGGCCGTCTATCCCGATGATGTTCAACGCCGGTGAGGAGCGGCCCAAGCCGGCGGGCGGACAGAATTTCTTCCCGATCGAAAAGTACGGCGTGAAGCTGATCTCGATCGGATTTTTCCTGGGCGAGAAGGCGCCGGTTATCTGGCGCGGACCGATGGTGATGGGGGCGGTGCGCCAATTTCTCAAGGACACGCTGTGGGGCAGCCAGGATTTTCTCGTCGTCGATCTTCCGCCCGGCACCGGCGACGCGCAGTTGACGCTCGCGCAGCAAGTCTCGCTCGACGGCGCCGTGATCGTGACGACGCCCCAGGACGTTGCGCTGCTCGACGCGACGCGCGCGGTCAAGATGTTTCGGCAGGTGCATTGTCCGATTCTCGGCGTGGTCGAGAACATGAGCTATTTCGTCTGTCCGGATTGCGGCGAGCGCGACGAACTTTTCGGCCACGGCGGCGGCGAGCGGATGGCCGCCGAGGAAGGGACCCAACTGCTCGCGAGGATCCCGATCTATCCCGAGGTGCGCCAGGCCGGCGACGACGGCATGCCGATAACGATCGCCAAACCTGAGCATCCTGCGAGTGTGGCGTTCATGGAACTCGCACGGCGGATTGCAAACGCCGCGGCCGGCTGACAACTAACAACTTGAAATACTTGCTCGACCTGCCGCGCGCCGATAATGTGGCGGTTCGGCCCTATCGTTTCGTCGCCGCCCAGGCGCGGCAACCTAGTTCAACAATGACCGGATTTGGAGCTCGAAAATGGCCACGGTGATAACAGAAGAATGCATTAACTGCGGTGCGTGCGAGCCGGAATGCCCCAACACCGCGATTTACGAAGGCGGCGCGCAATGGGAACTCAACGGCGCGACCACGCCCGCGATCAAGGACGACCTCTACTATATCGTCCCCGACAAATGCACCGAATGCGTCGGCTTCTTCGACCAGGAACAGTGCGCGGCGGTTTGCCCGGTCGATTGCTGCATCCCGGACCCCAAGATTCCCGAGACCGACGAGGTCCTTATTGAGCGCGCTCGCGTGCTCCATCCCGATCAAACCTTCGGCGCCGAATACCCCTCGCGGTTTCGAAAGGGCTGACGCCAAGGAGCCTGAAGTTTGACGACAAAAGATCCCGTCCGAATCGCGCCTGCGGACGGCAAGCTCGGCGTGCTGCTGCCCGGCATCGGCGCCGTCAGCACGACCTTCATCGCCGGAGTCGAGGCGATTAAGCGCGGGCTGGGCGCGCCGATCGGATCTCTGACCCAGCTCGCCACTGTTCGCCTCGGCAAGCGCACCGAGGGACGCACGCCGCTGATCAAGGACTTCGTCCCGCTCGCCAAACTGGAAGATCTCGAATTCGGCGGATGGGACATTTACGAAGACAGCGCCTACGAAGCCGCGCGCAACGCCGCGGTCCTCGATTCCGCGCTCCTGGAGCAGGTGCGCGCGCCGCTGGAAAAAATTCATCCGATGGAGGCGGTGTTCGATCAGGACTACGTGCGCAACATCCGCGGCCCCAATCTGAAGGAAGCGCGCACCAAGATGGACAAGGCCGCGATGCTGATGGATGACATCCGGCAGTTCCAGAAACGCACCGGCGTCGCGCGCACCGTGATGGTATGGTGCGGCTCGACGGAGGTGTTCCATCGCCCGTCGGCGGTCCATGAGACCCTGAAAGCCTTCGAGGCCGGGCTCGCTAACAATGATCCCGAAATCGCGCCGAGCCAGATCTACGCCTACGCCGCGCTCAAGATGGGAATCCCATACGCAAACGGCGCGCCCAACCTGACCACCGACACGCCCGCGCTGCTGGAACTCGCGCGCGAGACCAACCTCCCCGTCTGCGGCAAGGACTTCAAGACCGGGCAGACGTTTATGAAGACGCTGATCGCGCCCGGGCTGAAGGCTCGCATGCTGGGGATGTCGGGATGGTTCTCGACCAACATCCTGGGCAATCGCGACGGCGAGGTGCTCGAGGATCCCGGCTCGTTCAAGTCCAAGGAAGAGACCAAGCTGTCGGTGCTGGGCCAAATCCTTCAGCCCGAGCTGTATCCGCAGCTTTACAAAGACGTGTTCCACTCGGTAAAAATCAATTACTATCCGCCTCGCGGCGACTCCAAAGAGGGCTGGGACAATATCGATATCTTCGGATGGCTCGGCTATCCGATGCAGATCAAGATCAACTTCCTGTGCCGCGATTCGATCCTGGCGGCGCCGCTGGTGCTCGACCTCGTGTTGTTCCTCGATTTGGCCCGTCGCGCCGGCATGCGCGGGATTCAGGAATGGCTGTCCTTCTACTTCAAGGCGCCGATGCACGCGCCGAACATCTATCCCGAGCACGACATCTTCATCCAGCTGATGAAGCTCAAGAACACGCTGCGATGGATGCGCGGCGAGGACCTCATCACCCATCTCGGGCTTGAATACTACGACTGACGGCCGCGGCGCGGGCCGTTTCGCTCACGAGCGCGCCGCACTAGAATCAAGGCTCGATGGGCGTGCTTAGCGGCAAGACGATCGTTCTCGGCGTGAGTGGCGGAATCGCCGCCTACAAATCCGCGGAACTCGTCCGCCTGCTCGTCAACTCCGGCGCGATCGTCCGGGTCATGATGACGCGCAATGCAATCGAGTTCATCACGCCGCTCACGCTCCAGACGCTCAGCTCGAATCCCGTCGCCACCGACACGTTCTCTCTCACGCAGGAATCCGAAATCGGCCACATCAGACTCGCCGACAGCGCCGACGCGATCGTGATCGCGCCCGCGACCGCCGACGTGATCGCCAGGGCCGCCGTCGGTATCGCCGACGACATAGTGACCACCGTGTTGCTTGCCACGCGCGCGAAAGTCGCGTTCGCACCCGCGATGAACGTGCACATGTACGAGCATCCGACGGTCGTCGAGAACCTCGCCAAACTGCGATCGCGCGGCGCGGTGGTCATCGATCCCGGCGAGGGCGCCCTCGCATGCGGTTACGAGGGCAAGGGCCGCCTGGCGGACCCGGCGATCATCGTCGCGGAAATCGAGAAGATGCTCTCCGCGCAGGATCTTGCGGGCGAAAACATTCTGGTAACGGCAGGACCGACTCAGGAACCGATCGATACGGTGCGATTCGTCTCCAACCGTTCGTCGGGCAAGATGGGATTTGCGATCGCGCGCGCGGCATGGCGCCGCGGCGCCGCCGCGCGAATCGTCGCGGGTCCGTCGGCGCTCGCGACGCCTTACGGCGTCGAACGAATCGACACGGTGACTGCGGCCGGGATGCTCAGTCAAATCTCCAGCAATTTTCCGTGGTCCACGGCGCTCGTGATGGCGGCGGCGGTTGCCGATTTCCGCCCCGCGAATCCGGCGCGCGGCAAGATCAAGAAAGATGCGCGCGGGCTTCGACTCGAGATGGAGTCGATCGCCGACGAGATGCCGCGCCTGGCGGCGAAGAAGGGCGCGCGCCTGCTGATAGGATTCGCCGCCGAGACCGACGACCTGGAAGCCAACGCCCGCGCCAAGCTCAAACGCAAGGGGCTTGACCTTATCGTCGCCAACGATGTGACCCGGGAGGGCGCCGGCTTTGAAGTCGATACCAATATCGTCACGCTAATCGGCTCCGACGGCCGCTCCCAGAGTTATCCGCAGATGTCCAAAGACGCGGTCGCGGACCTGATCCTCGATCGAATCGTCGCAATCCGCGCCGCCAAACCGAAGTCCACCCGCCCAGGTAAATCCTTGCGCCTGCGTGCCGTCAGATAGCTTTCGAATGGACGCGTCTTCGCCGCCGGATCGTCGCACGCTGCTCGCCACGATCCGCGATTACGTCGAGCAGCTGCGCGAGGAGGGGATGGAAGGACTTCCCGCGTCTGCATCCGGGGCCGCGCGCTCCGCGCTCACCGCGCCGGCTCCTGTAGCCGGTTCGGCGCCCGAAGCCGGCAGGACCGACGCTGCACTCATGCCCACCGAACTGTTCTCGAAATATCCCGGACTCGAAAAATCCACGACGCTCGCCGATCTGCGCCAGTTCATCGGAGATTGTCAACGATGCAAGCTGGCGCCGCGCCGTATCAATCTGGTCTTCGGCATCGGCGATCCCAACGCGCAGCTGATGTTCGTCGGCGAGGCGCCCGGCGCCGACGAGGATGCCCGCGGCGAGCCGTTCGTCGGCCGCGCCGGTCAATTGCTGACCGACATCATCGAGCGCGGCATGGGCATCCGCCGCGCCGACGTGTACATCTGCAACGTGATCAAGTGCCGGCCGCCCGACAATCGAAATCCCGAACCCGAAGAAGTCGCCGCGTGCGAGCCGTTTCTTTTTCGCCAGATTGACCTCGTGCGTCCGCGCGCGATCGTCGGGCTGGGCTCCTTCGCCGTGCAGGCGGTGCTGAAAGTGAAGACGCCGATCAGCAAGTTGCGCGGTAACTGGCACGATTTCCGCGGCATTCGATTCATGCCCACGTTTCATCCCGCCTACCTGCTCCGCAACCCGAGCGACAAACGGCTGGTGTGGGCGGATATTCAGGAAGTGATGAAATTTCTCGGGATGCCGATTCCGCGCCGCGGCGGTTCCGCCTCGTGAGCCTGCGCTTAAGGTTCGTTGTCATCGCGGCATTAACGATCGCGATCGGATCGTTCGCATCGGATCGGATACTTGCCGCCGCCGCGCCCGCGAAATCGGCCGCGCATCCGCCGTGGGTTCAACTGATCGCGATTGACGGCTCGATCAATCCCGCCACCGCGTCCTACATCGAGGATTCGCTCGCGTCCGCAGATGCCGGAGGCGCAAGCGCCCTGGTGATCGAGCTCGACACGCCGGGCGGCCTGCTCAATTCCGCGGAAAAGATCGTCAAGGACATCCTCGCCGCTCCCGTACCCGTAATCGTGTACGTCGCGCCATCCGGCGCTAGCGCCGCGTCCGCCGGCACCTTCATCACCGAAGCCGCGAACGTAGCCGCGATGGCGCCTGGAACCACAATCGGTGCGGCTCATCCGGTCGAAGAGGGCGGAGAAGACATCAGGGGTGCGATGGGTCAAAAGGTCGAGAATTTCACGGCGACCTTTGCGCGCACGATCGCGGAGCAGCGCGGGCGCAACCAGGATTGGATCGAGCAGGCCGTCCGCCACAGCGTCGCGATCGGCGCGCGCGAGGCGCTTGCCAAGAACGTCGTCGATATCGTCGCGCCCGACCTGCGCAGCCTGCTGACGCAAGCCACCGGCCGCAAAGTCCAGGTCGCCGGCCGCACCGTGACGCTCGCGCTGGCCGATGCCGCCGTGCGCCGCGTGCGAATGACGCCCGGCCAGCAACTGCTCAACACCCTGGCCGATCCCAACATCGTCTATCTGCTGCTGATGGCGGGATTGATCGGCCTGTACTTCGAGTTCGCGCATCCCGGCGTCATCTTTCCCGGCGTTGCCGGCGCGATTTGCCTGCTGCTCGCGCTCGCATCGTTCCAGGTCCTGCCGGTAAATCTCACCGGCTTGCTGTTGATTTTTCTCGGCGTCGGATTGCTGATCTCCGAAGCCTTCGTCACCAGCTATGGAATCCTCGGCTTGGGCGGCGTTACGGCGTTCGTCATAGGCTCGCTGTTTTTGATCGACACTTCGAAGACCGAACTGGTGGTCGATCGCAACATCATATATGGCGCCGCCGCCGCGCTGACGCTGATCATCCTCGGCATCGGATACATCGTGGCCCGCGCGCGCCGCCGCCGCTCCACCACCGGCTCAGAAGGCCTGGTCGGCGAGGTCGGCGAGGTGCGCGAGGCGATCGCTCCCGGCGCGCCGGGCAAAGTGTTTGTCCATGGCGAGATTTGGCGCGCCGTCAGCACCGACGCGCTCAGCCCCGGCGCGCGCGCTCGCGTCAAGTCGATCGACGGTTTGGAATTGCAAGTGCAGAAGTTGCCGTGATGTTTGGAAGAGTTCGCAGCGTTCGGAAGATAACGTAGGGCATCAACAAGCCTCGCGCGCTTGGGGGCGAAGGAGAATCGTGATGGCGAGCGGAGTAGGCGTAGTCGTTTTCATCGTTGCAATTTTCATTTTGAGCGGGCTCAAAATCCTCAACGAGTACGAGCGCGGCGTAGTCTTCCGTCTCGGACGCCTCACTCCTTATCGCGGGCCGGGCGTGATCTTCGTGATCCCCATGCTCGAGCGGATGATGCGAATCGATCTGCGGACCGTTACGCTGGACATCCCGCCGCAAGACGTAATTACCAAGGACAACGTGACCGTCAAGGTCAGCGCGGTCCTGTATTTTCGCGTCGTGGATCCCTCGCGCGCGGTCACCGAGGTCGAAAATTACCTCTTCGCCACGATGCAACTGGCGCAGACCACGCTGCGCTCCGTCGGCGGCCAGACCGAACTCGACGAGTTGCTCAGCCAGCGCGACAAGCTCAACGCGCGCATCCAGGAAATCGTCGATTCGCAAACCGAGCCGTGGGGCGTGAAGGTCACGCTCGTCGAGTTGAAAAATATCGATCTCCCGCAGATTATGCAGCGCGCGATCGCGGCGCAGGCCGAGGCCGAGCGCGAGCGCCGCGCCAAGGTGATCGCAGCCGAAGGTGAATTTCAGGCCGCGCAGCGGCTCTCGGAGGCCGCGGAGATCATGAGCAAGAGTCCCATCACGCTCCAGCTTCGCTACCTGCAGACGCTCAAGGAGATCGCGGGCGAACACAATTCCACCATCGTCTTTCCGTTGCCGATCGATCTGCTCGAACCGTTCCGCGCGCTTGCAAAAGCTGCCGGCGGCGGCGACGACAAGCCCAGGACCTGAGCAACCGTATCGTTTCGTTGGCGCCAAACTGAATTTTCGGAGAGACTTTCGACCCGATGGGCAAGCTAATAATGGTTCGTCATGGCGAGAGCGAAGGCAACGCGATTCGGCGCTTCACCAGCTCCGGCGAAGCGAAAATCACGGAGCTTGGCCGCCGCCAGGCGCGCGAAGCCGCGCTCAGAATCAAGCTCAAGTTTCAGCCGACGCTGGTGATTGCGAGCACCTTTGCGCGCGCCCGCGAGACCGGCCTCATCATCGCCGGGGAACTGCGTATCCCGATCGAATACGAGGTGGAGTTCCGCGAGCAGAGTCTTGGCGACCTCGCCGGACAGCCGTACGAGTCGGTCGCCAACGATCCCAGCTTCGATCCGAAGCGCTCATGGGTGTGGCGCGCGCCGGGCGGCGAGAGTCATGAAGACGTGCTCAGGCGCGTCGCTCCGGCTCTCGACCGCGTAGCCCGGCAATATCCCGAAGACGAGATCGTAATCGTCAGTCATGGCGGCGTGATGCGATCGGTGTGGGCGCACGTGACCGGCAAATGGGAAAATGCTCACGTGCCGCCCAACTGCGGTATCGTTGTGATCGAGCATGAAAGCGGCCGCTACCGCGATCCCGAAGTGGTGTACGGAGAATCTCCGGCCCGCGAAACCGGCGGATAATTTTCAGTTTTCCACTTTTTCACTCTTTACCCGCGCCCGGCAAAACTGAATCGAGAAATTCCTGGCTGCGCAGCCGCCGATCCACGATCGATCCGATGAACCGCGCCAGCGCGAGCGCACCGTCCGGTCCCGCCGCCTCCGAGCCGGGCGAATCGTCCATCGGCGCCGTCCCCAGTCGCGCGAGAATTGCGGCGGCGGCGCTCGAGAGCTTGATCGCGCCCTCCGCCACCGAAGGCCGGCATTTCGCGCACACGATCCCGCCGCGCGACACCACGAAATAAACCGTCGCGCCGTTGTCGCCGTTGGCGCTCGCGCATATGCGGCAGCGCGTAAACTCGAGTCCGAATCCCGCCCATCCCAGCAGCCGCATCTCGAAAGCCTGCCGTAGCGCCGCATCCGCGAACCGGTGGCTCAGCGCGCCGAGTCCTTCCGACAACACGCGATACGCATCCGCCGCTTCGCTCTCCTCGGTCGTCAGCGCGTCGGTGAGGTCGAGCATGTAGCAGCCCAGCGCGATCTTTGCGAGATCGTCGTCGAGCACGTGTTGAGGCAGGTCGGCCGCTTCGGCGCGCGTTATAAACACCAACTGCCCGTGCGGCCGCCGGCGGTAGTGCAGGACGACGTGCGTAAATGGTTCGAGCTTGCGCTCGAAGCGATGCCGCGACACTTTGGCGCCCTTCGCGATACCGCTGAGCTTGCCGGCGTGCAGCGTCAGCAGCGTGACGATTCGATCCGACTCGGCGTAGTCGCGCGCGCGAAGCACGATCGCCGGCGTTGATTCTTCGACCGGCATGAATTTCTAATCGCCGATGCTTCTGCGGAACACGGCTTGCTGAATGTCCTTGACCTCGACGCGCATCCGCTCCGCATTGGCGACCGCCCGGCCGGAGTCCGACGCTTCTTTCAGCAGCACGTCGAAACGCGCCGCTATATTCGCGAGTTTCGCATTCGCCTCGGTCAGCGCGCGCCGCCGCAGCTCCTCGCTCTCCCACGCGCCATCGGCGTATTCGCGCAGCTCGCGGCTCTCGAACACCAGTTCCTGCAGCTTGTCTTCGTATCCCCTGACGATTCGGCGCAGCGCCTCGGCCACTTTGGGCCGCTCCTCGGGGTCTTTCCACAGCACGTGCGCGAGGAACATTAGATCGTCTTCGACCACCGCGGTGCGTCCGGCGACGATTGCGTGCGCGCGCAAAATGCCGAGCGAGTTTTTCCAGCGCCGATCCGAGACGATGATTTGCTCGCGCGCGAGTTCGCGCCTGATTTGCGCAATAGCCTCGAGGATTGCGCCCGGCGCCTTGACCGCCGCCGCCGCTGCGCGCAGCTCGTCGAGCTCCGCAAATTCAAGCGTAGTCCGCGTCCGCTCGGGACCGCCCGCCATCATGCGGATGAAGCCGTGCTCCTCCGTGATGTAATCGGCCATGAAGCGCAGCATGAATCGATCGTAAAGCGCGGTCAGTTCGTCCTCGTCGGGCAGTTCGTTCGACGCGCCGAACATTGTAATCAGCGGCACCGCGACGCGCTCGCGTCCGTTGTGGAAGATACGCTCGTTGATGATCGTCAACAGCGCGTTGAGGATCGACGAGTTGGCCTTGAAGAGTTCGTCCAGGAACGCGATGTGCGCCTCGGGCAGTTTGTGCGTGGTGACGCGCCGGTAATCGTCTTCCTCGAGTCCCTTCAAACTCACCGCGCCGAAAATTTCCTCCGGCGTGCTGAACTTCGTCAGCAGCCACTGAAAATAGTTCGCCCCTTCGATTCGCCGGCACAGTTCGTCGGCCAGCATCGATTTCGCCGTTCCCGGCGGCCCGATTATCAGAACGTGATTCGCCGACAGCATCGCGACGATTGCGCCATCGATCAAGTCGCTCCGTTCGAGGAACATCCGGTTCAGTTCCTCGCGGATTCGCGCGAGCTTCGATAGTGCGGTGTCTGCCATTGCGTGCGAGCCGATCCATCGATCAACTCATCATGATCTCTACCAGACCGGAGCCGAAGACTTAACCCCGCCCGCGGCCGTGGCGACGGCAGCGCGGTATTAAGCCGTTTACAGTCGCCGCGCGCGACAACGGAGCGCGGCCTTAACATTGGGTGCAGGGGTCACCCCTGCAGCTTGCCGCTGCGCCGCTGCTGGCGCTAGATCAGGTTACCGCGCGCGCTCGGACGATCCTCGTCGTCGGGGCCGTGCGCGTGGCAGGAGGGCGGCAATGGAAAAGGCGCTGAGCGGTGTCAAAATTCTGGACCTGACGCAATTCGAGGCCGGCACCTCGTGCACCGAGATGCTCGCGTGGCTCGGTGCGGACGTGATCAAAGTCGAGTCGCCAAAGATGGGCGAGCAGGGCCGCTGGCTGCTCACCGAAAAGCCGGGCGTCGATTCCTACTACTTCATCCTGCTCAACGCCAACAAACGCGGCATCACGCTCAACCTCAAGAGCGAGAAGGGCCGCGCGATGTTCATCGACCTGGTCAAGCAAGTCGATATGCTCGCCGAAAATTTCTCGCTCGGCACGCTCGAAGGCCTCGGCCTTGGCTACGATCGCCTGCGCGAAATAAATCCGCGCCTCATCTACTTGACCATCAAGGGCTTTGGCACGCACGGCCCCTACAGCACGTACAAAAGCTTCGACATGATTGCGCAGGCTGCCGGCGGCGCGATGGCGCTCACCGGCTTTCCCGGTTCGCCTCCGCTCAAGCCCGGACCCACCATCGGCGACACCGGCACCGGCATGCATGCGGCCATCGGCGTGCTCGCCGCGTACATCCAGCGCGAACGCACCGGCAAGGGACAGAAAGTCGAAGTCTCGATGCAGGAAGCGGTGCTGAACTTCGTGCGCGTCCCGATGATGGGAACTTACGTAACCCACCAACCCGCGCCGCGCGTCGGCAACCGCATCGGCGGCGGTGGTCCCGGCGACATCTACAAATGCGCGCCCGGCGGCGACAACGACTATTGCTACATCCTGTGCACCACGCCCGAGATGGTCGCGAGCCTGTGGCAAGTGATCGAGCGCCCCGAATTCGCAGGCGACGAGCGTTTCCGCACGGGACGAAACCGCGCGCAAAACGTCGAGGCGCTGACCGCGATCATTAACGAATGGACCGGCCGCCACACCAAGTTCGAGGTGATGCGCATCCTTGGCGAGGCCGGCGTCCCATGCGGCGCCGTGCTCGACAGCGTCGAGTTGCTCAATGATCCCCATCTCAAGCAGCGCGGCATGATCGTCACCATCAAGCATCCCGTGCGCGGCGAATTCGCGATGCCCGGATGCCCGGTGCGGCTGGAAGATTCGCCCGTCGAAGTGACAGCCGCGCCCCTGCTGGGTCAGCACAACGCCGACGTCTATGGCGATTTGCTCGGACTCGGCGCCGGCCAGCTCGAAGATCTCAGGCGCGAAGGCGTCATCTGAGGTTGCGGCTGCCTTGATCGGGCGCGCCGATTTGTTCGAAGCGATCGAATACCTGCGCCGCGAGGGCGAGAGCATCCTCGCGCGCTTCGTACGCTCAAAGCCCGGCGTCGCGTACGCCGATCTCCGCTTCGAAGTCGTCTTCAATCGCGCCGGCGCCGCGGTGGGCGGTGAACCGCGCGACGGCTCTGAGAGCGAGAGCGCTGCGTACTCAGTCTCAGTTCATGTCGCCGACAGGACGGGTCCGGTCGGTTTTGGACAAACCGGCGCCGAGATCGGCGCGCTGGCGCGCCGACCGGCCAAACTCGTCGCCGAACTCCGGCGCGGGCTCGGCGAGGCTTACGATCGCGCGCGCTTCAGCGCCCGCAAAAAAGCCGATCTCATCGCGCGCCTCGGCGACGCGGCGAAGGGCCTCCTCGTTGCGCAAATTCCACACCGCGAAAAAGTTCGCGACGACATCGACGCCAGCTTCCGCCGCGATCCGCGCTCGCTCTTGACCGACGAGCTAAAGAAAATTTCGCTCGACGCGTCGCGCGAAGTCGCAGCGCTGGGCGGCGCGATCGCCTACCAGGTCGTAGCCGCGATGACGGAGTTGCGCCGCGAAATTTTCATCGATACCGCCGGCACCGTCGTGTCGCAGGAGTACGCGTTTTCGCAGGGCGACTGCTACGTCGTCGCGCAGATCGGCGACGGGCACCAGGAAAGTTACGACTCGATCGGCCAGCAGCGCGGGCTCGAATGCTTAAGCGACGGATGGCGCGGTGAGTTGATGCCGAATCCGGACCTCGCGCACTTTTGCGTCAACCTTGCCACCGAGGCGCGCGAGCTTGCCGCCGCACCGATCCTGAGGCCCCCCGATGGCGAAGTCGTGGTCGTTACCGACCCGCATTTCAACGCGCTCGTCTCGCATGAGGTCATCGGCCATCCATGCGAAGCCGATCGCGCGCTCAAGATGGAAGCCGCTTACGCCGGGCGCAGCTGGTTCTTGCGCTCGCTCGCCGACAACCAGTTGGGCAAGGCGGTCGCATCGCCGCTGCTCTCCGCCTGCTCCGATCCGAGCCTCGACGGCTACGGCCACTACCGCTACGACCACGAAGGCACGCGCGGGCGGCGCGTGATGCACATCGATCGCGGCATCTTCACTGGCTTCCTCAATTCGCGCGCGACCGCCGCCGTGCTTGGCGTCGAGCCCAACGGCTCGGCGCGTGCGAGCGAAGGATGGCATGTGCCGCTGATCAGAATGTCCAACACCTTCTTTCTCCCCGGGGAAACACCGCCCGAAAAAATCATCGCGGAGGTCGAACACGGCTACTACGTCTGCGGCCATCAGATTCCCTCGATTTCCGAGTCGCGCGAGAACTTCCGAATTTCCGCGCGCCGCATTTACGAGATCGATCACGGACGAATCGGGCGCCTGTATCGCTCCGGCAGCTTGATCGCCGACTCGAAGAGCTTCTTCACCAACGTGGACGCGGTCGGCAACGATCTGCGGCTCATCGCGATCCCCAACTGCGGCAAGGGCCAGCCGATGCAGGTCAAGCGGATGTCCAACGGCGGCCCGACGATCCGCTCGCGCGCACGACTGGCGGGCAACTGATGCGCACGCTTGCCGACCTCAAGTCCTTCACCCGCGAAGCAACGGGGATTCTCGCGCGCGAGAAGGACCTCGCGAGCTACGAGATTTATTGCGCCAGCGCCGAGCATCGAATCGCCCGCCTCAACTACACCTCTGACATTCCGAGCCGCGGCCTCGAGGAGTTCAAATCGCTTCATGCCGACGGATTCCAGTTACGGATCGCGATGCGCCGCGATCCGCACGAAGTCGGCGCCGCATCCGAAGCCGGCGATTTCAGCTCCGACTCCGTTCGCGACGCGCTCCGCCGTGCACGCAGCGCCGCCGTCGTCGATCCGCATTTTCCCGGCTTCCCGTCTGTCCCGCTTGGCCGCAAGCCTGCGTTGTCTGAAAAGAGCGATCTGGCGAGAGTGGGGGACGGCGCGATCGCTGCCGCCGCGTGGGACGTGCTGGACGGCGCGCTGGCTGCATTCGCGAAGCGGTCCGCGAACGATCGCTTTGGCGCGTCTCGAATTGAACACCCCGGTCTCATCATCGGTGGCGACGTATCCGTGATTCGCGATCGAATCGCGATCTTCAATTCGAATTTCGCTTTCGCTGAAGTCCGAGTGGACGAAAGCGCGCATTTCAACGCCTCCGTCACGTCGATAATCGAATCGCTCGACGCCAAGGGTACTGCCGGCGCGCTCGGCGATTGCGCCGCTGCGATGCGCCGCGCCGCCCGCGTGCTGGGCCGCGACGCCGTCCGCCGCGCGCTTGGCCTCTCCTACGGTGCTCGGCCCGCGGCGGGAAAATTTCGCGTCGTGCTTGGACCGCAGCCGGTCGCCGAAATTCTCAACTACCTGGTGATGGGCTCGCTCACCACCGGTGCTTTTCACGCCGCCAGTTCCGCCTACCACGCAAAATTCGGCGCGCCGGTGATGGACTCACGCTTGAGCCTCGCCGACGACCCGGCCTTTAGCGCAGGCGCGATTCGCCGCCGAATCACCTGCGAAGGAATCCCCACGCGCCGTGTCGAATTGATCCGCGACGGCAAGCTCGTCGGCTTGCTCTCGAATTCCTACGATACTCACCGCCTGCTCACCGACGAGCATCGCGCCGAAAAGCTTGGCGGATGCGCCCCCGCGAAACTCGATTTCGATCCGCTGAGCGGTTACCGGCTCGGCGAAGGCGGGGGCCGGCGCTTCGACGCAAGTCCCGCCGCGGCGGGCACCAACGTCGTGATGCGCGCGCGCGGCGGAGTCACAGACCGTGAACTCGTGCGCGCCGTCGGCGACGGAATTTACGTCGGACGCATCTGGTACACCTATCCGATCAACGGCCAGCGCGCCGGCGACTTCACCTGCACCGTCAGCGGCGACTCTTACATCGTTCGCGACGGCGAAATCGCCGAACCGCTCGCCCCCAACTGTCTGCGCATCAACGCGAGCATCGCGGATGTGTTCGAGCATCCGCTCGCGGTCGGTATGCGGCCGCATCCGGCCACCGTATGGGGCTCGCCCGAGGCCTACTACGTTCCCGCCATCGCCGCCGGCGCGATCGCACTGGCCGAAGTCGCCCCCGCCTGACTACCTGTGATGCTCACTCACATCCGCGCAATCACGTCGCGCGAAATTTCGTCGATGCAATCATCGGTACGACGCCAATAGCCGCGAACACGCGATGCATCACGCGCATCGGATCCTCGGGATACCGCTTTGCCAGCATCGCGCGCAACTCGTCGTCAAATGCCGCAACTCGATCCGGCTCCAGGCTTGCCCCGACCCCCGCGCTTGCGCGAATCCGCCCGCGCCATGCTTCATGGGTATAGATCGCGTCGAGGTCGAACGAAAACGTTTCGATATTTACAAAGCCCGCCACCGCCATGTCGTGCGGCCACAGTGGATAGATTCCCAGTCCGCCGCCGAATTTCCATTTCGGATTGTGTTTCTCGATTAGCTTCTCCGTCGCCTCGGTCATGCTGCCGGGCAGCACAATCCAGTCGAAATGCGCGATCACGAGCCTGCCCTCCGGCTTCAACACCCGCCGCGCCTCCGCCGCTGCGCGCGGACGATCGAACCAATGCCAGCATTGTCCCGCCGTCACGAGATCGAACTCCGCCGCCGCCAGCCCCGTCTCCTCCGCGGCCGCATTCACGTACTTCACGACGGCGCCCGCGCCTCGATCCAGCTCCGCCGCCTGCTCCATCAGCGGCGCCGATCGATCGAGTCCGGTAACTTCGCATCCCCGAGTCGCCAGCCCGCGCGCGATTGTCCCCGTGCCCGTTCCCAGGTCGAGCGCGCGGATTCCCGCTCTCAGGATTCCCAACGCCTTCAACCGCTCGAAAAATTCATCGGGGAAACCGGCGCGATGACGTCCATAGTCGTTGGCGGTCTTCCCAAAATCGGCTGTCAACTTCTTGAATCGCACTTCCGCCGAGCTCATGCGCCGTTCCTCCCGTGAACTTGACTGTATATGACTGCCTCCATCGGGTGCAGCGTTCAGGAAAATGCGTTAGAGGTGAGCTTGCCGCGTATCCATCACGACGCGGTTGTTCCGGTGCCCCACATGGGAAGGGCTTAGGGGTTGGGTAAATGGATTTCGAATTTACTCCTGAACAGGAAGCGTTCCGCCACAAGGTTCGCGCCTGGCTCGACGCGAATCTGCCCAAGGACCTGTGCGTTGACGATGCCCAGGATGAACGTGTCGCGCCCAATCGTGACGTCTTCGAGCGCCGCCGCGCGTGGCAGGCCAAGCTCCACAGCGCCGGATACGCCGGCCTGTCGTGGCCCAAAGCGTACGGCGGGCACGCCGCCAGCCTCATCGAGCAGGTCATTTGGGACGAGGAATATTCCCGCGCCCGCGCGCCCGTGCTGCCCGGATATTTCGGGCTGGGACTATGCGGTCCCACGCTGATGAATTGGGGGACCGAGGCGCAGAAGAAACGCTTCATCCCGCGAATCCTCGGTGCCGACGACATCTGGTGCCAGGGCTACTCGGAGCCGGGCGCCGGTTCCGATCTCGCCGGCCTGTCCACCCGCGCCGCCGACATGGGCGACTACTTTCTCGTCAACGGCCAGAAAGTCTGGACCTCTGGCGCGCAGTACGCCGATTGGATGTTCATGCTCGCGCGCACCGACCCCGAAGCGCCCAAGCATCGCGGCATCAGCTATCTGCTGCTCGACATGAAAAGCCCGGGCATCACCGTCCGGCCGCTGGTCCTGATGAACGGGCACTCGCATTTCAACGAAGTCTTTTTCGACAACGCGCAAGTGCCCAAGGAAAACCTGGTCGGCCCGCTCAACGAAGGATGGAAAGTCGCGATGACGACGCTTAGCTACGAGCGCGCATCCGCCGGCGGCGGCGGCCATAGCTCGCAGGTGCGCCGCCTTGCGGAACTCGCGAAGATCGTCCACGTCGACGGCAAGCCCGCGTGGGAACAGGAATGGGTGCGGCAGCAGCTTGCGCAATTCATCATCGAGTGCGAGGCCGCGCGCTACACGCGCCTGCGCTCGCTCACGCGCCAACTTCGAGGATTGCCGCCCGGACCTGAGGGCTCGGTGCTCAAACTGTTCGGCTCCGAACTGGGCGTGCGCATCGCGCGCTTCTCGACCGAACTGCTCGGCGCCTACGGCCTCGTCGGCGAGCCCACCGGCGTCGTCGCCGATTCCCCGCGATGGCTGAACCGCGTCCTCAGCTCGCGCCAATACACAATCGCGGGCGGCACCAGCGAAATCCAGCGCAACATAATAGGCGAGCGCACGCTGGGCCTCCCCAAGGGATGATCGTCAGCCGGCGAGCTTTGCGCGCAGGAGGTCGTTGATCACTTTCGGGTTTGCCTTTCCGCCCATCGCTTTCATCACCGCGCCGACGAAAAATCCGAACAGCTTGTCGCGTCCCGCGCGGTACTCGGCGAGTTTTTCCGGCTCTGCCGCGAGTATCTTGTCGCATGCGGCCGCGATCGCGCCTTCATCCGATACTTGCGCGAGGCCCAGCTCGGCGATCGTCGCCTCCGCTCCCTTGCCGGACTTCACCATCGCGGCAAATGCGGTCTTCGCGGCATTCAGGCTTACCTTCTGTCCTTCGACCATCCGCAGAATCGCGCCGACTTCGGCCGCCGCCGGCACCGCTTCGACGAACGGCTTGTCCGAGTCGCGGGCGACGCGCAGCACTTCCGTCATCACCCAGTTCGCGGCGCTTTTGCGATTCTTGAGTCCCGGCAGCGTGGCTTCGAAGTAGTCGGCGACGTCGCGATCGGCGATCAGCACGCCCGCCTCGTATTCCGTCAGTCCGAGTTCGCGCACGTAGCGCGCTTTCCGGTCCGCCGGCAGCTCGGGCATTGACGCGCGTACCTTTTCTTCCATTTCGGCCGGCACAATCAGCGGCGGCAGATCCGGCTCGGGGAAATAGCGATAGTCATTCGCATACTCTTTCGAGCGCATCGCGCGCGTTTCCTTGCGCGCGGGATCCCACAGAAGAGTTTCCTGCGCGACTCTGCCGCCTCCCTCGACAATCTCTATTTGGCGTCCGACCTCATACTCAATTGCGTCTTCGACGAAGCGGAACGAGTTGAGATTTTTGATTTCGGACCTGACGCCGTATTCTTTCGCGCCGCGCTTGCGGATCGACACGTTGCAATCGCATCGGAAGCTGCCTTCCTCCATCTTGCCGTCGGACGCATCGACGTACCGAAGTATCGCGCGCAGTTGGCGCAAGTACGCGCCCGCGTCCTCGGCCGAGCGCAGGTCGGGCTCGCTGACGATCTCGATCAGCGGCACCCCCGAGCGATTGAAATCGACCAGGCTCGCGTTTTCGCCGTGGATATTTTTGCCCGCATCTTCCTCGATATGGATTCGCGTGAGCCCGATTCGGCGCGTCTCGCCATTCTCGGTCGGCGGCAAATCGATATAGCCGCCTTTGCAGATGGGAGTTTCGTACTGACTGATCTGGTAGCCCTTGGGCAGGTCGGGATAGAAATAGCTCTTTCGATCGAAAACAGAATAGGGCGCGATCGCGCAATGCGCCGCCAGCCCGGTTCGAATCGCGAGTTCCACCACCCGCCGGTTGAGGACAGGCAGCACGCCTGGCATCCCCATGCACACCGGGCAGACGTTCTCGTTCGGACCCGCGCCGAAAGTCGTCGAGCATCCGCAGAACAGTTTCGAGCGGGTCAGAAGATGGGTGTGGACTTCGAGCCCAATCACCGCCTCGTATGCTTCCCGATTCATCGCAAATTTCGTCAGACCGCGGGTGTCCGCGGCTTGAATGTGCCAGTGCGCTCGAATGCGTCGCCCGCGCGCAGGATTGTTTCCTCGGCGAATGGCGGCGCGATCAATTGCATCCCAATCGGCAGATTGTTCGAATCGTGGCCGCACGGAATCGACATCCCGGGCAGACCGGCCAGGTTCACCGAAATCGTGAAGATGTCCGACAGGTACATCGTCAGCGGATCGTTCATCTTCTCGCCGATCTTGAAGGCCGTGGTCGGCGCAACCGGCGTGACGATCAAATCGCACTTCTCGAACGCGCGCTCGAAGTCGTTGCGAATCAGGGTGCGCACCTTTTGCGCCTTCAGATAGTAGGCGTCGTAGTAGCCCGCCGAGAGCGCGAACGTGCCGAGCATGATGCGGCGCTTGACCTCGGCGCCGAACCCCTTCGCCCGCGTCGTTTCATACAGCGCGATATTATCCTCGGCGTTGACGCGCAGACCGAAGCGGATACCGTCGTAGCGGGCGAGATTGGCGCTCGCCTCGGCGGTCGCGACCAGGTAATACGCCGCGATGGCGTAGCCGGTGTGCGGCAGCGAGATTTCGACCGTCGAGGCGCCCAGAGATTCGTAGTTCTTGAGCGCGGAGCGGATCGACTTTTCGACCTCGGGTTGCATCCCTTCGACGAAATATTCGCGAGGCACGCCGATTCGGAGTCGGCCCACGTCGCCCGTCAGCGCGCGTTCGTAGTCGGGCACCGGACGCGCCGAGCAGGTCGAATCGCGAACGTCCTTGCCGGCGAGGGTGCGAAGGATTATCGCGGCGTCGCGCACCGATCTCGCAAACGGACCGACCTGATCGAGCGACGACGCGTATGCGACGACGCCGTAGCGGCTGACGCGGCTGTAGGTCGGCTTGATTCCGACTACGCCGCAGAACGACGCCGGCTCGCGAATCGATCCGCCGGTGTCGGTGCCCAGAGAACCCAAGCATTCGTGCGCCGCGACTGCGGCCGCAGAGCCGCCCGACGATCCGCCGGCGACGCGCGCGGTATCGTGAGGATTCATCGTCGGCCCGAACGCGGAGTTCTCGGTTGACGAGCCCATCGCGAATTCATCCATATTGGTCTTGCCGACGAAAATCGCGCCGTCCGCGCGCATGCGCTCGATCACGGTCGCGTCAAACGGCGGCACGAACGTCTCGAGGATTCGCGACGCGCAGGTCGTGCGAATGCCCTTCGTCGCGTAGATATCCTTGATGCCGAGCGGGATTCCGCACAGCGCCGGCGCGTTGCCCGCGGCGAGGCGAGCGTCAGCCGCGCGCGCCTGCTCGAGAGCCTCCTTCTCGCACACCGTGATGAAGGCGTGGAGCCGGGGCTCGGCGGCGGCGATGCGGTCGAGGCAATCGCGCGTCAACTGCGTCGCGGTGATTTCGCGCGCGCGGAGCTTCGACGATGCGTCGGCGATTGTGAGTTTGTTCAGTTCCGATGCCATGCGGGAGGTCTTTTTCGACCAAGCTTCTACTCGATTATTTTCGGCACTTTGAAGTAACCGCGCTCGGTCGAAGGCGCGTTGGCGAGCATCGCCTCCGCGTCGGGACGGTTGGTCACTTCGTCGTCGCGCATGGGCATGCCGGCCTCGCCGACCTGCGTCGTCGGCGCGACATCTTTGGTGTCGAGTTCGTTCAATTTATCAACGTAGGCAAGCATTTCGTCCATGTCGGCGCGCAGGCGCTCTTCCTCTTCCGGCGACCATTCCAGACGCGCCAGACGCGCGACGTGGCGCACCTGCTCGAGCGTTATCTTCGTTTCGGCCATCGCGATTCCCCGCGAATCGTAACATTCCGCGCGTTCCATGTCAGGGGAGTACATAATTAACGCCGAACGGCAGAGTGTTCGGAGGGGGAGCTTAATTGAATGCGGAACCCGCCGTGGGTTTGCAGGGGTGACCCCTGCACCCAGTGAAAGGAGAATCGGCACCGCCGCGGGATGCGGGACTTCGTCCCTGTTAGAAGGGGTTGACCAAGAAAGAGCCCGTCCGTTTTTTGTGTCATTCTGAGCGAAAGCTGCTGGAGCGAAGAATCTCGACGGACTCTCCGGCGACCGGCTTGCGGCGGCAGGCGCGGACTTCAGTCCGGGCTCGATTCCCGGCCGGGGTATTTTTTAGAAGATTCCACTCACGATTTTTTCTGGTTTCAATGGTCGCGCGGTTCGTCCGGCGCGAAGACCGCAAGCTATACGCAAAGTACACTTTTCTTCCATCCAGGCAGCCTCTGAAAGTTATAAACTTACAGTAGGAAGGTAATTCGTACTATTTGCTCTATCTATTGGACTCTTTCAGGCCGCTTATGTATGTTTTGATATCCTATATATCTCACGGCTCCTTTAGTCTTGCTTTAAGCCGTGGTCAGTGTAAAAAGGCATGCGATGAAACCCGATCCGCAAGATCAGCCGATGCTCGTGCCGCAAGAAGTGCGCGAGATCCTCGATCAGATTCGAAGCGACCATGAACTTATCGAGCGCCTCAGGATAACCCCTGAGGAGCTCGAGACGCTGTCGAAATGCGCGATGCTCGGAACCCTGACCTGCAAGCAGGATATGCTTTTCATCTTGCGCCAAATTCGCGAGGCGGGGGGCGGCTCCGCAATCGGTCAGACGTCCCTCTTCCCTCAGCCGGCTCCGCCCGCGGATCAGGAGGAAGATCCCATCCCCCCGGACCGCCGCCGCATGTTGGTTCGTCTCGCCGGCACGGCCGTGCCCGAGCCGGGTTCGCTTGAGGGTGTTGTTCGTCGCCGCGGGCCCGAGCGGTTCGGCATTCTTCTCTGGACGATCGTCCTGGTCGTGGGGCTGGCGTGGAATTTCCTGATCGCGATGTCGCGCTGGCGTAATAACTTCATGACCAGCATCGGAATGCCCATAGGCCAGGCTGCTCCTTCGGCTGCGTGGTACAGCAATCTCGACCGGACCTACATTCTGCTCTGGGGCGAAGTTCTGTTAGTGGTAGGCATTGCAGTTGTGATGTACCTCAAATCCCGCACAGGTCACCGCCGCTTAAGAGTCAGACCGGGCCGAAGCTGGCGCTAGCCAGTCGCTCGACCCGTTGGCGCATCTGCTGATTGGCGCGCTGACCGAAGCTGCCATTTTTATCGCGCACGCGGACGACCAGCCCGCCGCCCGCCGCGAGGCCGGCGAAAACGCCGTGCAACTGCTTTCGGGCCTTCGTATCGACAATCGAAAAGGCTAGTTTGAAACGGTTTGCCCGCGTGCTCTCGCCCGGCTACGACTAAGAACTGCAAAACCGCTCGCACGGGGGAGTCGCGATGGAATATCGAATCACGCCCGGCAGATTGGAAATCGGCAAGTTCTCGCTCTACTACGAACGCGTCGGCGCCGGTGCGCCGATCATCTTTCTGCACGGGCTGGGCGGCAACCATCTCTCATGGTGGCAGCAAGTTCCCTACTTCATGCGATCGTTCGAGTGCATCACGGTTGACCAGCGCGGCTTCGGCCTCTCGCCCGACCCCGACGGCCAGTTCAATCGCGCGCATGCGAGCGATCTCGGCGCCATCCTCGACCATCTGGAGATCGACAAGGCCCTGCTGATCGGGCAATCGATGGGCGGATGGACGATCGTCGGCTATGCGCTCGAGCATCCCGAACGCGTCGCGGCGATGGTGCTGGCGGCTACGCCGGGGGGAATCTTCACGCCCGAGATGAAGTTCGAGCAGCCGCGCGAGCCGATCGCCGTCGATGCGACGCCACCGATCGGATCGTTGCCGACCTATGCCGCCGATTATTTCTCGCGGCGCCCCGAGATGGCGTTTCTGTACGACGAAATCCGGATTCATGGCGCGCGGCCTCCCGCCGACGCGGGCATGCGGATAATCGGCCTGCGCTACGATCTGGCCGCAGTGAAGCGCCTCCTGACGATGCCCATACTGTGCATGGTTGGCGAGGCGGACACGCTGATCAGACCCGAGATCGTCAAGGCGCTTGCGTCGGCGATCCCAAATTCGCGGCTGCGCACGGTCCCCGGCAGCGGCCATTCGATCTATTTCGAGAATCCCGCCGTTTTCAATCAGCTGGTACGCGATTTCATCATCGAGATCGGCTACGCGAAATGAAACGAAATGCTCCAGAATTCGTCGAATTGTTAGGCGAGTGACGCAGGACTATAATGGGGACGTTATGAGTCGCATCGCAAATGCCTTGGCGGCCTTCGGGCTGGCGGTGGCGCTGGCGGGATTGGCGTCATGCGTGCCCCTGCAGAATCCCTATGGCACCGGTGCAACGAAAGCGGCGCCTGGGGGGCCCTCGAGCCGCTTCGATTCCAGTTCGAGTCTGCCGCGGCCATCGAGCGCGGGTACTGTTGCCGGCGGCACGATCGATTCGGCGCAAAGCCAGGGTCTCTCCGATTATCTGAAGCATCACTCGCTGCCGCTGGTCGGTGCGCAAGTCGTCACCAGTGCGAGCGGCGGCAAGCAGGTAATCCTGTTTGGCTTCGTCGCAAGCGACTTCGGCAAGACTGACGCCGAGCAGAAGGCTCGGCACTATCTGAAGGATTCGTCGCTGGTGGTGGACAACCGGATCAAGATCAGCCCTGAACTGGCTGGCAGCAGGAGCAGTTCCGGATCGACGGTCAACGGAGTCCCGTCCGCGAATGCGACGGCGTCCGGTGGCTCCGATCCGTACGCCGCGTCTGGTTCGATCCAGGATTATCAGAACAACGAACCGCCCGGTGCGCAGGCCTACCAAGCCCAAGGCCAGCAACAACGGCAGTATCAGCAGTATCAGCAATACAACAGCGCCCCGCCGAGCATGCTGACTACCATCCTGCCGCTGCTGCTCGGCGGAGGCATGTCGATGGGCAGCGGCGGCTACGGCGGAAGTATGGGTGGATTCAGTTCCGGCTACGCGCCGAGTTACGGCAGTTACGGCTATCCAACTTTTCCGCCGCCGATGCCAGGTTCCGGGTTTGGCACGTCGTCTGGAAATCCTTACTGATTCGGCCGCGCGCTTTCGATCGAGTCGGTACCGCTATCTCGCCAGCTTGAATCGGTCGCCCAAAAACACCTGGCGTACTGCCTCGCTGGCGACGATGTCGCGCGGTTTGCCCTCGAACAAAATCTTGCCGGAGTGAATGATATAGGCGCGATCGATGATCGACAGCGTCGCGTGCACGTTGTGATCCGACATGAGCACCCCGATGCCGCGCTCCTTGAGATAAGACACGACGCGCTGAATCTCGACGACGGTGATTGGATCGATTCCCGCGAACGGCTCGTCGAGGCATAAGTACACCGGATCGAGCACGAGCGCCCGCGTGATTTCTACGCGGCGGCGTTCGCCACCGGACAGCACGCCCGCCTTGGCCTTCGCCAGTTTCGCGATTCCGAGTTCGTCGAGCAGCGATTGAAGGCGCGTGTAACGCTCCTCTTCGGTAAGCGGCAGCGTTTCGAGAACTGCCAGCAGATTTTGCTCGACAGTCAGCTTGCGGAAGACGCTGGGCTCTTGCGGCAGGTAGGAAATCCCGTGTCGCGCGCGCTGGTAGAGCGGCAGGGTCGTGATGTCCTCGCCGCCGAACATGACTCGCCCGTGGTCCGGCTTGAGCAGTCCCACCAGCATGTAGAAGGTGGTCGTCTTGCCCGCGCCGTTGGGTCCCAGGAAACCCACCACCTCGCCCGGCCTGACGACTACGTTGACGTTGTCGACGACCGCACGGCCGCCGTAAACCTTGGTTAAGCCTTCGCCGCGAAGCGCCAGCGTTTCGGCCTTTTCAGCCGCGTCGCTGATCTCGCCCGATTTAATGCTTTCGACTCTCGCCATTCTCAAATTCCGCTCAGATGACCATCTTAGAATTTATCGGCTTTGACCGGGATATGGAACGCTTCGCCGGGATTGCCCGCGTGTCAATCACAACACCACCGGTCGGCACGCCGAACCCGCTATCGTCGATGCGATCCAATGCCGGCTGTGCTAAATTGCGGCGCGATTAAGGAGTATTCCAATGGTCAAAGGATTATGTTTCGCCAGCGGCGTCATCTTCGGAGTTTTGTTGACCTGTGCCGCCTGTATGCAGGGGCCGGCGTACAGCGGCGCCGGCTATTACGGACCTCCCCCCGGACCTCCGCCCGGCAGCCATCCTGCAATCTCACAAGCGATGAGTGAGCTACAGCATGCACGCTACGTACTACAGGCCGAGGCCGCAAGTGACTTCCGAGGGCATAAAGCCAACGCGGTCGGCTTCATCGACAACGCGCTCAGCGAATTGCAAATCTGCATGTCGATGCCGTAGCCGCCGCGGACGCCTGCTGCCGGGCGCGCTCCGGACAGACTCGCGATTGCCGCTTTTGCGCGGCGCCGTGGGATGCTACTGGATAGGGTCGTGGCCAACGAAAACGAGTATGACAGCGAGCGCTTTCCCGGAAATTTCTACCAGGGGATGATTCTCAAGCTCGACCGCGCCCGCGGCTGTGGTGTGGTGCGCTCGCATAGCGGCAAGGAAATCCCCTTTGAGTTTCCATTCGTGGCTGTGGTGGGCGCACCAATTGGCGGCACGATGCCGGGGATCGACCTGATTCGCGAAGGCGACATCGTCGGCTTCGATGTCGGCTGGACCTCCAGGGGACTGCGCATCACGACCATCCATCCGCGCGACGCCGCATCGTGACCTACGGGCGCTTGCGCTGGTACATCTGCCACTGCTTGACGCCTATCGGGTACAGCTCGCCCAGGATTTCGTAGCCCTTCGAACTGTAGAACGCGACGTTGGCTTCGGTCCCGGTCTCGAGGTAAACGCCGGCTATTTCAGGCCGCGCCCGTGCCTCCAGCGCGAGTCGGTCGAGCAACGCCTTTCCGTAGCCCTTGCCCTGAAAAGCCGGATCGACCCCGAGGGTTTGCAGATACAGATGCGGCTCCTTGGGATGATGCTTTGCGAGCACGCTGACAATATTCATCGCGCGGATCATCCCGCCCCATCCGACCCCGCGGACCAGTCGCGGCAACTGTGGCAGCCCGGTGGCGATCAACCCAAGCGCGCCTGAATGGCCCACACCTTCGGTCATCGCGGCTGCAACGACGCGTCCGTTATAGACCACGCCGAAGACCGGCTGTCCGGTGCGGCGCGCTATGGCCAGCTGCGCGCGAAACAAGTCCGCCAGATGTTCGGCGCGCGCGACCGGCTCGGTAATATCCGGAAGGATCGCCTTGAAGGCCGGATCGTTGATGAAGGCGCGGCCGAGCGAGACGGCGGCCTGCTCGTGCTGCTCGGGGTACAGGATAGTAACGATCGGTTTTCCATTTTCAGGCATTTCTTTTTTTACCTCGATTCAATCCGACGGCTTCGTGAACACGCGCGCGACCGCGTCGCGCCATCCGGCGAGCAATTGTTCACGCTCGGCGGTTTGCATTTCCGGATTGAACACTTTCGCTCCCTCGACGATCGCGTGCAACTCATCCGGTGATTTCCAGACTCCCATGGCCAGGCCCGCGAGCATCGCCGCGCCCATCGCGGTGGTCTCGGCGATCTTCGCGCGCCGGACCGGCTTATCAAGGATATCGGCCTGGAACTGCATCAGGTAGCGATTGGCGGTGGCGCCGCCGTCGGCGCGCAGCTCGCTCATCGGACGGCCGGTGTCGGATTCCATCGCAACGATCACATCGCGCACCTGGTAGGCGATACTGTCGAGCGTCGCGCGCACGATATCGGCGCCGGTCGTGCCGCGGGTGATTCCCACGATCGCGCCCCTGGCGGATGCGTCCCAATGCGGCGCGCCGAGTCCAACGAACGCCGGCACCACGTAGGGATGCGTGCGATCCTTATTTTTCGCAAGACTCGCGCGCGCCTGGCCATCTGTATCCGCGGCCCTGCGCACCAGCTTCAGGCCGTCGCGAAGCCATTGCACGGCCGCGCCCGCGACAAACACCGAACCCTCGAGCGCGTACGCGGGCTCGCCGGCGGGACCGAGTGCGGCTGTCGTGAGCAACCGATTCTTCGACGGCACGATCTGGTCGCCGGTGTTCATCAGCAGGAACGCTCCCGTCCCATAGGTTGCCTTCGAGTCGCCCGCCGCGACCGCGCCCTGCCCGTAGAGCGCGGATTGCTGATCGCCGATTACCGCCGCGATTGGAATTGCATGCGCTGCGATCGTGCCCGGCGCCGTCTCGGCCAGCGGGCCTCGCGAACTTGCGGGGCGCGGCAACATCTCGCGCGGAACCCCCAGCATCGCGAGCATCTCGTCGTCCCATTCCCCGCGCGCCAGATTGAACATCATCGTTCTCGACGCGTTGGTATAATCGGTCACGAACTCCGCGCCGCGGGACAATTTATGCACCAGCCAGGTGTCGATCGTGCCGAAGCACAGCTCGCCGCGCCCGCCCCGCTTGCGGATTTCGGGCTTTTGGTCGAGCAGCCATTTGAGCTTGGTGCCCGAGAAGTAGGGATCGATGACCAGGCCCGTCCGCCGCGCGACTTCGGGCTCGCGCTCGCGTAAAGCGTCGCAGATAGCGGCGCTGCGCCGGCATTGCCATACGATCGCGCGATAAATCGGGCGGCCGCTGCTCCGCTCCCATACCACGAAAGTCTCACGTTGATTGGCGATACCGATTCCGGCGATCGCGGCGGCGGGCACCTTCGCGGCGGCGATCGCTTTTTTCGAAAGCGCGACGACCGAGCGGTAAATTTCCTCGGGGTCATGCTCGACCCATCCCGGTTTCGGATAGTACTGCCTGATTTCGGCGTAAGCTCGGCCGCGGATGCGGCCGCGGCCATCGACGACGAAAACCGTCGTGCCCGTGGTTCCCTGGTCGATCGCAAGTATCATCTCAGGCATCGCCGTTTTCTCCCGTGTCACTGTTACACGGGCGCGCGAATTTCATAAATGCCCGTGCGCCGGTGGCGCCCACGGCCCGACCCACTGCCCGCTTTGTGCTTGCCTCGCATGTTTGCTGAGGCCATTATACGCGCTTGGCGGAGCCTCTTTTCAGGGAGTCGCGATTGGATTTGATTCATGAGTGAGTTGCTCGAAAAGAAAGAGGACCTAATCCGCTACTTCCAGCAAGGCGGCAAGCCACGCGAACGATGGCGGATCGGCACTGAGTACGAGAAAGTCGCCGTCCGCACCGCCGACTGCACCGCCATACCCTATTCCGGTCCCGGCGGCGTCGAAGACCTGCTGCGCCGGATGGCAGCCAGCTTCGGCTTCGAGCCTGAAGACGAGCACGGCCACATCATGGCGCTCAAGGGTGAACGCGCGGCGATCACACTGGAGCCGGGCGGCCAGATCGAGTTGTCCGGTGAGCAGTGCGACACCATCCACTGCGCCTATGCTGAGTTTGCGCTCCACGTGCGACAAGTGATCGATATAAGCAGCCAGATCGGGGCGACGGTGCTTGGACTGGGGATGCAGCCTCTAAGCCGCATCGATCAGATCGAACTGCTGCCGAAGGTCCGCTACCGCATCATGTACCCGTACATGGCGCGGATGGGGACGCTCGGCCAGCGGATGATGAAGCAGACCGCGGGCGTGCAGGCCAACCTGGACTATTGCGACGAGGCGGACGCGATTCGCAAGCTGCGCGTCAGCATGGGCATCGTGCCGCTGCTCTACGCGATCTTCGCCAACTCACCGCTGAGCGACGGCGGCCTCAACGGCTATCACAGCTTCCGCGGACACATCTGGACCGACACCGACAACCAACGCAGCGGGGTTCCGGAGTTCGTGTTTCGCGGCGATTGTTCGTTCGAGGATTACGCCGAGTACGCGCTCGACGTGCCGATGTACTTCCTGATTCGCAATCATGAGTACATCGATCTCACCCAGCCGCCGGGCCTCACGTTCCGCCAATATCTCGCGCGCGGATACGGCCGCGAGCGCGCCACCGTTGACGACTGGACCAATCATCTGACCACGATTTTTACCGAGGTCCGCCTCAAGCAATACGTCGAGGTGCGCACCGCCGACAGCCAGCCGCCGCAATTCATGCTCGCGTTGCCCGCACTGCTCAAGGGCACGCTTTACAACGACGATTGCATCGAGGCGGCGTGGGACCTGGTCAAGGGATGGAGCTATCGCCAGCGGCTCGAAATCACGGACGCCGCGCATAAGAACGGCCTCGACGCGCGTGTCGGAAAAATCAAGCTGCAGGCGCTCGGCTACGAGTTGCTGCAGATCGCGGCCAAGGGACTCGAGCGCCAGCGGGCATTGAACAAAAGCGGCCAGGATGAGAGCATCTACCTGTTGCGCCTGATGGACTTGGTCCGCGGCGGTCACAGCCAGGCCAGCCTTGTGATCAGCCGCTGGAAGGGTGAATGGAACTACGACGTTGGCCGTCTAGTCAAAGGATGCGCTTACGAGGCTGAATCGATCCTGTAAATGGAAATCAAGTTCACACAACTCCACGTCACGATTCTGAACTTCGTACTGGTCGGAGCACTGGCGATCGTATCGGCTATGTGCGTGCGGGACATCATCGAGCACGCCGTTTCAAAGGAGCCCGCCGCTCCGGCCGTGTCGTCGGCCGCGCCGAAGGCCGCAGGCGGCCTGCGCGCGCGCGCCTACTACGACGCAATCGTCAAGCGCGACATCTTCAACGAGGTCCCGCAGGAGAGCGGACCCGCGCCGGTGGTGGAAGAGGATCTGCACCTGAAGCTGATCGGCACTTCGCAACAGAGCAAATCGAAACCGTACGCGATCATCGAGGATCAAGCCAACAACGAATCGCTCTACCAGGTAGGAGAGGATATCCCGGATGCGGGCAAGCTCGTAAGCGTCGAAACCAACCGTGCGATCATCGACCGCGACGGTCATCGCGTCGCCATCGAGATTCCGGCCTCGGACATTCCCGAAGCGCCGCCTTCCGCTTTGAGCAGCGGGACCAGGTCACCCCGGCCCAGAGGCCTTCCCGCTGCCATGCGGGGCAGACTGCACGGAATTGGTCGTCTTGCGGGCGGTGATGACAACGACAACAGCAACGCCAAGAACAGCAAAGTCGCGATCAAGAAGCTCGGCCCCGGAAAATTCGAGGCCAGCCGCGCCGAAGTTCAGCAGACGATGCAAAATCCTGCGCAGTTCTTCTCGCAGATGCGCGCGTTGCCCCATTTCGTCAACGGCAAGACCGACGGCTTCTCAATCTCCGAGGTCGCGTCGGGCTCCGTCTTCGACCAACTCGGCCTGCAGAACGGCGACTTGGTGACCTCGATCGACGGAAAGCCCGTCACCAATCCAATGCAGGCGATGGGCCTGATGCAATCGATGAGGACCCAGTCGGCGCTCGATCTCACAATCAATCGCGGCGGAGCGCCAACCTCGGTTCATCTCGACCTCCGCTAGGCGATGGAAGTCCGAGCCGCGCATCACGGCGAGCGTGACGAGGTGCTCGACCTGCTCGGACAGTGGTACAACGACCACGGCGAATTTTTCGCCCGCTACAACCATAACGATCCCGGCTTTCGCGATGCGTTGTGCCTGGTTGCGCGCGATGGCGGCCAACTGGTTTCGACCGTCCAGATTTTCGACCGCGCCATCAATCTCGACGGGCAATCGGTTCCGATGGGCGGCATCGGCTCCGTCTTCACGCTCGAGGAGTATCGGCACAAGGGCGTCGCCTCGGCCTTGATGCGCCTGGCGGTCGATACCATGGTGCGCGAGGGCTTCGAAGTATCCTTGCTGTTCGCGGAGCGCCTGACCTTCTACAACCAATTCGGATGGCGTGAGATCGAGCGCAAGTTCAGCATCCTGGCGGGCGCCGCTTCACTGAACGCCCCCGATCGTTTCGTCATCGACAGTTTCGAGATTGCGTGCGACCTTGCCGAAGTTGCCGCGATTCATCGCAGCTACAGCGGTCGATTCAATGTCACCGCGGTCCGCGACGACGCCGCATGGCTCGCGAATCTCAAATTCGCCGGCAATCAGCCGCTCCATTCCGGCGAAGGCTCCGAGGAATATTTCGTGGTGTGTCGCGATGGCGGACGAATCGCGGCGTACGCGCGGGTGACGCGCTTCTACGGCCTTTCGATGGTGATGGAATACGGCTACGTTGCCGGCGCGGTCGGGGCTGACGCGATGCTCGCGACGGTCAAGTGCCTCGGCGAGGAGGCATCCGGCGCGCCGGTCACAAGCCAGCGCACCGGGGATCATCGGCGAGCCGCCCTGCTCCGCAGCGCTTCCACGCCCGCCGCGCCGTCGGCTCTCGTCACGCATACCGCGCACGATCCTGCACTCGAAAGAGCACTGGACGGCGCGGGCTGCCCCGTCGCGCATCACACCGACAACTTTTACATGTGGCGAGTTCTTGCGCCTGACAAACTCGCGCGCCGGCTCGCGATGGCTCCCCAAGCCGCGTCAGCGCGCGCGTTCGAAATCTTCGCCGATTCGCGATCCTTGTTCTGGACCGCCGACCGCTTCTGAGCAAAAACTCATCCCGCGGCTCATGGGCGCTCGCCGCAGCGCGAGTTGTTGGCTACTATTCTTTTGTTGTTTCGATGTGTTGGGGAGGTGGTGTGATGAAAGCTTTTTCAGTATCCGGAGAATCGCTCGCCGGAATTATCGTTAGCCGAAAATTTAGATTGATCGCCGTGACCGTTGCGCTCGCCGCGTTGACGTCTTCGCACACTGCCTTGGCCGCGCGCCGCCATCATGCCGCCGCCAGCGAAACGCCCGCCGAAGAGGAGAGCGCCGCCAGCGAGTCGAAGGCGGGGCTGCAAGGTCCTTACACCGAGGCCTGCGTGCTCGAACCCGTCACCGGCACAGTCATCTTCGAGGCCAATGATCACACACCGTGGCCGACTGCGTCGCTGGCCAAGATGATGCTGATGCTGATCGTCGCCGAAAAAATCCACGACGGCTCGCTCAAGCTCACCGACAATGTCACCACCTCGCGCAAAGCGGCCGAGATGGGCGGTTCGCAAGTCTATCTCAAGGAGGGGGAGACGTTTTCCCTCGACGACATGATGAAGGCTGTTGTCGTGCACTCGGCCAACGACGCGGTGGTGGCGGTCGCCGAATATATCGCGGGCTCGACTGATGCATTTGTAGTGATGATGAACCAGAAGGCCGCCGCGCTCGGGATGAAGGACTCGCACTACTATTCGGTTCACGGTCTGCCACCCGCGCGGGGACAATCGGCCGACGTCGCCAGCGCCTACGACCAGGCAATTCTCGCGCGCGAGATGCTGAAATATCCCGACGTGACCCGATGGTCGTCGATCGACACCGCGCCGTTTCGCGCCGGAACCTTCGAGCTGCGCAACACCAATCACCTGGTGCGGACGTATTCGGGATGCGACGGCCTCAAGACCGGATTCTATGACAAGGCGGGATTCAACGTGGTCGCAACCGCAAAACGCGGCGGCCTGAGGCTCGTCGCGGTTGTGCTCGGCAGCCAGCACAAGTTGACGAATTTCAAGGAAGCGGCCGAGATGCTTTCGCAGGGATTTCTCAACTACGAGATGCATTCGGTCGCAAAGAAAGGAATGCCGGTCGCGCAATCCGTTGCGGTGACCGACGCCGAAACTGCCAGCATCAAGCCGGTTTGGGGCGGCGATGCAGGCGTCTTCGTCAAGCGTGGCGATGCGAACAACGCGATCAAGGTCGATTACAATCTGCCGCCGTCGATCGAAGCTCCCGTCAAGGCCGGCCAGCAGATCGGCACGGCTAATGTGACCGCTGGCGGCAAATCGGTGGCCACGATCGCGTTGCTGGCGCCTTCCGATATCGCCAAGAAAGCCTCCCTGACTAAACGTCTATTAAATATTTTCTGAGCTCAAGTTATTGAGCTTTGTTCCATAAGCAACACCTTCGGTTAGGTTATGAACCTCATGCGTGTTAGGCTTGGTTTCGTAGCTCTGCTTGATGATCCCCAAAGACAAATTCTACCGCGCCTATATGGATTTCTTCGAGACTGCGGAGCGCAAGCGGCGCTGGAATCTCTTCGAGGATGTCCCGTGGGACAAGCTTTCTCCCCGCGCCAATACCGAGGAACGCGCGATTCGCCTCGAGACGTATTGCGCCGAGGAGATGTACTTGCCGGACTACACCGCGGCCGGTACCAAACTGTTGCGCGGCGTGTTTGGGCTCTCATGGTTTCAGACTGCGTGGAGCTACGAGGAATCGCGCCATGGACTCGTGTTCCGCGAGTATCTGCTTCGCTCCGGGCTGCGCACGCAGGAGCAATTCGACAAGTTGGAGACCGACGTATTCTCGCGCTCGTGGAAACTTCCGTTCGCGACGCAGCGCCGGATGAGTTGCTACGGAGCGCTGCAGGAAGCGGCGACCTATCTCGCCTATCGCGCGCAAAAGGATCGCGCGGAACTCGAAAAAGACCCGACGCTCGAGGCAATTTTCTTTCTGGTCAGCCGCGACGAGGCCGCCCACGCCGGGTTCTACCGCGAGATGATCGCGATCGAGATGGCCGAAGACCGTATCGGCACGCTGGCGGATCTCGCGCACGTGATCGCGAATTTCAAGATGCCGGGTGACGGTCTGATCCCGAATTATCACGAAAACCTCAGAATCGGCGGCGGCGGGATCAGTCCACGCCTGTTCTTCACGCGGGCAGTCCTTCCATTGCTCAAGCAGTTGGGCACCAGCCGCGACGAACTCAAGAGCGCCAGCGCCGCAGCGCTCCCAATCCGGGCGGCGTCTTAGCAGGCGCGACCCGACGCGATATAGTTTTACCCGGCAAACTCGCTGCTTGATGCCGACTCCATTGCGATGAACCGGAACCGACTCCTGATTGGCGCCGTGGCCCTGCTTCTCATTTGGGTTGGCGGCAGCCTCGCGCTTCATTTCGGCCTGAAGCATCACGACCATCTCGACTACGATATCGGCGCGCTTTTTCCGCCCGACAAACCATTCCCGCCCGGCGAGATCTTTGCCTCGACGCTGGCCGCGATCATGGACCATGAACTGCACACGGGCTTCGGGTGGCGTCCCAACGATTTCTTCCTGTGGGGTCCGAAAGTCGCGGCGGACAACAACTCCGATCGCCAGCTCGGAATCATCCAGGCCGTTCGCGAGACCACGCGCATCTTCAAGGATCACCTGACCAAGGTTTCCTCGAATCAGTACGATCCAAATCTTGTGATCGCCGACACTGATTTTCGAAACGACGCCGAGAAGTGGATACTGCCATCGCCCGAAGGCAAGTACGACGACGGCATCAAGCATCTGCGGATGTACGTCGCTGGGTTGCACACCACCCCGCCGTCGTCGCGCGAGCTCAACACCCGGGCCGTCGAGTTAATCCGGTTGATACAGACGTGGACCGATCTGCTTGGCGACGCGCACGCGAATCTGTACCGGTCCACAAAGGACGACGGCAGCCCGGTTCATAGCTGGGACTGCGACCATTATTTCTATCACTCGCAAGGTTACGCGCACGTGATGTATCACATGATGCTCGCGCTCGAGCGCGAATACGCGGGGCAGCTCAAGGACGACCCGGTCCTGAAGACGCTATTCGACGATTCGATCGACGCGCTGGGCAAGGCCGCCCTCATAAAACCATTGATTGTCATGAACGGCTCGCCCGATGGACTGTTCGCGAATCATCGCCGCAACCTCGACGCCTACATCAACGAGGCGCGCCAGAAGATGTACTCGATACGCGAAGAACTGCAGCGCTCCCCGCTCTAGCTGATGCGCTACAGCTCGATGAACGGACAGAGCAGCATGACGCCGCCGCGCACGAGCATCTCGATCATCGCAGGCGCCCAGCGGTTTGGAATGCCCAGCGCGCCGGCGGCTGCGCGAATCGCCCACGGCGTCGCGGCCTCCGCGGAGGAACCCCGAAAATCAATCCATCTGCGCTCGGGACGATAGGTCACCAGCTGGTGGCGCTGATGCGCGGCGATATGCGCGCGATCTCGCGCGATCGCCACCGCGGTTGACAGCCCGCCGACTTCGTCGATCAGCCCACGCTCCTTCGCCGCCAGACCGCTCCAGATGCGGCCCTTGGCAACGGCTTCAGCCTGCTCGGGGCTGAGCCGCCGGCCCTGCGCGACCTTCGCGGTGAACGCCGAGTACAGATGACCGACGGTTTCATTGAGCTGCGCGAGCTCGCTGTCGGTCATCGCGCGCGCCATCGACATCGCATCGCTGATGGGCGCGCTTTTCACGAAATCGAAATGGACACCGAGTTCGCTGAGCAGATTGCCGAGATTGAACTTCGCGTACACCACCCCGATGGAACCGGTGATCGTCGCCGCTTCCGCTACAATCGCGTCGGCCCCCGCCGCCACGTAATAGCCGCCCGAGCCCGCCACGTCGCCCATCGAGACTACCACCGGCTTGCCGCGCCCCTGTGCCTCGCGCACGGCCCGCCACACCAGGTCGGAGCCAACCGCGGAGCCGCCGGGTGAATTTACGCGAAACACTATTGCGCTGACTCGCTCATCGCGCGACGCGCGATCGATTTGCGCCGCCGTCGCGACCCCGCTGATAAATTCGCCGGTCGCAGGCGCCTCGCCCGAAATTACCGGCCCGCTGGCGTGCACGAGTGCGATTCGCGCGCGTCGCCCGCGCTCACGGGTAAAGACTGCGTGGCGCCGGTATCGCGCCATGCCGGCGAACACTTTGCCCTTGCCCTCGGGATCGAATTCGGCGCGGATGTCTTCGATATAGCCTTCGCGGTCGATCAGATGATTCTCGACGGCGAACTTTGCGCTGACGAATCCCGCTGCGATCAGCTCGCGCGCGCGTTGCGCGGTCAGTTTCCGGGCCGATGCGATCGTCTCGATCAGGATTTTTTCCCAGTCCGCGACGATCGCCTCCATGCTCTCGCGCACCGCCGGCGACATCGTGTCGCGGCCGAGCATCTCGCCGGCGCCCTTGTACTCTTTCCATTGCAGGGTTTGCGCCTGGATCTTCAGCTTGTCGAGCGCGTTCTTCAGAAAAACGCCGCCGGTCGCCACGCCGAGCATCGTGAGCATCGTGTCCGGATTGGCGACGATTTCCCCCGCTCCTGCCGCGACCAGGTATTCGCGCAGCCCCGCGCTGTCGCCTCGCAGCAGCGCGATCACCCGCTTGCCGCCCGCCTGCGCGGCGCGCAGCAGGCGGTGAATTTCGTGTGCGGTGGCCAGACCGGCGCCGAATTCCGCGATCTCGACCACGATCGCACGAACCTCGTCATCGATGGCCGCCGACTCGAACACGTAGCGCAGATGGTCGAGGCTCTGCGCGCCGCGGCGCATGAGCTGATCGAGAGGCGAGCGAGTCACGTCCTCTTCGATCGGACCCGCCAGGCGAACTATCACGACGGCGTCACGCGGGATTTGCGCGGGCCTGACGACCGCAAGCCAGAACGCCGCCACCATCGCCGCCGCGACTCCAAGGATGGTGATTCCCGCCTTCCAGTCGCCGGCCACGCACGCAACCGAGCCGGCGGCACTCAAAATCGCGACAATAATTGCGAGTCGAACCTCGCGGCTTATCCACAATCGTTCAATAAACGGATTCTTCATCGGTCGCCTTTTTCGATCGCTCCTAATACACTACCGTTTTTGGATGTCTAGGTCTTTCCTCATCGTGATTCTTGCGTTGGCTGCCGCCGGCGTTGCGTCGTGCTCGACCGCCAACGCGCCCAAGACCGCGCCTCCCCCATTTCTCGCCCGTTCGACCACCTTGGAGGTCACCAACGGCATCAAGGTGCTGACCAACGTCGCGATGCCGAATGGATTCGCGCCGATCCCCACACGTCCTCCCATCTGGCTCCAGGAAAGCGAAGAGATTGGCGTCGTCGGGACCCAGGCCGGGCACACGATTATGTATGGCCTGGGAGGCGCCGGGTGGCGAACCGGCCGTATCCTGGCAGCGGAGACGGGGCCGGCCGCGGCCGAGAAGGGAACTATCGTGGACCTCGCCGCGAGCCCCAACGGCCTGACGCTTGCGACCGCAATGGTCGCGCCGGGTGGCAATCGAGTCGATGTGATCGTTCGCGACCTGATCGCCACCGGCGCAGGCAACGTGATCGCCAGCTTCAATGGCCCGTACGATTCCATCTCGATGAGTTGGCTGAACAACGCGACGATCGCGCTTGCACTGCGACGGCATCCCGAACCCCTCGAGTCCGGCGTCAACGGCGTCGCGCCGAATTCCAATCCAGATCAACCTGACGTCGAGCCGCCGCCGAGTCGCGTGGATGGATTGCAGTTGATCGTCGTCACTGGCGCCGGTTCCGTCGCACCGCTGAAGTTCTCATGCCCGATGTCGGCGCTCAGTTGGAGCGCGCACGGCGTCTATGCGGTCGGCCAGGGCGATGCGGGCGCTCCGCCAGTCATCATCGATCGGCGCAACTCCACCTGCACCAAATTTCACGTACCCGTGCCTATCCACGTGCTCGATTGGGACCAGGGCGACGAAGGATCATTCCTCTATGTCGGGCCCGACGCCTCGCGCCGTACGATTGGCGTATTCAAGTACAACATAGCGACAGGCGCCGAAGATTTGCTGGGCATATCGACGGGCGCGGCCTCGTTCATAGGCAGCACCAACACGATCACGCTGGGCAATCAGAAGCTCACGTTCAGGATGGCGATCGAGCATCCCGAGGCGCCGCTGCTTGCTCAACTCGCAATATCGCGACCCGAACAAGGCGAGCTCGATGTGAAATCGCTGGGCTTCGACACTATGCCGGAAATGCTCGCGCAGAGCACGATGGAGTATTCGAGGAGTGCCAATGAAGCCGCGATGCAAATCTATGCGCCCAGTCTGCCCGTGCCGTGGCGAAAAATCGTCACCTATTCGCTGAAATACGATAGTGCGTTTCTACTGGCCGAGGGTCCGGCCCGCGGCACCGTCACGATGAGCTGGTCGCTCAGGGGTCGATGGCTGGCGCTTCTCGACGGCGACGCGACGGCGGGCACGGTGATGACTGTGCTAGCTCCACCCCGGTAGCTTTCCTAGCTGCCCAACTGCGCGCGATTTCCCCAGTAGTCCGACGCGGTGCGGAATGCCGCCGCGGCGCGCTCGAAACTCTCGAACACGACCAGGCCACGCGCGCGCGCAAGCTCCTTGCCCCGCGCCACGATCGCCTCGACGTGCGCAGGATGCATCACGACGGCAAATGGCTTGGTCGAGCGTCCCGCAAAATCCGCCAGCTTGTCGAGCAGGCCCGTGATCTCATACTCGTGCGTGGCCCAGCGTGACGCACGCAGCCCCGTGCCGACCTCCAGCACGATTGCGTCGATGACCGGATCGCGTTCGAGAATATCGAGGATGCGATCGAGATTGCCCTGATCATGCCCCGCGCCGATCGTGCCGCCCGCGTCGAGCGGATTGCGGTAGCTGCCACCGATCATGTTGAAGAACCTCTTCAGTTCGTCGTAGGACGACTCCGATAGCGCGGGAATCTCGAGCCCCGCCGTCGCAAACGTGTCGGTGATTACCACGGATTGCCCGCCGGTCATCGCGACCAGCCCCATCCGCTTGCCGGCGATGCGCTTGGCGCGCGCGAACAGCTCGACCGCGTCCAGCATTGCATCGAGGCTCGCCACTTCGACCGCGCCGCTTTGCCGCACGACGGCGCGCCAGGTCGCCTCGGCAGTCGCGAGCGATCCCGTGTGCGACAACGTCGCGCGCGCACCCGCCTCGGTCACCCCGCCCTTCCAGATGACCACCGGATGGCGCTCGGCCGCGTGCCGCACGCTGTCGAAGAAGCGCCGCCCGTCGCGCACGCCTTCGATATACATCCCGATCGCGCGGGTCGCCGGATCCGCTGCCATCAAGTCGATATAGTCGGCCGCCTCGAGCACCAGCACGTTGCCGATCGACGCCGCCTTGTTGATCTTGATCCCGCGGGTTGGCGCCTGGAGGCAAAAGTTGATCGTGTGCGTGCCGCTTTGCGAGATGAAGCAGACGTCGCCCGCCTCGCCGGCTTTTTCTTCGGGAAAATTGCACAGTCCGGCCCCCGGGCTGTACAGCCCCATGCAATTGGGGCCTACCAGCGCAATCTCCGAGTTGATCGCGATGTCGCGCAGCTCGGCTTCCAGCCGGATTCCCAGCTCCTCCGACGTTTCCGAAAATCCCGACGTGAAAAATCCGATCGCAGCCACGTGGTTGGCGACGCAATCCTTCAAAATTCGCGGCGCGATCTGCCGCGGGACCGCGCTGACCGCGTAATCGATTGGCTCTGTGATTTCCGCCAGGCTCTTGCGGTTCTCCACGCCCATCGCTTCGATTCCGGCTATCTCGTTGGGATCGATTTGCACCGAGTAGAGCTTGCCTTTGAGATGCGCCATCGCGCGGATCCACATGTACCCGCTCATCCGCTTGTCGCCGATCACGGCAACCACGCGCGGATTGAACGCGCGCTCGAGATTTTTGAGCCGCGCGGCACGATGCGGGTCCGGCTGCAACGTCTCGCCCGCGGGGCTGGCGAGCACGATTCGCGCGTCCAGGATTGCCAGACCGTCCTCGTACGCGACTACCGGATTGAGATCCATCTCGGAGATTTCCGGATGCGTCGCGGCGATCCCCGAGATGGTCTCGAGAATCGAGACGATCGCGTCGATATCGACGCCGGACTGACCGCGCACGCCGCGCATAATCTGAGCGCCGCGCAGCCGCGCGAGCATCGATGCCGCCTCACGCCCCCCAATCGGCGCAAGCGCAAGCGCCGTATCCTTCATCACTTCGACCAACATTCCCCCCAACCCCACCATCACCATCGCGCCGAATCGATCGTCGTGGTACGTCCCGGCCAGCAGCTCGACGCCCGCCTTCGCCATCGGCTGCACGGCAACGCCTTCGAAGCGCGCGCCGCGGCCTCTCGCGGCGAGATTGCCGCGAATTCGCTCGAACGCATCGCGCACCGCGCCCTCATTGT
>CABDYU010000032.1_pt1 | contig 58147 bp, 48 predicted proteins | sample 3132011 | NCBI WGS metagenome assembly CABDYU01 (sample SAMEA5534338, study PRJEB31848) | metagenome | biome: tundra; feature: field; material: soil | place: USA | collected 2013-05 | depth 0.45 m | reverse complement strand
CTGCGGGAGGCTGGCAATGGACGCTTACATGGAAATCGACCGTAATATCCCCGCGGAGCTTTGCGCGCTGAGGGACAACGTCCACCGCTTTGCCAAAGAGGTGCTGCGGCCGACCGCAATGGAACTCGACCGCATGCCCGACCCGCAGGATGTCATCGCGCCCGGCTCTCCGCTATGGACCTTCATGCGCCGGGCGTTTGCGCTTGGCTATCACACCGCCTCTTTCCCCGAAGCAATCGGCGGACTCGGCCTTCACGGGCTTGGGGATCAGATCTTTCTGGAGGAGCTCGGATGGGGCGGCGCCGACCTCGCGATCAGCCTCGGCGTCGCGGGCGCTCCGTTTGGTGCGCTGGCGATGGGCGGAAATCCCGAACTTATCGACGCTTTCGTCAAGCCCTACGTCGCCGACCGCGACGCCCGCTTTATCGGATCATGGCCCGTGACCGAGCCGAATCACGGTTCGGATTGGGCGATGTTCCTTGCGAGCGAAGGTGAAGCAAACCCCGCCGGACGCGCCACCATCCGGCGCGACGGCGACTCCTACGTGGTCAACGGCCAGAAGGCGGCGTGGGTTTCCAACGGCACGATTGCGACGCACGGAATCGTGTACCTGATGATGCCGGCGGCCAAGGGCCAGCCGGCCGGGGGCGTGGTCGCGTTCATTCCCTTCAACCTGCCGGGCGTCTCCAAGGGAAAACCGCTCAACAAGATCGGCCAGCGGGCGCTCAACCAGGGCGAGATCTTTTTCGACAACGTGCGCATCCCGGACCGCTACGTGCTCGCCACGCCCGAGGCCTTCCCGATGGTGGCGGCGATTACGCTGACCAACGCGAACAGCACAATGGCGGCAGTGTTCACCGGCGTTGCGCGCGCCGCCTTCGAGGCCGCGCTGGACTACTCAAAGGATCGCATCCAGGGCGGCAAGCCGATCTGCGAGCATCAGCTCGTCCAAAAGCGCCTGTTCGACATGTTCACCCGGGTCCAGGCATGCCGCGCGCTGTCGCGCGCCGTGATAGTACACAACGATCCTCCGCCCGCAATGGACCTCGAGTATGCGATCGCCGCCAAGACCTTCTGCACCCAGGCCTCGTTCGAGGTCGCTTCCGACGCACTGCAGATCTTCGGCGGCAACGGGCTGAGCCGCGAGTACCCGATCGAGAAGATCTTCCGCGACGCGCGCGCGTCGCTGATCGAGGACGGCACCAACGATGTCCTGAGCTTGACCGGCGCACTCCGGATTCTGGATCGCAACCCAGTGCCGATCTGATAGTCGCAGCTCAGGATTGGCATCCGCCTGAACACGTCTCATTTGCGCGTAGGCGCAGCCGCGCCACGACGATCTGCTCCGCCGTGAGTTGTCTGCCAATGGAGTCCGGATCATGACCGTGCAAGAGCTCCGCCGTCGCGGCAAGATAGAGTAACGATGGAAAACGACGAAGTCGCGAAGGTTCTCGACGAGACCGCCGATATGCTCGAGGTGGCGGGCGAGAATTTCTTTCGCGTACGGGCCTACCGCAACGCCGCTCAGGCGATTCGCGATCAAGCTGTGCAAGTCGCCGGTCTAAGCAAAGAACAGATCGATGAAATTCCCGGTATCGGAGCCGACCTGGCGGGAAAAATAACGACGATCGTCAAGACCGGCGGCCTGCCGTTGCACCATGAGTTGGCCTCGAAGTTCCCGCCCCAGCTCCTCGAACTGAGAGATATTCCAGGCCTGGGTCCGAAGCGATTAAAGCTTCTGATCGACCACCTGCAGATTCGCGACCGCGACGATCTCGAAAAAGCCGTCAAGTCCGAGGCGATCCGGAAAATCCGCGGCTTTGGACCGAAGATAGAGGATCGAATCCGCGAATCATTGCTACGGCGCGAGACCGGCCAGGGAAAGCGAATGCTGTATGCGGAAGCGACGCGGATCGCCGCGCAGATCGAAGCCCACTTGCGAAAATGCACGGCAATCCGCGAGTTCGAGCTGGCCGGCAGCTTTCGGCGGCGGCGCGAGACCATCGGCGACCTTGACGCTGTAGCCGCCGCTGCTGACTGCGCCGCGGTCATGAAGCATTTCACCGCCTTTCCCGGTATCACCCAGGTAATCGGCTCGGGCGAGACCAAGACCAGCGTCGTACTCAAAGGCGGTCTGCAGGTGGATCTCCGCGTCGTGCCTGCAAAGAGTTTCGGCGCGGCGCTCACTTATTTCACCGGATCCAAGTCCCACAACGTGCATCTGCGGCGTATCGCCCAGGCACGCGGACTCTTGCTCAACGAGTACGGCCTCTTTCGCGGCGCTGCGGTCGTCGCGGGCAGGACGGAAGAAGAGATTTACCGCGCCCTGGGGCTTTCATGGATGCCGCCGGAGTTGCGCGAGGACCGCGGCGAAATAGAAGCGGCCGCGTCCGGCAAGCTGCCCAAATTGATTGAGCGTAAAAACCTTCGCGGCGACCTTCACACTCATTCGCTGTACACCGACGGGCACGCATCGATCGAGGATATGGCGCGTCAAGCTCGTCAGAGCGGTCTCGAATATGTTGCAATTACCGATCACTCCCGCCGCCTGGCGATGGCCCATGGCCTGGACCCTGAGCGCTTGCGCGAGCAAAGGCGGGAGATCGAGCGAGTCAGGAAAAAAATCTCCGGCATCTCACTGCTTCAGGGCATCGAGGTCGACATCCTGGACGATGGCAGGTTGGATTTGCCCGCCGATGCGCTGAGCAAGCTCGACTGGGTAGTCGCTTCAGTCCATTACAAGCTCGAACAAAATCCCGCCGACATGACGCGCAGACTGATCAAGGCGATTCGCAATCCCAACGTTGACGTAATTGGCCATCCAAGTGGCCGCTTGCTCGAGCATCGCGAGCCCAGCAAGTTCGACCTCGCTGAAATCCTCCGGGTCGCCCGCGAGGAGGGCTGTGCCCTGGAAATCAACTCCCAGCCTCAGCGGTCGGACCTGACCGACACCGCCTGCATGGCGGCCAAACAGGCCGGCGTCAAGCTGGTCATATCGAGCGACGCGCATTCGACTCGCGATTTCGCGTTGCTCGATTACGGCGTCAATCAGGCGCGGCGCGGCTGGATCGAAAAGGACGACGTTCTCAACACCCGACCGCTGAAAAATCTACGGCCCCGCCGCTGAATCAGCGCGGTGTCCTTGGGAAACAGTTTTAACTCAACGTAAGGCAAAGTAGAGTTGGTAGCGATGAGCATCCCCGCCTGATCCGCATTCGCGGTCCGAGGACTGGAGAGACGCCGATGAAAGTTGAGCAGATCATGAATCGTGACGTCAAAAGCTGCCGTCCGCAAGATTCTCTGAACAAGGCAGCGCAGTTGATGCGGCAGAACCGCACGCGCCGGCTTCCGGTGATCAATCGGGACGGAGCATTGGTCGGGTTGCTATCGCTGGACGATCTCGCCTGCGAGGCTGCCAGATCGCTTCGCGGCGGGGTAAATGACGAACTGAGAAACCTGGTGCTGCAAGTGCACTTGTCGATTAACCGCGGGCGCGTGCGCATACACCCGCCTGCTTAGAGTCAAGGGGCGCGAATGCCGGAGCTGCATCAGACTCTGCGGGAGTCAGAATCCGAAGATCTCGGCGCGTTGGTCGAGTTGGCTTTGGACCTGCGAAATTGCTGGAACCACTCCACCGATCCGCTGTGGAACAAGATCGAGCCGGAACTCTGGGCACTCACCCATAATCCGTGGGTCGTTCTGCAAACCTGCTCCCGGACCAGACTTGAGTCGCTGCGCGGCGATCCGGAATTCCGGGATCAGGTTAAGCAGCGCATGGAAAGACACCGCCACGCTCTCAAAAGTCCTGCATGGTTTCAGCACGCTCATAGTAACCCGCCATTAAATTGCGCCGCCTACTTCAGTATGGAATTCGGGCTCAGCGAAGCACTCCCCATCTACTCAGGCGGACTAGGCAATGTCGCCGGCGATCAGTTAAAGGCGGCCAGCGACCTTGGCGTTCCGCTCGTCGCTGTCGGGCTTCTCTATCAGCAAGGCTATTTTCGCCAGATCATCGGCGCCGACGGAAGCCAACGCGCATCATACCCCTACAACGACCCTGGCCAGATACCTGTAACCCCGCTGCGCGATAAGGACGGCGAGTGGCTCAGGTTGAGCGTCAACTTGCCTGGCCAGAAACTGCGCCTGCGTACCTGGCAGGCACAGGTCGGCCGACTGAAACTTTATCTGCTCGATAGCAACGACCCGGCGAACGCGCCGGTTTATCGCGGCATCACCAGCGAACTCTACGGCGGCGGACCTGAACTCCGGTTGGCACAGGAACTGGTGCTCGGGATCGGCGGCTGGCGGCTTTTACGCGCGCTGGGGATCAAACCGGAAGTTTGCCATCTGAACGAAGGACATGCGGCATTCGCGGTGCTGGAGCGCGCACGAAGCTTTATGGAAGACACCGGTGAACCCTTCGAAATTGCGCTGGCCATATCGCGCGTTGGCAATCTTTTTACAACCCACACGCCCGTTGACGCCGGCTTCGATCGCTTCGCTCCCGCTTTGATAAGCCGCTTCCTCGGGCGCTACGCCGAAGAGCAGCTTCACGTAGGTCTTTCGCGTCTTCTCGCCCTGGGCCGCCTGTATCCGGACCATCAGGATGAGCCATTCAACATGGCCTATCTGGCCATTCGTGGAAGCGGAGCAATCAACGCTGTCAGCCGCCTGCACGGCGCCGTGAGCCGGCGAATTTTCCAGCCTCTCTTTCCATCCTGGCCCCAGCACGAGGTGCCGGTCGGACATGTCACCAACGGAGTCCACACACCGACCTGGGATTCCGCGGCTGCCGATGCACTATGGACGGAGACCTGTGGCCGCGAGCGTTGGCGCGGGACCATGGAGACTGTCGGAGATGATATACGCCGCGCCCCGGACAGCGCGCTGTGGGAACTTCGCGCGAAGAACCGTCTCGAATTGGTTCGCTTCGTGCGAGAACGGCTCGCCCGCGAGTTTGCCGCTCGCGGCGGAGATCCAAAAGCCGCCGAGAGTATTTTCGATCCAGACGCCCTGACGCTGGGCTTTGCCCGCCGCTTTGCAACATACAAGCGCCCCAATCTGCTCCTGCATGACCCGCAACGCCTCGTTTCCATTCTGACCAATCCACTACGTCCGGTTCAGCTGGTGATGGCCGGCAAGGCCCATCCGCAAGACACCGCCGGCCAGGCGCTGGTCAAAGCCTGGGTTGATTTCGTCCAGCGGAGCGACGTGCGGCACCACGCGGTCTTTCTCAGCGACTACGACCTGGTACTGGCCGAGCGGCTGGTACAGGGCGCTGATCTATGGATCAACACTCCGCGCCGGCCCTGGGAGGCATGCGGCACAAGCGGAATGAAAGTGCTCGTCAATGGCGGCCTCAATCTGTCGGAACTGGATGGTTGGTGGGCCGAGGCGTACTCGCCCCAAGTCGGCTGGGCATTGGGCAATGGCAAGGAGCGTGGCGATGACCCGGGCTGGGACGCGGCCGAATCGGAAGAACTTTACGATATCCTGGAGAAGCAGGTCATTCCGGCGTTCTATAACCGCGACAACAATGGCATCGCCACCGAGTGGGTCACGCGAATGCGTGAAAGTATGTCACGCTTGACACCGCTGTTTTCGGCCAATCGCGCGGTGCGCGAGTACACGGAGAAATATTATCTCCCTGCGGCTGCGGCATATCATGAGCGGGCAAGCGATCAAGGCGCCTACGCCAGATCCCTGCTCCAATGGAAACAAGAGTTGGCCGAGCACTGGGCGTCGCTGAGGTTCGGTGAGCTTCGCGTCGAGAGCTCTCCACAAAAGCACTCACTACGGGTTGAGGTGCATCTCGGAGAGCTGCATGCCGACTGGGTGCGCGTACAACTTTATGCAGATCCGGTCGGCGCTGAGCCGCCGTTTCTATCGGAAATGACCCACGGTGACAGCGCCGAGCCTTCTAGCGGGTGGCGCATCTATGCTGCCGATGTCCCCGCTTCGCGCCCAGCGTCGGACTATACACCTCGCATCGTTCCATCGCATTGCGGAGCGAGGATTCCGCTCGAGGATGCTCACATCCTGTGGCGCCGCTAGCTAGTATTCTGTTCAGCCCGGCACGAGAGCTTGTTCAATATTCGAACGAGTGCCACAACTATGAAAATCCCGCCCCAGGAGGATCGCACTATGGCCAAACACGGACGTCTCAGGCTCAGCAATGCAGAATACTCGATGCCGGCGGACGCCGCCGCGTATCAGCGCCCGCCATTTTACTATCGCAACACTCGCTCGATAGTGGTCGCCTTCGAAACTGACCTCGAAGCCGCGCTGGAAGCATTGCCGGCGCCGCTGGCGCTGAGCGAGCCGGCCACCGCGATACTTTCATTCTACGAATATCAGTGGACCACTTTCGGTCCTTACAACGAAGCGATTCTTTCGATCCTGGTCGAGCACAAGGGCCGCCCGATGAACTACGTCATGCACATCGCGGTGACGACCGAGCCGCCGATGCTGGCCGGGCGCGAAATCTACGGTTTTCCGAAGAAGCTCGCGCAAATTGAATTCAAAAACGATCGCGACATGATCTATGGGACGCTCGAACGTCCGGCAGGCATCCGCCTCGCCAGCGCGATCGTTCGCCCGGAACGCCCAGCCGGCAACGGCCATTCCGCCGCGCCGCCGCCGGTCAGCATGCGCCTGATTCCCTCCCCCGAAGAGAACGGGCGTCCGTTATGCGCCGAGATCATCGAGACGCACATTGAGACCAGAGTAATCGAGGCATGGACCGGCGTCGGCTCGATCGCTTTCGCGGAAAGCTCGCGGCTCGACCCGTGGAACCGGCTACCGGTCAAGCGGGTGATCGGGGCAAGCTACATGCTCAGCGACATGACGCTCGGCTTCGGAAAGGTGATCGACCATCTCGAATAGAGCGGGACTATCCAACCCCGCTAAATCATGAATCCGCCGTCAACGCTGATGACCTGTCCGGTCACCGCGCTGGCGGCGTCGGAGGCGAGCAGCGCCGCCATCGCGCCCAATTCATCGGGCTCGACGATTCGCTTCTGGATGTTCTGGCTCTCGGCGAATCGTTTGGCGTCTGCCGCACTCACCCCCATCATCGCGCCCAGGATGTTCCAGTCCACCAGCCGGGTGTTGGTCCATCCGGGACATAGCACGTTCACATTGATGCCGTGCGGGGCGGCGGCATAAGCAAGCGAGCGCGTGAAACCGATGAGTCCGTGCTTCGCGGCCGAATAGGCCAGCGGGCCGCCGCCGTTTTTCGCATAGCCGGAACCGATGCTGATGATGCGGCCCCACTTCTGTTTGATCATGTAGGGGAGCGCGGCGTGAGTCGCATAGAATGCCTGGGTCAGGTTCATGAACAGGTTGTCCTCGAACGCGCGCGGGTCATGATTGAGCGGATCGAGGTGAAGCGGGTTCTCCGCGATCACGCCGCCCGCGTTGTTGATCAGAATGTCGAGACCGCCGAGTTTGCGGGCAGCCTCATCGACGCCGGCGGTAATCTGCTCGCGGCTCATCACGTCGATGATGACCGCGAAGCCGCGCGTCCCGCGCTCCGCTATCTCTTTTGCGACCGCGTCCAGTTCGCCCTGCGAGCGAGAGGCGACCGCGACCTCGGCGCCCGCGTCGGCCAGCGCAAGCGCCATCGAGCGGCCGATCCCGCGGCCGCCGCCCGTTACCAGTGCACGCCTTCCATGCAGATCGATCAGTTGTCTCATTTCCGGTCGGCTCCATTTGTCAAATCAGGCTTCTCCGAGTTGAATCGTTTTGTCTCACCGTTTCAACACCTGATCGAGATCGTAGCGCTTGTCGGCGCGACCGTGGTCGGCGTAAGCTTCCGCCGGGCAGCGCCATCGGATGAGTGAAATTGCGGCAAACCGAACCTGATGCGGGGGGTCTCCCGTACCGGAGCGGCCTTTTCCAGCTGGAGGAATAGTCGATGGAATTCAAAGAAGTAGTAGGACGGCGCCGAACGATTCGTTACTTCCAATCATGGCGGAACGTCGAACGCGAGAAGATCCAGATCATGTTGGAGGCGGCGCGGCTCGCGTCATGCGCGGTCAACGCGACCTTTCTGAAAGCGATCGTCATGATCCGGGACAATATCCCTCGTGAAACGCTCGATGCGCTCAAGACTCCGGTCTCCGGACTCAACATCGAGCTCGCCCCGGTGCACATCTACACTTACGCCGATATGGGCGCCTACAAGGGGGCTCAGGCGCGGCTGAAGAAGCTGGTCGATGTCGGCGCGTTGAACGCCACCCACGGCTGGAGCCACAAGTTCGTCGATGAATTCGTTTGGCCCAACGTCCTGAAACCGCTGGCCGAAGGCGCGAGCGTGCCATCGGTGGCCGCTGCCGCCGCATCGGACGCAGGCATCGCGATTTGCCAGGCGATGCTCGCCGCGGTTGACGAGGGACTTGGCGTCTGCCTGTCTGCCTTTCAGCACGACGCGATCAACAAAATCGTGAAGGCGCCCAAGGACTGGATTCCGCTATGGGTGCTGCTGGTCGGTTATCCGGCGGAGTCGTGGGAAGCAGGTGGACAGCGTCCGCGTCCGCCGCTGGAGGAAATCTTCTTCGAGGGCGAATACGGGAAGCCATTCAAGGCCGATCCCAAGGTGACCGAGCAGATGAAGGCGGCGAAGATGATCCAGGCGCCGGCGCCGCTGCCATGGCGAAAAGAGGAAATCAAAGCGCTCGCGAGGATGTTCGGTCTTCCCGAGTAGGCTGCATCGAAGCGCGCAATCGACCGATAGAATCACGCGCAGCTCGAAAATAACGATGGCGTCAATAAATAAACCGCTCGAAGAGTACGACTCGGTCAAGACCTGGTACCAGGGACTGCGCGAGCAATCGGGCGTCGAGCCCAACGAGGATAAATCGAGGCTCGAACTACTTCGGGAGTTCTGCGCCACGCTCGAACTCGACCCCGACGAAATCGTCGCCGCCTGCCTGCTCAGGAAAGAGGGCAAGGAAACCAAGATCAGCATCAAGGGCAGGCGCTCGATGGCGGAACGCATAGCCGATTTTCAGGCGGGAGGCGGCGCCGAAGGTCGTGAGCGGGTCAAGCGCGGAAACACCATCCGAAGTTTCCTGATTCACAACGGCATCCTGCTGCAGTCCGGGATCCAAATCTGAATCGGATCGATACCGGCAACTCAAAAGGTTCGGGAGAACTCAGCAAATGCGGATTCTGGAAGAAGGCAAAGCCGACTATCTGAAAGTCGATCCCGACGGTTATCGGGCGAGCGTGCGGGACCATAAACCGCATCAGATGGTCTCGAAGTTGATGACTCACAAAGAGGCGGTCGAGCGCTTCGTACGCGACGGCGACTACCTCGCATACGACAGCAACTACTTTCAGCGAGGACCGTCGTCGCTGATTCGCGAGATCATCCGCCAGCGCAAAAAGAATCTGTGGCTGTGCGGCAAGTTCACCTATGTCGCATGCGCGCTGCTGGTTGAAGCAGGATGCGCCGATCGGATCGACATCGGCTTCATCGGCTTCGGCCCGTGGATCTCGCGCGCGGTGCGCGAAAAGAAGTGCACCATCTACGAGTACTCCAACGCGGTGATAACGCTGCGCCTGAAGGCTGGTGCGATGGGGATACCTTTCATGCCGACGCGCAGCTTCGGCGGGACCGACGGATTTCAGCATTCGGGTTGCAAAATCGTCGAAGATCCATACACCGGAAAACCGGTTCTCCTGGTCCCTGCCCTCAATCCCGACGTCTCAATCATCCACGTTCATCAGGCCGACGAGTTCGGTAACGCCCGCGTCTTCGGCACCGGCATCGCGCACGCGGAATGCGCGCTCGCGTCGAAGCGGGTGATCGTGTCGGCGGAAGAGATCATCGACACGGACGAAATCCGGCGCGATCCGGCGCGCACCTCGATCGCGCACTTCACCGTGGACGCGGTCGTGCACGCCCCATTCGGCGCTTACCCGGGAACGGTGCAGGGATACTACGCGTCGGATCCGATGGGAGTCATCGAAGCGATGGGCGCGATGTTCCGCGGCGATTTTACCGAGTACCTCAGGAAACACGTGTATTCGGTCCAGTCGCACGATGAGTACCTGCAGAAAGTGGTGGGAACCGAAAAACTGGCCGAGATCCGCCGGCGCGAAACCATCCGGGAGGGCTATGTCTCGTGAGCACCCCAGCTACCGACTTCAATGAGCGCGAATTCGTCATCTGTCAGATCTCGCGCCTGGTCGACGACAAGTACATCTACTGGGTTGGCGGCGGCGGCGAGCCGATGAACTCTGTCCTGCTCGCCAAGCGAACCAGCGCGCCCAACCTCCAGTACCTGACCGAGGATGGATGCGTCGGGCCCGAGGCTCGGGTGCCATTCGATCCCCTGATGACGATGATCGCCTCGCCCGCCAATTATCGGGCACTTCAGTGGGGGACGATGAATTACGCGGCCGACCTCGCGCAACTCGGCTACGTCGATTACGGCATCCTGGCGACGCTTCAGGTCGATCGCTACGGCAACATCAATTCCACCGTGGTCGGCAAATATGAAGGCGGCGAGGGACGGCGCTTTGGTGGCCCCGGCGGCGCCGACAGCATCGCGGCGCTCGCATGGCGCACAATCCTGGTCACCGATCAGCAGAAGCGCAAATTCGTCGATCGCGTCGATTTCATTTCGTCGCCGGGATTTCTCGACGGTCCGGGCGCCCGCGAGCGCCACGGCCTTCCACCCGGGACCGGACCATGGCGGGTTTACACGCCGTGGGCGATGTTCGGGTACGGACCCGATTGTCAGCTCATGCTGCAAGGAATCGCGCCCTTCGTCACGCTCGAACAGCTGCTCGAGGAAATGAGCTTCAAGCCGGCGATCGCGCCCAAGCTCGAGATTCTCGAAGTGCCGACCGAAGAGGAACTCATGATCTTGCGCACGCAAATCGACGTGGCAGGTCAGGTCACGGATCGCGGGCGATGGATCGAGTTCAAGGACGGCAAGTACCAATTCGCCGCGCCGTAGTTCATCCCGGCCACGGCCGAAACGCGGAACGAACTGCTCGTAGGCACTGGAATGAAGATGGGAAAAGGATATGTTGTGAGGGCTCTGGCTCTCTTGAGTGGCGTAGCCTACCCGACGCTCTCGTTTAGAGTTCCATATATTACGGCTGTAAGTGTGTGGCTCAACTTCTATTTGCCCGCGGTTGTTGTACTATTTCCCGTCATGCTCTTGCTCGCGCTCTATTCCGACCACGTGCTGTGGTTAAATCTGGTGTATTTCTTCTTGGGTTTAGCGATCGGGGTTTCCATCGATGCCCTACTGTTCCACAGCAAGGTGTCGAGAATTGCATGGCTATTCGAGCTCATAGGCCTTTGTATCCTTCTCGCACCGGTCGTCATCTCCGGCACCGCACTCGGCTGGTGGATTGGCAAAAGGCGGCCAAAATTCCGGCAGGGGATTTGACAACGCAGATCGACCCGGAGATTGGGTCGATCATGCGGACAGCAGGTATTTTGCGGAACTCAGATCCCGAAAACGTGAATCGACACCGCCGCCGCTTCGGCGCGAACCATGCCCCCTCCATTCTCGGTAAGCCCCACCTTCGGATTCGAGACTTGCCGCTTTCCGGCTTCGCCGCGCAGTTGCCAGAAGATTTCGCAGATTTGCGCCACTCCCGTCGCGCCTACCGGATGACCTTTCGCGAGCAGCCCGCCTGACGTATTCACCGGCATGCGGCCGGAAATTTCGGTGACGCCCTCGTCGATCAGCTTGCCGCCCTCGCCGGGCTTGCACAGGCCGAGTTCCTCGTAGGTCATCAACTCGGCTGGCGCCGACGCATCGTGGAGTTCGATCACGCCAAGGTCTTCGGGTCCGGCTCCCGCCTTCTCGTAGGCCTGCTTCGCGACTCGGGGCACCACGCCCGGCTGGTCGGCGCCATGATCGCTTCCCGACGACAACAGCGAAGCGAGAACCTTAACCGGCTTGCTCGTATAACGATGCGCCACCGATGACGCGCACAGAATAGCCGCGGCGGCGCCGTCGCCGATCGGCGAACACATCAGCCGCGTAAGCGGGTCGGCCACCATCGGAGAGCTCAAAATGTCCTCGAGGCTGTAAACCTCTTGATATTGCGCGTGCGGATTCAGGCTGCCGTTGCGATGGTTCTTGACTGCGATGCGTCCGAACTGCTCGCGGGTGGTGCCGTAGCGCATCATGTGCGCGCGGGCGCCCGCCGCGTAAAAGTCCATGAACATCGAGCGCGATTCTCCCGCGCCCCCCACCTTCTTGGGCGCCTCGCCGCGGGCTTCGCGTTCGGCCTGGAGCCGGGCCTGTTGCGCGTTCATGTCGGCGAGCAACTGCTGCACCAATTCCACATCGACGGCCCCGCTGAATCCCGCGAACGTACGTTTCTTGTCCGCGTGGTAAAGCTTCTCCATGCCGAGCGCGAGCACCACGTCGTACATGCCCGAGGCGACATACAGGTGCGCCAGATGAAACGCGGTCGAGGAGCTGGCGCAGGCATTTTCGCAGTTGACGATCGGGATGCCGCCGATGCCCATCTCGCGCAGCACGACTTGTCCGCGGATACATTCCTGGCCGGTGATGAGGCCCGCGGCTGCGTTTCCCACGACCGCCGCCTCAATCTGCTTTTGCTCGATTCCGGCGCTCGAAAGCGCGCCGTTTACCGCATCACGCGCGAGAACTTTCATACTGGTGTCGAGGTACTTTCCGAACTTGATCATGCCGGCGCCGACTATCGAAACTTCACGCATGTGAGCGATCTCCTTGTTGATGGGCGGGCTATGCTCGCTTGGCATCGACGATAACCCACCCTCGCAGCAACGGGCAAGCCGTAAAATGTGTGGTAGATTTTGGAGGCATGAAAGGGTCCAACGTCTGGGCGATTCGACGGAGCTTGGCCGCATGAGTACTTCAGAAACACCGGAAAATTTCGCTTTCGCTGCCACCCTCGGTTTGGTCCGCGCGGTTCGCGACATGCGATGGGACCAGGCGCCGGAGGATGCGCGCGAGGTCGCACGCCACTGCCTCCTCGATTTCCTCGGCGTCGCAGTTGCCGGATCGCGTGAACCGCTGACGGAGATCCTCGTCAATGAGATCGTCAAGCCCGAAGGATCGTCCGAAGCCGGACTCATCGGGATGATGCAGCGCGCGTCGCGGCTGTCGGCGGCGCTGGTAAATGGAGCCGCGGCACATGCGCTCGATTTCGACGACACTCACACTGCCATGGGCGGTCATCCGTCGGCGCCGGTCATCCCTGCGGTGCTCGCGCTGGCCGACAGCGCGGGACTCAGCGGGCGCGAGGTGCTCGAAGCGCTGCTCATCGGCATCGAGCTGGAGTGCCGGCTGGGCGCATTGATGGGCCCGGATCATTACGCGATCGGATTTCACTCGACCGGCACCGTCGGAACTTTCGGCGCCGCCGCCGCATGCGCGCATCTGTTGCGGCTGGACGAGGATGGATGGCTGCGCGCACTGGGGCTGGCGGGTACGCAAGCCGCGGGGCTCAAGTCGGGTTTCGGAACGATGGCAAAGCCGCTGCACGCGGGGCGCGCCGCATCCAATGGATTGTTCAGCGCACTCGCCGCGCGCGGCGGCTACACTTCCAATCCCGAAATCATCGAGACCGCGCAGGGATTCGCCGCCACCCACGCCGGCGCAAAACCATCGCGCGAAGCGCTCGATCGATTCAAGGGACGCTTCCTGATTCGCGAGACGCTCTTCAAGTACCACGCCTCCTGCTATCTCACCCACGCGCCGATTAATGCGGCGCAACAGATTCGCGCCGAGCATCACCTCGATCCGAAATCCATCGATGAAGTCGAGGTGCGCGTTCATCCCGCGCTTTTCGGCGTGTGCAATATCCAGGAGCCGAAGACCGGCCTCGAGGGAAAATTCAGCTTGCGCGCGACGACTGCGATGGCGCTGCTCGGGGAAGATACCGGCAATCTCGAGACCTTCAGCGATGCAAGCGTGACCGAAGCGCGCCTGGTGTCCTTGCGGGATCGGATCCATGTCGTGCGCGCCGAAAAGACTCCGCCCACGCACGCGACGGTCGTCGTCAAAAGCAACGGACGGATTTTTGAGATCGAATCGGACTCGGGCCAGCCTGCCTCCAACCTGGTCGCGCAGCGCGAGAATCTGACCCGCAAATTCATGACGCTTACCGCTCCGATTCTCGGCCGCCGCCACGCCGATGCGCTGGCAAGTGCGGCTCTCAATGCGGATCAGCTCGCTTCCGCTTCAAAGCTGATCGAACTAACGCAGCCCTCAGACCGCTTCGGCGGCCCCGGTGGTATCAATGCCAAACACAAGCGAATTTGACGTGGTCATCATCGGAGGGGGCATCGCCGGCGCCTCGCTCGCGTACTTTCTGACCGAGCGCGGAGTGACCAACGTTGCGCTCCTGGAGCGGGAGAGCCAGCACGGCTATCACTCCACCGGCCGCAGCGCCGCAAGTCTCGTCGAGTTCGATCCGATCCCCGCGGTGCAGGGCCTCAAAGCAATGGGCGGGAAATTCCTGCGAAATCCTCCGCCCGGCTTCGCCGACAATGCCATCCTGATTCCGACCCCGGTGATGATTCTGTTTCGCGCGCCCAACTTGCGCGAGTTCGAGCCCGCTGCGGCCGGACTGCGGCGCGACCGCGTGGCGTTCGAGTCGCTAAGTTGCGCCGGCGCGAAGGCTCGGGTGCCCGCCCTCCTCCTCGACGAACCGGAGCGCGCGCTGATGCTTACCGCCGGCGGCCGCATCGACGTACACGAACTTCTGTCCAGCTATCTCCGTCACGCGCGCCACCACGGCGCTGTCGTTCGCACCGGGAGCGAAGCGCGCGCGATAGTGGTTGAAAACGGCCGTTGCCGCGCGGTCGTGACCGACGCGGGTACCCTTCGCGCGCGATGCGTCGTCAACGCCGCCGGCGCATGGGCCGGCCCGGTCGCGAGCCTCGCGGGTGCGATGCCAATACGGCTCGAACCCCGTCGCCGCACTATCGTCACCTTTGCTGCTGCGCCCGGCCTCGATGTGAGCGGATGGCCGTTCGTCATCAGCGAAAGCGATCAGATCTACTTCGCGCCCGAGTCGGGCGGCTTGATGCTGAGCCCGATGGATCAGGAACCGACCCTTCCATCCGACGCTCAGCCTGACGACGAGGTTATTGCCGCCGCGCTCGAGCGTCTGCGCGCGCTCGCGCCCGCGATTGTGCCGCGTACTTTGAAGCGCAAATGGGCCGGGCTTCGCACATTTTCACCCGACTCGGTCCCCGTCGTTGGCGCCGATCCTCGCGTCTCGGGATTTTTCTGGCTGGCGGGTCAGGCTGGCTTCGGAATCGAGAGCAGTCCCGCCATTGGCCAAATCGCCGCCGACCTGATCGCTGGCGGCGCGACCGTCAGATTCGACGCGTCCGTTCTGGCGCCCGCCCGCTTCGGCGCCGGCGGCTGACCAAATCTTTCTCTTGACTCCATGAGCGATGCAACCTTCTTCGCGTCTGCCGGGGACCGTCGAGCAGGCCGAGGCTCTGATAATAGCGGATGGTATCGACGGGCAGGGCAGAAGCCCTTACCAGCTCGGGCAGGCTGTACAACCTCATGAGCATCTACTCTTAGAGTAATCGCGTTTATCGAACACGACGGCGCCGACTACCTCGTCTTGAAAGCAGCGTGGCTGCCACGTAGCTCTTGGTTCCTCAAATCAGTTTGCCGGAACGATATGGATCGGCGTGCGGCCGTGAAGCTCGACGGATAGCGATGCCGTGCCGTTGTGGTCAGCCGTAAAGGCGTGCTCCGAGCCGTGGCGCATCGCGTATTTGGCGCCCGGCCGCAGCCGCTCGATGCGAATTTCCTGCGGGCCAGGCTTCGCGCCCGGATAGAGCACAAGCTCGAGGTCGTCGCTGTTGCTGAATGCGCGCGCCACCCGCACATCGGGATATTTCGCATCGGTGAGAATCGGTCCGCGCAATGATGCCTCGGGCGGGCCCTCCGCGATGGTCCTGCGAAAGTCATCGCGGCGATGGATGCGCGCACGCATCGCCATCGCGTTCGAGAGATTCGAGCCCTTCGAATATCGCAGTACGCCGCCGTCATCGGCGCGGCCACAATCCCCATCGAGCGCGCGCAGGGCTGCATCGGCAATTTCGTAATCGCCGAACTCGCGCGCGGTGTCCATCAGCATCGCGTACACGCCGGCATAGCCCGATTTGTAATTGCCGAAGTCGAATCCCTTTCCCGGCATCGAAAGCCGCTTCGCGCCAGTCTCATCGGACTTGATGATGTATTTCAAATCCTGTCGCGCCGTGGCCCACATCCGCTGCGCGCGATCGGGCGCGAAGCAATTCTCGAATACCGCGAAGACCGCATCTCCCGCTGGAAATGGAAGACGAATTCCCGTCAGCGAGGAGCGCAGCCCGATGATGCTGCCGCTGTAGTCGGTGAATTCGGTATCGAGATTCTTGAGCCATCGATCGAGCACGCCCGGAACGTATTTTGTGCCGAACACGCGATCGTAAATCTTGAGCGAGGTCATCCCGTAGTGATTGCAAATCGGATAGACCCAGTTCGGCTCGCACGGATAGAGGCAGAATTCCGAATCGAGGAAATTTTTAGCCACCGATTGCGCGATGGTGTGCGCGTCGTGATGGAACACGCGATGTATGTTGCGCCGAAACGGCAGGCTGCCGGGCTCGGCGTAGCGGCGGTCTCCGGTGTTCGACATGTACATGCAGAGCTGGATGCCGAACCATCCGGTGAGCATGATGTTGTCCCTGGCCGCGGGATCCGGATCGGTGAGATTCAAATTTCCTCACGCCGACTCCCATAGCCAGTAGCCCCAGATTCGGCGATCGAGATACAGCTCGATCAGGTTGCGCTGCGCCTGCGAGAGATAGCCATGAAAGCTCGGCGTGTACATGCACTGCAGCATGCCCAGGCCGTAACTCAGGTGATTGATCTGATAGCGCAGCGCCGCAGTCTGGAACTGATCGACCTTGTCGTAGCCGTTCATCTGACCGACCGGCTGGAGCGCGCGATCGAGCGCATAGCGCGACGATGCGAGGTCGTCGGGCGTGAGTTCGCGCTCGGCCATTGCCGGCACCGGCGCCGCAACTTCGATCGCCTCGGCGATCGCCGTGCCGATGCTGCGCTTGCGCGCCTCGAGCTTCGCAAGCTCGGCGGTCTTGCGCGCCTGCTGCCGCTGATATGCATAGATGCCAATTCCCGCGACTATCGCGGCGACGAAATATGGCGCGAGGAACCAGCTTTGCTCGCCTGCCATCTTACCGGCCAGCAGCGCCGAGCCGAGCCATACGATGACGGGCGCAATCACCATCCCGGCGCCGAACCATGCGAACACGGCAAGCGCGAACAGCGCCAGCGTCAGCACAAACAGCAGCGTCGCCCATCCGCCAACCGCGAGGAATCCGCCGCCGGGAATCCACAGGCCCAGTCCCGCGGCCTGCAGCGACGGCGACATGCTGAGGATCGTCGGCAGCAGGCCGAGGATGCACATCGCGGCGTAGATCATCGCAATTCGGTGATGACGCGCCGAGGTCGCCGGCCCGACGGCCGCTTCTCTTCGAATGAATGCCTGAGCGATATCGCTTGGTATAACGGCCACCGCTGTTCTCCTCGATTCCTTATCTCATGCAAACGGGAACCGGCACACTCGCGACGCTGGCGAGGTCATCGTGATGATGATGATGGTGAGCGTGCAGGTGGTAGCCGTATGCGGCGCCGATCGAGAGCAGAATCTCTATCGATGCGGCAATCGCGAGTGTGCGCAGTCCCAGGCGGCGACTCGACTGCGGCGCCGTGAGCGCGGGCGCGGCGCCGATCAGACGCCACTCAGTCGCGGGATTGCTCGGCGCATCGTCGAGCGTATCGCCCGATCTCAGCACGAATCGTTTGATGACGCCGAAGCCGAGCACGACCTGGCTGATGATGAACGCTGCAAATGCGCAACACGGCATGAAAATAGTGCCCCTCGCAGATCTCATCGTATAAGGCGGAGTCCAAAGTCAAATGCGCAGCTTCGATGGCAGCCGACCGCCTCGTACTCCTGCTTCGCTCCCGCGTCGAAGGCCCCGCCCGCTATGCCACATGAACGCACGCACGCGCGGGCCGCGTTAATCCATCATGGCGCCTGGTTGCTGAACACGATGGTGCCGCTGGCGGCGAACATGCCGCCGACATCATGCGCGATCGAGATTTTCGCGCCGGGCGCCTGCGCTGGCGCGATGCCGCGCAACTGCCGGATGCTCTCCTGCATCGCGTACATCCCGTACATGCCCGAGTGCATGTAGCTGAGACCGCCGCCGTTGGTGTTGAGCGGGAGCTTCCCGCCCGGCGCCGTGTTGCGCCCGGCGATGAAGGCGGCCGCCTCGCCCGGCTTGCAGAAGCCGAGATCCTCGAGCCCGTAGAGCGGCAGATGCGCGAACGCGTCGTAGATCATCAGGTGATCCACGTCCGCGTGCGTGATGCCGGCCTCGTCGAAGGCCTTCTTGCCCGAGACGCGGAACGCCTTGGAGGTTGTGAAGTCCTCCATCTGGCTCACCATCGGCGTCTCCACGCTCTCTCCCGTCCCGAGGATGTAAACGGGCTTGCGCGGGAAGTCCCGGGCGCGGTGGAAAATAGACGTGGCGGCATTGGTCGCAGCGTTGCAGGCGGATTTCCCCGGCTCGGGCGCCCTCCCAGAAATGCAGGGTCTCCGGCGTCGGCTCCGGCATCGGTCTCTTCATCTCGGCCAAGGCTGAATCTCCCCTCTCGATTTAATGTCAACCGCTCGCCGCGGCGCCGGCGGCGTTGCGGCGCATCCGGTCGGCGGCGGTCGATCGGATCACGTAGCGCTCAGTGAGCAGCGCGCGCAAGCCGCACCGGCGGCTGACGAACGTGCGTCCCGGAGCGCGCGGCTGGGGTGCGCGAACGGATGCGGGATTTCGCGGGGGCGCGCGCTGTTGTACTAATCATTAGTCGTCGCAACGATCCGGGATTCCTCGGCTCCGCTCGGGATGACAAAATAAAACGATCCGATCGCGGCAGGAAACAAAAAGCATATGGCAGACAACGACAACAAAACTTCTATACGATCCAACAGCAGCGTTTTGCTCGATGGTCCGTCGCGCGCGCCGGCGCGCGCGATGCTCAAGGCCGTCGGCTTCACCGACGAAGACCTGAGCAAGCCGCTGATCGCGGTCGCGCATACGTGGATCGAAATCATGCCGTGCAACGCTCATCTGCGGGATCTCGCCGCGCACGTGAAGCGGGGAATCCGCGCCGCAGGCGCTACGCCGATCGAATTCAACACGATCGCGGTGTGCGACGGAATCTCGATGGGCACGGCTGGGATGCGCGCGTCGCTCATCAGCCGCGAAGTGATTGCCGATTCGATCGAACTCACCGTGCGCGGGCATCTGTTCGACGGCGTCGTGGCGATGTCGGGATGCGACAAGACAATCCCGGCGACGGTGATGGCGTTGCAGCGGCTCGACCTGCCCTCGCTGATGATTTACGGCGGATCGATCCAGCCCGGGCGCTTCGGCGATCAGCAGGTTTCGATTCAAGACGTGTTCGAGGCGGTCGGGGCGCATTCGGCGGGCAAGATGAAGCTCGAAGACCTCAAGCGGCTCGAGGACGTCGCGTGTCCCGGAGTCGGCGCATGCGGCGGCCAGTTCACCGCCAACACGATGGCGACGGCGACCGAACTTTTGGGTATCTCGCCGATGGGCTCGAACAGTATTCCTGCGACGGATCCGAAAAAGCCCGAGAGCGCTTTCCAGGCCGGGCGGCTCGTCGTCGATTTGCTCAAGCGCAACATCCGGCCCAGCCGGATAATCACCAGGAAGGCGCTCGAGAATGCGATCGCGGCGGTCGCGATGACGGGCGGATCGACCAACGCGGTGCTGCACTTGCTCGCGATTGCGCACGAAGCGGGAATCGCGCTCGACATCGACGACTTCGACCGGATCAGCTCGCGCACGCCGCTGCTCGCCGACCTGAAACCGGGCGGCCGTTTCCTGGCGACCGACATGTACAAGGCGGGCGGGATTCCGCTGATCGCCAAACGCCTGAAGGAAGCCGGGCTGCTCCACGAAAACGAAATGACCGTGACTGGCAGAACGATCGGCGTCGAAGCCGAAGCGGCGCGCGAAACGGCCGGGCAGGAAGTCGTGCGTTCAATCGGCAAGCCAATCAAGGAAACCGGCGGGCTGGTGATTCTCAAGGGCAACCTCGCGCCAGAAGGATGCGTGGTGAAAGTCGCGGGGCATGAGCGCATGACGCATCGCGGGCCGGCGCGCGTCTTCGACTGCGAAGACGATGCGTTCAAGGCGGTATCGAAGCAGCAGATCAAAGCCGGCGACGTCGTCGTGATCCGCTACGAGGGACCGAAGGGCGCGCCCGGGATGCCCGAAATGCTGGGCGTCACGGCGGCGCTGTCGGGGCAGGGCTTGGGAGAATCAGTCGGGCTGCTGACCGACGGACGTTTCTCGGGCGCGACGCATGGCCTGATGGCGGGACACGTCGCGCCGGAAGCGGCGGTCGGCGGACCGATCGCGGCGGTACGCGACGGCGACATAATCACGTTCGACATCGCCAAGCGGAGACTCGACGTCGATCTCACCGATGCGGAAATCAAGACGCGGCTGAAGACTTGGAAAGCGCCGGAGCCTCATTATAAGAGCGGCGTGATGGCCAAGTACGCGCAGTCGGTGTCGTCGTCGTCGCGCGGCGCCGTAACCAATTGAGGGAGTCAATCGAAACGACAGCGATGGCGCTGGCGGCATTCGCGATGCTCGCGGGCGGCGTCGTTATCGGCGCGAACTCTGTTCGCGCGCAGGACGACTGGCACGCCGTCGAGCGGCATACCACGACGCAGGCGCCGGCGGACACGAGCGCGGGCGCGGCGCTTGTGGCGTGCGGCGAAGCGGCGCGGCCGGCGGGCGAGCCGTACAAGACCATCGTCGCGCAGCTCAACGATATGTGGGCAACGAATTTCCCCGTTTACGAATCGCTCAAAGCCGACTCGCCTCACGCAAGCAGCGGCGGATGCATCTTCTACAACCAGCGGTTCCTCGACAGCCTGCTTCAACAGTGGATGAGAGTCGACGATCCGGACACCGTTCGGCCGATGCTCTACGCGATCTTCGCGCACGAGATCGGCCATCTCGCGCACGGCGACTTCGATCCCGGCAGTGACAAAGTCCCGGTGAGGAACAAGGAACTCGCGGCGGATCAGTTCGCCGGCTACTCGCTCGAGCGGATGGGGATTCGGCGCCTCGATCCGGTCGAAGTGATGCGCTACTACCAGCTCACGGGCGACGACTTCGTCGGCGCCGCGTCGGGGCACGGCAGCGGCGATGCGCGCACGACGGCATTTCAGGACGGATGGCATCGCGCCGAGATCGGACTGCCGGAACAAGGCACGCGGCCCGCGAGCGGACTCGGCGAACCGTGAGCGCCTCGACAATTTCGAATCGATCTCAGACCGCCCGCGACGCGATTCGCGGCGAATCCGGCGCGATCGAAGCGCGCTCGCTCGGCTTTCGCTACGGCGATCGCCAGGCGCTCGACGACGTGACTTTTTCGATCGCTTGCGGCGAGATTTTCGGCTTCCTGGGACCCAACGGCGGCGGCAAAACCACTTTGTTCAAGTTGCTCTCGACGCTGGCGCCGATTCAATCGGGAAGTGCGCAAATGCTCGGTCACGACCTGGCGGGCGAAACCCGTGCGGTGCGGCGCCGGCTCGGCGTCGTGTTTCAGCATCCGAGTCTCGATGGCAAGCTGACGGTCGGCGAAAATCTCGCGCATCATGGTCATCTATATGGAATCACCGGGATGCGGCTGCGCGAGCGGATTGCGGCGATGCTCGAGCTCCTCAGACTGTCGGCGCGCGAACGCGACCGGGTCGAGACGTTGTCGGGCGGACTGCAGCGCCGGGTCGAGCTCGCCAAGGCTCTGCTCCACGAGCCGGAGCTGCTGATCCTCGACGAGCCCAGCACGGGCCTGGATCCGGCGGCGCGCCACGAGTTTTCGAATTACCTCGAGCATCTGCGCGAGCACGCGGGCGTGACGGTCGTGCTGACGACGCATTACATGGAAGAGGCCCAGCGATGCGATCGCATCGGGATGCTGCATCAAGGCAAGCTGGTCGCAATCGCGCCGCCGGGCGAACTCAAGTCCGAGGTCGGCGGTGACGTAATCGTGATCCGGGCGCAAGCGCCTGAACTCCTGCAACGGAAAATCCTCCAGCGCTTCAAGCTCAGCAGCCAGCTCGTGGACGGCGCGATCCGTATCGAACGAATCCGCGGGCATGAATTGCTTCGCGACCTGATCGACGCATTCGGCGAGGAGATCGAATCGGTCTCATTGGGCAAGCCGACTCTCGAGGACGTATTCGTGCACCTGACCGGGCATCAGTTCTTCGCGGATATGGCGCAGACGGAATAGACTGAGATGCGCGAAATCTTTCTTCAGGCCGCAACGCTCTGGCAGCGCGAGATCGTGCGATTCATACGCCAACCGATCCGCGTGATGAGCGCGATTGCGACGCCGCTGGTCTTCTGGCTGCTGCTCGGCGCCGGCCTGCAAGCGTCATTCAAGCCGCGCGGGATGCCGGCCGGCATCGGCTACGCGCAGTACTTTTACCCCGGCGTGATCGTGCTGATGCTGCTGTTCACGGCGATCTTCGCGACCGCCTCGACCGTGGACGATCGCCGCCAGGGTTTTCTGCAGGGCGTGCTGGTCGCGCCGATCTCACGCGCGACGATCGTGCTCGGCCAGGCGCTTGGCTGCACGACGCTGTCCCTGATGCAGGGAGCTATCTTCCTCGCGATGGCGCCGCTGGCGGGAATCCGCCTCAGCCTCGAAGCGATCGTGGTGTCGGCCGCGATGATGGCGGTTATCGCGTTCGCGATGACGAGCATCGGGCTGGCGATGGCGTGGCGAACCGAATCGACGCAGGGCTTCCACGCGTTCATGAACATGCTCTTGCTTCCCATCTGGATGCTGTCGGGCGCGGTCTTTCCGGTGGCGGGCGCGCCGGCATGGTTCCAGTGGACGACGCGGTTGAATCCCCTGACCTACGCGGTGGATGCGCTTCGGCGGGGACTGTATCTCGCGGAGCCGGCCTCGAGCGGCGCGACGATGCCGATGGGATCGTCGGTGGCGATTGCGATCGCGTTTGCCGCGTTCGCCTTTATCCTGGCGACGCGCGTCGCGCGCAACGCCTCGACGATTTGAGGGCAATTCAGCGCGGGGGCATCCGCAGTGCGCCGTCGAGGCGAATCGTCTCGCCGTTGAGCATCCCGTTCTCGACGATGTGGCGCGCGAGCGCCGCGTATTCAGACGGCTTGCCCAGTCGCTGCGGAAACGGAATCTGCGCGGCCAGTGCTTTGCGGTTCGCCTCGGGCAAACCCGCCAGCATCGGAGTCTCGAAAGTTCCCGGCGCGATCGTGCAGACGCGGATGCCGAGCGACGCGAGGTCGCGCGCTATCGGCAACGTCATCGAAACCACGCCGCCCTTCGACGCCGAATAAGCAACCTGCCCGATCTGCCCGTCAAACGCGGCGACCGACGCGGTATTGATGATCACGCCGCGCTCGCCGTCGGCGCCGGGCTGATTTTTTGCCATCTGCGCCGCGGCCAGCCGCGTGACATTGAAGGTGCCGATGAGATTCACCGCGATCACCTTGGTGAACACGTCCAGCGAGTGCGGGCCTTCCTTGGTGACCGTGCGCATCGCGCGGCCAATACCGGCGCAGTTTATCGCGATATTAATCAGACCGAACTTCGCCACCGTTTTCGCAATCGCGCCAGTTACCTGATCGGCCGAGCCTACATCGGCCTGGACGAAGATCGCATTGTCGCCGAGCGACTCGGCAACTTTGGCGCCGGGCGACGACGCTAAATCGAGAATCGCTACCTTGGCGCCGGCCGACGCGAATTCGCGGACGGTTGCTTCGCCGAGTCCGGAGCCGCCACCGGTCACAAGCGCGACCGCATTTTTAAGATTCATATCAACCTCGCGCAGATAGATGATGCAAACGCGAAGACGTTATGACCGCAGACGCGACGATGCAACCAGCGGCGAATGACACAAAGGAACGACCCTCTTTCCCCTTTCCCCTTCTAACAGGGCGAAGCCCGCATCCTTATCTTAGTACTGGGTGCAGGGGTCACCCCTGCCGCCACGAGAAGCCCGCGGGCGCGGTCGCGGTGACCAGCGCAATTGGAACCCATAGCGTGAAGATGAATCCGAGCATCGGCGAATGCCATAGCCAGAACAGCCCGTAAATCAAGTAGGCGGCCAACAGCGCGCCGTGCAGCATCGTTCCCGACTCGCCCAGCCGCTCGTCTATTCGCGAAAACAGTTTCGACGCCAGCATCCCCTGCCCCAGGCAATGCCACGTCCCGTAGAAGCGGCATCGCCGGCAGATATTGCCGCTTGCCTCGAACCACAACGCGCCCATCAACCCGAGCCCGAAGATCGCGGCGCCCGCGCTGTGCTCGGATGCGATTGAAAGCGCGAGAATGCTGAACAGGATCAGCCCACCCAAGCCAACTACGCGAAACATGATTGGCGTCTGGAGGATGTAAATGAATGGTTCGAAGGGGCCGGGATTGCGTCGCATATTATGATGTGAGTACGAACGACCAATCTACTCGTTACCCGAAAACGCGCAAGCAGAGGCCCGCCCTCGCTTTTTCTCCTCGAAGAAAAATGCTCTGTTTCCCGCGATGACCAGAATCGAAATGAACAACCAGTTCATGAGGATGGCTGCGGGGATGACACTGACAAAGAAGTTGGCGAGATAAATCGGGCTGCTATTCCACAGGCCGTGCTGATAGTTGTGATCGATGAAGAACAGCGGAACGTGCCACATCGCCCATAGGACGCTGAACAACAGCGTCGCCTTCATCATGCCGAATTTCGCCCGGAGGCTGTCCATTCCGTAGCCTCGCCATCCGAGCTCTTCGAAGGTGGGAGCGAGAACAATGATCGGTAGCATGGTCGCAAATCCGCCCGATAAGCGGAACTGATCGGCGGTTCGGCCAACCTCAACCGACAACCATGTCGAGAGAAACAACGCAACCGGCATCAGGATCAAAATGACCGGGATGTAGCCGAGAGACAGAATCGTGTTACGCATCAGGCCCAGCGCAGCAGTGCTCTTTTACGGCTTCGCGTGGTTGTGGATGGTCGCATTGATTGCGATGGTCGCGATCGCCGAGTTACTCCAGGGTGAGGCCGAGGTTAGCGGCGCCCCACACGACGCCGACACGATCGCCCGTCGGTTTGTTGTCCGGCGAACGCACCGCTAGCGCTGTCCAGTCCAATCACGGGGCCCGACCGAGCGCCATCGAGCGCGAATCGTTTCGTACTCCGCGGCCGGCAACGGCCCTGCGTTGGCGTGCGCGATATTCGATTGCCATAAGGATGAACCGCGAAGATACGGAAAATTGGGAAACCAAGCAAAAAGAAAAGGGCCGGGCGACGATGCGTCCGGCCCTTCAAGCAATGCGAGCTGTGAAATCCGCTCAGGCGGCCCGCTTGGTCTCGATTGCCAGGCTCTCATCCGCGATCGAGCCGCGCTTGGAGAAGCTGACCGCGACCGCTAGCGCAACGATCGCCAGCACGACGACCGCGACGCGCAGCAGAGTCACACCGCCGAGCGCAACCGTTGTGAAAGGCGCCGCCAAAATCGCGACCAGGTTCATCACCTTGATCATCGGGTTCAGCGCAGGGCCCGCCGTGTCCTTGAACGGATCGCCGACGGTGTCTCCCACCACGGAAGCTTTGTGCACGTCGGTGCCCTTGCCGCCCAGGAATCCGTCCTCGATCTTTTTCTTGGCGTTGTCCCAGTTCGCGCCCGCATTCGACATGAAGACCGCCATCAGCTGGCCGGTCAGGATCGTGCCGCCGAGGAACCCGCCGAGTGCGCCCGCGCCGAGACCGAAACCGACCAGCAGCGGCGAGAAGATCGCCAGGATTCCGGGCCCGAGCAGCTCTTTCTGCGAAGCTGCCGTGACGATATCTACGCACGCGCTGTAGTCGGGCAGCTCTTTGCCCTCCATGATCCCCGGATGCTCGCGAAGCTGGCGGCGGACCTCGAACACGATCTGATAGGCCGCGCGGCTGACCGCCTTAATCGCGAAGGAACTGAACAGGAACGGCACCGCGCCGCCGATCATCAGGCCCACGAACACGGTGGGCATGTTGATCTGCACGCCAATCGCGCCGAGATGAGCCTCATCTATGAATGACCGGAACAGCGAGACTGCCGCCAGCACCGCGGTCGCAATCGCCAGGCCCTTGGTCAGCGCCTTGGTGGTGTTGCCGATCGCGTCCATCCAGGACAGCGTCTTGGACGCCTCCTCCTGATGGATTCCGCCCATCTCGAAGATGCCGTGGGCATTGTCGGTGATCGGTCCGTAGGTGTCCATCGCGAGGATGAAGCCGGTGGTCGTGAGCAAGCCCAGCCCGGTCAGCGCGATTCCGTAAAACTGGAGCGCGAGCGACTCGTGGAAAATAGCCATCGCGCCGATGATCGCGGCTGCGATCGCCAGCAGCGCCCAGACCGACGACTCGAGACCCTCGGCCATCCCCGACAGGATCAGAGTTGCCGGGCCGGTGCGCGCCGCCATCGCGGTTTCGGTGACGGGGCCCTTGTCCGGATGCGTGAAATAGTTAGTGAGCCACAGCGTCACGACGGCGAGAATGATTCCGAGCGACGCGCAGCAGGCGAAGCGCCAATCGGGCGCGCCGGTGCGCGGGTCGTCGAGGTAGAAATAGTTGACGACGAAGAATCCGATCACGGATGCGATCGCCGAGGTCATGTAGCCGACGTTGATCGGGCGCATCGGATCGAGCATTTTGCCGGCCGGCACGCGCACCGCCATGATTCCGATGATCGAGGAAAACACGCCGACGCCGCGCAGGATCAACGCGAACATGATCAGTTTGATGGCGAACGCGCCCGCGTACTGTCCATAGGCCGCGATAAAGTCCGCCTCCTGCAGCGCGTAGGCCGCCAGGATGATCGCGGCGACCAGCGTCACTTCGTAGGACTCGAAGACGTCGGCCGCCATGCCGGCGCAGTCGCCGACGTTGTCGCCGACGTTGTCGGCAATCGTAGCGGGATTGCGCGGGTCGTCTTCGGGGAGGTCCTGCTCGATTTTGCCGACCAGGTCGCCGCCGACGTCAGCCGCCTTGGTGTAGATTCCGCCGCCGACGCGCATGAAGAGTGCGGCCAGCGAGCCGCCGAAGCCGAATCCCACGAGCACCTTCATCGCGTTTTCGCGGAACACCAGGAAGATGATCGTCGCGCCGAGCAGGCCCAGGCCGACCGTGAACATTCCCGACACTCCGCCCGCCTTGAATGCCAGTTCCATCGCGTCCTTGAAGCTGGTCAGCGCGGCGTTGGCGCTGCGGACGTTGGCCTTGACCGCCAGCCACATCCCGACGTAACCGGCGCTGTAGGAAGCGGTGACGCCCATCAGGAAGGCGATCGAGATGCCGAGCGGCAGGTACAGGCCCTGATAGACGTTGCGGTACATGAGGAACAGCGCGACGAAGATGACGGCGACGAACCAGATCATGGTTTTGACCTGGCGTCCGAGATACGCCATCGCGCCAAGTTCGATCGCGTCGGACACGTCGGTCATCGATTTTGGTCCGGGGTCTGCCGCCAGCACCACGCGTATCAGCACAACTCCGTAGGCCAGCGCGACCAGCGCCGAGACCAGCACCAGCCACAGGATCATGACCTGTCCGCTGGTTAAAGTGGGCAGAACGATATTCGATTCGCTCATCTCAATCCGAGTCTCCTGAAAAGGTCGAGGTTTGTTTAAGGGCGCCGCCCGCCGTGCAATTGGATCGCGCCGTTCACGGCCGGGCGATTACCCTCTGGATATCTGGCGCAGTCTAGGTTTTCCTGAATGCGAAGTCCAGTTATCCGCGGGGTGCTTGAACGGGACTTCGAACGAACCCCGAATCGCGGGCCGCGGGCGGGTTAGTGCGGCTTCAAACGGTAAAGCCCCACTTCGAGATGGTCCGCGACCGTCTCGTGGGAGAAGCGGCGGTCGATCTGGGCGAACTCCCGCTTGAGTTCATCCCACCATTCGTCGGTCAGCGGCATCACTACGAGCAGGTACACCGGGCGTCCCTTCTTATCCTCATCTGCGAGCTTGCGTGCTTCGGCCATGTCGAGTTCACCATTGGGAAGAAGTATCGGCGGTATCGGCCCGGACCATCCTCCGACCTTTTTGTCGTAAAGCCAGTACAGATGGTATTCGCTTACCACTTGCTTGGGGTGAAGTTCGCTAGCAAGATTGTTGAGGCCGACGAATTCGGTTCGTCCTCCAGCCGCATAAAGCTCGAGCCATTGTAGAGAAATATCGCTGACCACCACGGCGTTCTCCAGCCGCGGCCGCATCGCGAGCACCTCGGGGACCAGCTTCGACTGCCGCGGCGGTGCCGCAAGCCGAGAAACCGTCTCGACCACAATCGCAACGGCTAGAACCACATCCAGGGCAATCACGGCAAATCGCGCCCATCCCTTCTCGAACCTTCGATTCGCGCTGACCAGCCCGTAGGCCGCCGCGGCAAAAACGATAAACAATGCCGGTAGCATGAAGCGAGGGTCGAGGAAGAAATAAGGGAGGTAAATAACCAACAGCGAGACAAGAAAGCCCAGGCCCAGATACACCGCGCGCATCGCGGTTGCGTTGCGCTTGCGGCGGATGGCGAACCACACGCCCAGCACTGCGAAGAGCGGCACTGGAAACGGGTAGAGGGAGTAGCGTGAGTGAAGCAGCGTTTGGAGCTCCAAACCCAAATTAAGCTGGTCGAACACGCCGTCGAGACCAAGCATTGCGATAGCATAAGAGAGAAGATTTCCGTGCCGATAGGTCAAATCCCAGGGTACAAAGAGAAACCGCAGCTCAAAGGTCGTGGAAACTGAACTGTAGGCCTCCCGCCACCAGAACGCGTAACCGGTTGAGAGCGGCGAACCGAGGTAGTGCAGATTTACCCAAGCCTGCAGTCCTGGAAATGCGATGAATCCGATCGCAAACGTCATCACCTGCGCGAGCCGCAATCTGCGTGGTCGGACCAGCAGCGTCGCCGCGAGCATCCCGATCAAAATTGCGCCGTTGGTGACGCGGATTGTGACGGCCAAGCCGACCAGGAGCCCGCACAGCGCGGATGCAACCAGGCTTTCTTTTCCCTCAGCATACAAGAATGCCAGGGCAGCGAGGACTGCGACGGCAAGCGAAGGAACGTCACTCATCACGCAGGTGGAAAGCCCGAGAAAATGCGGCGATGTAGACAGCAGTAAACCGGCCAAAACCGCGCTTGGCCTGCCAAACGCCCACAGGGTCAGCAGGTAAAGCCCGGCTATCGCGACCAATGCCGTCAGCGCAGTAACCAGGCAAAGCCGCTCGGGCCTATGGCCCAGAAGCGGATACGCCGCGGCGAGCATGAGTGGATAACCGATCGTATAGCGGGACGGATAAGTATTGCCCCCGAAATGGAGCACCGGGCCCAGGCCGCCATCCAGGTTTACCGCGATCGCCGCGTATTCGACCGCGTCGGGCATCGGCCACAATTCCTGTCCGTTGGCAAATCCAGTGCCCGCGATCAGGAGCATCGCAAAACCGAGCACGAGCGCGAGCATCGCCGCGTCGATTCCTTTGAAGCGAAAGACGGACGCTTCGGCCGCATTAGCGCCGGGCCGAGCGGGTTCTGATGAAGCAGAATCGGAAGAATTGGGCGGTTTTACCGGGATCGCTCCACTTCGTGAATGCGCCTTGGCGTGCGTACTTCGCTGCATTCAGGATCCTCCGTGAATCACCCTGAACCGGAATTTCCCTTCCGAGTCTCCGATTTCAACAACATATTTCGGGCGGTCACCGCCTGCAAGATTCCAGTTCAGACAGTACCCGAATCACGCGCTCGGTTGATCCGCACGACTGCCGTATGTTTATCTGTAAAGGTTAAACCGTCATGAATGTAAATATCGAAGAACCCAACAGTCTCCGGCGCAAACTGACGATTGAAGTCGAGCCCGACGAAATCAAGCATGAGCTGGATCGCGCATTCAACGAACTCAAACGCGGCGTGGTGCTCAAGGGCTTCCGCCCCGGCCGTGCCCCGCGCAATCTGCTCGAGCGATTTTTCGGCGAGCAGGTCCGCGGCGAGGTAGTTCAGAAACTCGTCAAGGAATACACCGACAAGGCGCTCGAGGAGCACAACCTCGAGCCCGTGGCAGCGCCCGAAATCGTCACCGAACAGACCGACCTGCAGAAGGACCTGTCGCTCAAGTTCAGCGCGACGTTCGATCTGCGCCCGAAGATCGAGGTCAAGGACTACGAAGGTCTCAAGGTGCCCGAGTCCAAGGTCGAGGTCAGCGACAATGAAGTCGAAGAGGCGATCGAAAGATTTCGCGAGCGGCAGGCGACGCTCAAGAAGATCGAGGATCGCACCGTCGTCGAGGACGGCGATTACGCGCTCGCCTCGGTCGAGGCCTTCGTGGACGGCAAGCCGCTGTCGAGCACCCGTCCCGAAGATCGGCTGGTGGAAGTTTCCGAGCGCGCGCTCGCCCACGGCGTGTACGAAGTGCTCAAGGGCGCGGAGCTGGGCAAGCAGATGAAAGCCTCGAAGACCTACCCGGCAGACTACAGCCACAAAGATCTCGCCGGCAAAACGATCGAATGGCGCGCGACGGCCAAAGAGATTTATCGGCGCGAACTGCCGACCGTCGATGATGACTTCGCCAAGGATCTCGGCGACGAAAACCTCGAGGCGTTCCGCACCCGCGTTCGCGGCGAACTGCTCGCGCACGCCAAGCAGGAGGCCAACGCGCGCGCGCGGCAGGGACTGCTCGATATCGTGATCGAGCGCAATCCGGTCGAGCTGCCCGAATCGCTGGTCGCGCGCGAGCTGAGCGCGATGGAGGCCGAATTGCATCAGACGCTCGAAGCGGGCGGCCTGTCGCATGAGAACGCCAGCGAGCGGGTCAAGCAGAATGCCGACGATTTGAAGGCGCGGGCCGAGAAGCGCGCACGCACCGGGCTGATCGTGGACGCGCTCGCGGAGCAGGAAAAGATCGAGATCAATGACGAGGAGCTGGGCGAGCGGGTGGCGGCAATCGTCACGCAGAGCGGGCGTAATCGCGACCGCGCCGCCGAGTTTTACCGCAGCCCGGAAAATCGCGAGGCGCTTCGGCAATCGATGCGGCGGGAGAAGGCGCTCGACTTTATTCTGAGCCGCGCCAAGCGTGAAGATGCTGCAACCGAGCCGAAGTAGCGTCGATGCAACTTCGTTCGGAGCCAACCACGGTTGCTCGACCATTTCCCAGACGTTACAATTTGAAGGCGTCAGCGGCCTCCTCTCAATTGTCACGACCTGGCTGTGGCGCGGACCGGATTTATGAGCAACCTGGTACCGATTGTCGTCGAACAGACCGGCCGCGGAGAGCGGGCCTATGACATCTACTCTCGCCTGCTGAAAGACCGCATCGTTTTTCTCGGCACCGAAGTCACCGACGACGTCGCCAACCTGATCACGGCTCAGTTCCTGTTCCTCGAATCCGAAGATCCCGAAAAAGAGATCAACTTTTACATCAATTCGCCGGGCGGATCGGTGACGGCCGGGATGGCGATTTACGACACGATGGAGTTCATCCGGCCTCCCGTATCGACGCTGTGCATGGGGCAGGCGGGCAGCATGGGCGCAATCCTGCTGCTGGCGGGTGCGAAGGGACGGCGCTATGCGCTCCCGCATGCGCGAATCATCCTGCATCAGCCGCTGGGCGGGATGCAGGGTCCGGCGAGCGACCTGGAAATACACGCGAAGGAAATTTTGCACGCGCGGGAGGACATCAACAGCATCATAATGAAGCATACCGGACAGAATCTGCGTAAGATCGAGAAGGATACCGATCGCGATTATTTCATGTCGCCGCAGCAGGCGGTTGAATACGGACTGATTGATGAGATAATCGTTAGCCGGAGGCCCTCCAAGTGAGCCGCGGGAGGCAGTATGGCCAAGCATGACGACCGCTCGGGCAACCTGGTTTGCTCCTTTTGCGGGAAGAGCCAGGACGAAGTTCGAAAGCTGATTGCCGGCCCGACGGTTTATATTTGCGACGAATGCATCGACCTTTGTAACGACATAATCGCAGAGGAGGCTGACGGCGAGGAAGCGTTCAGCCAAAGCTCCGCGGTGCCCAAGCCCGCCGAAATCAAGCGGGTGCTCGACCAGTACGTGATCGGACAGGAGCGCGCCAAGAAAATTCTCTCGGTCGCGGTCCACAATCATTACAAACGAATCGACTCGCAGATGGTGACCGGCGACGTCGAGCTGCAAAAATCCAACATCCTGCTGATTGGCCCGACCGGAGTCGGCAAGACTTTGCTGGCGCAAACTCTCGCGCGCTTCCTGCAGGTGCCATTCACGATCGCCGACGCGACTTCGCTGACCGAGGCCGGCTACGTCGGCGAGGACGTCGAGAACATCATACTGTCGCTGCTCCAGAACGCCGACTACGACATCGAGCGATGCCAGCGCGGCATCGTTTACATCGATGAGATCGACAAGATTGCGCGCAAGGGCGACAACCCGTCGATCACGCGCGACGTTTCGGGCGAAGGCGTTCAGCAAGCGCTGCTCAAAATAATCGAGGGCACGATGGCCTCGGTACCGCCCAAGGGCGGCCGCAAGCATCCGCAGCAGGAGTTCCTGCAAGTCGACACGACCAACATCCTGTTCATCTGCGGCGGCGCGTTCGTTGGACTGGACGACATCATCCGGCGGCGCATCTCGGGCAAGACGATGGGCTTTCGGGCCGACCTGACCCATCGCGACCCCAAGACGGTCTCCGAGCTTCTATATGAAGTGCAGCCGGAGGACTTGCTCAGGTTTGGATTGATTCCGGAGTTCGTCGGCCGCCTGCCCGTGATTGCGACGCTCGGCGAATTGGACGAGGAAGCGCTGGTGCGAATCCTGACCGAGCCGAAGAATGCGCTGGTGCGCCAGTATCAGAAGCTCTTCGACATGGAGAACGTTCACCTGAAATTCACGCAGGGTGCGCTGCGCGCGATCGCGCGCGAGGCGCTCAAGCGCAAGTCGGGCGCTCGCGGACTGCGCGCCATCATGGAAGCGATCATGGTGGACCTGATGTACGAAATCCCCTCACAGCCGAACATCAAGGAGGTGCTAATCTCGGAGGAAGTGGTTACTCAGAAGGAGCAGCCGCTGCTGGTCTATCAAAAGACCGCCGAAACCGCATAGCCCGGGAGACTCGAGATCTACAAGATGCTTTTTCGCAATGACAAAAAAGATAATCGCGATGCAACGACGAACGTGGTGCCATTGTTCCCGTTGCGCGAACTGATCGTTTTCCCACACGAAGTCTATCCCATCTTCGTCGGACGCCAGAAGTCGATTAAGGCTCTGGAAGCCGCCGAGGCCAAAAAGACCCCGATTCTGCTGGTGACGCAGAAGGACCCCAAGGTGGCCGAGCCCGCGCCCCGCGACTTGTATGCGGTCGGCACGCTCGGCGTCGTCGTGCAGCTGTTGCGCCTGCCCGACGGGACCGTCAAGGCGCTGGTCGAAGGCAAGAAGCGCGCGCGCGTGATCCGTTACGTCGCCGACGAGGAATATTTCCAGGTCGAGGCGGAGGAGATCGAGGAAGTCAGCGAGCGTACCACCGAGGTCGAGGCGCTGATGCGCTCGGTGGTCTCCACCTTCGACAACTACGCGCGGCTCAACAAGAAGATTCCGCCCGAGATGGTAACGTCGATCGCGGCCGTCGACGATCCTGCGTTCCTGGCCGACAAGCTGGTCGGACATCTCGGGATCAAGCTCGAAGACAAGCAGGCGCTGCTCGAATCGACCATCCCGGCCGAGCGGCTGGAGAAGATCCTCGGCTACATGCGCTCGGAGCTGGAAATCCTCGAGGTCGAAAAACGCATCCGCTCGCGCGTCAAGAAGCAGATGGAGAAGACGTCCAAGGAGTACTACCTCAACGAGCAGATGCGCGCGATTCAGAAGGAGCTCGGCGAGAAGGACGAATTCAAGAACGAGATTCAGGAATTGGACGAAAAACTTCGGCAGAAGAAGATGCCCGCCGAGGCCCGCGAGAAGTGCGAGCGCGAGATTAAGAAACTCAAGATGATGTCGCCGATGTCCGCCGAGGCGACCGTCGTGCGCAACTACCTGGATTGGTTTCTGTCGCTGCCGTGGTTCGAGTACACCGAGGACAAGCTCGACATCAAGGAAGCTGAGCGCGTTCTCGAGGAAGATCATTACGGCCTGGACAAGGTCAAACAGCGCATCCTGGAATACCTGGCGGTCGAGACCCTGGTCGGCCAGATGAAGGGACCCATCCTGTGCCTGGTCGGACCTCCGGGCGTCGGCAAGACTTCGCTGGGCAAGTCGGTGGCGCGCGCGACCGGACGCAAATTCGTGCGCGTGTCGCTGGGCGGCGTGCGCGACGAAGCCGAAATACGCGGCCATCGCCGGACCTACATCGGCGCGCTGCCGGGCAAGGTGATCCAGTCGATTCGCAAGGCCGGATCGTCCAACCCCGTGCTGCTGTTCGACGAAGTCGATAAGATGTCCACCGACTTCCGCGGCGATCCGTCGTCGGCGCTGCTCGAAGTTCTCGATCCCGAGCAGAACTGCACGTTTAACGACCACTATCTCGACTGCGATTACGATTTGTCGAAAGTACTGTTCATCACGACAGCGAATACGCTCGACCGCATCCCGCGGCCGCTCCAGGACCGGATGGAAGTCATCCGGATTCCCGGCTACACGGAATTGGAGAAGCTCAATATCGCCAAAAAGTACCTGTTGAAGAAGCAGCAGGAGGCCAACGGGCTGCGCCCGGAGAACATCGAGGTCTCCGACGGCGCAATCCAGGGCATCATCCGCCATTACACGCGCGAAGCGGGGGTCAGAAATCTCGAGCGCGAACTCGCCTCGATCTGCCGCAAGATTGCGGTCGAAGTCGTCAAGACCGATCGCAACGCGCACGTCAAAATTTCGAGCTCGAGTCTGGGCAAGTACCTCGGCGTTCCGAAGTTCCGCTACGGGACGGCGGAGACCGTACCGCAGGTGGGAGTGGCGACCGGGCTGGCGTGGACCGAGCTCGGCGGCGAGCTGCTCAGCGTCGAAGTGACGATCGTTCCGGGACGCGGCAAGCTGACCATCACCGGCCAGCTCGGCGACGTGATGCAGGAATCGGCGCAGGCTGCGCTTTCATACGTGCGTTCGCGCGCCGAGGTGCTCGGGCTCGATCGCGGCTTCTATCATCGGATCGACATTCACATTCACGTTCCCGAAGGCGCCATTCCCAAGGACGGGCCGTCGGCGGGAATCACGCTCGCGACCGCGCTGGTGTCGGCACTCACGCGCTCGCCGATTCGCAACGACCTTGCGATGACGGGCGAAATCACGCTGCGCGGAAGGGTGCTGCCGATCGGAGGACTCAAGGAGAAGGTGCTAGCGGCGCATCGCGGGGGCATCAAGACGATCCTGATACCCAGGGACAACGCCAAGGACATCGAGGAGATCCCGCCGCAGATCATGAAGGGCATCACCTTGATCCAGGTCGAGCACATGGACGAAGTGCTCAAGCGTGCGCTGGTGCTGACCGACCCGGATACGTTCTTCAAGCCGGGCAAGGGCGAGAGCGACCTGGCGTTCCTGCGCGAGCCGGAACCGAAGGGTCGAATGACGCCGGGGGACGAAGACGATACCACTGTATCCACGAACTTGTCGTAGGTTCTGAGCGGGGGACGCCGCGAATTCCGGCGGGGCCGGAAGCGCGCGGCTCAAATGCGCGGTCACGGATATTCGGGAAGACCGCTGAAGGTTACATATGACTAAGGCTGAACTCATAGAGGCGCTGTCGAACAAGCTTCCGCTCAACAAGGCCGATGCCGAACGCGCAATTAACATCGTGCTCGACGACGTCATCGCCGCGCTGCGCCAGGGCGAGCGTGTGAACATCTCAGGCTTCGGAACGTTTTCAGTATCGGAACGGCAGGCGCGCACCGGCCGCAATCCAAAGACCGGCGCATCGATCGAGATTGCGACAAGCCGGTCGGCGAAGTTCAAGCCGGGCAAACAGTTGAAGGACTCGCTCAACGAAGGCGTCGGCGCTGCGACGGCGTCGTCGGCGCCGTCGGCAGGCTCGTGACCGGCTCGCGCGGCCTCAATCAAGTAAGTTTAAGAGGCCGGCCCGTGTGTCGATGACACACGCAGGCGCCCTCTTTTGCCAGGACTTCGGCCGCGGGCGGTTAGCTCAGTGGTAGAGCATCGGCCTTACAAGCCGGGGGTCGCAGGTTCGAAACCTGCACCGCCCACCAATAAAATCAAGCGGGTTCGTGGCCGGGAACCAACCAACGTGGGGTCGTAAAGCGCGTCCCGTCAGCCCGTTGCCTCGCGGATCATCACCAACATCATCTTGAATTGCTCGACCGCCTTCAGGGCGTGGGGCACGTTGGCCGGCATCAGGATCATCTCATCCTTGCCGAGGCGGTGGGACACGCCGCCAATGGTTATCTCGGCCACACCGTCCAGCACCTGGACAAGGGCATCGAACGGCGCCGTGTGCTCGCTGAGGCCCTGGGCCTTGTCGAAGGCAAATAGCGTCACCGTGCCGGTCTTCTTCTTGACGATCTCCCGGCTCACGACCGCCCCAGCCTGGTAGGCTACCAACTCGAGCGCATTGCCCCCCATGAACTTCTGGGCGGTCTTTTCGTCTTTAGGATTAGTCGTCATGTCGTTTCCTCCTGCCGTTGTCATTCCGGTGCTCTTGCCGCATCCCTGGGGCGCGGGCACACGCTCATGGCGGGATACGCCTCATGCTTGTCTTCACGCTCGACAATGCCATGTTCTTGTCACGCACGCATGCCGTTTGACATCCTTGTTCTACGGCGCCTTTGCCGCGCGCCTGCCTGCGCTCTGGATCCGCAGCGCCGCCAGCGCCCGGCCGGGCCGATCGCCGGCTGGAGACTGACTCGACCGGTCGCGCGAACGCCTCATTCTTCGGCCTGCTTTTTGTCTTTGAAAAATCCGAACAGATATTGCGCCACGCGCCGCATCTGGATTTCCTCCGATCCCTCTGTGATGCGATAGCGCCGGTGATGCCGGAAAATGTGCTCGAATGGCTTATGCCGCGAGTACCCGATCGCGCCATGCACCTGCATCGCGCGGTCCGCCGCTTCGCACACCAGCCGGTTCGCCCGGTAGTTGCACATCGCAACCTTGTCGGAAAGTTTGAGCGCGACCTCGGGCTTCGACATTTGATCCATCTGCCACGCGGTCTTGTGGATGAGGTTGCGGATCATCTCGGCTTCGGTGTGCAGCTCGACCAGCGGCCATTGAATCGCCTGGTTGCTCGCGAGCGGTTTGCCGAACGGCTTGCGGTCCTTGGCGTATTTCACGCTCTCGTTGATGCAATATTGCGCGGCGCCCAGCGAACTCGCCGCCTGGCGGATGCGATTCTCATGGACGAAGTGCTGCGCCACCGCCAGCCCGTTTTCCGGATCGCCAAGAATCGAGTCGGCCGGCACCGCGACGTCGGTCAGCGAGACGAGCGGGTGATCGGTCGGCATGTTGAACGTCCACAAATACCCTTCGATCTTGAAGCCTGCGCTTTTGGTCGGAACGATGAAGCAAGTGATGCCGCGCGGGCTGCCGTCTTTGCCGCTGGTCCGCGCGAACACGAAATCGTGCGTGGCGACGTGCAGCCCGGTATTCCACATCTTGGCGCCGGTGATTAGCCAGTGATCGCCGTCGCGAACTCCGCGCGTCTCCATCCAGGTCGCGTCGGAACCGTGCTTGGGCTCGGTGAGTCCGAACGCGATCCGCATCGAACCGTCCAGTAGCTTGGGAATAAATTCCTTTTTCTGCTGCTCGTTGCCGAAGTCGCGAAACATCAGCACGGTCGGCAGATTGCCGACGATTGAACTTTCGTTCTGCAAATCGTTGTGCAGCCCGAGTCCCTTGGCCGCCAAGTACTCACGGATGATCGCCATCGCGAGGTTGGTGCCGTCCCTACCCCCGTATTCCCTGGGCAGCGCGTAGCGATAGTGCCCCGCCTTGTCGGCGCGCCGATGCATCTCGAGGAGCAGCGCTTCCCACTCATGGCGCGGCAGTCCGTCGCGTTCGAAGTCGGTGCGCGCCCATTCGCGGCGATGATCGAAAAAACGGATGTTGTCGTTCTCGCGTTCGAGCGGCTTGATCTCTTTCTCGATGAACGCATCCAGCTCGGCCAGGTAGGCTGTGACATCGGCGGGAATATTAAAATCCACGGCGTTTCTCCTGAGGCGATTACATTATGACCGAGGCGTAACAGAGTGCGGTTTCGAACGGAAGCGCAATCGGCACTCAAAAGGTGTGCACGGATGCGATCAGGCTGGCGCGATTGGCGACGATTTGGCTGGAGGCGGCTCTCCGATGCTAAGCGCGAGTTCCTCCAAAGTCTTGCCGCGGGTCTCGGGGACGAACAAGAGCACGATCACGACGCCGAGGATCGGGCCGGCGGCGAACAGCGACGCCGCGTTGCCCAAACCGCCAAGCGGCCCCGACAAAAGGCCGATAACGACCGGCGACAACATCCAGCAGACCTGACCCATCACCTGAACGCAGAGGCTGTAGCCGGTTGCTCGAATCGCGGTCGGAAACAACTCGGTCGAGAGCGCCGAGGTCGCGGTGCGCGCCGCTTGATACGCAAACATCGTGACGACTTCGCCCGCTAGGATCGCGCCGTAACTGTCGCTGGTGAACAGCACGTACATCGCCGCCGCCGACATCAGGTAGAAGAAGCTGGTGGTAAACTTTCGTCCCAGCCGGTCCATCAGAAATCCGCTCAACATGCTGCCGATCGTGCCAATCGCGTAGGCGAGGATTATCGCCGCAGCGACCTGGTGGGATTTCCAATGATGATCGCGGCGGGCGTAGAGGCTGAAGTAGGTGACCGTCGGACCGCCGATCAAGCCGAGCGAGTTCCATAGCCCCGCCATGATTAGCAGGCGGGAGCGGTACGGACCCGCAAGTGGTGCCAGGGAATTGCGAATCGACGTCCAGAATCCGGGACGCGCCTTGCCGGCCGCAGCCCGCGCCCGCTCGAGCGCAATGAAGCGGGCAGTCTCGCGAAGTCCGCGCCTCAAAAACGCGATCATCACCAGCGGCGCGATCCCGAACAGGTACATGCCGCGCCATCCCCATCGTGACTCCGCCATGATCGCGTAGGTAAGTGCCGCGGCGGTCACCCCGAGAAACGCAACCATGTGCAGCGCCGCGATCGCGCGCCCGCGTGTCGCGTCGGGAAACTCCTCGCTGATCATCGTGACCGCAACCCCGAACTCGGCTGCGAGAAATATCTGCGCCGTACTTTGAAAAATCGTGAACGACTTCACGCCGGTCGAAAGCGCCGTGAACAAAGTGAAAATCGTGTAACAAAGTACGGTCGTGGAGATGATCGGTTTTCGGCCGTAACGATCGGCGAAGATTACCACGAAGAACGACAGCATCCCGCCAAACCGCACGATCGTCGCCATCAGGCCGATGGCAGGGTCGGCCATGTGAAACGTCCGCGCGATTTCAGGCGTCGCCAGGTGGAAGATCGTGATGTCGTAGCCCTCGAAAATCGTAGCCGACATCAGCATCGCGAACAGCGCCGCCAAATAGCGGCGCGGCCGCGCGATCCACGGGGCTAATTTCGGTTGTTCTGACGAGCTATTTGGATGAGCGGCCTGCATCGCCGATGCTTGCGCGCGCAAGGCGCACGTCGATTTGCTAAAGGTCTCAGATCATGAATCTCCCGGCAAGGCGCAATCATCCTTGAGGCAGCGCTGTCTATTTCGAACTGCCGAAGAGTTTGATGTGTTGCGGGCTATTGGCCGCATTGTCTTGTAGTTCGAGTGTGCCCTCGAACTTGCCCCGCTCGTGCGGAGCGAACTCGACGGAGATTATGCAGGTTCCGGGTTTCGCCGCTATTGTGCCGCACGTGCTGGCAGTCACGTTGAATGGCGGAGTGGCTGCAGGAGCCGTCGTAAACGAGATCGGTGCCGGCCTGAGATTGACCAGCGTAATGCTCTGAGGGGAACTGACGGTGTCAACCGGCACTTGCCCGAAGCTTAGCGATTGTGGATGCGCCTTCATCTTCGGTGCGGCGCCGTGGCCCTTCAGTTTGACTGTGTGCGATCCGAACTCGGCGTTGCTGTTCACCCGCAGCAGCCCATGTTGCTTACCTTTCGCGGTTGGAACGAATGCGACTTCGATCGTACAGGAGGCGCCGGGTTGCAGTTCTCCCGGGCAATTGCTCGAGGTCACCACAAATCCGCTACTCACTGCCGGCTGCCACAAGGTCACTGCCACGGCCGTAGTGTGGTTGACAAGCTTTATCTTCGCCGGCTTGCCCTGATGGCCCACGACCTCGCTCGGGAACGAAATTGACTTGGGCCTGGCGTCCAGCGTCGCCAAAACGGGACTCGGAGAAGCGGTCGGCGCCGGCGTCACAGTAGGCGTGGCTGTGATAGTCGCCGTCGGCGTGCCCGCCGCGTGGCCGATCACGTTCGCGCCTGAGATAGCTGCGACGAGCGCCGCCCCCAGAATCAGACCCCGCAACGATCGCTCTGTCACTTTCCCCGCCGGTTGTTCCCGTGCCCAGGCATTGTACTGACGCACGCGCAGTACGTCCACGATCAGGCGTCGATGCTCGCACAGCTCGGCGTGCTCGATCCTAAAGGGCTGCCGATAGCGGGGAGCGGCAGTCGCGAGGTATCTGGATGACCGCGAATCGGTCGGATACGATCGCGCGATGGCTATCAAGCGAGTCTGCGTTTATTGCGCATCGAGCCGCCAGTGCGACGCCGCCTATCACGACGCAGCCGCGCGCCTGGGCCGCACGTTGGCGCGCAACAAGGTGACGCTGGTCTATGGCGGCGGCAGCGTCGGCTCGATGGGTCATCTTGCGGACGCGGCGATTGCCGAAGGCGGCCGCGTGATCGGCGTCCTGCCGCGTTTCATGTACGACCTCGAATGGGGTCATCGCGGCCTGAGCGAGCTGCTGATCGTAAATGACCTGCACGAGCGCAAGCGCCTGATGATCGACGATGTCGACGCGGTGATCGCGTTGCCCGGCGGATGCGGCACGCTCGAGGAGCTGTTCGAAGCGATCACCTGGAAGCGGCTTGGATTGTTCGGCGGTCCGATCGTGCTGGTAAACACTTTGGGCTTCTACGCGCAGTGCGTGGCGTTTCTGGAGAGCTGCATCGAGCGGCGTTTCATGGACGAGCGTCATCGTGCGATGTGGTCGCTCGTCGAACGACCCGAGGATGTGCTCGACGCGATCGCCGGTGCGCCGCCGTGGCCGCACGAAAATCGCAATTTCGCCGCGCTGTGAAGCGCTAGCGTTCGATTTTCGCGATGGCGGCGGTATGGTCGCGGGAGAGATCGGCTTTGAGGAATTCCTCGGTGCCGGGCGTTCCAAGTTCGAATTCCGGCGTGTGATGAATCTTGATCGTCACGTCCGCGGTCCGGCAATCGAGCATATGGCCGCCGGCCGAGCGGTCGGCGGTGATGAAATGCAAATGATAGCCGGGCACGTTGACGCCGCGCAGATAGTCCGGCGTGAAAAATCCGACGATGGTTCCTTCGACGTCGTGAAACTCGAAGACCGGTTCTTCGCGCGCGGCCTGTTCGAGGCCCACTGATTTGTCCTGTTTGGCGACTGCTCGAGCCTTCACGTAGTCGAAGCGCCCTTCGATCCTGAGCGCATGGAAGATGTTCTGCGACGGCAGCATCGTGGCGACCGTCGCGAGCATTTCAGCCTGATCGCAGGGGCGATCGAGCCGCGCGCTCTCGTCGGCTTTGAAAAAACTCACAGTTGCAAATGGCGTGCGCGTCGAATCCTCGACGGGATGCGCATGGCCGTCGGCGCGCACCTGGAAGACCTTGCCGTCGAGCTCGATCATCTCGCCGTCGAGTCCGTCGAACGTGCCCAGGCCGAAATCGCCGTGAGTCTTCAGCTCGCCCATCGTCATGTCGCCGGTAGATGCACCTTCCATCAGGGCGTTTACGGTCGAGGTCTGAAATACGGTCTGGTCTTCGTCGCCGAGTAGTCGCTCGAGCGCCTGCACAATGATCGCGGACAGGCTTTGTCCGGTCTGTTTTCGCCGCGCGCCAAGTTGGCGCGCGAGCGCGGCTGGCAGATGCACGCGAAGCGTTAGGTGTTGAGTCACGGAGAGAATTCTACTTGGTGTTGGCTACGGGTTGGACGTTCTCGCCGTCGCGCGCTGCCTGGCCTACGTTGACCGCTACCTTGTCGGTCTGGTTGATACCGCTGATGACCTCGACCATCTGCCCGTTGTCATAGCCTAGCGTCACCTCGGCGAGGTGCAACTGGTTATTGCGGACGACGGGCACATAGACCTTGCCGTCGCGGAACACTAGTGCGTCGTCGGGGACCATCGGGGATCCGGTGCCCATTTTGACCGTGAATTCGGCGGTCGCGTACATTCCTGGATAGAGCGCCTGGTTCTCGTTGGCGAGATCGACCTCGACCAGCATCGTGCGCGTGTCGGGGGACAGCGCGTCGGGATGGCGCGTGATGGAGCCGGTGAACTTTTGACCAGGGTAGCCGGCCGCCGTAATCGTCGCGGGATCGCCGTTCTTGATGAACGGCGCGATGTTCTGAGGCACGTACGTGAACACGCGCAGCGGCTTGTAGCGGGCGAGAGCGACGATCGCGCCGGAGCCGGGTGTGCCGGGGGTCGTGTTCGCGGGCACGAGATGGCCGGGATCGATGTAGCGCGCGCTGATGACGCCGTCGAAGGGTGCCGCGATCGTCTCGTAGGCCTGGTTGGCGATGTCCTGTTCGAGCGTGGCTTTAGCCTGGAGCATCGCGGCGTGAGATTCATCGGCCGTCTGCGGCGCGATGACGCCTGCGCGCAGGAGGGCCTGGTTGCGCTTGTCGGTGATGACGGCGAGGTTGTGGCTGGCGCGCGCGTTGGCGACCTGCTGATCGAGCTCAGGCGACGTAAGGACGGCGATGAGCTGGCCCTTGCGCACGCGGTCGCCCTTATCGACCTTGATTTCCTTCAGGTAGCCGAGAACTTTTGCGTATATATCGGTCTCGTCGAAGCCGCGAATGGTGGCGGGCAGTTTCAGATCGCGCGTGGCCGGAGCGAGCGAAACGTCGGAGACGAGTACGTGCGGACCGGCTTCGTTTTCGTGCTCGAGTGCCGACGTCTGGCGGCCGATCCATAGCTCGCGGGCGAGCACGAGGCCGGCGGTCGCGACGAGAGCTACCACAATGGCGGCGACCCATCCGGCAAAGAAAACTTTGCCGGGGGTGGGCACGCTGAAATTTTTCGGATCGTCGCCCATTTCTTCCATTTCTTCCATATACCATGCGCCGGGCGTACTATGCGCCGGGCAAGTTGATTGCCTCGATCTCGGCGTCGCGCTGATGTTTGCCGATCACGTCACGACCGAAGATCGAATACACGGCCGGCACCACGAACAAGGTCATCATCGTCGCCGCGAACAGTCCGCCGATTACGGCGCGCCCCAGCGGAGCATTCTGCTCGGAACCCGAGCCGAGCGAAAGCGCCATCGGCAGCATCCCGAGAATCATCGCGAGCGCGGTCATGATGATCGGGCGGAAGCGGATGCGGCCGGCCTCGATAGCCGCGGCGAGCGGACTATAGCCTTCCTCGCGCAGCTCGTTGGCGAAAGTGATCAGCAGGTTGGCGTTGGCGACGCCGACACCAACCGCCATGATCGCGCCCATCAGCGATTCGACGTTGATGGTCGTACCCGTTATCGCGAGCATCCAGAGCACGCCGGCCAGCGCTCCCGGCACCGCCATCATGATGATGAAAGGCTCGAGCCACGACTGAAAGTTCGCGACCATGAGCAGGTACACGAGGACGATGGCCAGGATGAGACCCTCGCCAAGGGTGAGGAACGAGTCATGCATCGCCTGGCTCTGGCCGCGGATGACGACGTGCGTGCCGACGGGCAAGGGGCCGAGGTTATCGATCTCGTGCTGCACGGCGGAGGTGACGCTGCCGAGATCGCGGCCCTCGACGGCCGCATCGACGTCGATCACGCGCTGCACCGTGTAATGCGCGACGACCGCGGGATCCCATCCGTGGGTGATCGTGCCGAGGTTGCCGAGCAACTGGGGCTGGCCCTGCGTCCCGGTGGCCGAAGGAGGAGTGCTCAGCGGTATGTTCGACAGCGTGGCTACAGAGTCGATCAGATGCTGCGGCGCCTGCGACACGACGCTGTAGTTGACGCCCGATTTCGGATCCAGCCAGAAGTTGGGCTGCAGCAGCATGGCGCCGGAGAGCGTGGAGAGCATGCTCGAGGCGACCTGTTGCTGCGTGATGCCGAGTTCGAGCGCCTTGGCGCGATCGACGTTCACGCCGAAGGCCGGATAGTCCTGCGGCTCGGCTATTCTGAGATCGCTGACGCCGGGGATCAGCCTCATCCGATCCTGCAGGCGCAGTGCGATGTCGTAGTCGGCCTCGAGGTTGTTGCCGTTAATCTGCGCGTCGATAGCGGCGGGCAGGCCGAAATTGAGCACCTGGCTGACGATGTCGGCGGCCTGAAAGTAGGCGGTGACGTTTGGATATTGGCGCTTGAGCAGGCCGCGAATCTTATTCTGGTAGATGGCGGTGGGCTGATGGTCGGGCTTCAACTGGATCAGCAGGTCGGCATCCTGCGGCCCGATCGAGTCGGTATGATAAAACGCCAAATTGTACGAGATCGGCAGCCCGATGTTGTCGCTGATGCCTTCGAGCTCATCGGCAGGCACCACGGTACGAATCGCGCGTTCGATGTTGTCCACCATGAACTCGGTATGCTCGACGCGGGTTCCGGTCGGCATCCGCACGTGCAAGCTCATCATGCCGGCGTCGATGCGGGGGAAGAAATCCTCGCCGACCACGAACAGCATCGCCAACGAAGACAGAATCAGGATGGCGACGCAGGCCAGCGAGAAATTTCGGCGCGCGATGAACTTGGCGAGTGCGAAGCGATACGAATGCTTGACCTGCTCGAAGCGGGCGTCGAAAGCGCGGACGACGCGGGCCCAGCGGCCGGGCCCAAGGTTTTGCTCGTGCTCTTCGGGGAGCAGAAGGCGCGCCATGGTGGGGACCAGGGTGCGTGAGAGCAGATACGACGTGAGCATCGCGAAAACCACCGCCAGCGCGAGCGGGGTAAACAGGAATTTCGCGACTCCGGTCAGCATCACGACCGGAAAAAAGACGATGCAGATGGCGAGCGTGCCGACAAAGGTCGGCCCGGCGATCTGCGAGGCGCCGTCGAGAATCGCGACCAGCAGCGGCTTGTGCATCGCATGGTTGCGATGGATGTTTTCGACTTCGACGGTCGCGTCATCCACCAGCATCCCGACCGCCAGCGCGATCCCGCCCAGCGTCATCGTGTTGATCGTCTGCCCGGTGAGCTTGAGACCGACGATGGCGGTCAGAATCGACAGTGGAATCGAGGTGATGACGATGACCATGCTGCGCGGCGAGCCGAGGAACAGCAGCACCATGATCGCGACCAGGATCGCGGCGGTGACGGCCTCCTGCACGACGTCGCGCAGCGCAGCGCGAACGAATTGCGACTGGTCGAACGTGAGCATCACGTTCAAACCCTTGGGCGCGGTGGCGCGGATGTCGGGCAGTTTTGCTTTGACCGCATCGACGACGGTCAGCGTCGAAGCGTCGGCGTGCTTGACGACGAGCAGGTAGGTGGCCTGCTGTCCGTTGAAGCGCACGACGTTGGTTTCGGGCGGATGCGAGTCGGTGACGGGAGCAACGTCACCGAGGAAAACCGGCGCGCCGTTGCGGTACTTGATCGGCAACTGGTTGAAGTCGGAGACTTTGGGCACCGACATGTTCAAGTCGATGTTGTATTCGTAATTGCCCATCTTGGCGGTGCCCGACGGGATGACGACGTTGGTCGAGGCGAGTGCGTTGCCGACGTCGAAGGCGGACAGGCCGTTGGCGTAGAGCGCGGAGGGATCGAGGTTGACCATCACCGAGCGGCTGACGCCGCCCAGCGGTGCGGGCGAGGAAAAACCGGGGATCGTGAAGAGCTGGATACGGATGAAGTTGAGGCCGTAGTCGAAGAGTTTGTTGGTCGAAAGAACGTCGCTGTAAACGTTGAGCTGCGCGACCGGGACGTTGCTGGCGTTGTACGAAATGATCTGCGGGGGCTGAACACCGCGCGGCAAATTGCTCAGGATGCTCTGGGACACCGAGTTCATCTGCGCGATCGCGCCGCCGACGTCGGTGCCGGGATAGAAATAGACTTTGAGCAGCCCGATGCCGTTGATCGATTCGGATTCGATGTGCTCGATGCCGTTGACGGTGGTCGAGTAAGCGCGCTCAGAGATGAAGACCATGCGGCGCTCGACGTCGAAAGCGGACAGACCCGGGTAGTTCCAGACGACCATCACGACCGGCAAATCGATCGACGGGAAGATGTCCACGTTCATGAGGCCGAAGCTGAGCACGCCGAGGACGAGCATCAGCAGCGCCATCACGGCGACGGAGAGCGGCCGGCGAAGCGCGAGGCGGACGATCCACATAAGGTGCGCCGAAGACCGTAGTTAACAGGTTAAGTTCGCGATCATCGACGATAACACATAATCAGCGAGTGCGATTTTCAAAATATTGGACCGAGGGCATCGAGGCAAGTTTGGCAGGGTGCAGGGGTGACCGCATGAAGGAAGAATCACCTGCGCGGTGGCAGGGCTGAGCCCTGCACCCAGTGTTAAGGCCGCGCTCCGTTGTCGCGCGCGGCCCCTGCCAACGGCTTACTGCTGCGCTGCCGTCGCCACGGCCAGGGGCTGCGGCCCCTGCACCCGCAATATCAATCGAAAAGTGCGCCGAAGCGCCCTTTTCTCTCGGTTTCTCGCGCGAGAGCGAGAGACGCGGTTGCCGCGTATCTCGCGATTCTCACTGCGCCCCCGTCGCAACGGGCGCCCACCGCGCAGGTGATTCTTGACTCATCCTGTCGACCCGTTGGCACGGCTGGCCAGTGTTAAGATCCGTTGGCGGGCGCGGCGCACATCTCACGGTCTTCGCTTTCTGGCATGGCGTGATTTTTCAAGAGCGTCGGCGATCCGTTGGAGAACCTCGTCGATCTCGGAGATGACCTCATTGTTCCAGAACCTCAGCACGGCGTATCCCGCAGCGCGCAGAAACTCAGTTCGGCGCTCGTCCGGGTCCAGTCGGTCAGCGTGCTGAGAGCCGTCGAGTTCGATAACGAGCTTCGCTTCCAGACAAAAGAAATCCGCGAAAAATGGTCCGATTGGATACTGCCGGCGGAACTTGAAGCCCTCGAGCTGGCTGGCGCGCAAGCGCGACCACAATCTTTGCTCGGCGTCCGTCTGTTCGAGTCGCAGCCGGCGGGCGGCATCGCGAGTAAGCGCTGGCTTCGATGTCATTGCGTTGCCTTACAGATTTGCGGCGCGTCAGACAATCGCGCCGCAAAGTTGTCCCTCACCCTCACCCTCTCCCGACGAACGGGCGAGGGAATTGGGACGGAGGAGGCGCGCTTTATGGGACGGGGGCGGCGCCGAGCAGGCCGGCAGCCTCGTCGTAGCCGAGCATCAGGTTCATGTTCTGGATCGCCTGACCCGAGGCGCCTTTGCCGAGGTTGTCGATCGCGGTTATCACGAGCAGGGTTTCGCTGCGTCGATCGAGGACGAACGCCAACTCGCAGAAATTGGTGGCGCGCACGTTGCGCAGCTCGGGCAGTTCTCCCGGTTTGAGGATTCGCACAAACCGCGACTTGGCAAAGCTGGCCTCGAAGGCGGCGTGAACGTCGCTCTCGGTCGTGCCGGCGCGCGGGCGCATAAAGATCGAGCTGAGCAGGCCGCGCGTGATCGGCAGCAGATGCGGCACGAACAGCAGCGCGATGTCGCGGCCGAGCGCGGCGGAGATTTCCTGCTCCATCTCGGGGACGTGGCGATGGTTGCCGACCTTGTAGGCGCGGAAATTCTCGTTGACTTCGGCGAACAGCTGCTCGATGGACGCAGTCCGGCGCGCGCCGGTGGTGCCCGACTTCGCGTCGATGATTATCGACGACGGCTCGATCAAGTCGCGCCTGATGAGCGGCAGCAGCGCGAGCAGCGCGCCGGTCGGAAAGCATCCGGGGGTGGCAACCAGGCGCGCCTCGCCAAGCTCATGCCGATGGAATTCGCTCAGCCCGTAAACCGCCTCCTTGAGGAGTTGCGGCGCGGGATGTTCGACGCCGTAAGTGGCGCGGAACTGCGCCGCGTCCTTGAACCGGAAATCCGCCGACAGGTCCACTACCTTGAGGCCGGCCTTGATTAGTTCAGCGGTATGCGCGGTGCCAACCGTCTCGGGCAGGCACGAGAGCACGACCTCGGCGCGGTCCTGGACCAGGTCGGGGCGCAATTCCTCGAACGGCGGCAAGTCGATGCCGGCCAGGTGGCGGTAAACGTCGGCGACCTCGCGCCCAGCGTAATGCTCGGAGGTGAGCACGCTCAGCTCGACGAACGGATGGCTGGCGAGGATGCGGACCGCCTCAATACCCGAGTATCCCGAGGCGCCGACCACGGCCACCTTGACCTTGTCGTGCGTAGCCACTTTCCGAATCTCAATGCTCCTTTGCAAATTGCTATCGACGCAACTCACCTAGCATGATTGCGCACGCCGAGCCAGTTACTTGGTGTCGAACTCGAAGACCATGTCGGCGGGCGGATGTTCGGGGTCGGCGGCGAGTTTGTCCAGGTAAATCCGCACCGGAGTGTCATCGGGGCGCACCTCGCCCAGGCGCTCAAGCTCGTGGCGCGCGGAAAATACGTCGCCGGCGCGAATCATGGTCAGCGCGTCGCCGAAGCGGCGATAGAACGAAGGATCGACGCCGTCGTTGTCGCGCCCGGCTACGTTGACGATCGGCACCAGCTGCTCTTTTCCCTTGACCTTCACCAGTCCGAGCTCGCGCCCGATGAAACCGGCGCCGGCTTCGGTGTAGGTCACGCGGCTGACCAACAGATGCACCTTGAAATAACGGGTCAGTCCCTCCAGCCGCGAGGCAAAGTTGACCGTGTCGCCGATGACGGAGTAGTCGAAGCGGTTTTCGCCGCCGAAGTTGCCGACCACGACGTCGCCGGTCGAAATGCCGATGCCGATGTCGAGGTCAGGGAAGCGCGGATCGTTTTTCTGGAGCTCGCGGAGATTCGCGAGCATCTTGAGCGCGCAATCGATAGCCGAGCGCGAGGGATTTTCGAGCTCGTTGGGCGCGCCCCAGAACGCCATGATTCCGTCGCCCATCAACTTGTCCACGACTCCGCCGGTCTTGAAGATCACGTCGATCATCGAGGTCATGTAGGTGTTCAGCAACGCGACCAGGTCCTCGGGCTCGGTGCGCTCGGCGCGCTTGGTGAAGCTGACGATATCGGCGAAGAGAATCGCGAGATGACGCCGCTCGCCGCCGAGTTTCAAACCCTGGGGCGAATCCAGCACCGACGTGATCACGTCGGGGTTCAAATAATGCTCGAAGGCGACGCGCAAGTGGTGCTTTTCGCGTCCTTCGGTGATGTACCGATAGCCGGCCAGGAACATATACATGAGAATCCCGGTGAGCAGGGGAAAAACGACCCCGATCACCAGACCGTCGTGAAGCAGCCGCGTCTGAGCGTAAGCGTAGTAGCCGACCAGCAGGATCACGCCCAAGGCGGCAGACGACAGCGCGGACAGCCACGCGACGCCAAGCGACATCAGAATACCGATCAGGATCGTGGCGCCAAGCGCTATTTCCTGAGCCTCGATCGGGCGGCGAATGAAGTCGCCCTGAATCATGTTGTCGATCGCGTTGGCGTGAATCTCGACGCGCGCCATGTCGCCATCGACGGGAGTTACACCGCGATCGCCGAGTCCGTGGGCGGTCGCGCCGACCAGGACAATCTTTCCCGCCAGTTTGTCCGGCGCAATCCTGCGATTGATGATGTCCGAGATGGAGTAGTGCGGGAATGGATGGGCGCCGCGGCGGAAATTCACCAGCATCAGGCCGTCGTCATCGACCGGTATCCGCTCACCGGCGACCGACACTCCCGACACTCCGTTGGGACCGAGTCCCAATACCATCGGCGCGCCGCCGGCATACGCGTTGGCGACGGCGATAAACAGGGGGGCACAGTAGCGGCCGTCGAAGCGGACTACCGTCATATCGGCGCGGATTTCGCCGTCGGCGTCCGCGTCAACGTCGAAGTATCCGATCGAGTGCGCGGCATCGTTAAGCAACGGAATTGGCGGCGAATACGCAGAAGCCTCGATCAACTGCGGCGATTTGCCCGGAGCCTGTCGTACGATTCCGTAACCGAGCGGCCCGGGCGGTCGAATCTTGTCGAGGAACCCGGCCGTTTTGACGCTTCTGGAATGAGCCTGGGAATGGTGGCTCTGGAATGCGTAGCCAAGCACGGTCAGGCCCTGCGATTTCATCGCGGCGGCGAATGCCTGGTCGTTGCCGGGACCCATGACCTCGCCGATCGTATCGTGCTTGAGGCCAAGTCCCGCGAGTTTTTCGCCTATTTCGCCGCGCGTTACATCGCTCTTGTCGGCTTCGCTGAAGATCGCATCGAATCCTATGACCTTGACCTTGTAGTCCTTGAGCGCATCGGTCAGCCGCGCAAGCACGAGCCGCGGCCACGGCCATTGCCCAAGCTGCGCGATACTCCGGTCATCGATCGCGGCGATCGCAACCACGCCCGAAGACGGACGCGGAGCGATGGTATTGATTCGAAGGTCGTACGCGATCAGATCCATCCGCTCGAATGCGCGATGGAAGCGGTCGTGGGAGGCGAACATCAACCCCAGCAGCACGATCCCGAACAGGAAGGTGCGCCACGAGAATCTGAGAGCCGTGTGTGACGATTTTGCGCTCGCCATCGTTACCGATTCGAGCTTAACTCGGCGCCGCGGGCGCCGCTAACCGCGCTTGCCGACGCCGCGAACATCCGTCACGCGCGGTTTGCGCATGCGCGTGAAAGGTCGCCGCCTACTCAAACCAGCTGAGCTGCTTGTACATGCTGATCTGGACGTACTGATGAGCGTTGCCATAGCCGGCCTGCGCGCTCACGCCAAGCTGCCACGGCCGGTAGTAAAAACCGACATCCGGTCCACCCTGGCCCTGCGCGTCGGTCAGGTAGCCGCCGTTGTACATCGCGCCGCCGGCGCCGCCCAGGATCATGTACTTTTCGGTCGAGAGCAGGATTGCCTGCAGATCGAATTCGGTGCTGGTCACGCCATTCTGGAAATCATGCATCGAGCTGAAAGATGCGTTGAGCGGATGCTGGCTGTGCAGACATATCCAGCTGGAGAAATCGCCCTCGACCAGGGGGGCATCGCTATCCGCCACGTCGTGGCCGCCCGAGACGTAAAGATGCGTCCCCGGGAACAGCGTGAAATCGAGGCCGCCCTGAAAGCGTCCGAAGTTGAGGCGCGGGAAACTGCCGCTGCCCGGCGCAAGGGGACTCTCGAAACCGCCGCCGATCCACAGTTGGTAGCCGGTCGCGCGGCCGAAGACCCCGATGTACGGCGTGACGCTTTGCTCGACCTGCGTGCCCTCCTGAACGACGGCATATTTGTCGCTGACGTAGCCGCCGCCAAAGGCAGTCACCTGGAGGAGTCCGGGCGTCTGGAGGGAGAAGAATCCCGGATAAGTGTCGTCAAACCATTGCGCATGTGCTGCCGGCGCGATCGTGAGCGCGCTCAGCACCACTGCGAGTGCGACCGTCATGCCAACGCGGAAAATTCGGTTCTTCGCCACGTCTCACCTCCTCCTCTATCGCCCCGAAATGGTTGGCGGATGTGGCGGCGTCACGGGAATCGTGCATGCCGGACATGCCGACGGCGGCGGACATGCCGGCGCCGGTGCACCGCTCGATCCCGGCGACGTTGCCGTGAACAGGCCACCGCCACCGGCTCCCGCGTTCGCGCTGTCGAGCGAGGTTGCGCCGGTCATCCCCAGCGGTCCGGGCGTCGTCGGGGATTTATCGCACGGCAGCGTCGATTCGTAGCCCGCGCCGACATCTTGTCCCGCGTTGGGAGTCGCCAAGGGCGCCAGGTTGACGGTCCCTTGATAGACGGAGACGTCAGTATATCGTTGGCATCCCTGATAGCCGGACCTGATTATATTCTCGGTGTATGCGGTGTCGAACCTCGTGCCTCGTACTGACGCGACCGCGTTGGGAGTATGCACCTGGTAATTTGCCGGTGCGCCGCCCGATGCGGCGTTTACCAGCGATCGCAGGACTCCCGAAACCAAGCTCACGCGCGTCGAAGTGGATCCGCCGGTAATCGTGAACTCATCGAGCGTGATGTTGCTGGCGGGTCCCAGCTCGAGGCGGCTCCGATCGTTGAGCACGATAACCCCGTGCCCGTCGGCGCCGGTCACGATTCGATCGGCTACATCGACCCCGACTCCTGACGCTGCTCCGATTGTCGCCCCGGCGCGCTGAATCTGGACTTGACCGCTCACTGAAACGAAAGATCCCGCTGCCGTCTGCGCGAGCGCCGGCCCGGATACCACAAGCACCAGCACGCTTATGAGCAAAAGCTCGGCACCAAACAAGGCGCTATAATGACTTCGGTTTCGACGCATCTAAATGGCGCTCCTTTACCGCTCGCGCTCTTCTTGTATTTGTCCGTGCAGGGATTTGTCAACCACCCCGTATAAGTACTTGTAACAGCAGCGCAAATGAATAGGGCGCGAGCATCGCTCACGCCCCGGCCATCTCAAAAATGAATTCCTGGCGCCCACGCGCGGATTCGATTCGACAGTCCCTAACGCTTGGAGTATTGCGGCCGCTTGCGCGCCTTGTGACGCCCGTACTTCTTGCGCTCGACCTCGCGCGGATCACGCGTCAGCATCCCGCCCTTGCGCAGCGTCGGCCGCAGCGTCTCGGTCGCGCTGACCAGCGCGCGCGAAATCCCGTGACGGACCGCGTCGGCCTGCGCCGCGATTCCGCCGCCCTCGACGTTCACCAGCACATCGTACTGCCCCACGGTCTCCGTCGCCTCGAACGGCTCCAGAATCCGCATTCGCGACGTCGGGCGCGGGAAGTAGTCCTCGAGCGTGCGCTCGTTGATCGTGATCGTGCCGCTGCCGGGCAGCATTCTGACGCGCGCCACCGCGGTCTTGCGCCGCCCCGTAGTCCAGATGATGTTTTTCTTTTCTGCCATGTGACGTTCGTGCCTTGTTATACGCTGACGGTCTTCTTTAGACGCTCACGGTCCGGATTATACGCTTACGCTTTTGGGCTTCTGCGCAGCGTGCGGGTGCTCGGCGCCACGATAAACCTTGAGCTTGTTGAAAATCTGATGGCCGAGTCGATTCTTCGGCAGCATCCCCTTCACCGCAATCTCGAGCATCCGCTCGGGCTTGGCTTCGAGCATCTTGCCCGCCGCCGTCGTGCGGATTCCGCCCGGCCATCCCGTATGGCGATGGTAGAGCTTGCTCAGCGACTTCGATCCCGTCAGGCGAACCTTGGCGGCGTTGATGATAACGACGAAATCGCCGGTATCCTGGTTGGGAGTGTAATCGGGCCGGGTCTTGCCGGTCAGCAGGCTTGCCGCGCGCGACGCGACTCGTCCAAGCGCTCGCTCGCTTGCGTCGATCACCACCCAGTTGCGGTCGCGCAGCCCGTTCTCGCGCGAGATGCTTCGGGTTTGTTCGGTCAGCTTCAAGTTCGTGCACCAGTGAAAAAGTCGAAAAGACGTTAATTTTGGCGGGGCCGATGGGATTTGAACCCACGACTTCCGACGTGACAGGCCGGCGTTCTAACCGGGCTGAACTACGACCCCGCCCGAACCATCCTTTGTTACATTTTCCAGCCCGCGTAGCAACAACGCATTGCGCGCTCGCGCGGACTTCGCGCTGAGATTTTCCCGCTCTACGCGACCCGGCGCATCAGCTCGAGGATGTCGTAGCCGGTGATCTCGCGGCTCTTCGCCGACCAATCCCGAAGCTCCGTGTCCGACACCATCCCGGCCTGCGCCCCCTTGGCGAGATCCATCAGGCCGATTTTGATCGTCGCCTCGTCGATCATCTCGCCCGATTTGGGATCGGCCATCGAACCTCCCCCCTTCTCGTGGTAGAGCTTTATCACGCGGCGCGCCTCCTCGACCTGCTCCACGCTCGGAGTGTAGCACGCGTTGGCGATCTCCGCCTGCTGCGGATGTATCACCCAGGTGCCGTCCATCCCGAGGTTCGCGGCGCCGACGTTCTTCTCGCGCAGGGCCGCCTGCAGTTCCTTGACGCGCTCGGGTGAATCCGTGTTGCGCCACAGCCGCAGATAGACGTTGTCGATCGCGTGCAGCCCGGCGGCCTTCGCCGCGACCACCACCGCCTGCTTCGAGTAGTGAAAATTCTGATTCTGATTCTCGACGATCTCGCGGATGCCGAGATTTGCGGCGTAGTCCGCGATGCCGAACACCAGCCCGCACATCCGATCCGACGCGGTCGCGATTTCGTACGCCTTGATCAGCGCGTGCGGCGTCTCGATGAGCGACTCGATCTGAAGCCGGTAGTTCCATCCACCGCGCTTTTCGAGATCGTCGAGCAGCTTCGACACTTCGCCAATTTCCTCCGGCCCGCGCGTCTTCGGCAGCATGATGCCGTGGAAGCGATTGGGCGCGCCGAGCACGATGGCCTCCATGTCGCCCTTGAAGAACTTCGAATGGATATTGTTGGGCCGCACCGTGACGACCTTCTTGCCGAAGTCGAGCGTGTTGAGCGCCTCGACCATCACTTTGCGGCTCTTGTCGCCCTTGAACTCGTACGGGCACGCGTCTTCGAAGTCCGCCATCACGTGATCGACCGGCGCTTTCACCGCGTCGGCTGCGGTGACATGCAGCTTCATGTTGTGGCCCGGATAGGTCAGCTCGGTGCGCGGAACTACGAAACGTGCGCCTTTATCCAATACGTACATTGATAAATGTTCTCCCGCTGATTTTGCCGGTGCCGCGCGCGCTCAGACCGCCAGGTAATGAGTCTTGCGCTTGACCAAAACCGTCCGCTCGATTTCGACGACCACGGTGCCGTCGGGTTTCTTGCCAATCAGTTTGAACTTCACCAGTCCCGCGTCGGGCCGGTCCGCATCGCGCTTCTCGAGCACGGTCGATTCGGCATAAATCGTGTCGCCGTGAAAGACCGGGTTGGTATGTTTGCCGTTGTCCATCTCGACTTCGGCGATCGCGTTCTCGCTGGTGTCCTCCGACGCGAGCCCGACCGTGAACGCCAGCACGACGCCGCCGTACACCAGCAGCTTGCCGCCGACGTAGGCGCCCGGATTCTTGTCGATCAAGTCCTGGTTGAAGTGCAGCTCGGCCGTGTTCATCACCAGCGAGGTGAAGATGTGATTGTCGGCCTCCGTGATCGTGCGGCCGCGCTGATGGACCAGCGTGTCGCCGACCGTAAAATCCTCGAAGTAGCTGCCGTCGTTGGTGATGCTCATCGCGCGATTGGCCCCCTGGTCACTTCTGCTCCATGATACGCCGGCCGATGACCTCGTACTGGATCTCGCTGGTGCCCTCGAAGATCGACAGCACGCGCGCGTCGCGCCAGAAGCGCTGCGCCTCGAACTCCATCGAGTATCCGTAGCCGCCATGCACCTGCATCGCCTCGCGCGTGACCCGCTCGGCCATCTCGGCGGCAAACGCCTTGGCCAGTCCGGCCTCGTAGTCGCATCGTTTGCCGGTGTCCTTTTCGCCGGCGGCGAAATAGCAAAGCTGCCGCGCGGCTTCGATCTCGACGGCCATGTGAGCAAGCTTGTGCCTGATCACCTGGAAGTCGCCGATCGGCTGGCCGAACTGCTTGCGGTCCTTCGCATATTTGACCGCGCATTCGAACGCCGCCTGCGCCACGCCGACGCCGCGCGCCGCGGTCTGGATTCGCGCCGCCTCGTAACTCGCCATCAATTGGTAGAAGCCCTGCCCTTCGCGGCCGCCAATCAGATTGGCCGCCGGTGCGTATGCGTCGTCGAAATTCAGCGCGTAACTGCGCATCCCGTGGTAGCCGACGGTGGGAATCGGCGAGCCGGTCAAATTCGGCGGCATGAAGCCGTCGCCCGGCTGCTTCTCGAACAGGATCAGCGACAGTCCCTTGTGGCGCTTGGAGAGGTCCGGGTCGGTGCGCGTCATCACGGTCAGCATGTGCGCGCGATTGGCGAACGTGCACCACATCTTCGCGCCATTGATCAGATAGCCGTCGCCCTGTTTGACGGCGCGCGTTTTGAATGATGCCGTGTCGCTGCCCGAATCGGGTTCGGTGAATGCGGCCGCGGTCAGAATCTCGCCACGCGCGATCGGCGGCAGGAATTTCTTTTTCTGCTCGGGCGTGCCGTTGGCGCTGATCAGAGTGCCGGTGATGATGTTGCGCGTCATCACCGAGCCGACGCTGAGCCATCCGCGCGACAACTCCTCGGTGACGATCGCCATCGAGATGTAATCAAGGCCCATGCCGCCGTCTTCGGCGGGAAAGATCACGCCGAAGTAGCCCAGCTCGGCCATCTGCTTGAGGATGTGTTCGGGGATTTCCTGGTTCTGGCGATCGAGGTCGTTGGCTATAGGCTTGATCTCGGCCTCGACGAACTCGCGGACCGAGCGCCGGATAAGTTCATGCTCAGGCGTGACCAGAGACATCTTGCGCTTTGCTCCTAAGCGGGGGTGCGCTTGCGAATCAGCACCGGCCGCTCATACTCGAGCACCTTTTCGCCGCGTTGGTTATAGCCGGTGGTGCGGAACTTGACGACGCCGCGATCGGGCCGCGAAGTGTCGCGCTTGGAGAGCACCAGCGACTCGGAGGTGATCGTGTCGCCGGGATAGACCGTCTCGCACCACTTCATTTTCTCGTAGCCGAGGTGGGCTATCGCGCGTTCGCTGAGATCCTCGACCGAAAGCCCGAACACCACGTTCATCACCAGCATGTGATTGACGACCACGTTCTTGTAGCCGAGGCTCTGCGCGTACTCGCGATTGAAGTAGTTCGGGTTGAAGTTCATCGTGACGCTGGAGAAGAAGCTATTGTCGCCCTCGGTGATCGTGCGTCCCCAATGATGCTTGAAGAGATGCCCGACCTCGAAGTCCTCGAAGTAGTGGCCATGCTCGATTCTGCGCACTGCCATGTGAGTCAGGCTGCCTTGTTCATGTGATCATTGAATCGCGGAAATGGCTCAGGCCGAGTCAGTTTTTTATGGAATTCACGGCTGCAGGTCAACCAACCGCCGCCGCGCGGTAATGATCTAATCCCGGATTTCCGTTATCTCAGTGAACTACCAATTTGATAAAATGCGCTAAACGCGCTGATGGGCGTGGGTTCGGATGCGATCGAAGCGGTGCGGAGGTGGAGAGGCGGTGGGTGAGAGACAAAATCGGCCCTTTCAGCTCTCCTTCAATAGCTCGTTGAAGGTCGATTTCCAAGGCGCTCGGGTGACCTCCGACGGTGGTCTGATTCTGGTGCGCGAGCTGGATGAGCGTCTGGGCTTGAGCGTGCTCATAGAACGGCATCTGATCGATTCGCGCCGCGGCAAGAACGTGCAGTTACCATTATCAGATTTGCTGCGGCAGTCGGTCTACAGCCGACTGGCAGGCTATGCGGACGTGAACGACGCTGAGCGGCTGTCCCAGGATCCGACCTTTCGGCTTATCGGCTCCAAGAAAATCCTGGAGCGCGGAGCGGCCTTAACCTCGCGTCTCCAATCATTCGAGACGGGAGTGCTGATACAGGAGGAAAACCTTGCCGGGCTGGCCGCGCTCAATCGGGAGTTAGTCGCCAGGGTCGAAGCTATCGCTTCGCCGCGGCGCATCGTGCTCGATATGGACAGTACTGAAGTCGCGGTCTATGGCCAGCAGGAGGAGAGCGCCTACAACGGCCATTTCGAGTCCACCTGTTACCATCCGCTGCTGCTGTTCAATCGCGAAGGCGACTGCCTGGCCGCCAAGTTACGGCCCGGCAACGTCCACAGCGCCGAGGGCTGGGAGGAACTGCTGCTGCCTGAGATTGAGCGGCAACAGACACTGGGCAAGGAGGTGGTTTTCCGCGCCGACGCGGCCTTTGCCAAGCCGGAACTCTACGCGGCGCTGGAAGAGCGAGAGGTGAAGTACGCGATTCGCCTTCC
>CABDYU010000021.1_pt1 | contig 61241 bp, 55 predicted proteins | sample 3132011 | NCBI WGS metagenome assembly CABDYU01 (sample SAMEA5534338, study PRJEB31848) | metagenome | biome: tundra; feature: field; material: soil | place: USA | collected 2013-05 | depth 0.45 m | reverse complement strand
GATGAATCGAGCCGCCAGCGAGCCGCACTTGCCACGGCCAACCCGGTAACTACCCGACTCGCAACCTCAATACTCACTTCCCACCGTCATCAGACCAAGCCAAGTTCGCGATTTAGCCCTTTCATCAACAGCCTGCTAGAAGTACAACAACGCGACATCGGTAAGGACCCACAGCGCGACCGCGACCATCAGCGGCCGATCGTGAAGCAACGCGCTGGCGGGGTCGCCGCCTTCGTTGCGCTCGTCGATCAGGTACAGATAGCGCAGGATTCCGAATGCGACGAACGGCGCCGTCAGATAGAGATGCCGGGTCCCGAGCTTCGCTTCGACCTCGGCCGACGCGGTGTAAATCATATAGCTGACGAGAGTCGCGCCAGCGACGATTGAGATCATCTGATCGACCAGCCGGACGCTGTATTGCGAGAGCGCGCTGCGATGCGCGACGGCGTCGTCGCCGAGCGCTATCAGTTCGTGGCGTCTGCGCGCCAGCACCAGGAACAGCGCCAACACGAACGTGATGAAGATCAGCCACGGCGATACCTCGACGTGGATTGCGACGCCGCCGGCGAATGCGCGCAGCACGAAGCCAGCCGCAACCGCGATCACGTCGATGACCACCTGATGCTTGGCCCATAGCGAATAGCCAAACTGAAGCGCGACGTATAGCAGTGCGATTCCCACGAATTCCCCGCCCAATACGATGCTCAACACGGCCGCAATCGCTGCCAGCGAGAAGGCCGCCCTGCTTGCTGCGGCAACCGTGATATCGCCGCGCGCCAGCGGGCGGTCGCATTTTTCGGGATTCAGTCGATCCGCGGCGCGGTCGGCGATGTCATTGAGAACGTAACCGGCGCTCGAAAGCGCGCAGAACGCGACGACCGCGATGACCGCAAGCACGACATCGTGAAAAACGAACAGACGCTGGCCGAATATCAACGCCGCCAATACCAGCGCGTTCTTGATCCATTGATGGGGCCGCGCCAGGCGGATCATCGCGGCCAACTGGCCGGTGCTTTGGCTGTCGTTCAACTTTGGCGCCGCGTTCACTGCATTTCTTTGTATAGGTCTGCGCTTTGCCGTCGCAAGACCGCGGTCGCGCAGCCGGCGGCAGCCGAATCGGCATAGCCGGGTCAATTTCACTTGACCGCGAGCTGCGTTTGCGAAAACAGTACGGCTCGATGGGTACTTCGACGCAGGAAAAAACCGGACCGTCGGCCACGGTGGATCTCGCCGGCTTGAAGCGGTTCCTCGATGAGCGCAAGCTCGGCGACACCGGCGCGCTTCGCTCCGAAAATATCTCGTTCGGCCATTCCAACGAGGTTCATCTGATTCATTTCGATGACCGTTGCTGGGCGCTTCGCCGCCCGCCGCGTGGATTGCTGCTCCCGACCGCGCACGACATGATGCGCGAATATCGCGTGCTCAAGGCTCTCCAGGACACTGCCGTGCCAGTGCCGCGCGTGTACGCTGCGTGCGATGATCCGTCATATCTCGGCGCGCCGTTTTACCTGATGGAGTACATGCGCGGCGAGGTAGTGCGAGCCGACAACCGGCATTTCGTTCAAACCCCGGAGCTTCGCCGCCGGGTCAGCGAGCAGATGGTCGATGTGCTCGTCGCGCTGCAGGAAGTCGATTGGCGCGCGGTCGGCCTTGAGGGTTTCGGACGGCCTGACGGCTACCTCGAACGCCAGCTCAAGCGATGGTCCGATCAGCTCGAGCGCACGACTCCGCACACCCGCCCGCTGCCCGTGATGGAAAACGTCAAGGATTGGCTGCGCGCGCGAATCCCCGACTCGCCGGCGCCCACGATCGTCCATGGAGATTACAAGCTCGACAACGTGATGTTCGACCCCAACAGCGCCCGCGCGATCGCCGTGCTCGATTGGGAGATGTCCACCATTGGCGATCCGCTGGCCGATTTAGGCTGGATGCTGACCTACTGGCCCGACCCAACCGACCGCGCGTCGGGCGGCGTGATCGCCAGCATGGCCGCCGCCGAAGGATGGCTGACGCGGCGCGAGATGATCGATCGATACGAGCGCCGCACCGGGCGCGCGATGCGCGATTTTCCATTCTATCAGGCGTTCGCGCTGTTCAAGCTTGCGATCATCATGGAGGGCAGCTACGCCCGATTCGTGCGCGGACAGGCCGACGATCCTCTGTTCGCCGGCATGAAGCAGCTGGTACCCGCGCTTGCCGACGCCGCCTGGTCGGTGTGCGGCGCCGCGTCGAGTGGCTAGCGATTCCAATGCCGGATTCTGATCTGCTCGCCGAACTGGCGCGCTTCATAGAACGTATAACAGCGATCGCGCGGACCGGACTTGCCTTCAAGCCCGACGGCTTCGACTCCGAACGCTACGAGGAATTGCTCAAAGAGGCTGCCCGAATGCATGCGGTCCTTGCCGGCGCGAACGACGAAGATGCCGAAGCATTGCGCCGGCGATGGCGCGAGCAGGTGATCGCCGGTTACGAAGGATATGTCACGGCGGCATCGGGATGCGGCGTGATCGCATTCAACGAGCGCGACGAAATTCTGTTGATTCAGCGGCCGACCGGCAAATGGTGGTATCCCACCGGGTTTTGCGATGTCGGCGTATCGCCCGCGGAGAACGCGGCCAAAGAAGCACGCGAGGAAACCGGGCTTATCGTCGAGCCCGAGCGCTTGATCGCCGTAATCGACAGCAAGAAGTACGGCTCACCCGCCCGGCATATCTACTCGATGCTTTTCTATTGTCGAATCGTCGGTGGCGAGCTGAAGCCAAATCCGCTCGAGGCGGTTGCCGCCGGTTTCTTCCCGCTCGACCGTCTGCCGCAGCCCTTGCATGGGATCGATCGCAAGTGGATTGCGCTGGCGCGCGAGTTCCACTTCGACGGCCGCATCGCGCCGTATTTCGATCCGCTCTGACGCCGCGCCTTCTGCCCGCAGACCTCAAAAGAGGACAGGAAAAAAAACGCCCGCGATCTGCCGTCTCTCTTCCCCCTTACCCTTCTAACAACGCCCTTCGAGTACTCAGGTGAAACTCCGCCCGCATCCCGCGGCGGGGCCGATTTGTTTTAACACTGGGTGCAGGGGTCACCCCCTGCTGCTAGCGGGTATTTGCCTGGGCCGGGGTGCCCACTTGAGCCTGCATCGGATGCGATCCGCCGGTGCTCGCGCCAATCGAGATGATCATCATCCCCTGCTCGTAGCGCGGGCCGCCGACGATCAACGTCCCATTGTTCTTGAGCTTGAGGTCGGTGGTCATCATCGGGCGCGTTCCGTCGAACAGCACGATCTCCATCACGATCATGTCGCCGTCGATGGCGCGCGGCTGCACGTGGAGAATTTTGCCGCCCGGCAGCGTGAACGCGATCATCTTGCCGCAAGCGGTCTGCCCCTCGTTGTGGCCGATCAGGCTGTAAGTCGAAAAGCCGAATAGGCCCCGCAGCTTCGCGCCCATCGGCGCCAGCCGCGGGTCGGTTCCCTCGTTGGTATCTGCGGCCATAACCGAGTCGATATAAACGGTCACCTGCTTCGGTCCCGCCTGTGCGTACGTGAGACCCGGCGTTCCGAGGGCCGTGATCGCGATGATGAGGAAGGTGAGGCTACCGAAACGCAGCGTCATGGCGGCCTAAGGCTGATCCGGTAACCAAATGACGGTCGTGTCCCTGCGAGGCTCGCTCCAGACTGCAACCGAATGGTTTTCCGACTCGAGCCGCGAGATGTCGGCATGAGAATCGTTATCCGCCATGGTAGGCTCGCTGGCCGCCGCTTCCGCCACTTGATTTGCCGCCGTGGCGGTTTCGTGCCCGGTCGTGGCGATCGAAGTGGTCGAGTGCGGCCCTCGATTGGCGAACTGCTCGACATACGGCGTCATCAGAATTATCGTCACGAAGGCGACCGCCGCTACCGCGCCGCCCCACGCGAAGCCTGAACCAACAGAATCCGCCTGGCGCCTCAAGAAACGCGCGATTCTCGTCAGCGCGGGCTGTGGAATGCGATCGACGCGAGCGATTACCGCGCTCGAAAATCCGGCCAGCGCCGGCTCTGCCGCAATCGATCTGAGGTCTCGTCCGAGCGTCGAGTAATCGGCCAGGATGCCGCTGCAGGATTCGCACCGCGCCAGATGAAACGCGACTTCCTGCATCTCGTTGGGCTCGAGTTCGGAGTCCTCGAACGCGCCGAGCATCATGCCTATTTCACCGCATTCAGCCATATCGCGTTCAGCTTCCGGCCACGTCCTTCAAGACGTTGCGCAGGTGGGTTCGAGCATAGTGCAACCTGCTCATGACCGTTCCTCTGGGACACTGCAAAACGTCGCTGATTTCGTCGTACGACATTCCTTCGACTTCGCGTAAAAGTATCACTGCACGATGTTCCGGCGTCAACTCCTCCAGCGCTTGCCTTAGGCGCGCCGAGAGTTCGCTACGGCTGACTTCCTTGAATGCGTCTCCCTGGCTGGTCGGCATCTTGCTGATTTCGGCATCGGCGTCTTCTCCATGAAGGACCACATGGCGTCCCTCGCGGCGCCAGAAATCGATCGCGAGGTTGGCCGCGATTCGATACAGCCAGGTTGAAAAGCTCGATCGCGATTCGAATTTCGAAAGGTTTTCAAAGGCGCGAATAAATGTCTCTTGCGCCAGTTCAATCGCGTCATCCTGATTGTGCACTACCGCCAGCGCGACTCCGACCACCCGGCGCTGATAACGTTCCACCAAAACGCCAAACGCCTCGGAATCGCCCTTGCGGGAGCGATCGATTAGCTCGGCTTCGTCACCGTCCTGGCGGCCTGGTGTTCTCAACTTGAGTAGACGCAGGTGCGGGTGACTAAATTCAGGGGAGTTTTCATGCCGCGCCGATCATCTCAGCCCAGTTTGGTCCGGATTTCAGCTCCACCTTCAACGGAATTTTGAGTTCGGCCACCCCCTCCATTTCGCGTTTTGCCAACTCTGCCGCCTCTCGCCACTCGTCTTTGGGCGCTTCCAGCAGTAGTTCGTCATGCACCTGCAAAATCATCCGTGTAGCCAGTCCGCGCTCTCGAAGCACCCCGTCCAGCCGTATCATAGCGAGTTTTATCAGGTCTGCCGCCGTGCCCTGGATGGGTGTGTTAACGGCGATTCGCTCTGCCTGCGCCCGAGCCCCGCCCGGCTGGGCGTTGAGCTCGGGCAGATAGCGGCGCCGCCCGTACATCGTCGTTACATAGCCCGTCGTGCGCGCGGTGCGAACCGTCTCGTCCAGCCACGCACGCACGCCCGGCAGCCGCTCGAAGTAGCGCTTGATGTAATCCGAGGCCTGCGCCAGCGCAATCCCGAGCTCGCCAGCCAGCCGCTGGGGGCCCATCCCGTAAATGATCCCGAAGTTTATCACCTTGGCCAGCCGCCGCGCTTCGGCGTTGACTTTGTCCGGCGTGACTCCCAGTACCTCGGTCGCGGTCCGCACGTGGATGTCCTCGCCGGTATTGAATGCGTCCACCAATGTCTTGTCGCCCGACAGATGCGCCAGCACGCGCAGATCGATCTGGGAATAGTCGGCTGACACGAAGACGCATCCCGGCTTCGGCACGAACGCCCGGCGAATCCGGCGCCCTTCCGCGCTGCGGGTCGGAATGTTTTGCAGATTCGGATCGCTCGAGCTGACGCGTCCGGTCGCGACCAGTGCCTGATGCCAGGTCGTGTGGATTCGCCCGGTGCCCGAGCGGATCACCTCGGACAGCGCGTCGGCGTAAGTGGACTTCAATTTCGAAATCGTGCGGTATTCGATCAGCTTTCGCGGCATGGGATGCACCGCCGCGAGCTTCTCGAGCGTATCGGCGTCGGTCGAAAATCCGCTCTTGGTTTTTTTCAGACCCTTCGCCGAAAGTTTCAGCTCGTTGAACAGCAGCTCGCGTAGCTGCGTGGGCGAGTTGAGATTGAATTCGCGGCCGGCCAGCTCGTAGCACTCGCGTTCCAGCCGATTCAGTTGCTCGGCAAATTCCTTCGAGATGATCTTGAGCGCGTCGCCGTCGATGCCGATTCCCGCGGCTTCCATCGCCGCCAGCAAAGGCGCGGTCGGCATCTCGATGTCGTCGAACAACGAAGTGAGCCCGTCGGCTTCCAGCCGCGTCGCCAGCGCTTCGCGAAGATTTCTCACCAGCTCCGCATTCGTGCCCGGCGTACCGCCGGCGCCAAGCGGAGCCAGATACTCGTGATACAGATCGGTCAGCGACGGTTCCGGCTGTCCCGAATTGATCAGAAAGCCCGCCAGCATCGTGTCGAAATCGACGCCTTTGAGCACGATTCCGTGCCGGGCGAACGCGCCGATTTGAGTCTTCAGATCGTGGCACGATTTGGGCGGGCGCTCGGAGCCGAGTAAAGGCGCTGCGCTCGCAATCCCGTCATGTTCGACGACGATTGTTTTGTCGGCGCTTGCGAGCTGCAACCTGTCCTGACCGGCCTCGGCGATGGCGAGGTCAAACGCGATGCGCGGCGCGCCGGCCAGAGTTTTGAGCGCGTCGGCGAGATCTTCCCCGGTGACGGTGGGCGCCGGCTTCGATTTCGATTCCAGACCGGGAAGTTCCACTTGCGACGGCGATATCTCGCGCAGGATCGAATGGAACTCCAGCTCGCGCAGCAGTTCCGCAGCCGCGTGCTCGTCCACACCCCGCCACGCGAATTCGTCGGGCTCGACGCTAAGCGGCACGTCGGTGTCGATGCGCACCAGCCGCAGTGCGAGGTCCACCGCCGCGCGATGCTCACCGAGCAGTCCCGCGATTTTTTTCGCGCCGCGAATCCCGCTCTCCTCGATACGGTCCAGGTTCTCGTAAATTTCTTTCACTCCGCCGAACTTCTGAACCAGCGCCGCGGCCGTTTTCTCGCCGACGCCCGGCACACCTTTGACATTGTCGATTTTGTCGCCGGTTAGAGCCTGGATATCGACCAGCGCCGCCGGCTCGACGCCGAAGCGCTCCTTGACCTCGCGCACCCCGATTCGCTTTTCGTGGGTCGGCATCGTGTCCCACAGCGTGACGTGTGGGCCGACCAACTGCATGAAGTCCTTGTCCGCGGTGATGATCGTGACGATGAAATGCTCGTGCGCCGCGCGCTTGGCGAGCGTGCCGATCACGTCGTCGGCCTCGTATCCGTCGAGCATCAGCGACTTGATCCGAAACGCCTCGACCACGCGATGGATGTAGGGAATCTGCACGACAAGGTCGTTGGGCGCCTCGGCGCGGTTGGCCTTGTAATCGGCGAACAGGTCGTCGCGAAAAGTTTTTTTCGGCGAGTCGAAGACGATCGCGATATGCGACGGGCGCACATCCTTCAACAGCTTCAGAATCATCCGGATGAAGCCGTACACCGCCTGGGTCGGCATCCCGCGCGACGTATTCATCGGCGGCAGCGCGAAAAAAGCGCGGAAGATGTACCCGGAGCCGTCGACCAGAATCAGTTGCTTGCGTTCTGCGGCCATCAATCGAAACTAGCCGATACGGTTCTCAAAGCGAAAGCGCCGCGAAAGTCAATCGAAAATATTGCCCGATGTCAGATCGTCGTATTGACAGTTTGGCGTGGTGTGTTTAATTAGTCGGTTGCTCTGTTGTTGATTGAATTGCCGGGCAGCCCGCTTCGTCAATTGAAGCTGAATCGGCCACGGCATCTCGGTGGCTCTCGAATCGGACGACCTGAATGATTGAGGTTAAAAACCTAACTAAAGCTTACGGCAACTTTGTCGCGGTAAAAGACGTATCGTTCAAAGCCGAGAACGGTTCCATCCTCGGCTTTCTCGGCCCCAACGGCGCCGGCAAGACCACCACGATGCGCATCATCACGGGCTATATGCCGGCGACCGCGGGCACCGTGCTGATAGATGGACTCGATATCTTTTCACAATCGCTCGAGGCGCGCCGGAAAATCGGATACCTGCCCGAGAGTCCGCCGCTGTATCCCGACATGCGGGTCGAGGCCTATCTCAGGTTTGTCGCGAAACTCCGCGGCGTCCCGCGCGCGAAGATCGAGCCGGCGCTCGAGCACGTGCTCGAGGTGTGCGGCCTGACCGACATGTCGCATCGGATTTGCGGACAGCTCTCCAAGGGCTATCGCCAGCGCGTCGGCCTGGCGCAGGCGTTGATTCACGATCCGCCCGTGCTGGTCCTCGACGAGCCGACGATCGGTCTCGATCCGCGGCAGATTCACGAAATTCGCGGCCTGATTCACGATCTCAAGGGGAACAGAACGGTCGTGCTCTCGACACACATCCTGCCCGAGGTCTCGCAGATCTGCGACAAGGTCGTGATCATCGCCGACGGCCGCGTGGTGCTCGAGGAATACCTGAAGAAGCTCCCGGCCGGGACCTCGCTCGAAGATATTTTCCTGAGCGCTATCACCAAGGAGCATCATGAAGACGGCGCGAGCGCCGAGGAAACGCTGGAGGAGGTTGGAGCGGGGCATGCCTGAGCGACCCGTGCGGCTGGAATGAAAAATTCTCTCACAATCGCGGGCAAGGAGCTCTCGGGGTATTTCCTGCAGCCGGTCGCCTACGTCGTGATGACGGTGTTCCTGCTGCTGGGCGGCTTCTTTTTCTTCGCGCTGCTGCGCTACTTCGAAGTGACGCTGACCGCTTACTCCGCGATGCAAAATCCCGAGGTGTTGCAGCGCTTGAATCTCAACGAGCGGGTAATCGAGCCGATGCTGCACAATCTGGCGATCGTGCTCGTCATCCTGGTGCCGGCGATCACGATGCGAAGCTTTGCCGAAGAGAAGCGAACCGGCACCTACGAGCTTTTGTTGACAGCTCCGATCCGGACCGGCGAGATCGTCGCGGGAAAGTTCATCGCGGCGGCGGCTTTTATGCTGATTATGATAGGGCTGGCCGGGATGTTCCCGCTGATCCTCGTAGCCTTCGGCAATCCGGAGGTCGGGGTGATGTTCTCGGGCTATCTCGGACTGGCGTTCCTGGCGATCTCGTTCGTTTCGATAGGATTGTTCACCAGCTCGCTCACCCAGAATCAGATCATCGCGGCGATCAGTTGCTTCGGCCTGCTGCTGCTGCTGTTCGTCATATCGTGGCCGGCGCAGGGAGGTGGGGGGCTACTTGTGGGTCTGGTGCGCTATCTCTCGCTGCCGGACCATTTTGCACAGATGGTCACCGGTGTCATCGATACGCGCGACATCGTTTATTTTCTGAGTCTAATCTTCGTGGCGCTGTTCTTGACCCAACGCTCGGTCGAGTCGGCGCGCTGGCGGTAAGGTAGAGGGGCGGATGCGGCGATCAGCGGCGCTATACGGAATTCTCGGCCTGGTTTTGCTCTCATTCGGGCTGGTGGACTATTTTATCTCGAGCGGCTTTCTGCTGTTCGTGTGGGCCAACCTGATCTGCGGCATCTTCGCGATAGTCCTGTGGATCACTTCGAGCCGCTCCGAGCTTTCATCGATCACGACCGGGCGCTCGGCGCGTTACGGCGCCAACGCCGTCATCTACTCGGCTGCCTACATCGGGCTGCTGGTCGCGATTAACTATATCTCGACGCTCCATCATACGCGCCTGGACCTGACGGCCGAGAAGGTTCACAGCCTTTCGAGCCAGTCGGTGAACGTGGTGAAGGGTTTGCAGAAGCCGCTCAAGTTCTACGGCTTCTTTCAGGGCGGCGAGAATCCCGCCGCGCGCGAACTCTACGAGACGTTTGCGTACTACTCGCCCAAGCTCACTTACGAGCTGGTCGATCCCGACAAGCATCCCGAGCTCGCCGAGCGTTTCAAAGTGTCGGTAATGGGCACCACGCACATGCAGTACGGCGGCGACAACGGCGAGGGCACCAACGTCACCGAACTCACCGAGGAAGCGCTGACCAACGCGATCATTCGCGCGACCAGGAGCAGCAAGAAGGTAGTCGAGTTCCTCGACGGGCACGGCGAGGCGGATCCCGACGATACCGAAACCCAGTCGGGCTACGGCACCATCAAGAAAGATTTGGAAGGCGAGGGCTACGAGGTTCGCAAGCTCGAACTCGCGCAATTGCCCAAGGTGCCCGACGACGCCAACCTGGTCATCGTCGCGGGACCGATCAAGCCGCTCGGCCAGCACGAGACCGATTCGTTGAATGACTATCTGAAACATGGCGGGCGCATGATCGCGATGTATCGGCCGCAGCGCCCCGACAATCCAATTGACGAAGCGGCGATGGTGAAACTGGCAGGCGAGTGGGGCGTCAAGGTCGGCAACGATATCGTGGTGGACCAGGTGGTGAGGCTGTTCGAAGGTCCCGCGCTCGGCCTCAATCCTCTCGTGCAGACCTACGGCGAGCATCCGATTACCAAGGATTTCAAGCAGCGCACCGTGTTTGCGATGTCCCGATCGCTTGGCGCCGAACCCAATCTGAAACCGGGACTGACCGTCACTCCGATCGCGAAGACCAGCGAAACGTCGTGGGCGGAGGTCGATCTCGACGCGGTGTTCCGCCAGCAGAAGGCCGAACTGACAGTCAAGGACACGCGCGGACCGATCGCGGTGGTGATGGCGGTGGACGGCAACCTCGAGCAACTTGGCTGGGGCAAGGGCGATGCGCGCATGGTGGTGTTCGGCAGCACCGAGTTTGCCGACAATCAATACGCGGCGACGTTCTTCAACCGCGACTTTTTCATCAATAGCGCCGACTGGCTGACCGGCGAGGAAAATTCGATCTCGATCAGGCCGCGGTCTATCCGCGCGTCGCGCTTTCGCCTGACCACCGGGCAGTTCTCCATAGTGTTTGCGTTTGCGGTGCTGTTCCTGCCCGAGATGCTGCTGATTGCCGGGATCGTTGTGTGGTGGGAACGGCGCAACTGAGGCGCCCCCTGATCCGACTCAAGTCCGATGCGGCTGCGCAACACCATTATCGTTCTGATCCTGTTTGCGATTGTCGGCGGCTACGCCTTTATCGTCGGCCGCTATTCCGTGCCGGAGGCGCAGCGCAAGCTGCTCGCCGTCAAGCAGGACGATATCGCCAAAATTGAACTGCGCTATTCTGACCGGGACATCGTGCTCGAGCGCGACAAGGGCAAACCATGGCGGCTCGTGAAGCCAATCGGAGCCGAGGCCGAGCAGACGCAGGCCAACAACCTCGCGCGCGCAATCGCCGATTGCGCCGTGGTCCGCACCGTGGATGAGAAGCCGGCGGATCTCGCACCATTCGGACTCAAGCCTCCGACCACGACCGTCACGGTCACGACCTTCGACAAGAAAACACTGCCCGCAATCGAAGTCGGGAAATCGACGCCGATTGGGTTCAACGCTTATGTCCGGCTCGCCGACAGTCCGGCGGTGCTGCTGACCGAAGCCGTGTTCCCGGCCGGGATGAACAAGACGGTCAACGATTTGCGCGTCCGCGACTTGATGGCATTCAAACTCGACGACGTTCAGAAGCTGATCATCGCGCGGGACAATGGGCAGACGGTGGAAATCGATCGCGACGGCGACCGGTGGAAAATCGTCAAGCCCACGCCGTACGCGGCCGACGACATGGCGGTCCGGACTGCGCTGAGCACGCTCGTCAACGCGAAGGCGTCCGACTTTATCGCCGATGCGCCCGGCAACGTCACGCAATACGGGCTCGAAAAGCCGCATCTGGCGGCGACGGTGGTGCTCAAGAACGGCGAGCAGCAATCGATGCTGTTCGGTTTCAAACAGAGCGAGCAGGGGAAGAGCGGAATTTACGTGCGCCGCGGAGAGCGCGCGCCGGTTTACGCCGTGGCCGGGTACGTGATGAGTAGCTTGGACAAGTCGGCGCTGGATTTTCGCGATCGAACTATCCTGAAGGCCGATCCCGAGGCGGTTGCGACCGTCAAAGTCAAAAACAGCGACGGCGAGTTCACGCTCAAGCGCGCAGCCGGCGGGAAGTGGGACGTGATGATTGGAAGCAAGACGTCGCAGGGCGATATTCCGGTCGTCGAGCGCTTGCTCAATCAGTTCCGCGATCTGAAAGGCACGTCGATCGTCGCCGATCCGATGCCGAGCGCTCAGCCGTTCGGGCTGGACAATCCCGCGGCTGAAATCACTCTGATCGGCAAGGACGGCAAGGAGCTCGGCGCGGTCAAGCTCGCGAAGATCAGCGTCAGGCCAACGACCCCGCCAATTCCCGGCGAGCCGGCGCAGCGGACGGAGTACTACGCATCTTCCAGCGCGAGCAAAGCCGTGTTCGCGCTGAGCGATTTCAGCTTCGCGCAACTCGACAAGCCTGCGCCGCTGTACATGGCCAAGGCGCCGCCGGTGGCGGCTCCGTCGAAGTAGGCGGGCGTCAGGGCGCGGGTACTGGTTGGTAGGATGAAGGCCGGTCCCCGTGGCGCAGCGACTCTCCGCCGGTTAGCGGTTGTCGTCTTTATCCTGAGCTTCCCAGTGATTGCATTCGCAGGACCTCCATATATCACAGACGACCCCGAACCCGTCGAATATCAGCACTGGGAGGTTTACCTGGCATCGCTATTCACCAAACAGCCGGATGCCTGGACAAGCACAGCGCCGCACCTGGAAGTGAATTACGGGCCGCTTCCAAATGTTCAGCTCCACGTGATCGCACCGCTGGCCCTCTACGCGCCCAGCCATGGCGGTACCAGCTACGGATACGGCGATACCGAGCTGGGGATCAAGTTCCGCTTCGTTCAGGAGAGCGACTGGCTACCGCAGATTGGAACGTTTCCGCTGTTGGAAGTGCCGACTGGATCCCACGGTCGGAATCTCGGGAGCGGGCACCTGCAGACGTTTTTGCCGATATGGCTCCAGAAGAGCATGGGCAAGTGGACCGCTTATGGAGGAGGCGGTTACTGGATCAATCCCGGCGCGCACAACCGCAACTGGTGTTTCACCGGGTTGGTCATACAGCGTCAGGTCCTGCCAAACCTCACGCCGGGCATCGAGATCTTTCACGGCACCTCGCAAGAAGTCGGCGGTCCACGTGAAACGGATATCAATCTCGGATTGATCTGGGACCTTAGCGACACTCATCACATCATTCTCTCCGCTGGTCCCACTATCGAAGGGTCGAATCAACTCCAGGGATATTTCGCTTATCAATTGACCTTTGGACCATAGGCGTCAGGTTTCGGCGATGACGTGGGCGATGGCCTGGGCGGCGGTATGCGTGATGCTCAGATGAAAGCGCGTGATCTGTTTTGTTTGCGCGAACGCCGCCGCCTTGCCCGATAGCGCGATGGTCGGCGCTTTGCCGCGCTCGCGCACGACTTCTATTTCGCTCCATCCGACGTTGCGGTTCCATCCCGTGCCGAGCGCCTTCATCGTCGCTTCCTTGGCGGCGAAGCGCGCGGCGTAACTCTGGTAGCGGGGACGCCCGCGCGACTCGCAGTACCTGACCTCGCCTGCCGTGAAGACGCGGGCGCGAAAACGCTCGCCCGTGGCGGCCCGCGTCAGAGCGCGCTCGATGCGTTCGACCTCGATAACGTCGATTCCGGTTCCGGCGATTTGCCCCATCGCGAATGAGTATCAGCCGCGCCGCGGGCGGATTCAATTGCGCGCGCGCACGGCCGGGCGATTGAAACAGTAAAATACTTGCAGCGCGCTGAGTGCGGATTCTATTCTTCATCCACAACGCGGAGGCAGCGATGGCGAAGTGTTTTCCGATCGCGGTGGTGGACGAAGACGCCGGCGTGCAGCTTTTTCCGCCGCCGAAGAAGTAGGTTCGCGGGTCGCGCCATGGCAATACGCAGGCATCGCGCAGGCGAACTCGTAATCGAGCAGACGCGTGACCTCGCGCACGTGCGCGAGATGCTCGCGCGGGCCGGCATGATGACGGACGGAATCGAATGGCCAGCCGCGTGTTACATCTTTGCGTATGTCGGCGATGAAGCGGTCGGAGTGATCGGCGTCGAGTCGAAGATCGACGCGGCGCTGATACGTTCGCTGTACGTGAATGAATCGATGCGCCGGCGCGGAATCGGCGGCGCGTTGATCGCGGCGGCGCGCAAGGCTGCGCACACGCGCGGTGCGCGCCATCTGTACCTGTTCAGCACTGAAACTGGCGGGTTTTTCGGGCGACACGGTTTCACGACGGTGGCCGTAGCCGACGTGGTCGCCGCGATCCCCGGCGCGCCGCAGGTCGAGTATTATCGCGCGCGGCCCGAGGAGCTTGCGCGCGAGGTCGCGTACCATCTGGACATTTCGGGCGATGGAGTGATCGAGAGATAGCAGCGGCCAGCCCCTGCACCCGAGTCAGGAGGAACCGGAGAGGGACTACTGAGCTTGAGACGCGAGGTACCGGCCGAGATAGTTTCCCATTGCGGTCGTCACAATCAGGTACGGATTCGAGGCCACCAGTTGCGCGGCGAGTCGCGGCGTCATGTCGGGGCGAATCGTTTGCGGACCGGGATTCATCGCATCGAGTGCGCGCGGCGCGGATTCGGATTGTTCGATCGCGCCAAGCAGGACTCCGTCGGAAGTGAGCACGACGGCACACGGCGTCGGCGAATCGGGCGAGGCCGGCGGGACGGAATCTTCGGGACCGAGGCGGACGAGGTTTTCGTTGTCGCGCATGAACTCGCCGACGCGCACGCGATCCGAATAGCGAATCCAACTGGAGCGCAGGCCGGGCGCGAGATTGTTGACGAAATAGGGAAGCGCGCGTATCCGCTCTGAGAGCGGTGCCGGTGGATCGGTGGGCAATCCGCGGACGATCCAATCGGCCTTGCCCCGGAAGTAGTGGCGGACGTCGGTGAATCCCAGCAGATCGAGCTGCGCCGCAGCTCGCGCGCTAAGGTCTCACAAGGAATCACGGCAATAGACAACGACCGGGCGCGTGCGGTCCAAAGACGCGGGCGCGTCGCGGATAATGCGGCGCAGCGGAATGTGCACGGCGCCGCGAATGTGCGCGGCGTCGTACTCGTGCGACGGAAGCACGTCAACGATTTGCACGCCGCCGGACGCGCGCATCCGGGCAAGCTCGCGATGCCGAATCTCGCGCACGAGCTACGCGCCCATCGCGGCGAGCGCAGAGAGTGCAGTATTGACGATCGTCTTGCCGCTACCGGCGGCAATCCGCGCGGTATCGACTTCATAACCGCCCTCGGCGTACGCGGCGCGGGTGGGAATATATCCGATCAAGTCGTTGCAGTAGCCGGCCACAAAAGTCTGATCGAAGTGCGGGGTTGCCTTTATCGCGAGGCCGAGCTCGACGAAAAGTTCGCCCGGGATGCCGACTATCGCGAGGTTCCCGACGGTGACGATGGTCATCGCGGTGGCAAGCTCGCGGCGCGCCATGTCAACGCGGCGGTCGCGGCGATTTTGCTCCTCGAGGGCTTCCAGAGCGCCCAGCGCCGAGAGCGATTGAGCGTGATGGTCGCGCAGGCGCTTCAACTGATAGCCGTCGCCGCCACGATGGTTGTCGAGCGAGGCCTGGGTCTGGGCGGCGCAATCGCGCGCAACGGCGAGGTCGGCGCCGAGATCCTTGAGCTTGAGGTTGAGTGCGATTCTGCGCGTGGCGATTCGCGAGGCGGCAATCGAGGGCGCGTGCTCGAGCGCGTCGAACGCGCCGCGACCCATCGCGCGGCCGTATTGCTCGGCGACTTCGAAATTGCCGCGGCTGTGTGGATCGATGTTGCCGGTCGCGCCCTGGAGGAAAATCGATATCGGGCGCCGAGCTGCGCTGAAGCCGGCCGCGCTTTCGATTTCGTCCATCGCGAAGCCGGGCCAATCGCGCGAGTAGAGCAGGTTGTCCTCGCACAGCACGACGCCGTGGCACGGATAGTTCATGAGGAACGCGATCGGACTTCCGTTTGGGCGATACGCGCCGAGCGCCATGGCTTCAGCGTCCGCGGGCCCGGAGCGGTTGGCGGCAAGTTGAATTTGCCGGTGCGGGCGCATCAGTCGGCGATGGATTCCGAGCGTGAATGGGGTGCTGGCGGCACGGAGCGTCGCCGACTCGAGATTTTCGTGCGCCTGAACGATTGCGGACGCGATTTTTGCGGGTATCGCGCGCTCCCATTCGAGGTCGCGGCCGTCGGCGCGATTCGCGTCGGCGCGCGGAGTCGCGAAGATGTTGAAGGCGGGCGCGGAATGAGTGTGAGTGGCGCAAATCAGGATCGAATCGGCGGGGATGCCGGTGCTTGCGCCGACGCGCTCGCGGACGTCGTCGGCGATGCGCTTTCCGAGCGCGAGAACGTCAACGCCGGCGATGGCGACTTTCGCGCCGCCGTCATCGAGCACGAGCGCTTGCGCGGCGAGGTCGTCGTGCACGCCGGCGTTGCGGCCGACGCGATTGCCGTAGCCGATCATCGCGAGACCGACGGGCGGGTCGAGCTTTACTCGCGCGGCGCCGGCGTAGAGGGGACTCATGCTAGCCTGACTTTTCGAGATTGGCTGCGGCGAGCTCGGCCGCTCTGGAAGCCACTTTCACGGCCGCTGCGACGATGTCGTCAACGTCGCGGTCGTCGCCGAGCAGGCATTCGTGCGGTACCGCGGCCATCGCGTGCTCGAAAAGGCGTTCAGCGACCGGGCAATCGATCGTGATTCTGTCGGCGCCGGCGCCCGCGAGGTCGCACGCTTTCAGATAGGCGGGTGACTCGCGCGGAAACAGTGCGGATCGATAGACGGGATCGTTGCCGACGCCGCATGGAATGCCCTCGGCGCGCATTGCGCGGACGAATCGATTGCGCGAGATGCCGAGTGCGGATTCATCGACGAGAAAAACGAACGCGTAGATGACTTCGCGCGTGATGCGTGGATCGCGCGCGATCGGGGTAATCCCCTTGATAGCGCCGAGTCCTTCGCGCAGGCGGGCGGCAGCGCGGCTCTTGCGTTCGATCTGCTCGGGAAGGCGCGCGAGTTGCGCGAGCAGAATTCCGCATTGCCATTCCGTCATCCGGTAGTTCGCGCCCATCAATGGCCCTTCGAAAGTGTCGCCGGGGCGGCGACGTCCGCAATTGATGAGCGACCGGCATCGTTGCTCGAGGTCGGGGTCGTCGGTCGTGATCATTCCACCTTCGCCCGCGGTCATGGGCTTGGTGGACTGAAAACTAAAGCATCCGAGAGCGCCATGAGTACCGACGCCGCGCTCGCGCCATCGAGCACCCGGGACGTGGGCGCAATCCTCGACGAGCGGAATGGAATGCGCGCGCGAAATTTCCGCGAGTGCGTCGAGATCGGCGAGCGACGCGCCGTAGTGGACGGGGATGATCGCCTTGGTGCGGCGCGTGATCAGCCGCTTGACGGAATCCGGATCGACGCATGCGTTGGCGGCGCTGACGTCGGCGAAGATCGGACGCGCCATGCATGCGACGGCGGCATAGGGTGTTGCGGCGAAGGTGAGTGCGGGAACGATGACCTCATCGCCGGCGCCGATGCCGAGCGCCTTGAGTGCGACTTCGAGCGCGCTGGTGCCGGAAGTGGTCGGAATGGCGAAGCGAGCGCCCTGATACGCGGCGAATGCGGCGGCCAACTCGGCGGCCTTGCGATTGGGGCTGGGGAAGCCGCCCCAGTTGGACGAGGTGAGGACGTCGTCGAGTTGCTCACGCTCGCGGGCGTCGAAGACCGGCCACGTGGAGAAGGGGCGGGTGCGAAGGGGCAGGCCGCCGAGGATTGCGAGTGTGGATGGCATCAAAGTTAAACGATTACTTTAAGTACCAAAATATCCGCAGCCTCACCTGCCTCGCTTACGCTGGGCGGGCGCGGCGCTACTTGCGCGCGACTTCTTCGAGCACCGCAATCTCGGGACGCCCGGCGAGCAGGCCGCCGATTTTTCCGCCGAATGCCCTCATGTGATCGGTCTTGCCGTGGGAATCGAGCGCAGCCTGATCCTGGTAAACCTCGTAGTAGGTGAATTCGGTCGGGTCCTTGGTGTTCTTGTGCAGGACATAGGCCAGCGTGCCGGGCTCGGACGTTTTCACCGTCGCGATCATTTCCTTGCCGGCGGCTTCGAACGTGGCTTCGCTGCCGGGCTTCACTTTAAGCTTCGCAATCACAGTAATCGGCATCGTGGGTCTCCTTGAACGATCAAATTCAACTACCGTCGTATTCGGACGCGCGCGATTTATCAAGGCGAATCGACCCGCGGCGCGGCGGCTCTTTCCTTGCAGCGCGCGGTCGGTTAACGCTTAAAAGCCAATTGCGGTGATGCAATGATCGATCACAGCCGGGATCGTGGAGAATAATAAGATGCTTGGTTTCGATTTGACCGACGAACAGCGCGAACTCAAAGAGCTGGCGCACAAGTTTGCCGAACAGGAAATAATTCCGCGCGCGCGCGAATACGACGAGAAGGAAATTTTTCCGGTGGACGTGTGCGAGAAAGCGTTCGCGGCGGGGCTGATGAACTTTGGAGTGCCGAAGGAGCTGGGCGGACCGGGACTCGGCGTGCTCGACACGTGCCTGATCGTCGAGGAGCTGAATTACGGATGCTCGGGAATCTCGAACGCGGTCGGAGCCAACGAGCTGGCGACGATCCCGATACTAATCGCGGGCAACGAGCAGCAGAAACGGACCTACCTGGGACAGTTGGTGAAGAAGCTGACGTTTTGCGCGTTCGCGATCACCGAGCCGGGCGCGGGATCGGATGCTGCCGCGATGAGTACCGCGTACCGGCGCGAGGGCGACGAGTTCATCCTCAACGGCACCAAGCATTTCATCTCGAATGGCTCGCGCGCGGACTGGTACGTCACGTTTGCGACGTCGGACAAGCGGCTCAAGCACAAGGGCATCTCGTGCTTCGTGTTTCCGTCGAGCGTGCCGGGAATTACGCGCAATCGGATGCACGGGAAACTCGGGCAACGCGCAGCCGACACCGGCGAAATCTTTTTCGAGGACGTGCGAATACCCGCCAGCGCGCTGGTCGGACGCGAGGGCGAGGGTTTCAAGTACGCGATGGCGACGTTCGATCACAGCCGGCCCGAGATCGGCGCGATCGCCATTGGGATTGCGCAGCGCGCGCTCGACGAATGCCTCAAGTACTCGAAGCAACGCAGCGCCTTCGGGCAGCCGATCGCCAACTTCCAGGCGATTCAGTTCATGATGGCCGACATGGCGATCGAAATCGAAGCGATGCGGCTGCTGACGTACAAAGCGGCGTGGCTGGTCGATCGCGGCCAGGGCGCCAACACGATTTCGGCCTACGCGAAGGCCTTCAGCGCCGACGCGACGATGCGGATCACGACCGACGCCGTGCAGATTTTCGGCGGCTACGGCTACATGAAGGATTATCCGGTCGAGAAGCTGATGCGCGACGCGAAGCTGCTGCAGATCTACGAGGGCACGTCGCAGATCCAGCGCGTCGTGATCGCGCGCAACCTGCTCAAAGAGTGAGCGCGGCGCGCGGGATCAATTCGCGGGCACGACGGGATGCGGGATCGGCGGGTCCTGGTCGGCGGGCTCGTTGCCGGTGACGGAGCCGACATAACCGCCCTCGTGATAGACGTCAACCTGGCCGGTGGTCGGATCGGGAAATAGATTCCATTCGTCAGGCGGCGGCTCATCAGAGGGCGACACATACACCACCGGTGCAGGCGCAGCAGGAGCCGGCGGCGCCGCGGAGCATGAGGCGATCGCGATCGACAACAGTAGGGGGAACGCGGCTCGCGAAATCCTTTTATTCATGGCGCGGCGCTGATTCGCGCAGACAGCACTCAAAATTATCTTGTCGCCAGATGGCACGAATCGCAAGCGCTGCGGCGCGCGCCCGCGAACGCTATTTGCGCGGGAGGCCCAGGACTTCGCGGAAGTGATGGATTGTTTTTTCCAGCCCGGGCCGAAGTGCGGTATGCGGCTCCCAGCCGAGCACCTTTTTCGCGAGCTCGATGTTTGGTTTGCGGCGGATGGGATCGTCGGCACGGGGCGGCTTGAGAGTCACTTTCGAGGAGCTGGCTGACAGTTCGATGGCGAGTTTGGCCAGTTCCGTGATTGTGAATTCGTCGGGGTTGCCGACATTAACCGGGCCGATGTGAGTGTCCTGATTCATCATGCGCACGAGCGCGTCGATGATGTCGTCAACGTAGGCGAACGAGCGGGTCGAAGTGCCGTCGCCGTAAATCTCGAGATCCTCGCCGCGCAGTGCGGCCACGCAGAAGTTGGAAACCACGCGGCCGTCGTTGATCGCCATCCGCGGGCCGTAAGTGTTGAAGATCCGCACGATGCGGGTGTCGACGTTGTTCTGCCGGTGATAGTCCATCATGAGGCATTCGGCCACGCGCTTGCCCTCGTCGTAGCAGGAGCGCACCCCGATCGGGTTGACGTGGCCCCAGTACGACTCGGTTTGCGGATGCTCCTCGGGGTCGCCGTAAACCTCGCTGGTGGAGCTGAGCAGGATGCGCGCGTGCACGCGCTTGGCGAGGCCGAGCATGTTGATGGTGCCCATCACGCTGGTCTTGATGGTCTTGACCGGGTTGTACTGGTAGTGCACGGGCGAGGCAGGGCAGGCGAGGCTGAAGATGCGATCGACCTCGAGCAGGATTGGCTCGACGACGTCGTGGCGGATAAATTCAAAATTCCGGTTGCCGAGCAGGTGCGTGATGTTGGCGCGCTTGCCGCTGAAGAAGTTGTCGAGGCAGATCACCTCGTGGCCGTCTTTGAGCAAGCGCTCGCATAGATGGGAGCCGAGGAATCCCGCGCCGCCGGTTACCAATGCTCGCACAGTTGTTCTCCGGGTCAGCGGCGGTTTTCGCGGGCGATCGCGAGAACGGTTTCGATTACGTAGTTGACATCTTCGTCGGTCATCGAGGCGTAGATGGGAAGCGACAGGCAGCGGCTGAAGATGCCTTCGGCGACCGGAAAATCGCCGTTGCGGTAGCCGTAGTTGCGCTGATAGTAGTGCATCGTGTGCAGCGGGATGCAGTGCACGGAGCATCCGACGCCGCGCTCGCGCAGTATCTCGACGAACTGATTGCGGCCGAGCTTGAGGCGCTCGGGCCGGATGCGCAGCACGTAAAGATGCCAGGCGTGCTCGATCCCCGGCTCGGAGTAGGCGGTCTGCAGCGCGTCGTCGGCGCGAAACGCCTCGTTGTAGGCGCGCGCGATCTCGCCACGGCGGCGCATGAAGCCGTCGGCGCGCTTGATCTGGGCCAATCCGATGGCGGCGTGCACGTCAGACAGGTTGTATTTGAAACCCATGTCGTGGATTTCATAGTACCACGAGCCGCTCTTGTCGTAGCGCTTCCACGCGTCTTTGTTCATCCCGTGCAGGCTGGCGACCGCGATTTTTTCGGCCAGCGCGTCGTCGGCGGTGGTGATCATGCCGCCCTCGGCGGTGGTGAAATTCTTGGTCGCGTAGAAACTGAAACAGGTGAGGTCGCCGATGGTGCCGATTTTCGCCATCCCGCGCCCGTCCATGTGGCGCGCGGAGCCGGCTGCGTGCGCGGCATCCTCGACGATTTTCAAATTGTAGTCGCGCGCGATTTTGAGGATCCGATCCATGTCGCAAGCCTGGCCGGCGAAGTGCACCGGCAGGATCGCGCGGACCCGTTTGTTGGCGCCGCTCTCGAGCGCCTCCTCGATGCGGGCCGGGTTGATGTTGAAGGTGCCGGGATCGACGTCAACGAACACCGGCCGCGCGCCGAGGTAGGCGAGAATCTCGGCGGTCGCGGTGAAGGTGAACGGCGTGGTGATAACCTCGTCGCCGGGACCGATGCCGAGCGCCCATAGCGACAGATGAAGCGCGCCGGTGCAATGCGAAACGGCCAGCGCGTGTTTGGCGCCCACGTAGCCGGCGAATTCATTCTCTAAGCGCTTGGCCTTCGGTCCGGTGGTGATCCATCCGGAGCGCAGCGTGTCGAGAACCTCGCGCTCCTCGTCGGGTCCGATAGACGGACGATGAAATGCTACTTGTCGCATCGTGTGTGATTCGGTTGAAATCGGCGCAATCCCGTTGGTCGAGTCAGTTTCGGAGTATAAGGGATAGGTCAAAAGCGGAGCAAGGCGGAACTCGATGAGGCGCGCAGGATGGGCCGCGGCAGCGGCGGTGGTTGGATGGTACGTGTTCGCGCTGGCGATATTGCATCCGCTGACCGACGCGCCGGTGGTGGATAGCTGGCTGTACGCCTTCTCAGTGCGACGCTTTCTGCGCACCGGAGAGATCAGGTTTGCCGGCTTCACGCAGGCGATGCCGATAGCGCAGGTGATCTACGGCGTCGGCTGGTCGCACGCGTTCGGCGCGAACTCGGTGTCGCTGGAAATCTCGGTCGTGACGCTGGCGGTGCTGTGCGGAGTGATGTTCCATGCGCTCGCGATCAGATGCGGGGCGTCGCGATGGCAGGCGCTGGCTGCGACCGGGCTGCTGGTCTGCAATCCATGCTTCACGTTCCTGAGTTTTTCGTTCATGACCGAGATTCCGTTCCTGACGGCGCTGATCGCGGCGCATCTGGCGTTCGCCAAAGCCGGCGGACGGCGCGAACATTTGTGGCTGTGGATCGCGGCGGCGCTGGCGGTGATCGCTTTCATGATTCGGCCGTTCGGTGCGATGGCGATCGCCGGGTGCGCTGGAGCGATGCTGCTCTACGACGCGGGACTGCCGCGAGCGAATCGCTGGGATCGTGTGCAGTGGATCAGGATGGCGGCGCCGTTCGTCGTGGCGCTGGCGGTCTGCGCGTGGCTGTGGATCTGGCTGACGGTACTGAGTCCGAAGCCATGGGACCTGCAGCTCAACGAAAATAACTTCGCCTACATTTTCCGCGTGCCGCTGGCGAGCTACCTCCGCGCGGGCGTGCTCGGTCCTGCCCTTTACCTGGGCATGGTGCTGTCTCCCCTTGCGATTCTACAGTTGACGACGCCGCGATGGCGCCGGGTGGCGATTGGCGGCGCTGGAATTTTCGCAGCCGCGCTGATCCTGATGTGGATGGATAATCGGTTGCCCGTGACGCCGGAGTGCAGTTGCTTCGGCGGGTGGCGCAACGTGCTTATACTGCGCGGGGGTTCGAGTCGTTTTTCATGGGACGGAGACTGGCAATACGCGTTCCTGACGCTGGCAAGTTTTGGCGCGGCCGGACTTATCGCCGCGTTCGCGGACATCTTCAGAACTCTTTCACGGGCGGCTGCCGCGATTGTGATAGCGGCGCTGATTTATTGGGCGGCGACTATCCCGCTGTGGTTTTACAACGACCGCTACTATCTGGTGATGGTCCCGGCCGGCGCAATCGTGCTTGCGCTTGCACCGCTGCCTCGAAGCAAGATGGTCAGGGCGGCGGGATTTGCGATGACGCTCGCGATGGGCCTGATGTCGCTCGGCGGGACGTATGCGTATCAACGTGGACTGGCGGCGATCCTCGCAACGCGCAACGAACTGGAACACGAGGGAGTTCCGCGCTCAGCGATCGATGCCGGCTACGCGCTCAACGGCGAAGACCTCTATCGCTATCCCAAGCATGGGATTGAAACGATGCAGCTCGAAGCTGGAATCCCGATGATCACGTCGCAGAAAGTGGACGAATACACGATCGCGAGCGAACCTATTGCCGGCACCGAAGTCGTGCGTCGCCTGAAATGGCCGGGACCGTTCGGCCTGGGCCATCGCTACTTTTACCTGGTGAAAAAGCGCGCCGCGGCTGGCAACGGCAGCAATCCGCCCAACGCGGCGCCAGCCGGGCGGGGACGGAACTAACTGCGGCTGCCGGGGAGAGGTCCCGGCATCACGTAGGTCGGGACGCCGGTTTTCTGTTCGACGGCTTTTTCGAGCTTGCGCATATCGACCTGGTCGGTAATTCCCAGCCGGTCGGCTTCCTTCTGCGCGTATGCCCACAGCCCCGCGTAACGGCCGTAGAGATCGTCGTGGACCTCGACGTAGAGCGAGTCGCCGCGCCATCCAAACTTCACGGGCTGATAAACGAACATCCCGGGCGTGCCGATTTTCACCTTGTTGAAGAGGCGCTCGATGTCCTCGGGATACAGCCGGATGCATCCGTGGCTGACTTCCATGCCGACGCCCCACGGCACGTTGGTGCCATGCAGAGCGTACTGGGGCAGAGTCAGTTCGATGCGGTAATGGCCGAGAGGATTGTCGGGATCGTCGCCGTAGACAACGTGATCGGCTTCACCGTCACGCTCGAGATGTTCCTCGTAGATGTCGTCGGGCACCACCCAGGTCGGATTGCGGGTCTTGCCGCGGACCGTAAAATCTCCGACCGGCGTTTTCCAATCGAAACGTCCCAGCCCGACCGGAAACGTGTACACCACCGATGGCCTGACTCCGCCCGCAGAGTGCTTCTTGCCCGTGACGAATTTGGCGGGCGCGACCTTGCCTTTGCGATGGAGCCCTCCGGTCGGCGACGGAAAATAATAGTACAGCCGCATCTCGGGGATGTTCAGCACGATTCCGACGTGCGGTGTATTGGGCAGGATGTGCTCGTCGGGCAGAATGATTTGCCGGCCGGCCGGGGGCCCCCACCAGTCGATTCCGCCATTTGCGTTCGAAATTTCCTTGGCCGTCACCCCGAACCATCGCCCGACGTCGAGCAGCGTGTCGCCCTTCTGGATTTGGTACGTAATGAGATTGCCGATGATGTCGTCCTTGCCGTGAGGAAGCGGGTACGCATAGAGCGGGCGACGCTCGAATTCGTCTTCGCTCCACGCGCCATTCGCAGCCGGGATCGCGACCAACGCGATCAGGAGCAAGGCGGGGAAGATTCGAATCGCGATATCAATGAAGCGCTTCATGAACTCCGAGGCAAAGTTGAACGAAAATCCGCGCGAACGATTCAGATAGCGGCGTATTCAGGTACCGGCGTGGTCGCATTCAATGGAATGATAGCGGCCCGATCAGTCCACAAGCAACCGCAGGTTTGCGAACTTCAGCACCAGCAGCTTGATTCCGCCGCGCTCGAAATTAACCCACGCCTTGGCGCTATCGCCGCGCCCCTCGCGCCGGCGAACGATTCCGCGTCCGAAGGTCGGATGGGCCACGCGCGCGCCGATTGAAAGGCCTCCGTTGTCGCCGCCGGGGCCTGGCTCGTCGTCGGGCAACTGGCTGTCGGTGAAATCGACGTAGGGCTCGCGCGGTGACAGCGGGCGTATCGGCGAGGTCTCGCGAGCCGGCGCGATACGGCGAATCAAGGCGGGATCGACCTCGCGCAAGAATCGCGATTGACGCGCCTCCTGGCGCACGCCGTAGATTTCGCGCGAGAGCGTGTTGGTCAGATAGAGCAACTGCCGCGCGCGCGTCATGCCGACATAACACAGCCGGCGCTCCTCCTCGACTTCCTCGTCGATGTCGGCGGCGCGGCTATGCGGAAACAGGCCTTCCTCCATCCCGGCCATGAATACGATTGGGTATTCGAGGCCCTTGGAGGTGTGCAGCGTCATCAGCGCGGCGCGTCCGCCGCTGGAATCGATCTGCTCGGTGTCGCTGACGAGTGCGATCCGTTCGAGGAACTCGGACAAACCGCCGCCGGACTTTTCGGCGTCGAAGGCGCTGGTCGCGGAGAGCATCTCGGCGAGATTTTGCTTGCGTGCGGCCGCGTCGTCGAGCGTATCGAGGTACGCCTCGAAACCGCTGTGCGCCACGACTTCCTCGACAATTCCACGCACGCTCAAGCCGGACGCGCGGGCGCTGAGTTCGTGCATCCATGAATAGAGCATCCCGGCCTGCTTGGCGATTCTGAGCGCAACCTTCGAGTAAGTCTCGAGCCGGCCCATCGCCTCGAACGCCGGGATGCGCTCGCGCGCGGCCAGTTCGGCAATCGCCTCGAAGGACTTCGCGCCGATTCCGCGCGGCGGCGTGCCGACCATTCGTTCGAGGCTGACGGCGTCGGCCGGATTGGCGATCACGCGCATGTAGGCGAGCAGATCCTTGACGTCGCGCTGCTCGTAAAAGCGCACGCCGCCGACGATGTAGTAGGGGATTCGCCGGCGCACGAGAGCCTCTTCGATCGCGCGCGACTGCGCGTTGACGCGGTAGAAAACCACGACCTCGGCGGCTCTGAATCCGCCCGTGCCGGTCAGCCGCGCAATCTCGAGCGCGATAAAGTCGGCCTCGTCGCGCTCGTCGCGCCCGGTGAAGTAGGTGACCGGCTCGCCGGCGCTGTTCTCGGTCCACAGGTTTTTGACCTTGCGCTCGGTGTTGTTGCGGATGACGGCGCCCGCCGCGGCAAGGATGGTTTTCGTCGAGCGGTAATTCTGCTCGAGCTTGAAAATCTGCGCCGCCGGGTAGTCGCGCTCGAAATCGAGGATGTTGCGAATGTCGGCGCCGCGCCAGCGGTAGATGGATTGATCCTCGTCGCCGACCACGCACAGATTCCCCGATCGCGCGGCGAGCGCCTTGACGATCAAATACTGGACGCGATTGGTGTCCTGGTACTCATCGACCAGCAGATGCGCCGCGCGCCGCTGCCATTTCTCGAGGATTTCAGGAAAGCGCTCGAACAACAGCCAGGTTTGCAATTGCAAATCGCTGAAGTCCATCGCGTTCATCTCGCGCATCCGATCCTGGTAGAGCCGGTAAATCTGCGCGATCGAGGCCTCGCGCCCGGGCTTGGCGCGCGCCAGCATCTCGTCGGGCGTGACCGCCTCGTTCTTGGCCTGCTCGATTCGTGCGCGTGCAAGTTCGAGCGGCGGCGAGTCGGCCAGCGCCGCGTCGCCGAGCACGCGGCGAATCGTGGTCAGCGAATCGCCTTCGTCGAGGATCGAAAAATTGCGGTCGTAGCCGAGCGCGTGGCCTTCCTGGCGCAGGATTCGCGCGCACGCGGAATGAAACGTGCTGACCCACGGGATGCGCGCGTCGTTGCCGCCGCCGGCCAGCGAGGCGACGCGCTCGCGCATCTCATTGGCCGCCTTGTTGGTGAACGTGACCGCAATCATCTCGCCGACCGCTGCCTTGCGCTCGGCCAGGATGTGGGCGATACGGTAGGTCAGCACGCGGGTCTTGCCCGAGCCTGCCCCGGCCAGGATTAGTATCGGGCCGTCGGGCGCAAGCACCGCGGCGCGCTGTTCAGGATTCAAATCGTCGAGCTTCACGGTGACCGGCGCAGCTTCAAAACTTACCCGCGGAGCCAATCAGGATAGCTGCTCCAGCGCGTGCGGCAAAGCGAGCGAGCGTCGCGGCGGATGAATTTGTGCCGACTTACGAACCACACGACAAATTTTACCGCAAGGCGCGTGCACTGGGATTGCCGTCGCGGGCGGCGTTCAAGATTGAAGAAATAATTGCGCGCAATCGGCTCGTCGGGATGGGTGCGCGAATCGTCGATTTGGGATGCGCGCCCGGCGGATGGATGGCGATCCTCGTAGCCGCGGCCGGCGCCGGCGGACGCGTGGTCGGAGTCGATCTCGCGCAAGTGAAGAATCCGCCCGCCGGTGCGATCACGATCGCCGGTGACATCCTGGATCCAACTGTCGCCGCTCATGTGCACAGCGAGCTTGGCGGACGGGCCGATCTCGTGACCAGCGACCTTGCGCCGAAACTGACCGGGATTGCCGCGCGCGACGAGGCACGTTCGCGGGAGCTGATAGATTCCGCATTGGGCGTCGCGATAACGATGCTGAAACCGGGTGGCGCGATGGTTGTGAAGCTCTTCATGGGCGCGCAATTCAAGGACATCGTCGATTCATTCAAGCGGCATTTCGGAAATGTCGAAGTGACGCGCACCAAAGCCAGCCGCCCGGGATCCTCGGAACTGTACATCGTGGCGCGCGAATTCCGGGGTTGAGAAGAGCGAGATGGAGCCGCGATGCGCTTGGCATCTGGCGCACGACGCGCGTAAGGTTTGACTATGAAGGCTGTAGGCGGAAGGCATCTCTGCCTGCTGCTTATCGCAGCCGTCGTGACGGCCTGCTCGTGCGGCCGTTCGCCATCCACCAGCGCGTTCACCGCCGCCGGATTTTCGCCCGACGACGTCAAAGTCCAGGTCGCGCGCGTCGGCTTTGACGACCAGACGGGCTCGCATTACGTGCTGCTGCTCGACGAGACCGAGTCGCGCCAATTGCCAATCATGATCGGCGAGAACGAGGCGCAGGCAATTATGCTCGCGCTGCACGGAATCAAGCCCGAGCGGCCGTTCACGCACGATCTGATTCGGTCGATCATCGGGCAGACCGGGAATCGCGTCGATCGAATCGTGATCGCGGATATGCGCGACGAGATCTATTACGCGACGATTTACATGGACGGCGGCCGCTACTCGATCGACAGCCGGCCCAGCGACGCGATCGCGTTGGCGATGGTTATGAACGCGCCGATCTATGTGAACCACAAACTTTTCGGGTCGGCGCCCACGCTGGGTCTCGGCGCCGGCGGGAAAATTCCCGACACCGCGCGGGCGCTGGGACTGACCGTCGAGCAACTGACTCCCGATCTGGCGAGCGCGTTCGGCCAGCCCGCCGGGCGTGGCGTGCTGGTGTCTGGGGTCTCTTCGTCGGCGGAGAAAGCGGGCGTCGCGCGTGGCGATATCGTAGTCAAGGTGGGAGATCGCGAAGTCGCGGCGCTCGACGATTTCAGCCGGCAAGCCGCGCAGCTCAAGAGCGGCGGCGCCGTGATGTTGACTCTCAAGCGCGGCGCCTCGAACCGCACCGTCACGCTTGAAAATCGGCCCGCCGGATACCCGCCGAAACCCTAGCCCTGGCGCACCAGCACGCTTTCGATAAAGCGCGGATCGATCTCCCGTTCGCCGCCCAGGTTGGCGAACTCTTCTTCGAGCAGGTTCAGGCAGGAGTTCAGGAAGTCGGCGGTGCGCCGTCGCGCCGCGTCGTCCAGCCTCTCTGCCAGCGCCTGATGCACCCTGGTGCGAAACTCGTCGCTGAGGGCACCCGGCTGCCCGGTCATGATCGCCGCGCGCATCGCAGTCAGCCTGCCGCCTTCGATTGGATCGATCGCGAGGCGGTTGTCCAGCGCCAAACGCGCCAGCCCGGTCAGCACAAGTTGACTGAGGCGAATTTCCCGCGCCGCCATCTGGGCGCGGAAGTTCGGCGATGCGATATCGATCGCGAACATCGCGCGGAACAATTCGGCGGCCGAATCGATCTGATCGAGAACCGCGTAGCTCAGATGCAGATCGCGCATGCTGCTGAAATCGCGCATCTCGACCGCGCCACTGCCGTCCAGGCCGCTGTAGAATCGCGGCTGCCGCGCCATGAAGCCCGCCAGCGCCTCCCGATAGGGCGAGTCGAGGTACGATATCTCGCGCACCTTGACGGTCGAGAGGCCGAGTTTCCTGAGCGTAGCCTCGGCGCTGGCGCGCAGATCGATCGTCAAGCTCACGCCCAGCCGAAACAGCAGTTTCAGCGGCGTATCGCGCAGATGCTCGATCGCACTTTGCAGGTCGCCGCCCGCCAGATGCTCCAGCGCCAGGTTCAAGTAATGATGCGTCATCTCGACCGCGACGCGCACCGCTTCCAGATCGCCGAAATCCACCGCGCGCGCAACCAGCACCTGGTTGCTGACCATCGCCATCTCGCTGCGGAGCTGGCGTTTGCCTTGCGCCGCGAATCCCGCCGTGAGCGCGGTGTTGAACAGCGAGACGTCGCCGTCGGCAATCGCCGGCGCCATCTCCGGCGCGATCACTTCGGTATCGTCGGGCAGATCGGCGCGGCTCGGCGACTCATATTCAGCGCGAATCTTGAGAAACTGCCCGGGCTTGAGGTACGCGAACACGCTCTGCGCCTCGAAGAAGTCGGGAAAGCCGCGGTCGTTCAAACGCGCGCGCCGGGACTGGTAGGCCTCTTCTTCGAGCTCGGCTTCGACGCCCCAATAGATTTCCTCCATCAGCCCGGCGAAGTAGTTGTAGTCGCGCTCGAACGCTTCTTCGATGAAGTCCGAGATGTGCTGCGAGATTGCGTCGTGCAGGATGAACTCGATCAGATAATTTTCGTCATACTGCGCGAAGCGATTCGCCGTCGCGTCCGGCGAGGACGCCGCATCGTCGATTCGATGCACTTTTATGTAGCCGCGCAGCAGGATCGACATCATCTCCATGTCCAGACCCATCAGCGCGTCGGCCAGTTTGCGCCGTCCGCCGTCGGCCATCGCCTCGATCCACTCGCGCATCCGATCCACGTCGGGACGATCGCGGCTCCAGCAATCCAGGTCGAACAGCGACTTGACCTGCTCGGGCATCGCCAGGCTGAGCAGATCGCCGGCGTCGGCGCTGCCGATTTCCTTGAGCGTGTAGAAAAGCGTCTCGGGCGAAAACGATTGCACCAGCCGCTCGGCCTCGGGCGCGGAGAGGATCAGGTCGCGCTTGCGGCGCGCGGGAAGGCCGTACAGGAACTCGAGCTTTTCCTGAAAAGGAAGATTGAGAAATTCCGATTCGCCTCTTACCGCCATATCGCTCGGATCGATAGTTCCATCTGAACAGCAAAGTATCGTGCGCTTCCACAACGGATCAACTAAGCGCCTATCTTTCGCTTGGCCGCGCCGTTAGATAAGATTTTTACAACGCATAAGAGCCCATTCTTGGCCTCTCCCAACTCGAAACATCCCGTCGCGCTGACCATTGCGGGCAGCGACCCCGGTGGCGGCGCCGGTCTCCAGGCCGACCTCAAAACCTTCGCCGCGCTTGGCGTGTACGGCTACTCGGTCATCACCGAGGTGATCGCGCAGAACAGCTCGCGAATTATCAGCGTCGAAAACGTATCGCCCGAGATGGTCGAGGCGCAGCTCGATACCCTCGCTCTGGAATGCGCGCCGCGCGCGCTCAAGACCGGGGCGCTGGCCAGCGCGGCTATTGTCAAGGTGGTGGCGCGCGCGATCGAGCGCCTCAAATTGCCGGCGCCGGTGGTCGATCCAGTGATCGTGTCGAGCAGCGGCGCGTTGCTGATTGGCCCAAAAGGAGAGCGCGCGATTCTAAAACGCCTGATTCCCATCGCGCGCATCGTCACGCCTAATATTCCTGAGGCCGAAGTGCTCGCGCGCATGCGAATCGATTCCGAGGCTGCCATTCGCGAGGCCGCAATCAAGATCGTCAAGCTCGGCGCCAGAGCGGTCGTCATCAAGGGCGGGCATCGCAAGGACGATTCGTCTGCGACGGATTTGTTTCATGACGGCCGCCGCTTCATCGAGCTCAAGAGCCCGCGAATAGCCGGCGGCGGTGCCCACGGCACAGGATGCGCGTTCTCGGCGGCGATCGCGGCGTATCTGGCGCGCGGGATGAGCCTCGAGGAGGCAGTCCGCGGCGCGAAACGCTACGTCACCGCGGCGTTAAGCCACAGCTTCAAATTGGGAAAAGGGCGCGCCCTCCTCGATCACTTCGCGCGCGGCTGATAGGCCTGAGCGGATTTCCGCCAGGGGTTAGTATCTGTCCGCATCAATCGTAGTGTAGCGTTTCCATAGTGGCTGCGATGGACGCAAGCAAATCCGGAAATGGCGGCGCCGGTTGGGACGCACGGATGATTGACGAGATCGTCGCCGGTCTGGCCGACAAGCCCGGTGCGTTGATGCCTGTTCTGCAAGCGGTGAATGAGCGCGTCGGGTTCATCCCGCCCGACGCAGTGCCTGCCATTGCGCGAGCGCTGAATCTTTCGCGCGCCGAGGTCCACGGAGTCATCAGCTTCTATCGTGACTTTCGCACCGAGCGGCCCGGCCGAAAAATCATTCGCGTGTGCCGCGCCGAGTCGTGCCAGGCGATGGGCGCGGTCGCGCTCGCAGGGCATATTCAATCGCGCCTTGGAGTCGGTTTCGGACAAACCAGCGGCAACGGCGATTTCACGCTCGAGCCGGTTTACTGTCTCGGCAACTGCGCGTGCTCGCCGGCGATCGTCGTCGGCGACGATCTTTACGGCCGGGTCACGCCCAAGCGCTTCGACGAAATTTTTTCCAGTGTCACCTCATCGAGGTCGTCGCGATGACGGCAGTCGTGTACGTTCCGCGCGATTCGAGCGCGGTGTCGCTCGGAGCTGACGCTGTTACCGAGGCGATTCGGACTGAAACAGCGTCGCGCAAGCTGGACGTAACGATCGTGCGTAATGGTTCGCGCGGGATGTTCTCGCACGAGCCGATGGTCGAGGTCGCGGCAATTGCCGGGCGAATCGCGTATGGACCGGTCGCGGCCCGCGACGTCGCATCGCTGTTCGATTCGAACTTTCTCGACGGCCGCGAGCATCGCCTGCGTCTCGGCGTCGCCGGGGAAATACCGTGGCTCAAATCGCAAACCCGCCTGACGTTTGCGCGCGCGGGTGTTACCGATCCCGTATCGCTCGACGACTTCATTGCGCACGGCGGATACCGTGGACTCCGGCGCGCGATCGAGTTGAGCGCTGACGCGGTTATCGCGGAGGTCACGAAGTCAGGTCTTCGCGGCCGTGGCGGCGCGGGATTTCCGACCGGGGTAAAATGGAAGACCGCGTTGGACGCACCGGCTGCGCCAAAGTATGTCGTTTGCAATGCCGACGAAGGCGATTCCGGCGCCTTCTCCGACCGCATGATCATGGAGGGAGATCCCTTCGTGCTGATCGAAGGGATGACGATCGCGGCGCTCGCCGTTGGCGCGACGCAAGGTTACATCTACCTTCGATCTGAGTATCCGCACGCCCGTCGCGCACTCAGCGAGACGATCGCGACTGCCTGTTCGAACGGCTATTTGGGCGCGAACATTCTTGGCTCCGGCAAATCGTTCGAGCTCGAGATTCGGCTCGGCGCCGGCGCGTACGTCTGCGGCGAGGAAACCGCGATGCTCGAAAGCATCGAAGGCCGCCGCGGGATGGTCCGCTTCAAGCCGCCGTTTCCCGCGCTGGAAGGACTGTTTGGCAAGCCGACCCTGATCAACAACGTAGTCTCGTTCGCGACAGTTCCCATCATCATCGAGCGCGGCGCGGAAGTTTTCCGCTCCTGGGGCGTCGGAAACTCGCGCGGCACGATGCCGTTTCAACTCTCCGGCAACGCGAAACGTCCGGGCCTGATCGAAGCGCCGATGGGTGTGCGGCTTCGCGAAATCGTCCACGACTACGGCGGCGGGACCGCCAGCGGCAGCCCCGTTCGCGCGGTGCAGGTGGGAGGACCGCTGGGCGCTTTTTTCAGTGAATCGATGATGGATGTTGAGCTCGATTTCGAGTCAGTCGCGGCGCGCGGCGGAGTTTTGGGCCACGGCGGAATCGTCGTCTTTGACGAGACGGTCGATATGGCGCGGATGGCGCGCTACGCAATGGAATTCTGCGCCATCGAATCGTGCGGCAAATGCACGCCGTGCCGAATCGGATCGATTCGCGGCGCCGAGGTGATCGACGACATTATTAATCGGCGCCGTCCGCGCGAGAATCTCGAAGTGCTCCGCGATCTGTGCGACACGATGAAGTTCGGGTCGCTGTGCGCGCTCGGTGGTCTTGCGCCGTTGCCGGTTTTGAGTGCGCTCAAGTATTTTCCCGGGGACTTCGGTCTCGCGCCGCGCGATGTCGATTTCATCGGCGCCGACCTCACAATCTCGACCTCAGGAGCTGCCAGTACTCATGCGATCGCGGGCCGATAGCGATTTCGCCACACCGCTTCGCCGTGGCGCGGCGACGGTCGCGTTGGAGATTGATGGACGCGCCGTAGCGGTACCCGAAGGGACTTCGGTGATTCGCGCGGCCGCAGAGGCGGGAATCCATGTGCCCAGACTCTGCGCGACGGATTCGCTCGAGCCGTTCGGGTCGTGCCGGCTATGCATTGTCGAAATCGACGGCCAGCGCGGCTACCCTGCGTCATGCACCACTCCGGTGCGGGCCGGGATGAAGGTGCGCACCGAGAGTCCCGCGCTCGCGCGAATCCGCCGCGGCGTGATGGAACTCTACATTTCCGATCATCCGCTGGACTGCCTGCCCTGTCCCGCCAACGGCAATTGCGAACTGCAGGACATGGCCGGAGCGGTCGGTCTGCGCGAGGTGCGCTACCGTAAAGGCGGCGCCAACCATCTGCACGCCGAGAAGGACCAATCGGATCCGTATTTCACTTTCGATCCGTCGAAATGCATCGTGTGCTCGCGATGTGTCCACGCGTGCGAAGAAGTCCAGGGCACGTTCGCACTGACGATCGACGGTCGCGGGTTTTCATCGGTGATTTCGCCGGGACAAAACGGTCCATTCTCGGCGTCCGAGTGCGTGTCGTGCGGCGCCTGCGTGCAAGCATGTCCGACCGCGACGTTGATGGAAAAATCCGTCATCGAACTCGGCCAGCCCGAACACAGCGTCGTCACCACCTGCGGATACTGCGGCGTCGGATGCTCGTTGAGGGCCGAGATGAAGGGCGACGTGGTCGCGCGAATGGTTCCCAATCCCGGCGGGCACGCCAATCACGGCCATTCGTGCGTCAAGGGCCGCTTCGCGTGGGGCTACACGACGCATCCGGATCGCGTCGCGCGCCCGATGATTCGCAAATCGATCGACCAGCCGTGGCGCGAGGTTTCGTGGCGCGACGCAATCGAATACGCCGCGTCGGAATTCAAACGCATCCAGAAAGAGCATGGGCGCGGCGCCGTCGGCGGGATTACGTCCTCGCGATGCACCAACGAGGAGACTTTTCTCGTGCAGAAACTGGTGCGCGCCGCGTTCGGCAACAACAACGTCGATACCTGCGCGCGCGTCTGTCATTCCCCGACCGGTTACGGACTCAAGACTGCGTTCGGCGCCTCGGCGACGACCCAGGATTTCGATTCGGTGATGCAGGCCGACGTGATCATGGTGATCGGCGCCAACGTCACCGAGGGGCATCCGGTTTTCGCGGCGCAAATGAAGGGTCGAATCCGCCAGGGCGCGAAGCTTATCGTCGTCGATCCTCGCGTCACCGAAATCGTGCGGCTGCCGCACGTGGCTGCGTCGTATCACCTGCAAATCCGCCCCGGCGCCAACGTCGCGCTGATCGACGCGCTCGCGCACGTGGTCGTGACCGAGCGTCTCACCGACGAAGCGTTCGCGGCCGCGCGATGCGACCCGGATGAGTTCGAGGCATGGAAGAAGTTCGCCGCGGAGCCGCGCAATTCTCCGGAGTCGATGGAGAAGATAACCGGCGTGCCCGCCGCAAAGGTTCGCGCGGCTGCGCGCCTGTATGCCATCGCGCCCAACGCCGCGATCTATTACGGCCTGGGAGTCACCGAGCACAGCCAGGGCAGTACGATGGTGCTGGGCATCGCCAATCTTGCGATGGCGACCGGCAATATCGGCCGGCCGGGAGTCGGCGTGAATCCTCTGCGCGGCCAGAACAACGTGCAAGGCGCGTGCGATATGGGTTCGTTCCCGCATGAGTTGAGCGGCTATCGCCACATTTCCGATGAGGCCGTGCGCGCGAGTTTCGATGCCGCGTGGGGCGTGCGCGTCGATCCCGAACCCGGCCTGCGCATTCCCAACATGTTCGATGCCGCGCTGGACGGCAGCTTCAAGGGCCTCTACATCCAGGGCGAAGACGTCGCGCAGTCCGAGCCGGACGGCCGGCACGTCGCGGCGGCGCTGCGCGCGATGGAGTGCGTCGTGCTGCAGGATTTATTTCTCAACGAAACCGCGAAGTACGCGCACGTCTTTATTCCGGGCTCGTCGTTCCTCGAAAAAAACGGCACCTTCACCAACAGCGAGCGGCGAATCTCGATGGTGCGCAAGGTCGCGGCGCCTCTCGCCGGCAAGGAAGATTGGGAAATCACCTGCGAGCTTGCGACCGCACTCGGCTATCCGATGAAGTATTCGCATCCGTCGGAAATCATGGACGAGATCGCGCGGTTGACTCCCACTTTTTCCGGCGTCAGCTACCCGATGCTCGAGCGGCTCGGTTCCGTGCAATGGCCGTGCAACGACAGCGCGCCCGACGGCACATCGGTCATGCATGCCGATCACTTTGTGCGCGGCAAAGGCAGGTTCACGATCACCGAGTATGTTCCCACCGAGGAACGCACCAACTCCGAGTACCCGCTGATACTCACTACCGGCCGAATACTCAGTCAATATAATGTTGGTACCCAGACGCGGCGCACGCTGAATGAAGCGATGCACGCGGAGGATCGCCTCGAGATACATCCGAGCGACGCCGAACTGCGCGGCATCCGCGACGGCGACTGGCTGCGACTGCGCGCGCGCCGCGGCGAGACTCGCTTGCGCGCGCTGGTGACGGAGCGCATCCAGCCCGGCGTGGTTTACACCACGTTCCATCATCCCGAATCGCATACCAACGATCTGATGACCGACCATTCCGACTGGGCCACCAACTGTCCCGAGTTCAAGGTCACCGCCGTCCAGGTCGCGCCGGAAGCGGGATCCGTGAATGCGCGCCGTGGCAACGGGCGCTTGGACGCGGAGAATCGAGCAGCTATTCGCGACGCTCATGCAATGGATATTCATCACCTCGTCACGATGGCGAATGATATCGGCGCCTACTTCGCCTGCTATCCAGGTCATGACGAAGCCGTCGAAGGAATTGCGGACCATCTTCGCAGTTTCTGGGAGGCGCGGATGCGCCGCGACATTATCGATTACGTCGCAAGCGGCGGCGCTGATCTGAAGCCGCTCGTGCGCGAGGCTGTTCTCACCATTACGAGCAAGCCCCCGGCCGGTTCGGAAGAAGTTGGCGACGGATGACAACCGATTCCACCCGCAGCCCGTCGGTCGACCAGGGCGATGGTACTCGCGATGAAGTCCGCGAGCATCGCGCGCTTGGATGGCGCAGCGGCGGGACTTCCGAGCGCACCGAGAAACTCGCCGTCGAAGAACCGCTGGAGATTCGACTCGCCGGCCGCCGCTTCACGGTCACGATGCGCACCCCCGGGCATGACGAGGAACTCGCCGCCGGCTTTCTTTTCACCGAGGGTTTTATAAATGACGCCACCGAACTCGGCGAGATTCGGCGCGTGCGCGGACGCAAGGGCGCGCCCCAGCCCAACGCCATCGACATCGTGCTCAACGTGCCCGCCGACCAGCTGCGCAGCCGCCTCAAGCGCAACTTCGTGATGACTTCAAGCTGCGGCGTATGCGGCAAAACCACCATCGATTCGATTCGCCGCCGCGTCGCACCGGCCTCGGATTCCGCACGCGTCGCGCCGGCCACTCTGCTGGCGCTAGCGGAGAAACTCCGCGCCGGCCAGCGCGTGTTTGCCGCGACGGGAGGACTCCACGGCGCCGCAATCTTCGGCCTCGACGGCACCATGCTCGCGATACGCGAGGACGTCGGGCGTCACACCGCGGTGGATAAAGTAATCGGGTACGCGCTGACGAATGCGATGCTCCCGCTGTCGCGTCATCTGATGATGGTCAGCGGGCGGCTCAGCTTCGAGATTGTGCAGAAGGCCGCGGCCGCGGGCGTGCCGATTCTCGCGGCGGTGTCGGCGCCGTCGTCGCTGGCGGTCGAATTGGCAGAAAAGGTCGGCACAACGATCGTCGCCTTCCTGCGCGACGGCAGCTTCAACATTTACACGCGCCCCGACCGCATCACGACCTGAGTGCGCCTGCGCCGCTGCTCTTGAGCACGCCATCCACCCTTCGATAACCTGTATTGATCATGTCGGCGGCAACGAAGGCGAATGTACCCGCGTAAGCGCGCGCTCGAGCGCATCGCGCGCGAAAAAGTGCTCTACCCGCGCCACCCTGGCGGCGACATCTCGGTCTGCGTCATCTACCCCAACACGTACCGGCTCGGGATGGCCAACCTCGGCTTCCAGGCCGTGTTCCACATCTTCGAATCCGATCCGTCGGTCGCGGCCGATCGCGCCTTCATCCCCGACGCCGACGAGCGCGACACGTTGCGCGGCGGCGGCGAGCGTCTGGTCTCGTTCGAGCGCGGCCGGCCGCTCTCCGATTTCGACATCCTCGCGTTTTCCATTTCCTTCGAGACTGACTATCTCAATGTCTTGACCGTGATGCGGATGGCCGGGATTCCGGCTCGCCGCGCCGATCGCGCGGGCCGCAATTTTCCGCTGATCATCGCCGGTGGCTCCGCCATTTTTCTCAATCCCGAGCCGATTGCCGATTTCATCGATCTGTTTCTGATTGGCGAGGGCGAGGAGATGGTCCCGGAGTTCATCGAGCGCTGGCGAGCGACGCGCGCGGCGACCAATCAACTGCGCGAACTCGCATCCGTCCAGGGCGCCTATCTACCCGGCTTCTACACTCCCGTTTACGACGACGCCGGCCGCCTCGCCGCGGTGAATTACAGCGGTCCCGGGGTTGCGCAGGTGAATCGCCGCCTGATTCGCGATCTTAACCGCTTCACCACCTCGTCGCTGATTCTCACCGAGGAATCCGTCTTCGGCGACATGTTCCTGGTCGAGGCGAGCCGCGGATGCCAATGGGGATGCCGCTTCTGCGCGGCCGGTTTCATGTATCGGCCGATCCGTTATCGCGCGCCTGAAACTCTAATCGCCGAGGCCGAGCGCGGTCTTGCCGAGCGCAAAGTGATTGGCCTGGTCGGCGCCGAGATGGCGAGTGTACCCGGCGTCGCCGACATCGCATCCGCGGTCGCCGATCGCGGCGGACGGCTGTCGCCGTCGTCGCTGAAGGCCGATTGCATTTCGCCCGCGCTCGCATCGGCGTTGGCGCGCGGCGGAAATCAAAGCGTGACCGTCGCGCCGGAGGCGGGCAGCGAGCGGATGCGCAAGGTCATCAACAAGAATCTTACCGAGGCCGAGATTCTGGGCGCGGCCGATATGATGCTGGGCGAGGGCGTCGGCAACCTGAAATTTTATTTCATGATCGGCTTGCCCGAGGAGCGCGACGAAGACGTGCTCGCGATTGCCGACCTGGTCGCCAAGGTGCTCGAACGCGCCCGCGCGCGCCGCACCCGCATCGGCGCCGTGACCGTGTCGCTCAATCCATTTGTGCCCAAGCCGTGGACGCCGTTTCAATGGGACCCGATGCAGGACGCGCGATCGATCAAGCGCAAGGTGGCGATGCTGCGCCAGCGCCTCACGCGGCTGGGACAAGTCGAACTCGATGCCGAGTCGCCGCGCGAGGCGTATTTCCAGACCATGGTCTCGCGAGGCGATCGCCGCGTCAGCGGTATCCTCGAACGGCTGGAAGCCGCGGGATGCGAAGGTTCCGGACCCATCTGGCACGAGCTGTTGAAGATTCATCGCGAAGTCCAGGCGGGCGGTAAAGCTTCATCTTTGCCCGACCCCGATTTTTTCGTCACCCGTCCTTACGCCCATGACGAGCTGCTGCCGTGGGACTTTATCGATCATCATATTCACAAATGGTTTCTGCTCGCAGAACGAAAAAAGGCGCATCATGAGCATCAGAGTCCTCCGTGCGACGTGGTCCGATGCACCGTGTGCGGAGCCTGCTAGAATAAATGCGCAAGTCGAGGATGGGAGGAAGGGGAAGATGGTTCATCGTGATTTTCGTTCAGCGCGGATAACGGCTATCCTGGCCGCGGCGGTGGCGATGCTCGCATTGTCGGCGCCGGCCTTCACGGCCCCAGTCGGCGAGGAAGACGTTCCTGCGACCTCGATTGTTCCGGCCGGCGGCGAGGGCGCGCCCGCGCCTGTCAATTCTCCATCGTCGGCGGGGACTCCGTCGGCGCCAGCCGCAGCCGGTATGCCCTTCATTCCCGGGCCGAAACCAAAGCCCCCTTCGCACCGCGCGTCGGTTAAAAGTAAAAAGAGCGTCCGCGAACCGGAAATCGAACCAGCGCAGGCTCGGCTGAAGTTGCTTCAGAGCGTGCCGGTCTATTCCGCGCCCGCGAAAAGCAGCAAGCATATCGCGCAGGTGTCGCTGGACAATTTCGTGATTGTGACGGGCTCCAGTCATTATTTTCTGCAGGTGAAGCTCAAAACCGGACAGACCGGATACATCGATCCGTCGGCGGTCGAACTGGTTAAGCCGACCGACAAGGTCTTTGTGCTCACCCACGACGCCGGTGTGCTCGAAAAGCCGAATCGATGGGCCAAGAAACTCGCCGACGTTCACCAGGGCCGCAATGTTCACATCGTCGGCGTCTCGCTGAACTACATGAAGATCCGGATGAAGAACGGGCTCGAAGGCTTCATCCCGATGACGGCGCTCGAATAATCGGCGAGGCCATCGGCCGCGCGGATCGATCGAGTTTTTCGCGCTCGACGCTGGTCCGTCGTGTCGCTATAAGTCTCGACTCGGGGAGTCTTAGATGACGGATCGGGAACGACAGGGTTGGATCATCGTCGCGAGCCTCTTCGTTACGCTGGTGTTCGTTTTTGGCTCCGGCTACAACACCGGCGGCCTGTTCTTTCCGCATCTGCTGAAACATTTCGGATGGAAGCGCGCACAACTCTCCACCCTCCAGGGCGCTGCGCTGCCGCTGTCCGCGGGGCTTAGCGTTCCGCTAATCGGATGGCTGCTCGATCGCGTCGAGGCGCGGGTGGTGATGGTTGCCGGCGCAATCATGACCGGCGTCGCTTTTCTCGTCGCCAGCCGCGTCGATTCATTCGGTCCGCTGTTCGGCGCCTACATCCTGCTTGGCGTTGGCATCGGCGCATCGACGCTGCTGCCGTGCTCGCTGGTGATCGCCAACTGGTTCGGTGCGCGGCGCGGGCTTGCGATGGGGCTGGCCTTCGCGGGCACCTCGCTCGGCGGTGCTGCGATGACGATGGTCGGGAACTTCGCGATCGTGCGCGGCGGATGGCGCGCCGGCTACGTGGCGCTGGCGATCCCGATGTTCGTCATCGTGGTCCCCTTGATAATCCTCGTGGTCAGGACCCGCCCGCCGCAGGCCGATGGCGTCAGCGCCGCGCAGGCCCGCGACGCGTTGCCGGGACTCGAACTGCGCGAAGCGTTCCGCGCGCGCTCGTTCTGGATGATTTCTGCGGCGCAGTTCTTTTTCGCCGCGGTCGCGGCTGGCGCGGGGTTGCATCTGATTACCTATCTCACCGAACTTGGCTACACGCCGTCATTCGCGGCCGGCATGATGAGCCTGGGGTTCGTGTTCGCGGCCTTCGGCAAGCTCGGGATGGGCCTGTTTGCCGATCGCGTGAGCGCAAGAATCGCGCTGACGTGTAACTTTCTTGCCGCCGGCGTCGGGATGATCCTGATATTCGGTGCGGCGCGAACCGCGGTGCTGATTCCGTTCGTGCTGATTTTCGGACTGTCGCTCGGCGCGCCGTTGGTGCTGATTCCGATGCTGGTGGCGGAGTCGCTCGGGCTCAAGCGCTTCGGCTCGATCGGCGGTATCGCAGGCGTCTTCAACACGATCGGCGCGTTCGTCGGCTCGGTCGGCGCGGGCAAGATTTACGATCTGAGCGGCAGCTATGTGGCCGCCTTCGAAGTGTTCGTCGTGATGTGCCTCGCCGGCGCGGCGGTAGCATTTTCGTGCCGATCGCTCGAGTCGGAGCAAGCCCGCCGGACCCCAGCGTCCCTCCCCGCCACGGCATAGTTGATTCGGGAAAGTTTGCACTAATCGCGCTTTAGCGCGAGGATCGAGCGGACTTTGGCGCCGATGTCCGGCGCGTTCACTACGTCGGTGATGATCGCAACTGCGTCTGCGCCGGCCGCGAGAGTTTCCGCGACCCGCGCTTCGGTGATCCCGCCAATCGCGACGATTGGAATCTTGACGGCGGCGCGTATCGCGCGAAGATTGTCCAGGCCCATCCCGGCGGCGATGTTCTTCAGTCCGCCGGAATACATCGGCCCGAATCCGATGTAGTCCGCGCCGCCTTTTTCAGCCGCGCGCGCCTGCTCTACGGTGTGAGTCGAAATTCCAATGATTTGATTGGGGCCGGTGATTCGCCGCGCGGCTTCGAGCGGAAGATCCTGCTGCCCAAGATGCACTCCGTGCGCATTGGCGAGGATCGCGATATCGACGCGATCGTTTACGATTAGAATCGCGCCGCGGATCCGGCACATCTCGGCAATCGCGCGTGCCGCGGCCAGAAAGTCGCGGCCGGGCGCATCCTTGAGCCGCAACTGCATGATGCGCGCGCCGGCGTCGAGCATGGTGTGGGCCAGCGAGACCGGCTCGTGTCCGCCGGCCGGATCGACTATCGCGTAAAAATGCGAAGGCAGCCGCATCATGCGGGCGGGAATTTGGTCAATACGATCTTGTGGTCGGTGATCTTCTTGCGCAGCGTGTTGCGATTGAGCCCCAGCATCCGCGCCGCGCGGACCTGGTTGCCGCCGGCGCGCTTGAGCGCGAGTTCGACCAGCGGCCGCTCGATTTCCGCGACCAGCCGATGGTAGAGGTCGCGCGGCTCCTCGCCGCCGGGCGAATCGAACCATCCCGCGATGCGCGTCGAGATGATATCGCCGAGCGTGCCACCGCCGTCCGCCGCGGATCCGGCGCCCGCGCCGCCGGGGCGCGTGAGCGCGATATCGTCGGCGCGAATCGTGGTGCCCGGCGCGAGCAGCGCGGCGCGCATCACGGCGTTTTCGAGTTCGCGCACGTTGCCGGGCCAATCGGCGGACTCCAGCTTGACTCGCGCTTCGGGAGTGATCGTGGTGGCGCGCGCACCCATCTCCTGGACGGCCTTGGAGACGAAGTAATCGGTCAGCTCGGCAATGTCCTCGCGGCGCTCGCGCAGGGCAGGCATCTGAATCGGAATCACGCGGAGCCGGAAGTACAGGTCCTCGCGAAATTTCCGCGCGGCGACCAGGCTCTCGAGGTTCTGGTTGGTGGCCGCGATCACGCGCGCCTTGAGCTTGAGCGTCTCGGCGCTGCCGACCCGGTTGAACTCCCGCTCCTGCAGCACGCGCAGCAGCTTGGGCTGCAATTCGACCGGCAGGTCGCCGATTTCGTCGAGGAAGATTGTGCCGGTGTCGGCAGTCTCGAATTTGCCGGCGCGCCGCTCCATCGCGCCGGTGAACGAGCCGCGCTCGTGCCCGAACAGCTCGCTCTCGAGCAGGCCGTGCGGGATGGCGGAGCAGTTGACGGCGACGAACGGCGAGCGCCATCGCGCCGACTTGAAATGAATCGCGCGCGCCACCAGCTCCTTGCCGGTGCCGCTCTCGCCGCTGAGCAAAACGGTCGCGTCGTTGGTGACGACGCGTCCGATCAGCTTGTAAACCTCCTGCATCGCAGGGCTGCGGCCGATTATCTCGCCGCCGACCAACTGGCGATTCACCTCGTTCTTCAGGCGGTCGAGATCGGCGGCCTGCGCGCCGATTTCCACCGCGCGCTTGACGGCGGCGGCGACCAGATCGAGATTGGCGAACGGCTTGGTCAGGTAGTCGTGAGCGCCGCGCTTCATCGCCTCGACGGCGTTGTTCATCGTGCTGGCCGCGGTGATCACTATGATGAGCGTGCGGACGGTGTCGGGGTGCGCGGCCGACAGTACCTCGAGTCCGCCGTTGCCCGGCATGATGATGTCGAGCAAGGCGACGTCGAATCGATTGGTGCGCAGCGCGGCCAGCGCGGACGGGCTGTCAACAGCCTCTTCGACGCGGTAGCCGTCGGCTTCGAGGCGATGGCGCACTACGAGGCGAATTGCGGGATCATCGTCGGCGATCAGAATTGCCGGACCGGTGCCGGGATCCTTCTGACGTTCGGTGAAGTCCTGGTTCGATGCGCTAGCGCCCATGGTGGTGGTGTTCACGGGCTACAATCGTAACAGTAAGTTCGATCTTGTCGCCAATGGTCTGAGGGTCGCCCAAAATCTAAGCATTGCGCCGCTGTTACGAGTGGAAGCGGCGCAATCCTGACTTGGTCGATCTGCAGAAAAAGGTGGAAATACACAATCCCTTGTGGTTTTGGGACGGCTGCCCTCTAGGCGTAGTTTCGTTCCGTCAAAATTACCCATGGGCACGGGTAGCCAATGTTAGGAAAAAGGAGCCGGCGCGCTGGATAGGGATCCTCGTCGCATCGCTGGATTGCGGGCGAGCGCGGAGTGTCCTGGCTGTTGACCATAGGAGATGGGTAGCACGGCGGGCGCTCCGGCGTAAGGCTGAACAGTTCAACCGTTGCGACGGCAGCGCAGTGTTTCCCGCTGCGGCGAGTACGCAATGTTGGCCTGCTGGGAGAGGCTAGGAAAAAGATCCGGGGTCCCTCCGCTCCGCTGACTCCGGTCGGGATGACACAAAAAAGTTCGGTCGTGCAGACGCGCTAACGCGCGAGATCCTTCGCTGCGCTCAGGATGACACAAAAACTAGCAGCCTCACGAGTCGTTCTGAGCGAAAGCTGCTGTAGCGAAGAACCTCGACGGACGCTCCGGCGTCCGTCGCTGGTTATGCACAACTCCAATAGGCGGAAGTTCATATTGCGTCATAGTCGGCTCATCCAGGTCAGTGCGGCCGATGGACGGCTACTTGATCCTGACGAGAGCGCGGAGCCGGATTTCTCATTGCGGGGGTTTTTCCGGCGGCATCATCGGGAGCGTCACCTTGAACGTCATGCCGTCCTTGGATGCGCCTGCGGCCTTGGTCCGATCGACGCCGCCGCGCTGCGCCCATAGTCGGCCGCCGTGCAGCGCGATAATTCGCTGGCATAGCACGAGACCCAGGCCGGTTCCGGCCGGCTTGGTGGTGAAGAACGGGGTGAACAGTTGCGCGAGCTGATCCTCGGGGATGCCGGGGCCGCTGTCGCTGACCTCGACCCGCAGGAACCGGCGGCGCCGTCCCTCGGCCGTCGTCCTGAACTCCCGCTCGATTCGGGTATGCAATCGAATCGTGCCCGACGAATCGATCGCTTCCACCGCGTTCTTGATCAAATTGAGAAACGTTCGTTCCAATGCGTCCGCGTCGCCAATCACGTCGGGCAGGCTGGGATCGAAATCCTGAACCACTACGACGCCGTCGGGCGGCTGCGGGTACAACCCCGCCATCCTCATCGCCTGGTGCAACACCATGTGTATGTTGACCGGCTCCCGCGCCAGGCGCTGCGGCCCGCTGACCATCAGCACTTGCTCGACCAGCGAGGCGATCCGATTGACGCCATCGAGGATGACGCCGCAGTACTGCTGCGCGCGAGGGTCATCGGGGAACATCCGGGCCATCAGCTCGGCGGCTCCCTTGATGCCAGTCAGCGGATTCTTGACCTCGTGGGCCAGACCGGCCGGCGATAGCCGCAGGTTAAGGTCGCCGGTGGTGGCAGCCTCTGCGGCGCCTTTTTCGTGAGACAGGTCGTGCAGCAGTATAATGACTCCCCCTCCGGGCCGTCCCTCGGTGTTCAGCAGGGGGGACACTTCGGCGCGAACTGCCAGTTCCCGAGGCCCGGCCGTCAGAACCGCCTCCATGTCGCCCAGGCCCTGACCGCTGTCGAGGCACGCACCCACCATCCGGCCCAGCCAGTCGTTCTGGTGGACGAGGTCGGCCACCGTGGCGGCGCTCACCTGGGAAACCCCAAGCATCGTCTTAGCGGCGGGATTGACCGCTTGGGGTTCCATCGCGGGCGAAAGCACGATGATCGCGTCGGTCAGGCTATCGATAATGTCGTGCCAGAGACTCAAATTTATCCCTCGGTCAGTCGCGATCAGGGCCGACCCGGTTATCAAAGGTAACATAACGAAGTTAGTGGGCTAAATGTCGGCGTTTCAAATGTTCACGTCTCTGAGCGCAAAAATTCATGAGCATTTCCTAGTATTATTAACAAAATGATACTCAGACATTAGGCTTTTTAATAGATTATCCTCTGCCGATGGGTTGATCTGGGTCGTATCGGTCGGTACGGTTGTGGGCAACCTCGTTGGGGGAGAATGATTAGCACAAAGTCTATCTATCGAATGTTTGTTGTCCTGATGGCGGCCCTGGTTGTCGCCGGATTGGCGTCCACTCGGGCACTCGCTGACGAACTTGACCGGTCCGGGGCTCCGTCCGGGGTGTACATGCCGCCTCCGAGCCTGGTCGGACAAAGCGTAGGCTTTGAGCTCGAGACTCCTGCGGAAGCCGGCGCCCAGCCGATTGCGTCGCAATACGTGCTCCCGCTGCCTCAGGCGGTTGCGCCGTTCCCGATTCTCCTTAATCAGGCCGTTCGCCGCTATGTGTCGGATTTTATGAATTCCCCCGACCATCTGCAGGATACCTTCGACCGCAGTCACCCCTACCTGCCTGACATGGTCCGGGTACTGAGAAGCTATGGTCTTCCCGACGACTTGGTGTACCTGGCCTTCGCCGAAAGCGAATTTTCCAAGCGCGGCAGGGGTCCGTGGCAGTTCAATAGCGACACGGCCAAGCGCTTCGGCCTCCATATCGACAACTACGTCGATGAGCGCCGCGACCCGGTAATGTCCACCAAGGCGGCGGCCGAGTATCTGGCCACCTTGCACGACGAGGCCGGCGACGATTGGCCGATAACGCTGGTCGCGTGGAACAACGGCGATAGGGCCATCGATCGTTATTGGTCGCTGCGCGGCCCCAACATCGAAAAGTTCGGCAACCGGCTGCCGCGGCGAACCCGTGGGCTGCTGGGACGTTTCATGGCCGTGGCGTATATCGCGCATCATGCGGATAGCTACGGAATCACGCCCATCAAGCTCGACGATCCACCGGCGTATCAGATGCTGCCGGTTCGCGGCGGCACTCCACTGAGCCGGGTCGCCCTCAATCACGGGACGACGCTGGAGCGCCTGCATGAGCTCAACCCGGCCTTGCTGCGCGACATCGTTCCTCCCTACGAGCGGTCGTACAGCGTCCGCGTTCCCGTGGAAACCCACGCCAGCGCGGAGCACATCGGACTCTAGTTTTTCAGTCTCTTTTCGATCCTTGCTCCAGACCGGCATTGGCCGGTCGTCGGTTCATTCGTGACCCGAAGCGGCGTATCCTTTTTTCCTTATGATTAGCGCCGACCAGGCCCTGCAAATCGTACTCGAAAACGTAGCTCCGCTCGGCGTCGAGCGGATTCCAATCGTCGAGGCGGCTGGCCGCGTGCTCGCCCAGGATATCAGCTCGCCGCGCGATATCCCCGGCTTCGACAACTCCGCGATGGACGGTTACGCAGTGCGCGCCGCCGATCTTGCCAAGGCGTCGGAGGCCAGCCCCGTCAAGCTGACCGTCGTCGAGACCGTGGGCGCCGGGAAGATGCCGACCCGCCGCGTGAGCGCGGGTGAGGCGGTTCGCACGATGACCGGCGCGCCGATCGCCGAGGGCGCAGACGCGATCGTTGCGGTCGAACGGACGCGCGGCATCGGGATTGTGGTCGAGTTTCTGGTCCCCGCCGAGAAAGGCGGTTCCATCCGGCCGCGCGGCGAGGATTTGCGCATCGGCGATCTCGTGATGTCCGCGGGCAAGACACTTAAGCCGGCGGACCTTGGGATGCTGGCGTCGGTGAATCGCGCGATGGTCGAAGTCATTCGATCCCCGCGCGTCGCGATCGTTGCCACCGGCGACGAACTCGTGGACGTCGATCAATCGCCTGTAGGCCCGCAGGTCGTCAATTCCAGCGCCTACGCGTTGGCCGGCGCGATTCGCGAAGCCGGCGCCCAGCCCGTCATCCTCAAAGTGGCGCGCGACGACGCGCGCGAGATTCGCGAGCGGCTGGCAGAGGCGATGACCTTCGACGTGGTGCTATCGACCGGCGGCGTCTCGGTGGGCCAGTTCGATCACGTCACAGGCGCCCTCGACGAACTGGGGATGCGCCAGCTTTTTCACGGCGTCGCGCAAAAGCCGGGGCGTCCGCTCAAGTTCGGCGCCGTCGGCTACCGCCCGATATTCGGCCTGCCGGGCAATCCCGTATCCACGCTGGTCTGCTTCTACCTGTACGCGCGCCCCGCGATCCTCAAGATGAGCGGGATGCGGCGCGTCGGTCTGCCGCGCATCCAGGCGCGATGCGCCGTCGACATCAAGGTCGGCAAGGACGTCACCGAGTTCGTGCGAGTTAAACTCGAGCGCGGCGCGGACGGCTGGCTCGCGACGCCAACCGGCAGCCAGGGCTCGGGGATTTTAAGCTCGCTCTCGCGCGCTGACGGTCTGCTGATCGGTCCGTCAACCGAAACCCTGTTAAAGGCTGGCGCTCAGGCGACCGTGCTGCTCTTGGGGACTGAAGGCGACAGCGTCGCGGTTGCGGCCGATGAACTGTTCGAGGGTCGCCGCCATAGCCACTGAACCACGATCGTCGCGACGGCCCCGAAAATCGCGGCGCCGACAATAACGGTTGAGAGTTTGAATTGTACAATCACACCGAACGGAAGAAGGTAGAAATCCACGGTCTTCGGCTGAAAGTTTGCCCAAATGACGTACGCCACCCACAGGACCACGATCGTGCCGATGATGAATTTCGGGTTCTTGGCAAATGCGGGCATCGTGAGTGATCCTCCTGACGGGCGATGAGAAAAGCTTGGCGGCTGAAATAGCGATTGTCAACGCAGTCGGGCGCAGTGCAAATGATGCGCTGGTGGGACTCGTCCCCGCGCGAGGATTGGAGCTATGGCGATGCGATATCGCGTAGGCAACGGATTCGATTTTCATCCGCTCGAAGCGGGCCGCCGGCTGGTTCTCGGCGGCGTCGAAATCAAGCACGACAAGGGGCTGCGCGGCCATTCGGACGCCGACGTCGCAGCGCATGCGCTCGCCAACGCGATCCTCGGCGCGATCGGCGCGGGCGATCTTGGCCGGCATTTTCCCGACAGCGACCCGCGCTACAAAGACGGCGACTCGATTGCGCTGCTCGCGAGTGCGTGGAAGCTCGCGAGCGATCGCGGGTGGCGGCTGGGCAACGCTGACCTGACGATCTTCGCCGAGAAGCCGAAGCTCAAGCCGTATCTCGAAGCGATGCGCGAGCGGCTCGCCGCCGCACTCGGCGCGGATCAATCGTGCGTCAACGTGAAAGCGTCGAGCCCCGAGGGAATCGGCGCACTAGGCCGTGGCGACGGGATGGCCGCGGCGGCGATCGTGATGCTCGAAGCGGACTAGGCGGCGCGATTCTCCCAAATAGCCCCGCCCTCGCTAATCCTCGTCCTCGCCCGATCCCTCATCCCCCAAATCACCGCCGCCTTCGAGTTCTTCGACCGCTTCGTCGAACTCCGGTCCGTTGAACTCGTCGCCCATCTCTTTGCCCATCCGCTTCATCATCCGCGCCACGCTCTTGGGATCGTTCTCGTCGATATCACCCATCTTCGATGGATCCGCGAGCGACTCCATTCGCGACTCCTCGCTGCGTGGCATCGCGAACCGCGACATCAGGCGGCGCATTTTTTTTCCGCCGCAATGCGCACAAACCGCGTTAACCTTTTCGCTGACGCGCGTGGTCAGGACGCTGGTCGTTCGGCGGCACTTCTCGCAACTATATTCGTAGATCGGCATAGCGACGGTATTGTATCCGCTGCCAACGCAGATTTCACCGATATTTAATTTTACTCTCCGATGCGAAACAGCGCGCGCGCGTTGGCCGTCGTCGCCGCGGCGATTTCCTCGAAAGTAGCACACCGCAGATGCGCAATCGCGGCGACCACATCCTTGATCATCGCCGGTTCGGTCAACCGCCCCGCGAACTGGCCGCCGTATGGCCACGGTCCGTCAGTCTCGACAAGTATCCTGTTCGCAGGCAATATCCGGGCGAGATCCCGATCGCGCTCCCGGTAGGCGACCTCGGGAGTCAGCGAAATAAAGTATCCGGCGTTGATGATCGCGCGCGTGGTCTGCTCGTCGGACTTATGCCAATGAAAGACCGCGCGCGTCACTCCAGCCTCGCCAATTATCGCGAGCGAGTCGGCGGCGCATTGGTGCGGCGCATGCAGTATCAGCGCCAGATCCATCGCGGCCGCGAGCGCCGCGAAGCGTGCGAGCGTCCGCTTCGCCGCATCCCGCACGCCTGCATCTCCCGCGCCCATCCCGTACCATGGCAGTCCGACTTCGCCGACGGCGCAAATCGAGTCGCGCTCACGCGCGATCGTTTCGAGCACGTCGAGCGCGTCATGTTCGGTATGTTCAAACTGCTCGGGATGAAATCCCACGGCCGGATAAACGACGCCCGGATACCGTCGCCCGAGTTCGATTACCCTGCGATTGGACGCGGGCCCGACTCCCGGCACCACCATGGCCGATACTCCCGCGTCATTCGCCCGCTTGATTGTGCCGGAAGGGTCGGGGTACTGGTCAGCGTCGAGATGAACGTGGCTGTCGATCATTTCATTCGTATAGCAGGCATGCGCCGCGTGCGCATCGTATCGGGCGTGCCGCGATGAGCGATCTTCGCCTGATGTGGCGCAACACGCGGATGGTCGTGCTATGCGCGATCTCGGCGGCGCTCTATGCAGCAGTGCTGGTGCCGTTCAAGGTCGTCCCGCTGATTCCCGGCGTCACCGAACTTCGCCCCGCCAACGCGATTCCAATTGTCTGCTCGTTCCTGTTCGGTCCCGCGGCCGCATGGGGCTCCGCGATCGGAAATATGATTGGCGATTTTTTCGGCGGCGTCTCGCCGGGCGACATTTTCGGATTCTTCGCGAACCTGGCCTATGGTTGGATTCCGTACAAAGTCTGGGAATTGATCGGCCGCGGCCAAAGTCCCATCAGCCGCTCTCCGCTTGGAATTCTCAAGTACGTCATCGCATGCCTCGCCGCGAGCGTGCTGTGCGCCGACCTGGTCGGATGGGCTGACAACGTGCTCGTGATCAGGCCGTTCGCGATGCTCGGCAACGTGATCATCTTCAACAATATGGTGTCGGCGCTCGTGCTCTCGCCGTTCATCCTCGCTGCCGTCTATCCGCGGGTCAAAAAGGGCCGGATGCTTTACACGGACGTGATGCCTGAGGTGAAACTGAAGCCGGTGGGAATTCGAGCCTTTGGTTTCGCGCTGCTGATAGCGGGCGAGGGCGGGGCCTGGATTTGTGGAAATTTGCTTTCGACCGGGTATTGGGCGCCAAAGTTTCTGCCCGCGTGGATGATTGTCGCCCCGTACGATAAGCCTGTGGCAATAATCGTCGGCCCGTTCATCCTGTTGGCGTTCGCGGGCCTGTTCATGATGTGAAAATCGACGCGCAAATGTTTTCAGTAACTCCCGGCCCGCACGCAGTTTGGGTCGAGGGAGTCACGTTCACTTACCACGGCGCCGGCCGCCCGGCGCTTCGAGCGGTAAGCTTCGCGCAGGCGGCAGGCGAGATGATCGGCGTGATGGGCGCGTCGGGCGCGGGCAAATCGACGCTCGCCAAGTGCCTCAATCGCATCATCCCGGAGTTCGAGGACGGCGATTTTCGCGGCACGATCCGCATTGCCGGCGAGTCGCTCGAGCATCTTCGCGTCTGCGACGTCGCGCCGAAGGTGGGGATGGTCTTCCAGGATTTCGAGTCGCAATTGTTTTCGACCAACGTCGCGCACGAAGTCGCGTTCGCGATGGAACAAGTCGGCATGGACCGCGCCGAGATGGATAGGCGAATCATTCCCGCGCTGGAGGCCGTTGGACTGCGCGGCTTCGAGCATCGCGATCCAATGTCGCTGTCGGGCGGCGAGAAGCAGCGCCTTGCGATCGCGTCGGTGCTGGCGCTGCGGCCGTCGGTTATCGTGCTCGACGAGCCGACCACCGATCTCGATCCCGAGGGCAGGGCGGAAGTCTTCGAGTTGGTAGCCCGGCTGCGCGCGCAGGGCTTGAGCCTGATCGTTATCGAGCACGAGTCCGAGGAACTGCGCGCCGCCGATCGGATAATGGTATTGCGTGAGGGGGAAATCGCCGCGGACGGTCCGCCTTCCGAGGTGTTCGCGCGCACCGACCTGCTGATGGGATGCGGCGTGCGCCCGCCCGGATTGGGCCACGCACTCAAACTGCTCGGAATCGACGCTCAAGCGGAAAGCGTCGAGGATGCTTACGACGCGATCGTGCGCGCCTACCCGCGTCTCGCCGCGACTTTGGTTGACAACAGCGCCGATTCCCGCGCACCCGAACACCCGACGAATCTCGAAAACGCCTCGACCGGCTCCGCATTTATGGCAATCGAGAACGTCAGCTTCAGCTACGGGGACGGGCCGCGCGTGCTCGATTCGATCGATCTCAGAGTCGAAGCCGGCGACTTCATCGCGATAGTCGGGCAGAACGGCTCCGGCAAAACCACCTTGGCCAAGCAAATCGTCGGTCTGCTCCAGCCCGCCACGGGCCGCGTGATAATCGAAGGCAAGGACCGCGCGCAGATGCGGCCGGCCGAGACGGCACGCGAAGTCGCGTACGTTTTCCAGAATCCGGACCATCAGATTTTCGCCGCCACGGTCCAAGAGGAAGTCGCGTTCGGTCCGCGCAACTTCGGCTTGGCCGATGACGAGATTCGGCGTCGATGCGATGAAGCGCTCGAGGCGGTCGGCCTTCTAAGCGAGCGCCAGAGCGACCCGTTCATGCTCAGCAAGGGCGAGCGCCAGCGCCTGGCGGTTGCGAGCGTGCTCGTGCTCAGGCCGCGGATGCTGATTCTCGACGAACCGACCACCGGCCTGGACCATCGCGAGCAGCTTCGGATGATGGCGCTGGTGCGGGACCTCAACCGCGCCGGAATCGCGATCGTAATCATCACCCATACGCCGTGGCTGGTCGCGGAGTATGCGCGGCGCGTCGTGCTGCTGCGCAAAGGCGCCAAGATTTTCGACGGCGGTGTGCGCGAGTTTTTCATGCAGGACGAACTGCTGCGCTCGTCGTCGTTCCGGGCGCCGGAGATCACCGAGCTCGGCCGCCGCTTCGGCCGGCTGGCGCTGACGACCAACGAATTCGTCGCGTGGGTCAAGGGGCGCGCCTGATGCCGATTTATCTGTACATCGATCGCGGCACGTTCGTTCATCGGCTGCACCCCACGGTCAAGGTGTTCGCGCTCTTCGTCATGTTCTGGTCGGTGTACTGGGTGGACAATCCTTTGGCGCTCGCGCCGGTCGGATTGGTCATGCTGTGGATCGCGCAGCTTACCGATTCGTGGCCGAACTTCTACCGCCTGCGATGGTTGTTCGCGATTCTGGTTTTCACCACGACGATTGCGTGGATGGTTTTCTACCGGCGCGGTGCGGTGCTGGTGGACGTGCCGATTTTTCACGTCAGCAGGTTGTCGCTGGTGTTTGGCATCGGGCGCGGCATCAAGCTGGCGGAGCTGCTGGCAGCGTCGGTGCTGTTTCTTTCGACCACCAAGATCGAGGAGTTCACCTACGGGCTGCAACGAATGCGGGTGCCGTATCGCGTCAGCTTTGCGATCTCGCTCTCATTCCGGTTAGTCCCGCTGTTTATCGACTCTGCCGTGACGATCGTCGATGCGCAGCGGCTGCGCGGCTACGACTTCAACGAGGGCGGCCCGATCGAGCGCGTGCGGCGCTACGTGCCGGTAGTGATTCCGGTTTTTATGGGCGCGCTGCGCAAGGCCAACAACATGGCGATGGCTCTGGAAGCGCGCGGCTTCGGATTCAGCCATGAGCCGACGACGTTTATCGACTACCCGGTAACCGGCGCGGATATCATTGCGTTCGCGTTTTTAATCGCGCTCGGTACTCTTTCCTTCATGCTCTACTGGACGGGGCTGGGCGGAATCGGTCCGCTGAAGTAGCGTACAATCTCGCCGCTGCTTACTATCGGCGAGTAAATCGAAGACATCGCGAGGAACGGTAATGAGCGTCAAATCAGAGTTTCTGAAAACACCGATCGAACACATCGATATCACGCGCGAAAGCGTCGTGCCGATCGTCGAGGCGATGGGCCAAATGGCATACAGCGCGCGCGACCTGCATCGCGCCGCGACGATTTACGATCGGATGCTGCGCGATCGCGACTGCGGCATAATCCTGTGCCTGGCGGGTTCGCTCATCAGCGCCGGGCTCAAGCGCGTGTTCGCCGACATGATTCGCAATCACATGGTCGATGCGATCGTGAGCACCGGCGCCAACATCGTCGATCAGGACTTCTTCGAGGCGCTCGGTTTCAGGCATTGGATGGCTGAGGACCGCTTCAAGTACGGCCTCGACGACGACAAGTTGCGCGGACTGCATATCGATCGCATCTACGACACGCTTATCGACGAAGACGAACTGCGCGTGTGCGACGAGACGACCCGGAAAATCGCCGACCGCCTCGACCCGCGGCCGTATTCGTCGCGCGAATTCGTCGCCGAGATGGGCAAGTACCTGGCCGAGACGGGCGCGAAGACCGGCGCCAGTATCGTGCTCGAGGCCTATCGCGAGGAGGTGCCGATTTTCTGCCCGGCCTTCAGCGACTGCTCTGCCGGCTTCGGACTGGTGGCGCATCAGGCGGCGCGGCACGGCAAGCCCAAGGTCTCGCTCGACAGCGCCAAGGATTTTTACGAGTTGACGCGGCTCAAAGTGAAGAACGAAACCACCGGGCTGTTCATGATTGGCGGCGGAGTGCCGAAGAATTTCGCGCAGGATATCGTGGTCGCTGCCGAAGTGCTGGGGCATGACGTGCCGATGCATAAGTACGCGATTCAGATCACCGTGGCCGACGTGCGCGACGGCGCGCTCTCGGGCAGCACGCTCAAAGAGGCCAGCAGTTGGGGCAAGGTCGATACGACCTACGAGCAGATGGTGTATTGCGAGGCGACGATCGCGGTGCCGCTGATCGTGGGCTATGCCTATCACAAGCGCGGATGGGAAGGGCGCACCTCGCGCAAGTGGAGCTCGGCATTGGACAAGGATCAGGTGTAAGCAGGCAGGGAAGAGGGGAGGGACGCGAAGTTCGGAAACCGAAACCCCTTACGGGTTTCGGACTTCCCGTCTGTTAAAACAAAAATGCGGGCTTCGCCCTGTTAGAACTAAGTGGTTCAAAGAGCGATCACGTCATGAGAGCGGCAGCCCCCGTCGCGACGCTAATTCGCATCGAACAGGTCTGCCGCTCCGCAGGCGAAACACCTTCCTAGTTGGTGGTGGTGCTACTATCCGAGGTGTGCTCACTCGAGCTGCCACTGGGCGAGCCCTCATTCGAACTCGAAGATGACGATGAGTGTTCGGTGGTTGTGGGCGGCGCTACGACTACTGGGGCCGGCACCACGACTACCGGGGCAGGTGCAACCATTACCGGGGCCGGTACCGCGACGACCGCCGGGGCCGAAGTCGTGGTCTCGCGCTCGCTCGACGAGCTTGTGGTGTCAGTACTTTGAGCGAAGCCGACGGCTACGCTTCCGAACAGCACCGCGATCCCAAAAGACAGAGCTGCAGTTTTCAATGAGTATTTCACAATGACATCTCCATTAGTTCTCGTGATGAGGGGTTCGATGCAAGGTTAAGATTGTATTGCGCTTCATAGCAAGGACGCCTGCGGTGCTGATCGCAGTTTGAGTGCTCAGGAGAACTACCTCGCCGGTTATTTCACGGAAGGTCAGAGGAAGCTGACGATCTCGAAGAGATTGCCGCGCGCGCCGGTTGCTGAAGCGAAGAGGGGAGCGCCTTGATGAAGGCGCTCCCCTCACTTAAAAAAAACTCGAAATCCGGCGAGCCGGCGATCCTCCCCCCCTTACTACTTCGTCCTCCAGCCGCTCAATTTCATCGAGACCGCATTCGTATTCTTGTTGCTCGTGCCCGTGAACGTTCCCCATCCCGAGATCGGGGTAGGCGTGGGCGCGGGAGTGTCTGAAATTCCCCAACCCCCCGACAGCAGAGTCTGGTTATCGTTTCCGCTGGGGTTGTTTTTCGTGAGCCCGGTCACCTTGTTGCACGAAACTCCCAAAAAGTTGATGGTCGCCACCTTCCCGCTGCTGTCTGTTGCCGTAAAAGTGCCAAGAAGCAGGTCGCATTTCGGAGTGGGCCCAGTGCCGACCGCGGGCTCGGTGGCAGGATTGATGCCCGTGTCGTTCGTGACGAAGAAATTCGACACGCTTTTGAGCTTGCTTCCGGAGATCGTGGGGTTGGTAATCTCGGAGCAAGAGCAATTGCCGGACGGGCAAGTATAATCATCGAGCCAGGAGTCGCCACTGCTAGTACATTGCCCGGCGGTCGAGCCTCCCCCCGTCCCTTTGAGCTTAATTTCGACGGTCTTGGTCGCGGGTCCGGAACCATTCGCAAGCGCCACGCCCGCGCAAAGCAAGATGGCAGTGAAAGACATCAGAACAGATTTGTACATGTTGTTTCCCCTTTTTGTTTCCACGGTTTTCAATAAGTTCTTCACACTGAGGTCTGCATTAGTTTTCCTGATGGGTTTAGCCTCCATGATAAGAATTCTGTCATGCTGCGTCGCCACCCCAAGCACGGGACGTCTCACCGACACACTGCAATTCAAGAAGACACCGGTCCCCCTTTACCCGTTCTAGCAGGCCGTCAGGCCGCATCTTTTCTTTTCACTGGGTGCAGGGGTCACCCCTGCTGATTTTGCGGGCGGATGCGCGCCGTGCTAATTATCACGGGCTTATTTCGGCGTATTTCTTCAGAAGGACGATGCGATGCTGTTCGTGATTATCGGCCATGACGGACCCGACGGCCCTGCGCTGAGGCCGCGGGCAAGGCCGGCTCATCTCGACAACCTCCGGCCGCTCGATCGAGCCGGCAAGGTGAAGATCGCGGGGCCATTCACCGACGGCAGCGGCAGTCTTATCATCGTGGATATGGACAGCGAAGCCGAAGCGATCGCGTTTGCCAATAGCGATCCGTACACGACCAGCGGCGTTTTCGAGCGCGTCGAGGTGAAGCCGTTCCGGCAGGTTTTCCCGGAATAGAATTCAGCAATTTCTTATAGACGGAGGATCGATGGCGGGAGCGTTATCCAGTTTAAAGATTGTTGAAGTGGGCGAGATGGTATCGGCGCCGTATTGCAGCAAGCTGCTGGCGGACATGGGCGCCGAAGTCGTCAAGATCGAACGGCCCGGCGCCGGGGATCGCGCGCGCACGCGCGGGCCGTTTCCCGGCGATATCGCGCATCCCGACAAGAGCGGACTGTTCCTCTATCTCAACACCAACAAACGCGGCGTCACGCTCGACATCACGCAGCCCGAGGGCTTCGAGATTCTGGAGAAGCTGGTGGCGGATGCCGACATCCTGATTCACAACGTCACGCCGCCCGATATGGATCGCGTCGGGCTCACCTACCAGCCGATGCGTCGCGCGAATCCGAAGTTGATCATGACCTCGATCCTGCCGTTCGGACTGACGGGTCCGTATCGCAACTACCGCGCCGAGGATTTGACAATCTGGTGCGCGGGCGGCTTGTGCGTGCTCAACGGCGGCGGCCCGGATTTTCCGCAGTTGCCGCCGCTGAAAACCGCGGGACAGCAAGCGGGATACCAGGGTGGAGCGCATGGCGCGATGGCCACCGTGGCGGCGGCATTCGCGCAACTTCGCGACGGCACGGGGCAGCATGTCGAGGTCTCAGTGCAGGAATCGGTCGCGTCGATCCCCGAGATGACGTTCGAGTACTGGCCGTATATGAAGATGATCGCGACCCGGCTGGGGCAGAAGCCGCTGGCGCCCGTCGCGCCAATGCTGTGCAAGGACGGCTTTATCTTTCTGTGCTGCATCGAGGAGCATCAGTGGCGCAGCTTCGTCGAGATCATGGGCAATCCCGAATGGGCCGAAGAGGAGATTTTCAAGGATCGGCTGATCCGCGCGGTGAACTGGGACGCGCTCAAAGTGTTGCTTGAACCATGGGTCGCCCAGCAGACCGTGCTCGATTTGTATCGCAAGGCGCAGGCCAGGCGGGTGCCGTTTGCGCCGGTATCGACGATGGGCGATCTGCTCAACTCCGAGCATCTGAAGGCGCGCGGATTTTTCGTCGAAATCGCGCAGCCTGTAGCCGGCACGCACTGGTATCCGGGCGCGCCGCTGAAGTACGCGCGCACGCCGTGGGAAATTCGGCGGCCGGCGCCGACGCTGGGGCAGCATAATGCCGAAGTATTCGGGAAACAGCTCGGCCTTTCGCAAGCGCGGCTCGACGAACTCAAGCGCAAGGGTGTGATTTAGCGATGGCGAAGCCTCCTCTGTCGGGAATTCGAGTTTGCGATTTTACCTGGGTATGGGCGGGACCATACTGCACCCTGCAACTGGCTCATCTTGGCGCCGAGGTCGTCAGGATCGAGACCAAGACGCGGCCCTGCGTGACGCGGATGCTGCCGCCGTGGCCCGACGCCGTGTTCGACAGCCTCAACAAGTCCGGCTACTTCAATCAATACAACCAGGGCAAGAAATCGCTGGCGTTGAATTTCAAGCATCCCGAGGCGAAGGAAGCCGCGTGGCGGCTCATCAAGCAGAGCGACGTGGTGATCAACAACTTCGCGGCGGGCGTGCTCGACAAAATGGGATTCGGCTACGAGGCGGTCAAGAAGGTCAATCCGAATGTAGTTATGATTACACTGTCGGGCTACGGCGACACGGGGCCGTATAGTGAGTACGTGTCGTACGGGCCGGCGCAGGTACCGTTGTCGGGGCTGTCGGCGCTGACGGGGTATAAGGGATTTCCGCCGATGCACGCGGGTTTCAGCTACGCCGACCCCAACGCGGGAGTGCATGGCGCGTTCGCGGTGATAAGCGCCCTGTTCCATCGCGCGAAAACCGGCGAGGGACAATATATCGACATGAGCCAGTGGGAATGCGCGATCGACCTGCTGGCGGAGGGGATTCTCGAGTACACCATGAACGGGCGCGAGCCGGAGCGGGTTGGAAATCGCGATCCGCAGATGGCGCCGCACGGGATTTTCAAGTGCCTCGATCTGCCGGAGAAAATCCTCGACGTCACGATCGATCAATGGGTGTCGATCATATGCGCGGACGACGCCGAATGGGCGCGGTTGGCGCGTGCGATAGGCAAACCCGAACTGGCCAGTGATTCGCGGTTCGCCACGCTTGCGGCGCGCAAGCGCAACGAAGACGCGCTCGAAGCAATACTCAGCGAGTGGACGGCGCCGCGCAAGGTCGCGGATGTCGTGACGGCCCTGCAAGCGGCTGGAGTCGCGGCGGGAGCCTGCGCCGATAGCAAGTACGTTTCAGAGGACCCGCATCTTACGGAGCGCGGATACTTTGTCTATCGCGAGCATCCCGAGGTCGGCAAACGGCAGCATTGCGGAATCCCGTGGCGGATGAGCGGGACGCCGTGCGAAGTGAAGACGGCGGCGCCGCTGCTTGGGCAGCACACTAATGAGGTGATGACAGGATTGCTCGGCTACAGCGCGGAGGAAGTCGAAGCGATGCGGGCGAAGGGCGCGCTGGACTGAGGTTGAGAATCTAATGCGGACGCTGAAAGTTTTGACAGGCGGGCTGGCGTTTCCCGAAGGACCGCGATGGCGCGACGGGAAATTGTTTTTCTCCGACATGCACGCGCATCAGGTGCTCACGGTCGATATGGCGGGCAAGCGCGAAGTCATCTGCGAGGTGCCGGCGCGGCCGTCGGGACTTGGATGGCTGCCGGATGGACGGATGCTCGTGGTGTCGATGACGGATCGCAAGCTGATGCGCCTGGATCGCGACGGGCTGAAGACGGCCGCCGATTTGAGCAAGCTGGCGCCGTTTGATTGCAACGACATGGTGGTCGATGCGCGCGGGCGCGCCTACGTCGGCAACTTTGGATTCGATCTGCACGCGGGCGAGACGCCGCGCGGGACGACGCTGGTGATGGTCGCGCCGGACGGCATCGCGCGCATCGTGGCCGAGGAATTGATGTTCCCCAACGGGATGGTGATCACGCCGGACGGAAAGACGCTGATCGTCGGCGAGACGTTCGGCCGCCGCCTGACGGCGTTCGATATCGGCGCGGATGGGTCGCTGACGAATCGGCGCGTGTGGGCCGAGTTGGGAAACAGCCTGCCCGACGGAATTTGCCTGGACGCGGACAATGCAATCTGGGTGGCGTGTCCGACCATGTCAGAGGTGATTCGGGTGAGGCAGGGCGGCGAGGTCGCCGAGCGGATCAAGGTGGAGACCGACGCGTTCGCATGCATGCTCGGTGGCGCCGACGGGCGGACGCTGTTTGTCGCGACGGCGCCGAATTCCGATCCGGAGAAATGCCGCGCGAGCCGAAATGGAAGAATCGGAATTACGCAAGTGGAAGTGCCGCGAGCCGGCTTGCCTTGAGCGCACGGAGAACCCTTGTATGTGTGAGGGGAGGCAGCGTGGCGTAATGAATTGCGATGGCGCTTAGCGGGGACGGCGACAATTTTCGCGCGCGGCGCAAGCGCATGATGGAGGCGATCGCGCCGGGCGCTACCGCGATCATGCCGAGCATGCCGGTGGCGGTTCGATCCGGCGACGTCGAGTTCATTTATCGCCAAGACAGCGACTTCTACTACCTGACAGGATTCGCGGAGCCCGAATCGGTGGCGGTGCTTTCGCCGGGGCATCCGGACGGCGAGTTCGTGATGTTCGTGCGTCCGCGCGACAAGGAGCGCGAGACGTGGACGGGCAGGCGCGCGGGAGTCGAGGGCGCGATTGTCGAGTACGGGGCCGACAAGGCCTACGTCATCGACGAACTTGAAAAGATTTTGCCGCGCTATCTCGAAAAGAGCGAACGCGTGCATTACCCGCTCGGACTGAACGAGAAGATGGATGAGCGGGTGCTGAAACTGATTCGATGGGCGCACACGATGCGGCCGCGAACCGGGGTGGGGCCGTCGTCGATAATCGATTCGCGCGACATTATTCACGAGGCGCGCGTGAAGAAGGAGCCGGCGGAACTCGAAGCGATGCGGCGCGCGATGGCGATTTCAGCCGACGCGCACAAGCGCGCGATGATGAAGGCGCGCGGCGGGATGCGCGAGTGGCAGATAGAGGCGGAGATCGAATACGCGTTTCGCTCGCAGGGGGCGACTGGTCCGAGCTATCCGTCGATCGTCGCGTCGGGACCCAACGCGGCGACGTTGCACTACATCAACAACGATCGCGAGATGCGCACGGGCGAGCTGCTGCTAATCGACGCGGGTGCGGAGTACGACTTTTATGCCGCGGATATCACGCGCACGTGGCCGATTGGGGCGCGCTTCACGGGCTTGCAGCGCAGTCTGTACGAGATCGTGCTCGACGCGCAGCTCAAGGCGATCGACGCAATCAAACCGGGCATGCATTTCGACGATCCGCACGAAGTTGCTCTGCGCGTGCTGGTTGACGGCATGCGTCAGCTCGGAATCCTGCATGGATCGGCCGAAGAGATAATCGAGACGGGCGCGTATCGGCGGTATTACATGCATCGCACGGGTCACTGGCTCGGCATGGACGTGCATGATGTGGGGCTGTACCGGGTGGACGGCGCGTCGCGAGTGCTCGAGCCCGGGATGGTGCTTACGGTCGAGCCGGGATTGTACATCTATCCCGACGACGACGAGGTTCCGGAAAGTTTTCGCGGAGTGGGGATTCGAATCGAGGACGACGTGCTGGTGACCGAAGACGGTCACGAAGTGATGACCGCGGCGACGCCGAAATCGATTGCAGATGTCGAAGCGCTGACCGCAGCACAGTAGTCATTCAATACTCACAGCCACGAATGACAACTGCTGCGGTCAGCCTCGCAAGACGACCAACAATTACCTATTTGATTTCGGCAATACCATTCGTCGTTACCATGTAGTTCGCATACCTGGTAGTTGCGATTGCATTGGTACTGGCATTTGGTCTGCGCGTAGTCGCATCGATTCGCGCATCCCGCGGCGAACAGAGACGCCGCGGCGGCGGCGAGAAGGAAGAGTTTCGCGCTCACGATCGAACGAGGGTGCGAGCGGGCATTACAGTTCGATCGCGCTGGCGCTGCCGACGACGGTTTTGGTTC
>CABDYU010000183.1_pt1 | contig 64511 bp, 58 predicted proteins | sample 3132011 | NCBI WGS metagenome assembly CABDYU01 (sample SAMEA5534338, study PRJEB31848) | metagenome | biome: tundra; feature: field; material: soil | place: USA | collected 2013-05 | depth 0.45 m | reverse complement strand
CTTCAGGCGGTTGGTGACAGTGAAAGAGTGAAAAAGTGAAGAGTCCATTCACAGCCGAGGAGCACAATCGCATCGACGCTGCGATCGCCGCGATCGAGCGGGAGACGTCGGCTGACCTTTGCTTGGTAGTGACTCGCGCCAGCGATCGCTATGCTCCCTATCCATTTGCATGGGCTGCAATCGCCGCGCTTGCGCTGGGCGCGGTCGCCAGTCTCGTCCGGCCCGGGATCGCGAGCCGCACCATGATCGTGATCCAACTGTGGTTCCTGATTGTGCTGACGCTGCTATTCGACTGGCTTCCGATCCGGCTGTCGATCGTACCGACGCGCGTCAAGCACGCTCGCGCCCAGCAACTCGCGCATCGCGAATTCAACGCGCATGCGATGGCAAATCCGAAGCAGCCGCACCGAATCCTGCTGTTCGTGTCGCTCGGCGAGCGTTACGTGGAGATCGTCGCCGACCACGAGACCCACGCCTTGGCGCCGGCCGGGGCCTGGAACAAAATCGTCGACGAATTCCTGACCAGCGTGAAAGCCGGCCGCGTCGCCGACGGCGTCCTCGATGCCGTCGCGGCCTGCGGCTCTATCCTGAAGACACACCACCCCGCCCGGGACGCATCGTAATCCTTGACGCGGCGCGCACGCCCGCGCTAATCCCGCAGCTATGCAACAGGTGCGGCGGTTTCCAACCGCACGATTCGCCGCTTAAGGAGACAAGTCATGGCTCGTCTGACGGGCAAAGTAGCGTTAATCGTCGGAGGCGGCGCAGACGGGCCTGCCAAAGCGGGTGAGAAACTTTCCATCGGCAACGGTCGCGCCACCGCAATAGTGTGCGCGCGCGAAGGCGCGGCCGTGATGGTCGCCGATCGCTCGCTCGAACTCGCCGACGAGACCGCCGCCGCAATTCGCGACGAAGGTGGACGCGCCGAAGCGGTCGCCGCCGACGTGAGCATCGAGGAGCAATGCCGAGGCGCCGTCGAGGCGACGATACGCGCGTTCTCCGCGCTCCATCTGATGGTGAACAACGTCGGAATCGCCGTGGGCGGCAACTTGTTGAAGACGACCACCGCGCAGTTCGACACGATGCTGGCGGTCAATCTTCGCGGCCATTTCCTGATGATGCGCTACGCGGTGCCCGAGATCGCAAAAGCCGGCGGCGGCGCGATCGTCAACGTTTCGTCGCTGGCCGCGCTGCGCAGCAACTCGCAGATTTCCTACGAGGCGACCAAGGCCGCGATTCTGGGGCTGTCACGCTCGGCCGCGGTTTCGCACGGCCGCGACAACATCCGCGTCAACACCATCCTGCCCGGCCTGATCGATTCCTCGATGGTGCGCCGCCTGATCGGCGATCGCGAGAGCGCCGTCGCCACGCGAATCCCGCTGCGCCGGCAGGGAACGCCGTGGGAGATCGCAAATGCGATCGTCTTTCTGCTCTCCGACGACGCGTCCTATATCACCGGCACGGAATTGATTGTTGACGGCGGTCTGGCCGCGCGTTGAGCGCCGTTGCGACGGCACCGCAGGCCGTTGCGACGGCGGCGCAGGCTCTTTGCACGCTTGTGCTCATCTGCACGTTAGTCTGTACGTTCGGCCGCGCGACAACGGACCGCGTCTTAACACTGGCCCCCCGTGCCAACGGGCGCGCAGGCGAAATGGGGTAACGGTAGTGGAAAGTCCCTGAAAAAGGTGAATCGTGCGCAAGCTGAAAGTTGGCTATCAGCTCGATTTCCGCAATCCTTCCGGCTCCCGGCTGTCTTTTCGCGATCTGTACCGCGCATCGCTCGCGCAGGCCGAGGCCGCCGAGCAGCTCGGCTTCGATTCCATCTGGCTCACCGAGCATCATTTCACCGACGACGGCTACCTGCCCGCTCTGATGCCCGCGGCGGCTGCCATCGCGGCGCGCACCACCCGCGTCACCATCGGCACCTTCGTCCTGCTGGCGCCGTTTTATCATCCGCTGAAGCTTGCCGAGGACGCGGCGTTCGTCGATGTAGTCTCGGGCGGCCGGCTCAGGCTGGGGATTGGCCTGGGCTACCGGGCCGAGGAGTTCGAGGGCTTCGGCGTGCCACGCGCACAGCGATTGGGCCGCACGCTCGAGACCATCGAGATTCTCAAGCTGGCGTGGAGCGGTGAGCGATTCAGTTTCGACGGCAAATATTTCAAGTTCCGCGACGCGCGCGTGCTGCCACGGCCCGTAACCGAGCCGCATCCCGAGCTGCTGTGGGGAGCAGGCGCGGCGAAATCGATTCGGCGCGCGGTAGAGCTCGACCTGTCGTTCGCATGCGTCGGCGGCCGCAGGGAAATCGGCATCTATCTCGAGGCGCTCAAAGCCGCCGGCAAGGATCCCGCCCGCTACAGTATCGTCAACAGCCGCGTGGTTTACGTCGCCGACAGCGAGGAGCAGGCGTGGCGCGACACCCGCGACGCGCTCATGTACCAGGCCGAGCTTTACGGGCTATGGCTCTCGGCGGCGGCCGGCACCACCGACCAGAGCAAGGTGCTGATTCGTCCCGACCCGGACAGGCTTAGACGCACCAGCGTGCTCGGAACGGCCTCCGAAGTCGCCGCAAAGCTCCAAGAAGTACTCGCTTCGACTCCGATGACCGAGCTGATCGTCGTGATGCAGTTGCCGGGACTCGATCCCGCCAAGGCGCGGCGCTCGCTCGACAGGTTCGGCGCCGAAGTCTTGCCGCGTCTCAAGTAGCTCCATTTCGAGAACCGGAACCAGCCGCAGCGCGATTGCCGAATCGTTCGGCGCCGTCATAAACTGAGAGTGAAAAGAGTGAAACACACCATGCCGGTCGCCTACATTCCACGCACTCGCGATCTCTACAGCGACTTCATTCCCTACCGATGGGTCCACAACGAATCGACCCCGTTCACGCCCCTGACCAAGCCTGTCGCCGAGTGCGCAATCGCCATGATCAGTTCGGGCGGAATCATGTATCGCGATCAGCCGCGCTTCCACCGCGAGGACGCGTCGTACCGCCGCATCCCCATTCACGCGCGACCCGACGAACTCAGCGTGTGGCACTTCGGCTATCCGACTGGCGACGCCGAGCGCGACGCCAACTGCGTCTTCCCGCTCGAGCGGATGCGCGAGCTCGAAGCCTCCGGCGTGATCGGCAAACTCGTCGATCCCGCGTTCAGCTTCATGGGCGGAATTTATTCGGCGCGCAAAGTCCGCGAGGAACTCGCTCCGCAAATCGTTGACGAGCTCAAACGCGCCCACGCCGACGCCTTCTTCCTCGTCCCTGCATGACCCGTATGCCATCAGTCCGTTGGACTGATCGCACGCGCGGTGGAAGAAGCGGGCATTCCCACGCTCTGCATGACCTCGGCGCTCGACATCACCCGGTCGGTAAAACCGCCGCGCGCAGTGTTCGTCAATTTTCCCCTCGGTCATCAGACCGGCCCGCCCGATCAACCCGAATTGCAGCGCGGGATCGTCGCCGATGCGATGCGCGCGTTCGAGGCCATCACGTCTCCCGCGACAATCGTCGAGTTGCCCTATGTATGGGACGCCAACGATCGAACCTGGGAAGATATCGACTACACCAAGGGATGGATGCCCAAGCGTCCATCCGGGGAAGCGGCTGACGCACTCGAAGCCCAACGCCAGGCCAAATTCAGGCGCGATTGAAATAGCGGGCGAGGTAACTTAAACATTGGGTACAGGGGTCACCCCTGGCCGTTGGCACGGCTAGCCAGTATTAAGACCCGTTGGCACGGGAGGCCAGTATTAAGAAAGGAAAACACGGCCCGCCCGCGGCAGGGGCCGCGCGCGACAACGGAGCGCGGCGTTAACATTGGGTGCAGGGGTCACCCCTGCCGAAACGATCCATCCGCCTCGCAAGGCAACTCGACCACCCGCGCGACCGCATCGACGTTCAGCTCTCCATATAGATGAGGAAACATATCGCCCGCCGCTTCACCATGCGCCGCCGCAGGCGCTTCGTACTTCAACTCCGCCTTCAGCCGCGACTCGTCGATGCACAACACGACGAGCCCATTCTGCCCGCGATAAACCCTGTTCGCAGTATCGATCAGCTGCGCGATCGTCGAGCAATGGATAAACCGCTGCGCGCGCAAGCTCGCCGGCGCATAAGTCCCCCGCTCAACGGCATCCGCCCACTCACTCCGCTTGACGATATGCGCGATCATCGCCAGCGCACCTCGATCGCATTCGCCAAATTGCTGGCACCCGACCTCCTTGTGTCATTCTGAGCGGAAGTTGCTGAAGCGAAGAATGACACGGATCACTGATCAAGCACTTCCTCCACTCACTTCCCGCGCCAGATGGGTTTGCGCTTTTCCAGAAATGCGGCGATGCCTTCTTGCGCGTCCGACGCCATCGCATTCTGGCTCATCACTTCTTTCGTGTAGTCGTAGGCCTTCACCGTATCGAGATCGATCTGCGCGTAGAACGCCTGCTTGCCGATCCCAATGACGAGCGGGCTCGCCTCGACGATCTGCATCGCCAGCTTGCGCGTCTGGGCGACCAGCTCCGCGTCTGCCTCCACCCGGTTCACGAGTCCCCACTCGGCCGCCGTGCGCGCTTTGACGGGCTGCCCCGTCAGCAGCATTTCCATCGCATGCTTTCGTCCGACCGCGCGCGTCAGCGCAACCATCGGCGTCGAGCAGAACAGTCCAATCCTCACGCCCGGCGTGGCAAAACTCGCGCTCTCGCCGGCGACGACGAGATCGCACGTCGCTGCAAGCTGGCATCCCGCGGCGGTGGCAATCGCATGCACGCGCGCGATCACGGGCTGCGGGGTCGCCTGAATCGTTTGCATCAGTTGCGCGCACAGATCGAATTCATACCGGTAGAATGCGAGGTCGCGCCCCTTCAGTTCGCCGAGATCGTGACCGGCCGAGAACGCCGGGCCGTTGCCCGCGATTATCACCGCGCGCGCATCGGCGCGTTTGCCGATCGCGCGAAGCTCGGCTGTCAGTTCCGTCATCATCGCGGTCGAGAGCGCGTTGCGCTTCTCGGGACGGTTCATCGTAAGCGTGACCAGCCCGGCTTCTTCCTCGACGATCAGATTCTTTTGCGCGTTTTCATTTGCCATCGGTTTTTCACCTGTAATGCATTCTCTTACTTTTCAAACCGCCCCTATCATCTTGAACGCGCGCGCCCGCAAGCAAGCGCCAGAAAAGGAAAGAGCCCCCTCTTTCAAGGGGGCTCTCCCGTGTTGCGAGGCCTTTCAGCCTCGGCTTATTCCAGCAGCAATCCTGGCAGCCTTAGCCAGCCTTCGGGGTATTGGCCCGAAGGTAAACTCGTTAAGTGGTTACTTCTTTTTGGTCTTTTTGGCTGGTTTCTTTTTTGCCATTTTGCTCTTTCTCATCGGTTTGGACTTGGTGGCCTTTTTGGCCCGTATCTTCTTCCTCACTGGCATAGGTACCTCCTCTTCCTAGGCTGCTGCTGGACAAGCACCCTTTCTTATAGATGAGGGTTCATCCCTCATCGATTCGGGCCGATTATAGAAACATGTTATTCTAAAATCAAGGGGGCGCGAGGCGATTTATAAAGAAATTTTAAAGTCGAAAGAGTGCAACCGAACCGGTCTGTTTCGGGTGTTTAGAATGGCGTTCAAAATTAGACCTCTTGAACTCAGGCTGACGCTTGAATTACGATTGCGGGGATGATCCGGTTAAGCTTTCTACTGCGCCGCGAGTGGCTCAGCCTAATCTTCGGCGGGGTTCTCGTGATGCTGCTATTAAGCGCGCTCCTCGGCAAGCAGGGGCCGCGCGACCTGGTCGCCCTCCAGAGCCATCGCGCCGCATTGGAGAAGCACCGCAATCAACTGGCCGCGGACAATGCTGCGTTCAGAACCCGCATTGCGAAACTTCGTTCCGACGACCGCTATATCGAACGCCTCATTCGCCGCGAGCTTGGCTACGCGCGCCCCGATGAACTGGTGTACAAGTTCGCCGACGAAGACGACACGCCGTCGCGCTGAACTGTTCGCGAATATCAGAAAACGGCACGCGGGATCAGCCGATACTCGCGAGCCTGGCGTTCCAACTCTTCGCGGAAATCAGGATGCGCGATCGAGATCAGCGCGCGTGCGCGCTCCGGAACCGATTTGCCTTTCAGATTGACCATCCCATACTCGGTCACCACGTACATCACATCGGTGCGCGGCGTGGTCACGATGTTGCAGTCGTCGATTCGCGCGACGATTCGGCTGGCGCGCCGCGTATCGCGCTCGTGGGTCGAGGCGAGGCATAGAAATGACTTGCCGCCGCGCGAGTCGTACGCGCCGCGCACGAATTGCAGTTGTCCTCCCGCGCCGCTTATCTGCCGAATTCCGGCCGACTCGGAGCACGCCTGTCCGGTGAGATCGATTTGCGCCGCGTTGCAGATCGAGACGACGCGGTCGTTGAGCATTATGCGATGCGGCAGGTTGGTGTAATCGACCGAACCGGCAAAGCATCCGGCGTTGCGATCGAGAAAGTCGTACATCCGTTTCGAACCCGCCGCGAACGTGTACGCCATCTGGTAGCGGTTGGTCGCTTTGTGCGCGCCGGTCACCTTGCCGGCCTGGTAAAGCGAGACGAGCGAATCGACGAACATTTCGGTGTGAACGCCGAGATCCTTGATCGGAGCCACCGCCAGCAGCTCGCAGACCGCGTTGGGCATCGCGCCGATCCCAATCTGGATGCAGGCGCCGCTGGAAATTTCCGCCGCGATTAGTTCCGCAACTTTCCGATCGACCGCGCTCGCGGCGGGATACTTCAGCTCCGGCATCGCGGATGCGCCGGCGTCCAGCACGAACTCGACATCATTTATATGCACCGCGTTTTCGATTCCGAAAACGTACGGCACGCTCGCGTCAGTCTCGACAATCATGGTCCTGGCTTTTTCGCTGATCGCCTTGTGATACGTGACCGACGGGCCGAAGTTGAAAAATCCGTGCTCGTCCATCGGCGCCGTCTTCAACACCGCGACGTCCACGTCGATTAGGCGGCGATAGGTGTCGGGCGCCTCGCCGAAGTTCATCGGTATATGATGCGCCAGGCCGCGATCGTACATCTTTCTTTCCAGCCCCGAAAAATACCACGACAGGTAAACGAGATGACGTTGCTCGGGATCCGCCTCGGCCGCCGCGCGCGGGCGCATCGCGAGGCATCCGCGGATCTTTACGCGCTCGAGCTTTCGCACTCGCCCGCCCAGCGCGCGATCGAACAAGTCCGGCTGCCCGAGTCCGAATCCGTACTCGACCCAATCGCCGGATTTGACTCGCGCCGCCGCCTCATCGGCGCTGACTTTTTTGCGCTTGAGTTCTCCCTGGTAGGAAGTCGCCATCGGTAAGCCCTCGTATTGATTCCGGTCGATCTGCTTGACTGCGCGGCTGGCGTAGGATTCTCTTCAACCGGCGTACTTCAATCAATGCCAAGTATCGAACCAGTCAAGCAAGCGCCCATCGGCGCCGAGCCTCCCGCGGCCTCGCGGCTGATACTTTTTCTGACCGTCTTCATCGACCTGCTCGGCTTCGGCATCGTCATCCCGTTCCTGCCGATGTTCGCACATAAGATGGGCGTCGGCGCGGTCGGAGTGGGGTTGCTGCTTTCGATCTATTCGCTGACGCAGTTCGTGTTTGCGCCGATCCTCGGCCGAATTTCCGATCGCATCGGACGCCGTCCGATCCTTCTGCTGGGATTGCTCGGCTCGTCGATCGGCTACTTGGTTTACGGATTTGCCGGAACATTTTTCTGGCTGCTCGCGTCGCGCGCGATGCACGGCGCATGCGCCGCAACGATTTCGACCGCGCAGGCCTACGTCGCCGACACCACCGATGACGAGCATCGCGCCAAGGGAATGGGACTCATCGGTGCGGCGTTCGGACTCGGCTTCGTGCTGGGGCCGGCGCTGGGCGGAATCATGGGGCATTCGAGTTTGCGGGTGCCGGTGTTCGTTGCCAGCGCGCTGACGTTCGCGAATTTCATCTTCGCCGCGGCCAGACTGCCCGAGTCGCATCATGCCGATCGCTCCGCGCCGCTCGACCTCGCCCACTTCATCGCGCCGCTGCTGGCAATCCCGCGCCAGTTGATCCGCCATCGGCTGGCGCGGATGTTCGCGATCGCATTTCTGCTCACGTTCTCGTTGTCCGCGCTGGAAGCGACGTTTGCGCTGATGGTGCCCGCGGTTTACGGTTACGGCGCGTTCGGCATCGGCGTATTGCTCGCCTTCGCCGGCCTGATGCAGGCGCTGGCGCAGGGCTATCTGCTGGGAAAAATCGTGGCCCGATTCGGCGAGGTGTGGCTGCTGAAAGTCGGACTGCTCGCGATGATCGCCGGGCTGGCGCCGATGGGCTCGATTTCATCGCACGGCGGGTTGCTCGCGATGCTGGCGGCGGTCTCTCTAGGTTACGGTTTCGCAAGCCCGTCGATCGCCAGCCTCATCTCGCGCAACACCGACCGCGATTTGCAGGGTGAAGTGATGGGCGTGAATCAGTCTGCCATGTCGCTCGCGCGCATCTGCGGCCCGATCGCGGGCGGACTGGCGTATCAACTGCTGGGACCCGCTGCGCCCTACCTCGGTGGCGCCGTTATCGTTATGCTCGCGCTGGCGACCACCAACGGAATCAAGGTCCGCGCATCCTGACGCAACGGGGAAATACGATGTACGCGCTTCGCGGCTACATTCTCGCACTTCATATCTTCAGTGTCGTTTTCTGGATGGGCGGGCTGATGATGATCGCCAGCCTGCTGGCGCGCGTGCCCGAAGAAGTCGGACTGCCCAAGGAACGCTTCCTCGGCGTGGCGCGCGGACTGTTCGAGACTACGATCAACCTCGGAGCCGCAATGACGATCGTTCTTGGACTTCTGCTGCTCCTGACGAATCCCAAGGTGCTGTGGCAGGGGTGGTTCCACGCGAAGCTGCTGCTGGTCGCGGTGCTGCTTTTTTATCACGTGCGGTTTTATCGGCGGATCATGTTCCTCGAGGATAATCCGAGCGAGTCAACGCGCCGCGAGTATCGCGTCATCCACGGGCTGGTGAGCCTGCTGTTGATCGCGATCCTGATGCTTGCCGTGACGAAACCGTTCTAGCCGCAAACGCCTAAATTTATTGAAACAAGCGAGCAGTCGCGCTCGCTGCTAAAAATGGTCCTTGAGTTCGCGGACCTTGGCAAAAATCGCGATCGGATCGTCGTCCACCGACGGATCGCGATGTTTCAGATTCGCGCGCAGCTCGGGGCTGTCGATCCGCAGAAACGGATTGGTCTTCTTCTCGTCGCCGATGGTGGACGGCACCGTGAACTTGTTTTCCGCGCGCGTCTTCAGGCTCCACTGGTGCTTCTTTTCCAGCGCCTGGTTCCCCGGCTCCAGCGTCAGCGCGAAGCGTAGATTTTTTTCGGTGTACTCGTGGCCGCAATAGACCTGCGTCGAGTCGGGCAGCGACGCGAGTTTCTTCAGCGACGCGACCATCGTCGATGCTTTCCCCTCGAACACGCGGCCGCATCCGCCCGCAAACATCGTGTCTCCCGTAAACACCGCGCCGAGGGTTGGAAAATAGTAGGCGACGTGTCCGTTGGTATGCGCCGGGATTGCGATCACGCGGCCTTCGAGCGCGCCGATTCGGATTTGGTCGCCGTCCGCGACCGGATTTGTCAGCGCGGGAATCTTTCCGCCTTCCGCGCTCGCGCCGTACACTTTGATTCCCGGCGCCATGGACGCGAGGTCGTTGTTGCCGCCGCAATGATCGCCGTGCCAGTGCGTGGTCAGCACTGCGACGATTTTCGCGCCGTGCGATTTCGCCGCCGCGATTACCTTGTCGGGCTCGGCGCAATCGACCACCGCGCATTGCTTGCTGCCGTCGTCGATCACCAGGTACGCGTAGTTGTCCGATAGCTGCGGGACGGTGACGATTGGCATCGCTATACTCCTTGGCAGCTAGACGCCGACGATATTGTAGCCCACGTCCACGTAAACCGTCTGGCCCGTGACGCCGCTCGAAAAATCGCTCAGCACCGCCGCCGCCATCTTGCCGACTTCCTCGATCTTCATCGCCCGCCGCAGCGGCGAGCGCGCCTCGACCTCGTGCGCCATCGTATGGAAGTCGCGAATCGCCGACGACGAGAGCGTGCGCGCGGGCCCGGCACTGAGCGCGTTGACGCGTATATTTTTGGCCCCCAGATCGACCGACAGATAGCGCACGCAGGCTTCCAGAGCCGCCTTGGCCACACCCATCATGTTGTAATTGGGGATCGCACGGACCGCGCCGAGGTAGCTGAGCGTCAGGATCGATCCGCCTCCGCGCGCTTCCATCAGGGGTTCCGCTGCGCGCGCGAGCGCGACCAGCGAGTAGGCGCTGATTTCCATCGACTTCGCGAAATTGGCGCGGCTAACCGTCAGAAATCGATCACGGAGATCTTCGCGCTCGGCAAACGCGACCGCATGCACGAGCAGGTCCAGCCCGTTCCATTTGTTCTTGAGCGCCGCGAACACGGACGCGATTTGCGCGTCGTCGTTCACATCGAGTTCGCCGATCACGTCCGCCTGGATTTGCGCCGCCAGCGGACGGACGCGCTTTTCCAGAATCTCGCCCTGGTAGGTCAGCGCGATCTCGGCGCCCTCCGCGGACAGCCGCTGCGCTATCGACCACGCCAGGCTTTTGTCGTTTGCGACGCCGACGATCAATGCCCGCTTGCCCTGTACTATACCCATCGGGAGTATCCTTATGTGCGACGATGCGCGCGCGGGCTCAGATTTCGATCTTCATCCCGTCATAGCCCATTTCAAGAGCGATCTCATCCGCGCGGCTCAGCACTTCGCGCCCCAGATGCGTCAGCACCATTCGGCGCACCTTGAACTTGTCGCGATTGGCCGCCAGCAGCGGGTAGTTGAGATGGAACGTCAGATGAGCGCTCTCGTAGTACGTGCATTCGCACAGAAACAGATCGGCGCCGGCGCTGAGCTCGACCAGCTCATCGTTCCATCCGCTGTCGCCCGAGAAGACTATCGACTTTCCGCCGCCGTCGATTCTGAGCGACAGCGAGATGTCGGGCTTGGTGTGCGGACTGCGGATCGCGCGCACCTTGAACTTGCCCAGCCGCGTCGAGCTGCCCGGTTCGAGCACCACGAACTTCAGCTTGCGCTTTACTTTGTCGAGTTCGAAATGCGGGAACATCGTGCGCATCAGCAGCCACGTCCGCTCCTCGAGCTTGACCGGGCCCGCAATGGTCAGCACCTTCTTGCGCGGCGTCTCCCACATGTAGTCGAGGATCAGAAACGGCAGGCCGCCGAAATGATCGCCGTGCAGATGGCTGATGAGCAGCAGGTCGAAGCTGTCGGGCCCGACGCCGTTGCTCTTGAGCGCCGGGAGCAGGCCGGGCCCCGCTTCCATCAGGATCCGGCCGCCCGGCGCGTCGATCAGATAGCCTGATTGCGAACGGCCGAAACTCGCGAACGCATCTCCGGTGCCCAACAGAGTCACGGTTACCGGCGCACCGTTCGATGCCGTGCGATTCGGATTCATTGCGGCGGCCTATGCTAATATCATCGGCGGATGCGCGCAAACCAGGGAGCGCCGCCGATGAAACAGGTGAAGACCGCAGCCGCCCTCGCGTTCGCCGCAGCGGTCGTCGTCGCCACCTTTGCAGGATGCGGAAAATCCGCGCCGCCCGCAAAGGCGCCGCCGCGCATCTTCGCCAGCGCCGAGGATGTCGAGCTCAACTTTCGCGGCCGCACGTTCGTGCTCGGCGACAACAATCAAATCGCCGAAGTGCGCCCGCTGGATTGGCCCAAGGACAAGTTCCTCAAGCTGCCGTTCTGGTTCGGCGTCAACATCCTGGTGCCCGGAGTCATGGCGCCCAGAGAAGCCGATTTTTACGTCATCAGCGAGGCGAGCCTCGAAAAGCCCTTGGACACGCCCGGCGAATGGATGATCGAAGCGGGCAGCTCGCTGGTCAAGCAGGAGACGGTGTTTGTCACGACGCGCACGCGATATCTGGCGCCCGGAAAAATTTTGCCCACCATCGTTCAGTACATCGGCAAGCGCGAATTCAAGCGCCCCGACGGCCAGACCGTGAATATTCCCGTGCTGCGCGAGGTCTCGTTGCCGATGAAATGGACGCTCGGCGGGACAATACCGGCAAGCTACGCGAGATACCGCACATGATTCGCTGGGGGATGGCCTCTGTCGTCGCGCTCGCGCTTGCGCTCATGTCGGTCGTCGCGGGATGCACTCCCGACAAGGCGCTCGACTTCGGACCAACCGGCGAAATTACCAGCCCGCCCGAGGATCAGTTGAGCCGCGACATCATGCGCGATTTCGCCGGCCGCGATTTCATTCTCGCCGATAACGATCACGAGGCGCACATCAGTCTCACCGATTGGAAGCCCGGCCGCCGCATCATCGTGCCATTCTGGCTGGGCGTGAATCCGCTCTACCCCGGATTTCTGCGCCCGACCGTCGGACATCTATATGTGATGAGCCAATCGACGCTGGTCCGCCCGCTCTCGAACAACGAATACCTGATTCGCGCGGGCTCGAAACTCTTCAAGAGCGATACTGTCTTCGAGGCGGCGCGGACCCGCTACCTCGATACCGGCGGGATGCTGCCGACTGTCGTCCGCTTCGCCGGCACGCGCGTCATCACAGTGCCAAAGGACGCGCCCGCCACCGGAACGATCACCGAGAAGGTCCCGGTGCTCCACGAAGTCTCGATGCCGATGCACACCACCGCGGACCAGGACCTATCGGGCTACGCAAAATTCATCGCGATAACTTCCGCAACCGCATCGCCATAGCGTCTAGTCAACTCAACGAGGATATTTTCCTTCATTTAGTCTCATTCCAAGAAATGAAGGAAAATAGCTTGTCGAAACGAGAATCATCGGAGGTCGCCGCATGCTGTCGCATACGAAATATCTAACCATGAAGGTGCTCAATCGGATGGATTTCGTGAACATCACGGGGGAAGTTGAAAAGGCGGTGAACGAAAGCCGCGTGCGCGAGGGGCTCTGCCTCGTCAATGCGATGCACATAACCGCCTCGGTCTTCATCAATGACGACGAGCCCGGCCTTCACGAAGATTACAAGCGATGGCTTGAATGGCTCGCGCCGTACGACCCAAGCCCCGAGCGCTATCATCACAATCGCACCGGCGAGGACAACGGCGACGCGCATCATAAGCGCCAGGTGATGGGCCGCGAGGTGGTAGTCGCGATAACAGCCGGCAAGCTCGACTTCGGCCCCTGGGAACAGATCTTCTACGGCGAGTTCGACGGCCGCCGCCCCAAGCGCATCCTGATCAAGATAATCGGCGAGTAGGTTCCGTTAAGAGTCTTCCGACTCCTGCAACGTCGCGGTCTGCAGTAGCTCTGCCGGCACGTCTTCTAAAAAGCGCGACACCCGACCCATTACGAACCCGAAGCTGCGGCCGAACATATGGGGATGAACTATTCAGCCTGACCCCGGCCGATTTTCTGTGCTACCCATACGGCATGGTCAACCGTCTGGATACCGCTACTCGCCAGGCTCGCCCGAAATCGTGCGCCGCCCACTTCCGGCGAATATTAATTTTGACGGAACGAAACTACCGATAGTAGCCGAGAAGCCCCAAAACCCCTACATATGGTATGAACTGCTCATTCCGACTCCTGCAGCGTCGCAGTCTGCAGCAGCTCTGCCGGCACATCTTCCAGAAAGCGCGACACCCGACCCATCACGAACCCGAAGCTGCGGTCGAACATATGTATCGGATACGACAGGTACAGCTCGTCGCGCGCGCGCGTGCTCGCGACGTACATAAGGCGGCGCTCCTCCTCGATTTCGTCATCGCCCACACTTTGCGGTCCCGGAAAGCGTCCGTCCGCCGCCCAGATCAGGAACACGACTTTCCATTCGAGTCCCTTGGCGGAGTGAATCGTGGTGAGCGTGAGGCGTTCGTCGTCGGAATCCGTCGCGAGCATGCCGTCAAGCGAATCGTTGGGCGGCTCGAGCGCCATGTCGGCCAGCATCTGTTCGAGGCTTTTGTAGCGCTCTGTCAGATTCTGAAAATGTTCGAGGTCACGCTCGCGCTTGGGATAATCGTCCGCGTACGCCTCGCGCATCACGGGCAGATAGTATTCGATCGTCATCGCGATTTGCTCGGGTGGCCGCTTTTCCCCGCTGCGCAGTTCCGCCAGCAGCGTAGCCAGCCGCTTGAGGCCGCCATCTGCGCCGCCGCGCGCCTTGTCTGCAAGTTTCGCAACCGCGGACGCCGGATCGTCGGCCGCCACCAACGCGTCGATCGTTCGCTCTGCAGTGCGATGACCGATTCCCTTGACCAGCGTGAGCACGCGCAGCCACGACACGGCGTCCGCCGGATTGGCGATGACCCGCAGATGCGCCAGCACGTCCTTGATGTGCGCGGTTTCGATAAACTTGAATCCGCCGCGCTTGATGAACGGGATGTCGCGGCGCTGCAGCTCGAGTTCCAAATCGAACGAGTGAAAGCTCGATCGGAACAGCACCGCGATCTCGCCGAGTTCGACCCCTTCTTCGCGCAGCTCCAGGATGCGCTGTGCGACGAATCGCGACTGCATGTGTTCGTCCTGCGCGCGCACCAGGAACGGCCGAAAGCCGCCCTCGCGCTGCGTGAACAGCGCCTTCGTGTACTTCTCGCCGGCGCGCGAAATCACGTCGTTGGCGACGTCGAGGATTCCCTGGATCGAGCGGTAATTCTCTTCCAATTTGACGATCTTCGCGCCGGGAAAAATCGCGGGAAAATCCATGATGTTGCGGAAGTTGGCGCCGCGAAACGAATAGATCGACTGCGCGTCGTCGCCAACCGCCATCACGTTGCGATGATTCATCGCGAGCAGGCGCACCAGGTCGGCCTGAATCAGATTGGTGTCCTGGTACTCGTCGATCATGATGTAACGATAGCTGTCCGACAGCCGGCGACGCACATTCTCATACTGTTCGAGCAACTCGGCGAGCCGATACAGCAGGTCGTCGTAGTCGAGCAGGCTGCGCTCGCGCTTGTAGCTCTCGTAATTTTTCGCGAGTTCGAGAATTTCGGTCTGATGCTCGCCGAGATGCGGAAAATCGATCTCGATTTCCTCTTCGAGCGCGCGCCGCTTGTTGCGCGCCATGCTGATCGCCTCGGCAATCGTGCTTTTTTTCGGAAACCGGCGCTCGCGCGACGCCAGTCCCATCCGCGCCCGGAGCAGATTGACCACGTCTTCCATGTCGGAGCGATCCAGTATGGTGAAGTTGGGCTTGAGGCCCATCGGCGCGCCCATCCGGCGCAACACATCGTTGGCGAAGGAATGAAACGTACCGCCCGCGACGGCGCCCGCGCGATCTCCCACCAACTGCTCGGCGCGACGCAGCATCTCCTGCGCCGCGCGGCGTGTAAACGTCAGCAGCAGGATCGCACCGGGCGGCACGCCGCTCTCGATCAGCCGGGCGACGCGATAGATCAGCGTGCGCGTCTTGCCCGATCCCGCCCCCGCTACGACCAGCAGCGGGCCTTCGCGATGGGTCACGGCGGCTAGCTGCGCAGGATTGAGCAGCTCGGCGTACTTGATCTTGAAGTTGCGCTCGTCGGCCGGCGCCGCCGGCTTTTCGCGCAGGTAAATTACCTTGTCGGCCACGTCAAGCGGGATCCTACCACGGCGCGCGCCGCAAGTTGCGATGCCGCGATTGCCCCGACGCCCTACGGCAGCATCGACCCGCTTGCCGGCGGGTTCTGCGCGCCGTTGCGGTAGATACCCTGCATCGTCTTGTTCCAGAGTTGATCGGGACTGTTGGGCGATTGCGAACCCGGCGACGCCGAGCGCATATCTTCGACGTGCGGATCGACCAGGATCTGGTCAACCATATTGACGCTCGGGTCGTTCAAGTACGCGGTCGCGATTCGTTCCGCATCGCGGCGCCCGAATTGCGTCGCCACAAACCCGGTCAGTATCAACTGCTTGATCCCGCCCGGGGAGGTGGAGAACTGCGCGGTGACCATCGGCAGGCTGTTCAGATGGAGATACCTGGTGAGCGCGTCGCTGGCGCCCTGATCGATCACGTAGTTATCCGCCCGCGCGACGGCGCACGTCGCGACCATCATGATGATCGCCGAGACCGCCGCAGTTGCTCTCGCCGTCAAGTGCATTTGTCGTTGTCGCATCACCGTTTCCGACCATACACCTGATCGGACGCGCTGTCCCGACGCATTCGGCAAAAGAGAGCGCCGTCGCCGACGCCCGCGTCGCTCTGTGCTTGCGACTATCCTGTTACGGAATCTGAATCTGCTGAATCTGCGCCGTCTCTTTCTGCACGACTTCGGCCGGCAGCGGCGCGTATTGCAGCGCCGGAGCCAGCGTCTGGCCTTTGGTCAGCGCCCAGCCCAGGAACTTCTTGATTTGCTCGCCAACATCTTTGTTGGTCTGCTTCTGATAGACGAGCAGCCAGGTGAACGACGAGATCGGATACGCGTCCGCGCCCGGTGCGTCCGTGATTGAGACACGGAAGTCGGCCGGCATATTGCCCGCTGTCGATGCAGCCGCGGCGGTCACGCCCGCCAGGCTCGCAGCCACCCAGTTGCCGGTCTTGTTCTGGATCTGCGCGAACGGAATCTTGTTGTTGAGCGCGTAGATCAGCTCGACGTACCCGATTGCGCCCGGCGTCTGCTGAACCAGCGCCGTCACGCCTTCGTTGCCCTTGCCGCCGAGTCCGGCCGGCCACTTGACCGAGGTTCCTTTACCCACATCAGACGCCCAGCTTGGGCTGACCTTCGACAAGTAATCGACGAAAATATACGTCGTGCCGCTGCCGTCGGAGCGATGGCACACGACGATGTCCTGTGACGGGATCGCCACGCCCGGATTCAGCGCCTTGATCTTGTCGTCATCCCATTTGGTTATCTTGCCCGAATAAATATCCGCGATTACCGGACCCGTCAGGCGGATCGTGCCGGTAAATCCGGGCAGGTTGTAGGCGACCACGTCCGCGCCCATCACGCTCGGGAAGTGCAGAATTTTTCTGGGTGCTTCGGAAAGCTGTTGATCAGTCATCGGTGCGTCACTGGCGCCCACATCGACGGTGCCGTTCGAGAGCATCCGGATGCCGCCGCCCGAACCGATCGATTGGTAGTTGAACTTGATGCCCGGATTTTCTTTCGCGTAAACGTCGAACCACTTGGAATAGATCGGGTACGGGAACGTAGCGCCGGCGCCGTTGATTAACATGTCGGCAAATCCGGAGCGGCCGATCCCCGCGATCGCCAGGACTATGAAAAGGGCCACAATTAGTCGTCGTTTGAGCATCTTTTGAACCTGCCTCGAAGTTAGTCGTGTCCGATCCGCGGATCCGAATGCGGCGCGCAAAAGCTATGCATCGGACATTAAGGGAGGATGAACCCGGCGTGTCCGTTGGTTGAATTCGGCCGCCCGGACCCATATTCCCCTGCATAATCGCGCTTTGGCGCGATCTGTTGCTTTTCTCGCCCTCGCTCAACGACAATCCAATTCCCAAAACAGCGCCTGGCAATTTTCAATGGGTAAATCACTCGACGGAATCAACATCGTTGAATTCGCCTCTCACATGGGCGCAGCTTACGCCACGATGCTCTTGGCGGAAAACGGCGCGCACGCCATCAAGATCGAGCCGCCGGGCGGTTCGCGCGAGCGCGGCACGCCGCACTTCCACGTCCTCAACCGCTCCAAGCGTGCGCTCGAGCTGAACCTCGACGATCGCGCATCGCAGCCTCGAATCGCGGACCTGATTCGATGGGCGGATATCGTAGTCACCGGCTTCACGCCGGCCCGGCTGAAACAACTGAGCCTCGACGCCGAATCGATTCGCCGGATTAATCCGCGCGCGATTGCGCTCGGCATGCCTCCGCTGGGCAGCCGCGGCCCCGACGCCGACTTCGATGCGAACGACGACCTGGTCGCCGCCCGCGGCGGAATCACCGGGAGCCAGTGGGCGCGCAGCGGCAATCCCGTCGCGCTGGTTTTTCCGGCGGCGAGTTATTCGGCGGGCGTGATGGCGGCGACTGGCGCGGTCGCCGCGATTCTGGCGCGCGGCGCGAATCGAGCGGGTGACGCGGTCGAAGTCTCGATTCTGGCCGGCGCGTTCTCGCTCCAGACCGGGGCAATCCTGCGTCATGAGGAAATGATCAGCCTCTACCAGGGTCCGCTGGATCCTCTCGGCCCGATTCCGGTTTATCGTTTGTTCGAGGCCGCCGACGGCAAATATCTGTTTGCCGCATGCGGCAACGCGACCTTCTGGGGCAAGTTCGCGATCGCAATCGATCGCCCTGATCTGGTCGGCGACCCGCGTTTCGAAAATGCACCGTGGGGGATGGCGCCCGAGCACTGGCAGCCGCTCAAAGACATCATCGAGCCAATCATTCGCACGCGCCCGCGCGACAAATGGCTGGGCATCCTGCGCGAATACGACGTCCCGTGCGCTCCGGTGATGACCCGCCACGAGTTCATCGATCACCCACAGACGCGCGCGCTCGGGATGCGCACTGAAATCGACGACCCCGCTCTCGGCCGCATGATTCAGATGGGCTTGCCGGTGTTCCTGAGCGACACTCCCGGCGAAATCACGGGCCCCGCTCCCAAGGCCGGCGACGATCGCGCGGCGCTGCAATGGCTTGCAGAGCCGAAGCGCGACGCATTGCCCGAAATCGCCCCGCGCATCGGCGACCGTCCTCCGCTCGATGGAGTCACCGTGCTCGACTTCGCCAGCTACATCGCGGGTTCGTACGGCCCGATGATACTCGCGCAACTCGGCGCCGAGGTCATCAAGATCGAAAGCCTCGAGGGCGATTCGTTTCGCCATTTCGGTTTCGGCTTCCTCGGCTGGAACCAGGGCAAGCGCGGCATCGCCGTCAATCTTGCGACCGGGGAAGGCCGCGAAATCACCCATGGGCTCGCGGACCAGGCCGACATCGTGGTCGAGAATATGCGGCCGGGCCGGATGCGCAAGTTCGGCTTCGATTACGAAAGCCTGGCGGCGCGCAACCCTCGCATCATCTATATGTCGATCAACGGGTTCGGAAATCGGGGACCCGAGCACAACCAGCCCGGCTTCGATCCGCTGTTGCAGGCGCGTTCGGGGGTGATGGCGGCGCAGGGCGGCCATCACGGGCATCCGGTGTACCTGACTTGCGCGATTTGCGACTACGGCGCCGCGATGCTCTCCGCGTTTGGATGCGTGCTCGCGCTGCGTGCGCGCGAACTTACAGGACGCGGCCAGTTATGCGAGACCTCGCTGTTGCAATCCGCGATGGCTTTTCAGGCCGGCGAGTTCGCGTTCTATGCGGGCCGGCCGGACATGGAAGATGGCAGCGCCGAGAATCGCGGGCGCTCGGCGCTTTCGCGCGCCTACGGTTGCCGCGACGGCGAATGGCTATTCATCTCGCTAACCGACGATGCTCAATGGAACGCGCTCCTGACTATTCTACCGGGGCTGCCGAATACCAACTGGGATGCGGCGGCGGCGGAACCGAACGAGGGCGCGCTCGCGGCGGCGCTCGCGGAGCAATTTGCGAAGCTCGGTCGCGGCGACGCACTGGCAGCGTTGAAGAAATCCGCCATCCCGGCGACGCGGGTAAATCATTTAGGTGAATTGTTCGACGATCCGCAGGTCCTCGCCAACGACCTGATCGCCGAGTTGTCTCATTCGCAATGGGGCCGCGTGAAGCAAACCGGAATGCTGACGAAGTTTTCCGCGACCGCCGGCACGATCCGCCGTGCCGCTCCGATGCTGGGCGAGCACACCGACGAGATCCTCCGCGAGTACCTCGGTTACTCGGCCGAAAAAATCGCCGCGCTGCGCGCTGCCGGCGTCGTCAAGTGATCGATGGATCCTGAGGCGGCGGCGGTCGTCAATCCGCATCTGCTCGCGCGCGAGGAGATCCTCTGGTGCGGACGCCCGCATGATACGAGCGCTCTTCGATGGCGCGCGGGCGCGATTATACTGGTTGGAATCGCCGCGCTCGTGATGCGTTCGATCCCGCTCGACTCGAGTCTTGCCGAGCGTGCCGACACCAATTCAATTCTGCTGGCTATGCTGGTCGGAGTTCTGATCGCGGAGGCGATCGTCTTCCATTCCTATATGTCGAAGACGTTTTACGGCGTCACCAATCAACGCGTGATCATCGTGTCTGGACTGAGAGAGCCGCAGATGGTGGCAGTTCTGCTTGACCGGCTGAACGCTCCGCAACTCCGCATCCGGCGCATCTACCACGATATAGAATTACGGGCTCCCAGCGACCGGATTTATCAATTAAGATATCTGCCGTTCGCGAACCCTTCCGTCCCGCCGGATTGGATCGGATGGCCCGAGTGCTACCGGCTAATCGCGCTTGAAGACGCGCGCCGTGTGTGCGACTTGATAGTCGAATCGGCGCACAAGCTGAAATAGTCCGAATCGGAGAGACACTATGCCGCTGCTTACAGGCGAAACCGTCAAACAGGTAATGCGCGATCTCTACGGCTATGAAATCTCCGGCGCCGACGCGGATGCAATCGCGCACAGTGCGGGCGCGATGCTCACGCTGGCCGGGCACTTGGGGTCGATCGGTCTGGCCGGAATCGAGCCGCCCTTCGGCTATCCGGTGTTGTTGGCCGAAGCGACCCGCCTTGCCAAAGCCAGGCCGTAATACCCGCTTCAATACCCACTTCGAGGAATTATTCCGATGTCGATTCCATTTCAGGAACTACTCGAATTCGATGTAGCTACTCTGTCCGGCAAGCTGCGCGCGCGCGACATTTCACCGGTCGAGCTGACCGAGGCGTACCTCGGCCGAATCGAACAAACCGACGGATCGCTTCGCGCCTATATCACCGTCACCGATACGATGGCGCGCAAGGCGGCGAAAAAAGCCGAGGCCGAAATCGCCGCCGGAAAATGGCGGGGACCATTTCATGGCGTTCCGATCGCGCTCAAGGATCTCGTGTACACCAAGGGGGTTCGCACCACCGGCGGCTCGAAAATCCTCGCCGATTTCAAACCCGACCATGACGCGACCGTGTGGACGCGCCTCAAGCGCGCCGGCGCCGTGCTGCTCGGCAAACTCAACCAGCACGAGTTCGCATATGGAATCACGTCGTCGAATCCGCACTGGGGAATCGTCCGCAATCCGTACGCGCTCGACCGAATCCCCGGCGGCTCGAGCGGCGGCTCGGCCGCGGCGATCGTCGCGCGCAGCGCCGCCGCCACCATCGGCACCGACACCGGCGGCTCGATTCGGATTCCCGCAGCGCTTTGCGGATGCGTCGGGCTGAAGCCGACCTGGAGCCGCGTCAGCCGCTACGGCGTCATCCCGCTGGCCTACACGCTCGATCACGTCGGCCCGATCACGCGCACGGTTCGCGACGCCGCGATGATGCTGCAAGTAATCGCGGGCGCCGACCGCAACGATTCCACCGCGAGCCGCGAGCGCGTACCCGATTTCTCAGCCGGCCTCGGCGGCCAAATCTCCGGCGTGCGCATCGGCGTGATTCGCGAACTTAACGACGGCTTGAGCGACGACGTCGCGCACTCGTTCAACGCCGCGCTCGAGACGCTGCGATCGCTCGGCGCGACCGTTGACCACGTGACGATTCCCTCGCTCCCGCTGGCCGGCATCATGAACGGCGTCATCACCTGGGCCGAGGCGCTCGAGGTTCACGAAGAATGGATGCGCACGCGGCCCAATGACTACGGCGACGACGTACGCCGCCTTCTCGAGATGGGCATGATGACGCCCGCCAGCAGCTACATCCGCGCACAGCGCGCGCGGGCACGCACGCTGGCCGAGGCGATCGCGGTGCTCGCCACCTGCGACGTGCTGGTCGCGCCTGCCAGCGCCGTCGTCGCGCCCAAAATCGGCGGTACTCATATCATGGAAGCGCGCGAAGACGGCGTGGAGGTCGTCTCCGCGATTCTGCGCTTCACGCAACCTTTCAATTGTACCGGTCAACCCGCAATAGCTATTCCCACCGGCCTTTCGCCCGACGGACTGCCTATTGCGATGCAGATAATCGGCCGTCCGTTCGGAGAGCCCGAAGTGATACGCGTGGCCGCCGCTTATGAGAGAGAGCGCGGCGCGCTCCCGCCTCCGCCGGAGATTGCGTAGAACAACGGAAGGATTTCAGTATTTCACTGGCTCGCGCCGCGATTACAGTTCGAGATCGACCGTCACGAAATCGTTTCGGAGGCGCGGCGCAACAGAATCGGAGACCGCGGCGGGACGACCGCCGCGGTTCCCGCGATCGGGCGAAGCTCGCGGACTGCGAGCCAATCAAGTTTTGGCCTCATCGATCGCGGAATCAGTCCGGAAAAAGTGAACGTCGCGCGATTGGCCACGTTGACGCCCTCGATCTCGAGTCCGCGCTCTCGCAGATGATCGAACAAGGGCTCGTATGACTCAGGCGCGTGGAACCTGTCCGGATTGGCGATCATCTGCCGCGCCGTTGCCAACATCAGCGCCCGGCTCGATAGCTCAGTGGTGGTAGTATTCAGGTCGCCGCCGAAAATCGCGCGGCCTGCCGCCGGGAACGACTCCAGGTAGGTCGCCATCTGGCGCGCGCGCTCGGCGGGCGCGCAGCGGCTGTGCAGATGCGCGACGCCGACGGTTAACTCCTCGCCGCCGAATTTCACTCTGGTGACGATTCCCGTTGGCGTGCCCACGCGTGACCAGCCCCGCATGCGTCTGGGCCACGCCATGGGAGTGGGCGGCTTGTGCATCGCGACGGCGGCCACGTCCTCGAACGGCGCGGCGCTCAGGATCGCACTGCCCATGTATGAGACGATTTCGCTTTCGATCCACGGGCGCTTCAAACCGAACGCGCGAACATACGCGCAGCTCATCTCGAGCGCCTCGGCGAGATCCGTCGCAAGGTCACGGCCTGGCCTCCGCTTCATTCCCGTGTTGACCTCACATAGCAGGATAATATCGGCGCTCTGGAGCGCCGGACGCTTGAGACATGCCAGGATTTCGCGGAACTTTCGCCCACCCGCCGCGTTGAGCAGCACCACTCGCAGCCCCGCTTGCAGCCGGCGGCGCGCCGCACGATTCACGACGATTGGCGGGAAATGCGGCGTCGGCTTTGCGTCAGCCGCGGTAACGTCGCGCACGTCGCGGTCCATCGCCCGAGCTAGTCGGCCAATTCCTTTTGAAGATCCTTGAACGTCGTAATCGGCGGTGTGCAAACGTGGTCGCGGCATACGTAAGCAGTCACATGGCCGTCGATTTGCCGCTTGCCGCGCACCTGCTCGGGGACGAAGCCAGTCTGAGCGTCGGCATCGGCATTGTCCGCAACGAAAACGAAGATCGCAAGATTCGGAACGTAGATGAGGCCGAGCCGTTCCGTCCATTCGAGCAGTTCAGGAGAGTTGCGGCTGCCGACAATCACAACTTCGGTCGGCCCGCGCTGGTAAAGGTCGATCGCTTCGAGCATGTGAGAGAACCCGAACGGCTGCTTCTCGATAAATTCGCGAAACAGCTTGAGCGTCCGCTCCGCTTCGACCCGGTAGCGCTCCTCGCCGGTGTAGCCGTACAGCCTGAGCATCGCCATCACGGAGGCGCTGTTGCCCGACGGCGTCGAGCCGTCGAACGCCGCCTTCGAGCGCGTGATCAGTGCTTCGTGGTCGTCCGAGGTGAAAAAGAATCCACCCTTTTCGCTGTCGATAAATCGCTCGAGGATCACGCCGGCGAGCGTCCGCGCGTGCGCCAGGTATTTCGCGTCGAGCGACGCTTCGTACACGTCGAGCATCGCGCCCGCCAACTGCGCATAGTCTTCGAGATAGGCGTTGTGCCGCGCGACGCCGTCCTTGAACGAGCGCTTGAGCGCGCGCCCATCCCACATCGACGCCATCATGAAATCGGCCGCGCGCTCCGCCGCTTCGAGATACCGCGGCTCGTGGATCGCGCGATATCCCTCGGCAAACGCGCCGATCATCATCGCGTTCCACGCCACCAGGACCTTTTCGTCGCGGCCTGGCTTCACCCTTTGTTCGCGAGCCGCGAACAGTTTGTCGCGAATCTCGCGAACCTTCGACGCCATGTCGTCTTCCGAAACCTTGAACATCCGCGCGGCGTCGGCGAGCTCGAGCGTGCGATGCGGAATGTTCGCGCCGTCGAAATTGCCTTCGATCGTGATGTCGAAATAGCGCTCGGCGATCGAGCCCAGCTCGGGACCAAGGACGGCCTCGGCCTGCTCGGGCGTCCAGATAAAAAACTTTCCCTCTTCGCCCTCGCTGTCCGCGTCCTGCGCGGCGTAAAAGCCGCCCTCGGGACTCGTCATCTCGCGCGAAACGTAATCGAAGATTTCGCGCGCGACGCCGAGAAACTCCGGCTCATTCAGCGCGCGGCCGGCGTCGAGGTACAGCCGCGCCAGCAGCGCGTTGTCGTAGAGCATTTTTTCGAAGTGCGGCACGAGCCATCGCTCGTCCACGCTGTAGCGATGGAATCCGCCGCCGATCTGGTCGTAGATTCCGCCGCGCGCCATCTTCGATAGCGTGTGCCGAACCATCTCCGCCATTGCCTCGTCGCCGTCGGCGGCGTGCACGCGAAGAAACAGCGAGAACACGAACGTGTTGGGAAATTTCGGCGCCTGGCCCAGTCCGCCGTTGATGCTATCGTAGTGCGCGGCGAGCGCGCGCGCCGATTCCGCCGCCAGTCCCGGCTTTAGGTCGCCGCCGGTGGGCACGTAGTTGGTGAGCGCGCCGAGCGCCTCGGTCAGCCTTTCGAGATTGTTGGTGACTTCCTTGGCGCCATCGCGATACGCGTGCGACACCGCCGTCAGGATGCGCGGAAATCCGGGCATCCCATGACGATCTTCGGGCGGGTAGTAGGTCCCGCCGAAAAATGGCCGCCCGTCCGGCGCCAGGAACATCGTCAACGGCCATCCGCCGCGCCCCGTGATCAGCTGCACCGCATCCATGTAAATCTGATCGAGGTCGGGACGCTCCTCGCGATCGACTTTGATCGGGATGAAGTTCTCGTTGATCAACCGCGCGATCGCGTCGTTCTCGAACGACTCCCGCTCCATCACGTGGCACCAGTGACAGGCCGAGTAGCCAATCGACAGCATGATCGGCTTGTTTTCCGCCTTCGCGCGCGCAAGCGCGTCCGGACCCCACGCATGCCAATCCACAGGATTGTACGCGTGCTGGCGCAGGTACGGACTTTGTTCGTTAATTAACCGGTTCGGCTTGCGGCCGGAATGACTTTCGGGATTGTTGGCCTGGCTCATGTATCTCGTTTCATCCTATCTGCCTCGCCGCGCGCTGTCATTCCGAGCGAGTCACCGTCTGGCAGAGTATCGCGCGCGCCAGTTACAATTCGCTGCTATGAACTCCGCTTCCGCATCGCCCGACTCCGCCGCATTGCAGCGCGCCGCCGGCAACGACAACGATTCGCGATTCCGCCTGCGCGCCGGATGCGTCCTCATTCTCGCCGCGATTCTCTTCTTCGCCCGCCTGGGTGCGCGAGCGCTGTGGTCCTCGGAATTCCGATGGGCCGAAATCGCGCGCGAGATGATGGTGACGCACAACTACTTCTGGCCGACGATCAACGGTCACGTCTATTACGACAAGCCGCTCGGCTCCTACTGGCTGGTAATTTTTTCGACACCGTTCACAGGCGGCCTCAACGAGGCGGCCACGCGCCTGCCCTGCGCGATAGCGGGCTTGCTGGCAGTGGCGATACTGATGCGGCTAGTGCGACGCCTCTACGACGCTCGCACGGGGGTGCTCGCCGGTGTCATCCTCGCGACCAGCTTCAGCTTCGTATTCTTTTCGCGCCACGCCAGTGCCGACGTCGAAACGCTCACCGGCGAACTAGCCGCAATCCTGCTCTTCAATCACAACGAAGAGCGCGGCGGCGGATTGTGGGTCGTCGGCCTATGGCTGATCATGGCGGCGACTTCGATCACCAAAGGTCTGCTCGGATTCGCGCTGCCGCTATTGGTGATTGGAGTGTATTCATGCCTGCGCGACGGCTGGGCACAGTTCTTTCAAGAAATTTCCCGTGGCCCTCTCGTCGATCGGATACGATCGCTCGTCGAGCGCAATCGATGGTTCTTCAACTGGTACACGGTCGCCGGCATCGCGCTGGGCGCGATGGTTTACGGGCTGCCCTTCCAAATCTCGTCGCGCCTGATGGGCTCGGAAAAGGGCCTCCAGATGGTGTATCGCGAGAACCTGGTGCGGTTTTTCGACCCGTTCGACCATCGCGGACCTATCTACCTGTATGTCTACGTCATCTTCGGCCTGATGGCTCCGTGGTCAGCGCTGTTGCCCGCGGCCCTGGTAGAAACGCACAGGCTGCGTCATGCCGGCGCCGAGCCTGCTCGCGCAGATCGATTCGCGTTGGTTTATTTCTGGGCGACGTTCATATTTTTCACTGTCTCTGGATCGCGCCGCAGCTACTACATCCTGCCGATTCTGCCCGCCGCGGCGATCCTGGTCGCACGAACGCTCGCGTATCCCAGCGAAAGCGAATTACGCTCGATGATCGCCCGGCGTCTGCTGACTATCGGCTACGCGATCGTCGCGTTGGCCGCGGTCGTCAGCATCGTCCTGCTGATTCCGGCCCGGGCGATTCTTCCGCATCCCTACGATGCGCTTCCGGAACTGCCGGCAAAGTTCACCTTCATCGTGTTCTGGATCGTATCGATCGCCGTCGTCGCGTACACGATTCGCAAGTTCAAACCGTATCGCGTCGCGATTTCAGTGGGCGTCATCGCGTATCTCGCGATGACCTACATCTATATCTTCGCGATGCCTGCGGCGGACGCTTATCGCGGTGAAAAGCCCTTCGGCTATGCGGTCCTGAACAAGATTGGCGGTTCGACTGACCGGCTCGTGCTGTTCAAGACTGCGGGGCCGCTGTTCTATCTCAATCCGCCGAAGCCAATCCCCGAGTTCGAAAAGAAGCGGGATTTGCAGGATGCGATCGCGAAAGGCGACGCCAAATGGATGATCGTCCGACGGCGCGACATCCCCAAGCTCGACACCCCCACCACAATCGAGCTCAGCGAGGCGTCATATCCGTGGGAGACCGACTACAATTACCGAAACAAGGTTGTGCTGGTCCGGGTCGGCAGCGCGCCGTAGCAAGTGCGCGTCACAATCGCATCGGCATGACGACGTACGTGTACTGCTGATCCGACTCCGTCCTGATGACGCCCGGGCTAACGTCATCGCTGAGCCCGAGCTCCACGGTCGAATCGTTACCCGGCGGAATTACGCCCAGCGCGTCTTGCACGTATGCGGCATTGAACCCGATCGCGAATTCTTCGCTCTTGAAATCGACGTCAAGCGACTCGCTTGCTTCACCCGTTTCCGGACTCGTCGATGAAACGGTCAGCGTCCCGGCCGATAGCGCAAATTTGACGCCGTGATAGCGTTCGCTCGAGAAAATTGCCGCACGCTTGATTGCCGCGAACAGCAAATCCCGCTTGACGGTAATCTTGTACCTCGACTGCTTGGGGATGACGCCGCGGTAATCGGGGAATTCGCCCTCGACCAACCGCATCGAGATTTCGGTGGTCCCGCGCTTGAGGTATGCGAGCTGACCTTCGAGGTTCAACCGCACTTCGGCGTCGCCGCTCTCATCGAGAATTTTGCGCAGTTCCGAGAGTCCCTTTCGCGGAATGATCGCTCCGGTCTCCATCCTGAATCCCGGTATTTCGCGCTCGATCATCGCCAGCCGATGGCCGTCCGTTGCGACCATTCGCGCCGATCCCGGAGCGTTGGATTCAACGAACACGCCGCTCAGGTTGTAGCGGGCTTCATCCGGACTGACGGCGAAAATCGTCTTGTCGATCATCCCGGCCAGCACCGCGGCTGGCATCGCCAATTCAGCCTTCAGTTGTTTCTTTGCCGGCGCGGCGTCCTTGGCAACGCTCTGACTTGGCATGGCAGGGAAGCTGCGCGGGTCCAGGCCCATCATTTTGAACTTCGCCCGGCCGCACTTCAGCTCGACCCAATCGCTGTCGAGCGAGGTCAGCGCGACTTCATCGCCTTCGGTCTCGCGCACGATTTCGAAAAGCTTGCGCGCGTTGAGCGTGAGGCTTTTTTCCTTGCCGGAACACGCGACCTGCGTGCGGATTCCGACTTCGAGGTCGGTTGCGCTCAAAGTCAGCGCATTTCCGTTGGGTTCGATCAGGACATGGCCGAGTATCGGAACCGTCGTCCGCCGTTCCACGATGCCCTGCATCAGTCCCAAACCGCTAAGCAACGAAGCGCGCTCAATGGAGAGTCCCATGAATTGTTAGCCCGTCTCCTATTCCTAGATCTTAGATCTTTTAAAAAGAATAGCAGTAATAGTAGGAGTTGTGGATTTGTTGATTGATCGCGCAAGCGCCCGAAAATGAAAGCCGATCCATCGTTGAAAAGCTGTCAGCGGAAAAGCGGCTGACCGACAGGGCCGGCCTGGTGCGCACCAGCCCTGTCGATATCGATAGCCTTATGCCCACCTCCTCCACAGCCTCCTCCACATCGATTCACGCGGCATTGGCGCGAATCGATTTAAGCTCCCGCTCGATTTTCTCGATCGAGAGCCGGAATGCCGGATCGCTGGTGACGCGCCGCATGATCAGGTTGTGTGCGTGAATCACCGTCGAATGGTCACGCCCAAAATGCTCGCCAATCGTCGGAAACGAGCTGTCGGTCAGCCTGCGGCACAGATACATCGCTACTTGACGGCAAAACGCGATGTGCTGGGTGCGCTTTTTCGACTTCAAATCCGCCAGGCGGATATGGAAAAAATCCGCAACCGTCTTCTGGATCGATTCGACGTCGGGCTTGGCGTCGGGACTTCGAATCAGATCCTGCAGCGCCTGCCGCGCGAAGTCCACGGTGATTGCCGATTGGTTGAGCGAGGCCAGCGCCGCCAGCCGCGTCAGGCATCCCTCAAGCTCGCGCACGTTCGACGAGACACTCTGCGCGATATACATCGCGACTTCCGGCGCCATCCGCAGATTATCGAGCACCGCCTTCTTCTGCACGATCGCCACGCGCGTCTCGAGGTCGGGCGGGGCGATATCCGCGATCAATCCCGACTCGAACCGATTGCGCAGCCGGTCCTCAAGCCCGGGGATTTCGCGTGGAATTTTGTCCGAAGTCAGAATGATCTGGTGCCGCTCGGCGTGAAGCGCGTTGAAAGTATGGAAGAATTCCTCCTGGGTGCGCTCGCGGCCGGCCAGGAACTGCACGTCGTCGAGGATCAACGTATCGACGCGGCGAAATTTCTCGCGAAACTCGTCCATCTTGTCGCGGCGCAGCGAATTGATCATCTCGTTCATGAAAATTTCGGCCGGCATGAACAGAACTTTCCTCGGCCGATCGCCGCTGGCCCAGATATGGTGCCCGATTGCGGTCACCAGGTGAGTCTTGCCCAGGCCCACCCCGCCATAAATGAAAAGCGGGTTGTATTTGTCGCCCGGCTGGTTGGCGACCGCCTGCGCCGCGGCATGCGCGAACTGATTGGCCGATCCGACCACGAACTCCGCGAAACTGTAGCGCGGGTTCAGGCACGGATGCCGATCTCCACGCGGCGCGGCTGCCGCCGTCGCACGATTCGCCGCGGACGCCTTGCCGTTACCATTTCCATTGCCATTTGCATGACCGTTGGCATGGCCGTTGGCTGGGCGCTGCTGCGGCGCTACGGCAGCATTTTCGCCGAGAGTCAGCCGCACCTCCATTTCCTCGCCTGCCTCCGCCGACAGCGCTGCGCGCATCAGGCTCAGGTAACGTTCGTTGACCCAATCGCGAAAAAACCGATTGGGCGCCTCGATTGTGACGGTCGATCCTTGATGAGCGACAAAATTGAGAGGTCCGATCCAAGTCTCATAGCCGACCTGACCCAACTCAACGCGGATGCGGTCAGCGGCCCTTTGCCACAAACCATTCATATCGTTTCCCCCGGCGAAAAACGGACCGCCCACCGCGATCCGGAACTAGGGCGCAGCGTCAAATGCCACGCGAATTACGCACAAGCTTATCCACATCTGTGGATAAGCATAATTTCCCTCGTTGCAGCCGACAATTTGACGGCGCACGACACCGGACTATCAACTTGTCCGGGTTACGATCGGTTCTGTTCGGCTTAAAAATCTGACCGAGGATGCGAGCGATATACACGCGCTTCAAAGTCATATCCAACGCGCCGCGAGTGAACCCTTGAGCGGAAAATGGTTCTTTAAAATAAGAAGTGTGCGGCTAAGGGAACGTGATAAACTTATTTCGCGATGAGGACAAGCGCGGAAAAATTTTTGGCGCTATGCGCGCGGATCGAAAAGGAAATTTTGCGCGCGAGCGATCGCGCGCCGCGCGCACGAAATTTCGCGCGGATCATGCGATCGCACGAGTCCGCTCTGGAAGCCATCGTGCGCGATCTCAATTTTTCGCGGTGCGGAGCAATTCGGTCTTGTTCTGACGCGTGCAATCGAATTTTTTTCGCGATCGTGAAAGATTTTTTGGTCGCTCCGGATCCTCAGGAGAATTGCGATGACATCCCGCAAAAAATCAGATGAACTTTTCAATCGCGCCAGCGTTAAAATTCCTGGTGCGGTGAATTCTCCCGTTCGCGCGTGGAAGGCCGTCGGCGCGAAGCCAATTTTTATCGAAAGTGGCAGCGGTGCTACCTTGATCGACGCCGACGGCAACACTTTTCTCGACTACGTATGCTCCTACGGCCCCGCGATCCTCGGACATGCCCATCCGCGCGTCACCCAAGCCATCGCCGAGCAGGCGCGGCTCGGTCTGGGCTTCGGCGCGCCGACGCGCCTGGAGGTCGAGATCGCGGAATTGATCTCATCGGCGATCAAATGCGCACAAAAAGTCCGGCTCGTCAGTTCGGGAACGGAAGCCGGCCTCACCGCGCTCAGGATCGCACGCGCGGCGACCGGGCGTCCGAACATAATAAAGTTTGACGGATGCTATCACGGGCATAGCGACTCGATGTTGGTGCGCGCCGGTTCAGGCGGGATGACTTTCGGTCAACCCGACAGCGCCGGCGTTCCATCGGCGCTTGCCGCGATGACGATGGTTGCGCGATATAACTCGATTGAGACAGTTGAAGGATTATTCCGCGCCGCGCCTGACAAAATCGCCGCCGTAATCGTCGAGCCCGTCGCCGCCAACATGGGCGTCGTAAATCCCGACCCCGGCTCGCTGAAAGCTCTCGCCGAAATCGCGCACCACAACGGCGCTCTTCTGATCTGTGACGAGGTTATATCCGGGTTCAGACTCTGCTTCGGATCGGTTGCTGAAAGCATGGGCATCGCGCCCGACCTCATCATGCTCGGGAAAATAATTGGCGGCGGGATGCCAGTGGGGGGAGTCGCCGGCCCGGCTGAGATCATGGACTTGCTCGCACCGGTTGGTCCGGTCTATCAGGCGGGAACCTTGTCGGGAAATCCGCTTTCCGTTCGCGCCGGGCTCGAAACGCTTAATATTCTAAAGGAAACCAATCCGTACGCCGCGCTCGATGCCGCCGGCGCGCGCCTCGAAGCCGGACTTCGCGATGCAGTGAAAGAACTGAGAACAAATGGCGAATCGGGATGCGTCAATCGCGCAGGATCGTTGCTGACGATGTTCATCGGTCCAGAGCGTGTACGCGACGCCGACGAGGCTCGCGCGTGCGATTCCGGCAAGTTCGCGAAGTTCTTCCACGGGATGCTGGATCGCGGGATAAATATACCGCCGTCGCAGTTCGAGGCCATGTTCATCTCGACGGCGCATACCAATGCCGACATCGACCGCACTATTGCCGCCGCTCACGAATCTCTCGGCGATCTCGCGCGAGGGAAATCTTAAGACCGGGATGGCGCTAAGCACCGGTAAGATGATGCGGTTCGCCGCGATCGGCTTCGAGTTCGCGTGGCCGATGATCGCGGGTGCAATTATCGGGCATTACCTTGATCTTTACTTTCGCACTGACCCCTGGCTGACGCTCGTGATGTTCCTGCTCGGAGTCTTCCTCGGCTTCTACCGGCTGATCCAGGAACTCGCTCTCTTTCAGCGCGAGAACGAGGAGTCCTGATTCCATGTTCTCGTGGTCAATACCGACGATTTCGTCGATCCAGCGCACCAACGTCATCCTGGTCGTGGTCAGCGCCGCGATTCTCGCTTTGTTCGCCTCGATGTCCGTGGCAGTGGGATGCATTCTGGGGGGAGCAGTCGTGATCGCGAATTTATGGATCTTGTCGGCGCTCGGCGGCCTGCTGCTAGCTGCGTCCGGCGCCGGAATTTCCGGCGTGGCCGCCAAGTTAGGCGCGCTTGCGCTTCCGCTGAAGCTGCTGATCGTCGTCGGTCTCGTCTATCTTGTTTTCACCCGTGCGCGAGTTGACGGGATGGGCTTTGGCTTCGGCGTCTTGACTCAGATGGCGGCTATCATTATTGAAACCGGGCGGGCTTCGGTTCGCGGCGCCGCCTGAATCGGCGGCGGCGGAGAAATCTCATTGCAAAAGTCAGTAAATTTCCTCGAACTGATCGGCGGCGGCAGGATCCCCGAGGTGCTAATCGGCACCTGGATCGTGATGGGCATCCTCATTGTCTTTGGATTTATCGCACGAGCCTCGATTGCCGGCGCTGCCGACCCTCTAATCCCTGACGAAGGGATCAGCATCCGCTCGGTCTCCGAGATGATCGTCGAGTGGCTCGACGGCTTCGTGAGTGAAGTCACCGAGATGCACGGGTCGCGCGCGATGGTCCCGTTCTTCGGATGCATCTTCATGTTCATCCTGTTTGCGAACTTCTTCGGTTTGATCCCGGGGATGGAGCCTCCTACCGCCGACTCCGACCTGACCTTCGCGCTCGGCATCGTCTGCTTCGGCTATTACATCTACCAGGGCTTCGCCTCGAAGGGCGTCTGGTATCTAAGAAGTTTTCTCGGCCCGTATCTGCCGTTGGCGGTGCTGATGATGCCGATCGAGCTGGCCGATAATCTGTTCCGTCCTTTTTCGCTCGGCATTCGTCTTTACGCCAACATGTTTGCCGACCATACCGTGCTCAGCATTTTCACCGGGCTGACGCGGCTCGTCGTACCGCTTGCATTCTATGCGCTCGGCTCGATCGTATGCGTGATCCAGGCGGTCATCTTCGTGGTTCTTTCGATGAGTTACGTGCGACTCGCTGCGAGTCACGATCATTAGCAAAAGATTTTTCGTGCCGGGGATTCCGCCCGGAATTTGTGGTGGTAGAGGAAGAGATGCGGCCGGCTGCGGCACCCAGGGCGCGCGAAAAAGAAGGAGGAACGACAAAATGTTACGACGGATTGGAACTGTAATGACGATGGCCGGGATGGCCATCCTCGCATCGCCGCTGCTTGCGATGGCGCAGGAGGCGGCAGGCGCCGCAGGGTCGGCCGCGGCGCTTCGCGGCGGCTTGATCGCGCTCGCCGCGAACATCGGCATCGGTATCGCGGCGTTCGGCAGCGCGCTTGCCCAGGGCAGGATGGCGGCCGCTGCGATGGAGTCTATAGGGCGCAACCCGAACAGCGCCGGTCAGATCTTCACACCGATGATCATCGGGCTGGCGTTCATCGAAGCGCTGACCCTTTACGCGCTCGTGATCGCATTCTTCCTGCAGGCGAAGATCTAGCGATTACGGACTCGGACAATGTCGTAATGACAGCGGGGCCCGACCGGGCCCCGTTTCTTTTTCCTATTCGCTGCTAACTCCGGCGCTTGGCACCCTGCAAAATGTCGAACGGCGCGCGGCTTTTTTCCCGCTTCAACAACACGTACGTCGCACCTGCCCCGCCATCTGCGGGCCGCGCGCTCGTGAATGCCAACACGTGCCCGCCAATCGCGCCATGGGACAGCCATCCTGCCGACGCGTGCTTGAGGACAGAATGCCCGCCGGGCGATCGCAGTCCGCGTCCATGCACGACCAGGACAGTCCGCAGCCCCTTGCGAACCGAGGCAATGATGAACTCCTTGAGCGCTTCCTTGGCGGCGCCCTGGATCATGCCGTGCATATCGAAATGCGCCTGCACGGCGAACTCGCCGCGGCGAAGCTGCGACACCAGTCGCGGGTCCAGTCCGACGCGGTATCCCTCGAGGTATTCGTCCGACTCGGTGATATCGAAGGGCGCCAGTCCCGATACCAGGTCCGACAATTGCGCGATTACCTCCGCGTCCTCATCGACGATCGTGTGAGTCACTGGCGGTTCGAGCGGTATCCGCGACCTGCGATTGCCTTTGCTATTGAGCGGGCGCACGCCCTCGAGCGCGCGGCGGAGGAAAGACTCGTCGTCGAGTAGTTCCGCCACGGGTTGCGCGGGTTTTTTGACGACCGGTGCCGCCGGCGCCGCGGCCTTGGGCTTGATTGGCGCGGGCGAAGGCGACACCTCTCGCTCGGCGAGCATTTTCTTCAGGTCTTTGAATGGCGACGAAAAGACCCGCTCGGGCGCCGGCGTCGCCTTTGGTTCGCCGTCTCGCTCGTCATCCTGTTCGTCATCTTGGCGGCCATGCTTTCGCTTTTTTGCCATCGGAGGGGGTCGCGGGTTCCGGATACGTGCACGACTAGACAGACTACGCCGCAGACGCGATGCGGTTCAAACCGCGGACGCGATCTGAAGCGATCGGACAGGAAAATCACCCGCGCGAATGATGCGCGTTCGGCGTGCATCCACTACACTTGCCGAGATGCCGCGAACCACTTCGAAGTTGCCTGATGCGAGGGCCCTCATATGCGTCGTGTCATTGTAGCCGCCGCCGCAATTGTCGGAGCTGTCGTGATTTTCGCCGGCGCGATCCTCTTCTTAGCCGCGACCAACCTGAGCTCGATCATCGCCGAGCGCCGCCAGCCCATCCTGGACAAGGTCAGCACCGCGCTCGGCCGCAATGTTCACATCGACGACATCAAAGTGAGCTTCGGCTGGGGAATCCTCGCCGACGTGACCGGGGTCCAGGTGGCAGACGACCCCGACATCTCGAAAAAGCCCTTCATCGAGGCGAGCAACGTTTACACCCGGCTGGAGCTGATACCGCTGCTGGCCCGCCGGATCGAAGTCACCGAAGTCGTGCTCGACAAGCCGGTGATCCGAATCGTTCAGACGCGCGACGGCACTCTCAACGTCTCCACGCTCGGCAGGAAAAAAATCGCCACCGAAGAGGAGTCGGGCGAAGGCAAGCGCAAGAAAGGCAGGGGCATGATCGGAGGCTCGCCAATGGCCGAATCGGGCCGGACGCTTGCGACGCTGGGCTCGCTGTTCGTGCAGAATTTCACGGTCAATGACGGCACTTTGGAATTTGAGACGGAGGGTGCGCCGCAAGCCGCCACCGTCAACACGATCGACCTCAAGGTCCGCGATTTCGGCTTTCAGGCGCCCTTCACCGTCGCGCTCACCTTCGCCGCGCTCGCCGACCAGGATAACTTCGATCTTTCCGCGACGATTGGGCCCTTAATCAACAACGGCGCCATCGACATCGACGCGATTCGGCTGTCGGGCACGGCCAAGTTCGGTCCGGTTCTCCTTACGCAGCTCGAAACGATCCCGATGCTCGCGAAAGCCATCCCGCCGAAGCTTTCGATTTCCGGCCCGTTCAGCTTCGGCGCCGCGGCCGACGGCACTGTTCAATCGATCAAATTCAACGTCTCGAGCGATTTGAGCGCGCCCGCAATCGCCTTCGGCGACACGTTTAACAAGCCTGCCGACATCCCGCTCAAGATATCCGCCGAAGGTGCGCGGACCGGCTCTGCCGTGGGCGTGACGCTCGCCAACGTCACTCTCGGCGACCTCGAAGCGAAGGCGGCCAACATTAAAATCGGCGGCGCCGCGAGCGCGGCCCACATCGATACCAACAACTTCGATATCGCTTCGATCGCGAAGATGATCCCGGCGCTCGGCAAATACAGCCTCGAGGGCAAGACCGAGATTCATACCGACGCGGCGCTTGAGGGCGGCAAGGCGTCGGCGGACGGCACGGTCGCGCTGGCAGATGTCGGATTGTCCATCCCCGATCAGAAAGCGCCGCCCCTGAGCCATCTCAGCGGTAACATCAAGCTCACGGGCACCAGCGCCGACGTTGGCCCGCTGACGTTCAACCTGGGCGCGTCTCAGGCAGCGTTGAAGTCGCATGTCGATCAGTTTCAGCCATTGGTCATGAGCTATGAACTGAATGCGGCCTCGGTTCATCTGGCCGATCTCGCGCCCTCGCGGCCGCCCGACGAAGTGATCAACCAGCTTTTTGCCAAGGGCGATGCCTCGATTGTTCCGGTGACGGGTCCGGTCGTCGATTCTGAAATCACGTCACCGTCGGGTAACCTCGCCAACGTCCCATACCAGAACCTGGATCTGTCGCTGTCGCTGGCGGGCAAACTCGCCCGGGTGACCCTGCTCAAGGTAAAGGCATTTTCGGGCGAAATCGCCGCGACGGGAGACACGCGGCTCGAGCCGGCGGCGCCGATGGCGGCCTCGATCAGTTTTTCCAATCTCAATCTTCAGCAGGCACTCGACGCGCAAAAGTCCAAGGCCGCCGGGACTGTTCGCGGGTCGCTCGCTGGAAACATCAACGTCACCGGAAAGACCGGCAGCTTCGATGAGATGAAGCCGACGCTGAAGGGTAGCGGCAAGCTGACGCTGACTAACGGCAAGCTGGTCGGCGTCAATATCGGCGGTCAGGCGCTCAAGAAGGTGCGGAAACTGCCCGCCATCGGCAATCTGGTTCCGGATGCGGTCGTCAAGAACCATCCCGAGCTGTTCAGCGACCCCGACACCGACATCCAGCTTGCGAGTCTGAGCTTCGTGCTCGCCGGTCCGCGAATTACGTCGCACGACATCAAGGTGCAAACGGTGGATTACAATCTGCTCGGCGACGGATGGTTCGACATGGACAAGAATATCGACCTCGCGGCGCGAATCGTGCTCTCGCCGCAATTCAGCAAGGAGCTGATCGAGCAGAAGAAGGCGGTCGCGTTCATCGCGAATCAGGACGGACAAATCGACGTCCCGCTGCAAATCGTCGGGCAATTGCCCAAGCCGAAGGTGCTGCCCGACGTGACGGAACTTGCCAGTCGCGCGGCAACTCACGCGGTCCAGACGGAGGGTCAGAAGTACCTCGGTAAAATTTTTGGCAAGAAGGGACTTCCGGGAGGATTAGGAAAATTTCTCGGTGGCAATTAGGGCTGAAGAAATTGCTCTAGCGCGCGCCCCCGACGCTACAGGTTCATCTGCACGATCGTCGCGCCTGCGCCACCGTGATGCGGTTCCGCGCCCCGAAAGGACGCGCAATACGGCGACGTGGCCAGGTATTCCGTCACCGCTTTCCTCAGCGCGCCCGATCCAATCCCGTGCACAATCCGCACTTCCGCACGATTGGTCAGGAAGGCAGTGTCGAGAAATTCCTCGAGCTTGCGCAGCGCGTCCGTCGTTCGCATCCCAATCAGGTTCAGCTCGTCGCGCTCGCCACGCTCGGCGCTGAAGGTGACTGTGGCCGCCTTGGTCCGCGCGGGGCGATTTTCGGGTGCGCTTGCTGCCGACCTGCGCAGCCGCTCGGGCGCGACTTCGATCCTGAGGCCGCCGCGGCTGATCACGGCACGTCCCGATTCGAGCACAATCAATTCGCCGCGGATGTCGCCTATCTCGACGCTGTCGCCGACCTTGAGCGGCGCATCGGACTGGGGCCCGGTTTTGTTGTTGTCCGCAGCCGGCGCAAGGCTCTCGAGTTTCGCCGCCGCCTTGGTGACGAACCCCTTCAAGTCGGTGCGTGATTTCGCCTGCGTTTTCAACTCATCCATCAGCGCCGCACCGTCGCGCCGGAGTTCCTCGATCAGTTCCGCGACTTCGGCGCGCAGCCGCTTGCGTTCCAGCTCGGCGTGCTCGCGCGTCTTTTCAGTGTCCTGAAGAATCTGTTCTTCTGTGAGCGCCAGGCTGGCCTCGCGCTCGCGCAATTTTTCGGCCTGCGCATTCAGCTTGGCGCGCTCGCCGTCCAATCTTTTGAGCGCGTCGGTGAGCTCGATACTCCCGGCGCCCATCGATTGCTCGGCTGCGCTGATTATTTCCTCGGGCAGTCCGAGCCTGCGCGCGACCGCGAGTCCGTAACTCTGCCCGATCGTATGCGGCTTCAGGCGATACAACGGCTCCAGGCGGTCGGCGTCGAAATCCACGGCGGCGGCCTCGAACCGGGCTTGCGAGTATGCGTGGAGCTTCACCGCGGTCGAATGAGTCGCGATCGCCAGCATGCAGCGCCGCGTCCCGAGATGGTTCATCAGGCCGATCGCCAGCGCCGCGCCCTCGGCCGGGTCGGTGCCGGCGCCCGGCTCGTCGAGAATCACCAGCGCCGGCTCGACCAGCGATCTGATTATCTCCGACAAGTTTGCGATATGCCCCGAAAAGCTCGACAGGTTGGATTCGATGGACTGTTCGTCGCCGATGTCGGCGAACACGCTGCGGAAAACCGTCGCCTTGCTGCCGGCCAGCGCCGGAATCAGCATCCCTGCCTGCGCCATCAGCGACAGCAGCCCGACCGTCTTGAGCGCGACCGTTTTGCCGCCCGTGTTCGGCCCCGAGATGACGATCCCGCGCTGCCCGGCCCCGATTTTCACGTCGATCGGGATCACCTCGCGGCCGCTGGTCATCAGCAGCGGATGGCGCGCGCCGATAAAATCGATTCCCTCGTCCACCAGCTCCGGCTCGACGCATCGAAATCGCTCGGCGAAAATCGCGCGCGCGTTGAGCGCGTCGAGCGCCACCATCGCGTCGAACGTGAGCTGCAATTCCGGCGCGTATCCGCCGACCATCGCCGTCAGCCGCGCGAGGATTCGTGTTTCTTCCGCCTCCGCTTCGCGCTCGAGCATCATCAGCCGGTTGTTCAGCTCGACGGCCCACATCGGCTCGACGAACAGTGTTTCGCCGGAAACGCTGCGGTCCTGCACGATTCCCTCGAACCGTTCCGCGTAGTTCAGCTTCATCGGCAGCACAAAGCGGCGATTGCGAACCGTCACGATGTAGTCCGAAACGAATGGCCCCATGCCCGGCGCGTTGAGCGAGCGCATCAGGCGCGCTTCGAGTTCGGCGCGCTCGTCGCGCAGCCTGCTGCGCAGGCGTTTCAGCTCGGGGCTCGCGTCGTCGAGGATCGCGCCGTCGTCGGCCAGCGCACCGAGCATCGCGTCGGCCAGTTCCTTGGGCGCGAGCAGGTTGCGCACGAGAGCCGCGACATGGGGGAAGCGCTCGACGCGCGAGCGCAGGAATCCGCCGACGTGGCGCGAGCCCACGATAAAATCGCGCACTTTCACCAGCGCTTCGCCGCCGAGGATCGCACCCGCGCGCGCCGCCGCCAGCAGGTACGGCCGCTGATCGGTGAATTCGCCTATCGGGATCGAGCCGGCATGCGATCTCAGCCCGGCCATCTCGGCGGTCGAATCAAGCCGCCGGCGCACTTCGACCGCGTCGATCGACGGGCGGATTGCGGCGGTCGCCTCGCGCCCCGGCTCGGAGGCGCAATACTCCATGACGAGGTGAATCACCTTGTCGAACTCGAGTGCCTTCAGATCGCGTTCACGCATCGCGTTGGAGCCGGCCGGCCTTTTGCGTATTGGCCCGGCCCACAGGCTAATATCTAGCCCAACTTTGGTCCGCAGGCATCACGGATTCTTAACAGGCATCAAGGATATTGAAATGGATCGGATAGAATCCCGGCTGTCCACCAGCTCCGACGAGTTCCGCCGCAACCGCGACGCGATGGACGCGCTGGTCAAGCGCCTGCGCGCCGAAATCGAGCGGATTCGCCAGGGCGGTCCCGCCGCCGCGCGCGATCGTCACGTCGAACGCGGCAAGTTGCTCGCGCGCGATCGCGTCAAAAAACTTCTCGACCCCGGCAGTCCGTTCCTCGAGCTGTCACCACTGGCCGCCTTTCAGATGTACGACGGCGACTCGCCATGCGCGAGCATGATCACCGGCATCGGCAGAGTCCATGGCCGCGAGACCGTCGTCATCGCCAACGACGCGACCGTCAAGGGCGGCACCTATTTTCCGATGACCGTTAAGAAGCATCTCCGCGCGCAGCAAATCGCCATCGAGAATATGCTCCCGTGCGTTTATCTCGTCGATTCGGGCGGCGCCTTCCTGCCGATGCAGTCCGAGATTTTTCCCGACGAGCATCACTTCGGGCGCATCTTCTACAACCAGGCGCGGATGTCCGCAATTGGCCTGGCGCAGGTCGCGGTGGTGATGGGCAGTTGCACGGCAGGCGGCGCGTACGTGCCCGCGATGTGCGATGAGAACGTCATCGTCCGCGAGCAGGGAACGATCTTCCTGGCCGGGCCGCCTCTGGTGCGCGCCGCAACCGGCGAGGAGGTCAGCGCCGAGGATCTCGGCGGCGGCGACGTGCATACGCGGCTGTCGGGCGTGAGCGATCACCTGGCCGACGACGACGAGCACGCGCTCCAGATTGCGCGCGCGATCTTCGAGAATCTCGGTCCTCGCACCGCCCCCGCGATCGAGCCGGACGCCCCCGAGGATCCGCACTACGATCCCGCCGAACTGTACGGCATTATCCCGGTCGATACGCGCCGCCCCTACGACGTGCGCGAGGTGATCGCGCGGCTGGTTGACGGGAGCAGGATGCATGAGTTCAAGGCGCGCTACGGACCCTCGATCGTCACCGGCTTCGCGCGAATCTACGGCTATCCCGTCGGCATCGTCGCCAACAACGGCGTGCTGTTCAGCGAGTCCGCGCTGAAGGCCACCCACTTCATCGAATTGTGCTGCGCGCGGCGCGTCCCGCTGCTGTTCCTGCAAAACATCACCGGCTTCATCGTCGGCAAGCGCTACGAACAGGGCGGCATCGCGAAGGACGGCGCCAAGATGGTCAACGCTGTAGCCAACGCGCAGGTCCCGAAGTTCACGGTGATCATCGGCGCGTCGAACGGCGCGGGAAATTACGGAATGTGCGGGCGCGCGTACTCGCCGCGATTGCTCTTCATGTGGCCCAACGCGCGGATCTCGGTGATGGGCGGAGAACAGGCCGCGAATACTCTGCTGACGGTGAAGCTCGATCAGTTGAAACGCGAAGGCGCCACGATGAGTGAAGCCGAGCAGAAAGAATTTGTCCGTCCCACGCTCGAGAAGTATGAGATCGAGTCGAGCGTCTATTACTCGAGCGCGCGGCTATGGGACGACGGCGTGCTCGATCCGGTCGAAACGCGCGCGGCGCTGGCGCTGGGCATCGCGGCCTCGATGAACGCGCCGATCCCCGAGCACCCCGGCTTCGGCGTCTTCAGGATGTGATCCGGTTCCGGCTCAGCCTTCCGGCGCAAGCATTTTGTCCGCCCGCACCAGCCGGTCGAACTCCTCTCCCTTGAGCAACTTCAACGCGATCGTGGCCTCGCGCAGCGTGATTCCTTCCGCGTGAGCCTTCTTGGCGACCTTGGCCGCGTTGTCGTAGCCGATATGCGGGCTCAGCGCCGTCACCAGCATCAGCGAATTTGCGACGTTGTGCTGCAGCTGTTCGCGATTGGGCTCGATCCCTTCGACGCAGTACTTGCTGAACGACGCGCACGAATGCGCCAGCAGCATCGTCGAATGCAAGAAATTGTGGATGATGATCGGTTTGAAAACGTTGAGCTCGAAATTCCCCTGCGAGCCGGCCATCGTGATCGCCACGTCGTTGCCGATCACCTGGATGCTGACCATCGTCATCGCCTCGCTCTGCGTCGGGTTCACCTTGCCCGGCATGATCGACGAGCCCGGCTCGTTCTCCGGCAGGATTAATTCTCCCAGGCCGGTGCGCGGTCCCGAGCCCATCCAGCGGACGTCGTTGGCGATCTTCATCAGCGAAGCCGCCAGCGTCTTGAGCGCTCCTGACGCCGCCACGATCGCATCGTGCGCCGCCAGCGCCGCAAACTTGTTCGGCGCTGACTTGAACGGCAGCCCCGTGTACTCCGCGATCTTTGCAGCCACGCGATCCGCAAACTCCCGATGCGTATTGAGCCCGGTGCCGACCGCCGTACCGCCAATCGCCAGTTCGAGCAAGTCCGGCAGCGCCGCTTCGAGTCGCTTCAAGTCATAGTCGAGCTGCGCGACGTAGCCCGAGAATTCCTGCCCGAGAGTCAGCGGCACCGCATCCATCAGGTGCGTGCGGCCTATCTTGATGATGTCGGCAAACTCTTTGGCTTTGCGGGCGAGCGCGTCGCGCAGCTTTCGCACCGACGGAATCAGGTCGTGCGTGACTTCCTCGGCTGCCGCAATATGCATCGCAGTCGGAAAGGTGTCGTTCGACGACTGCGACATGTTCACGTCGTCGTTGGGATGGATCGGCTTTTTGCTGCCGAGCACGCCGCCGGCCATCTCGATCGCGCGATTCGAGATAACCTCGTTGGCGTTCATGTTGGTCTGCGTGCCGCTGCCGGTCTGCCAGATGCGCAGCGGAAAGTGATCGTCGAGTTTGCCCGCGATCACTTCTTCGGCGGCCGCGCTCACCAGCTTGGCCTTGTCGGGGGGCAACTTGCCGAGATCGCGATTAACTTCCGCCGCCGCCTTCTTCAAAATCCCGAACGCGCGCACCACCGAACGCGGCATCCGATCGAATCCGATGGCGAAGTGCAGCAGAGATCGCTCGGTCTGCGCCCCCCAATAGCGGTCGCACGCGACCTCGATCGCCCCCATGCTGTCGGTTTCGACGCGCTTGCCGGTCTGCGGCGCCTGGCCGGCCCCGGCCGGCGTCGCGGTCAATCCGCGCTTGGCGATGCCGGCCTTGCGCATCTTCGATTTCGAATTTGCTGCCATCTTCTATATCTCCTGTTGGATTTCGACGCGCTCGCGGCGACTATTCTAACCCGGCTGGCGCCCGACGACAGTGATTCCTCATCGGGATTCGCCCCCGACGCCCTTTTCAAAGGCTCGGTGCCGATATAGGTTATGACGCGTACATTGACAATAGCGACTAATTTTCGATCGAGATACTTTTAAGCATTTTTTTTAGGAGTGAGTGTCAACTATGCCCTGGACGATTACCCGCCTTTGCCGCGATTGCATTGACACCGGATGCGTTAGCGTGTGTCCGGTCGATTGCATTTATGAATACGTCGGCACCGACAAGGAAAAATTCCCCAACCAGCTCTATATCGATCCCGATGAATGCATCGATTGCGGTGCCTGCGAGCCCGAATGCCCGTGGGAGGCAATTTTCGAGGAGCCGGCTGTTCCCGACGTCTTCAAGGACGACATCGCGCTCAACCACGCGATGCTCGAGATCAAGGATCAGTTCAAGGTGATGCCGTTCAAGAAGGTCGAGCACCCGACGCCCGAGCAGATCGCCGAAAACAAGAAAAAATGGGGCCTCGAGACCTGAACGCCCGCCGCATTTCCCTCTAAATGCGATTGCTCCCCTTCCCACATGGGAAGGGGCCAGAGCCGCGCGTCGTTCGGCTCCTCAGGCGTTCGCCGGTTTTGCGACGCCGGCGGGAAATGAGTACCGTCAGTCTTTCTTTGATGACGGTTTCCGGTCGCGGTATTTTCGAAACCACTCCCATGCGCGCGCATCTGCTTGTCTCAGGGCTGCGTAACATTTGTCGCAGAGAAACACGCCAATCTCCGTGATGCGAAACTGGAGAAAATCGTCTATCCAGCGATGCTTGCCGACATTCCCGCAGCGTTCGCAAGCGGCAGCGTGGCATGGCTTCATTGTGCTGGCTACTGCGAGATAACCATTGCCGCGGTGCGGGTGAGCGGGATGGTGACCGACGAGACCAAACTCGTCAGCGGCGGGAAGTTGTAGCTGACGACCACGGTAACCACGCTCCCGGGCTTGTTGTCGGGCGCCCAGGTCGTGGTGACGGTCAACGCACTCGTGTTCAGCACGCCGACGACCAGACCGTCCACGTAAGTCTGAACGCCGGCCGCCGACACCGGCTGCGTCGCGGTGGACCCATGGACCACCGCATAGCGAACGGCCTGCTGTGCGCTGTAACAAACGAAGTCGTAGCAATAGAGCGCCAGTGCGAAGTTGATTATCGCGAAAAACAGGGTCAGGCACGGCGTGAGCACCAGCGCGAACTCGGCCATCGCCTGTCCCGGGTGCGAGCATCGGATCGCGGCGCGCAACCATCGGCGCCATAGCTTGATGTCGCTCGCGTTCATTTGATTATTGGACGACGCGCATAACGGCTTTGCCGGGCACTGTCATAGGCGGCATGATGCCCATGAAATTGACGAGCGGCGCGTATGGGGCGCCGGTGTTGACCTGCGTGTACAGCAACCGATGGCTGCCGGAGCAGTCGGTTGACAGGCACGTCGATGCGGTCCCGTTGGCGCATTGACAGAAATGAGTCGCGGTCGTCGTCATCCCGACAATATTGGGTGCGTCGTTGGCCGCCGCCGCCTGCATCCCGGCGTTATCGGCCGCGGTCGAGAGATTCTGCGAACCGTACTGAACACCGGCCCGCGCCGCGTTTGAAACCGAAATCGCGATGTAGAACGCGCGGCCCGTTTCCACCACCACCAGGAACATCATCAGCAGCAGCGGCACACTGAGCGCGAGCTCCACCGCCGCCTGCCCGTGCGTGCGACCGTCATGCCGGCGCTTCCAAGTGGTCGCGCGCATGGATTCAACAGGCTCCGGGAATCGCAGTATCGTACTCATTCGGCCAGTATCGTTCCTTTTATCGGTGAGCCGTTGGTCAGCGACGAATAGTTGTCGCCGATCGTCGAGTTGCCGCTTATCACGAGCTTGCCTGCCACCAGCATGTCGTAGCCGTTGAGGCTGCTGTTTCCGCTGTAGGTAAGCGTCGTCGTCGGGAAGTAGAGTGCGCCGTCGAAGGTCGAACTCGAATTTCCGCTTATCGTGCTGCCCGCGGCGCTGCTCGGAATCGAGCGATCCTGAAAGAACAGGATTCCCGCCAGTGGCCCCGATACCGGCGCGCTGAAATTCGAGGTCGAACCTCCACTCAGCGTAATTGCCTTGTAACCGCCGGTTCCAGTGGTGTTGTAAAACGTTACTGCCGAGCCGTTCATCACCGCATTGCCGCTTGCAGTGAGCCCGCCACCGGCGAGTACGTAAGTCCCCGCGTTGAAATGCACGAACCCATTGCTGATCTTGATGCCGCCGCAATAGGTGCCGGGATAAAGCTGGTAGTAACTGCTGCTGGTTCCGCTGTTGCTCAGCGAAAGCGAATTGTAACCGCACCAGCCGACGCTGGGCGCCTGTACGTAGGCGAGCGGATCGGCGGCCGCAATCACCCCGGTCTTCGGCGTCGGCGTAAAGCTCGAGCTGCCGCTGCCGCTGTAACCGCCCACGACGCCGATGGTCGGCGCAGTGATTGCGGCGCTTCCGCTGAGCGCCAGAGCATCCGAGGCGCTCGAGTCCACCAGCACACCGCACCCGCTTTGTATGCTCGCACTGCCGCTGGCCGTCAACGCGCCCGAGGCCGTCGGATCCACCACGTAAATGCAGTTCGGCCCGGTGCCCTTATACGCCACCGCGCGCGCCGACACGCTGATCGACCTGACCCCGAGGACGCGCAGAAAATAAGTCGGCTCGGGCATGGTGACGATCGCCTCGACGTACGCCGCGTTTGACGTATTCGGTCCCATGCTCGGAGGATTGTTGATCGCCACGGTGATGCCGTTTTGGCCGGCGGTGTATCCGTTGATCGCCGCGTCCGCTTGGCCCGCCGCGACCTGGTCGCCGTAACTCAGTTCCTCCGCGCCGGCCATCGCCGCACTGTCCGCCGCCGTCTGCATCATGTTCCTTTGGTGTTGCATGAAGCCGAAGTCGGCGACGACGGCAATCATGCCCACGATCACCACCAGCGCGACGCAGATCAGCACCATGACCTGGCCACGCGCGCTCGCCGCCATAGTCATCACGTTGTTCGTATCCCGACGCACTGCCTTGCGATCCGCCGCTGGAACCTTGCTTGCCATCATCGCTCCCCTCCGGCGTACAAAGCACCGCCCGTGCCATCGGATTAATCTTCCGATCGCTACGCCATACGCGCCACTATGTCCCAAGCTGACTGCGGACTGTCCGGTTATGACTCTAAGGAAGGAAGGCCGACCGCTCAGCGGTCGCTAGCTGAGGCTGCAGACGCGGAGACGGGCATCCTGGAATTTGGACCCTTGTATGTGTGAGGGCGTGGGCAAAGGGATCTCGCCGACCCGCGCCGCCTCACACGATCCGCTTCTGCCCGTGCTTGAATCCGCCCTGTTCGCCAATCGCCTCATTACCACGCTCAGGCTCTATCCGTTCGCGCTCGCGTTGGGGGTCGCGTTCAGGCTCGCGCCGTCGTCCCCGCGGCGGTCCCTCTCCGCGCGGCTCGCGACGACCGCTCTCGGTGGGCAATATCTCGATCGATCGCAACAATCCTTCACCGGCCGAGCGCGTCGTGATCATCGGATCTTCCTTGAGCGCCAGATGCACCACGCGCCGATCGCGCGCCGGCATCGGATCGAGGCGTAGCGGCTTGTGCTCGCGCTTGGCCTTCTCACCCATCGACAGCGCCATCTGATGCAATTGCTGGCGGCGTCGCGCGCGATACGATTCAGTCTCCAGTGAAATCGGCGCCGCATCCTTGATTCGCCGCGCCAGGATCCGATTCACGATGTACTCGAGCGCGTCAAGGGTCTGTCCATGCCGCCCGATGAGGATTCCCGAACCGTCGCCCCTTATTTCGATCTCGACCGTCTCCGCGTCCACTTCTATCTGCCGCACTTCGGTCCGCTCGCCCATCATCTCGAGGATCTGCTTGAGGATTACCGTCGCCTCACGGCGCTGCTCCTCGACATCCGCGCTTTTGCGCCCCGCCGCGCCGCCGTTTTCGATGCGGTCGTTGTCACCGGTGTTCGCCACCGGCGCGGACGCCGCCGGATTCGCGCTCCGCGCGGCTGGCTCGCTGGCGTCGTTGCGGCCGCGCGGTTGATTCTCGCGCCCGCGCGCCCGCCGGTCAGGCGCGCCTTCCTTGCGCGCTGGCGGCAATGGCAACGCTTGCGCAACTTGGGGGACTTGCGGGTTCGATCCCGCATCCCCGCCGCCGCCGCCCGCAGCATCCGCGCTCTTGCGCGTCACTCGCACCCGCGCCTGCCGCGCGCCCAGTCCGAGCACGCCCGCGCGCGGCGTGGCGAGCACCTCGATCGCAACCTCGTCTTCGCGTGCGCCGAGCTGCTCGAGGGCTTCCCTGGTCGCCTCTTCTACCGAGGCGGCCGCTACTTCTATCGAGTCGACTTTGCTCATGTGGCCGGGGCGTATTGTTGGAATTCGCGGTTGAGGAAATACTGCTGGATAACTCCCAACAGGTTCGACGAAAAATAGTACAACGCCAGTCCCGCCGGAAAGTTTATCAGCATGATAGTGAAAATCAGCGGCGTCAGCATCATCATCTTCTGCTGACTCGGATCCGGCGACGTCGGCGTCATGTATTGCTGGACGAAACTGGTCAGGCCCATCAGCAGCACCAGCACCGGCAGCCCATGGCAATGTACCATCGGCAACTGCGGCAGGCCCGGTATATGCAAGCAGTCGGGCGTCGACAAATCATTGATCCAGCCGACAAACGGCGCGTGACGCAGCTCGACCGAGTTCAGCAGCGCCTCGTACAGCCCGATGAAAATCGGCAACTGCAGCGCCATCGGTGCGCACCCGCCCAGCGGGTTGACGTGATTGCGCTTGTAGAGATCCACCATCTCCTTCTGCAACTGCTCGTTGTTGTCCTTGTACTTCTCGCGCAGCCGCGTCATCTGCGGCTGCAGGCGCTGCATCTTCATCATCGAGCGCTGGCTTTTGATCGATATCGGCAGGAACGCAATCCGGATCGACACCGTCAACAAAATAATATCGACCCCGTAGTTGGGCGCGATGTAGTGAAATAGCTTCAGCGTGCGCAGAAAAATCAGCGCCAGGATTCCCGCCCAGCCGAAATCGATCGACTTGCGCAGCGTCGGATTTACCGCTTCCAGAGCCTCCAGCAGCTTCGGTCCCATGTAGATTTCGCTGTGGATTCGCGCCGCGCCGTCGAACAGGATCCGCGCGATCGCCTCGTCACCCGCGTACGCCATCGTAAGCATGCCGGTCGTCGGCGCCGTCGGCAAAAATACCGCCAGAAAGTACCGATCGCCGAAGCCCGCGTACGTGATCGCGCCCGCCACCGGCGGCACTCCCGTCTTGAGCTTCTTTTCGTTCTCCGTGTAAACCTTGTCCCCAACGTCAGCCTGCAGTTCCGGGATATCGTAGTACCCCTGATGCGCCGTTAGGGGCTGGCTCATCGAGACGCCCAGTTGATTCAGCGGTGGACCGCCAGACTCGGCCACGTCCATCGAAAACACGTAACTGCTCGCCCGGAATGTGAAAGTCTTGGTGATAGTAGTGCCGTCTGCCGTCTTGGCCACAAAGGTCGCCGTCGCGTCCGCTCCCGCCGCCGGCTTGATTTGCGCGGGCGCGGTCGTCGCGTAGCTCAAATCGCGGTCGTCGAAGACCTGCCCGCCACGGGTCATCACCGCGCCGAGCGGCAGATGCCCTCCCGGCGGGATCTGCACCATCTCGTAGGAAGGACTGTCCTTGGCCGCGTCCTGCCGGTAACGCCGCAGGGTAAAACTCTTGAGCCGCGCGCCGTGAGTCGTGAACACCGCAACGTAAAAATCGGAATCCACCTCGACGGTTTTTTCGGCCGCGACCGCCGCCGCCGGCGCCATCGCGACCGACTGCTGCCCGCTTTGGACCGCGCCGGTGGCGACTGCACCAGGAGCCGCAACCGCGCTGGCGACTGCGCCCGCACCGATGGCGATCGCGGGCGATGTCCCTTGCCCGTTGCCGAGCGCCTGCCCCTGCGCAGCCTTGGCCGCTTTCGCCTGTTCGGCGGCCTGCTGCTGCTGTTCAGTAGGCGGCGGAAAAAATCGCTTCAGCACCAGCTCCTGGTAGGCGACTACCAGTACTATCGACAAAACTACCGCGACCAGAACTCGGCTCGAATCCAATTAACTAATCCCTATTCAAACTTCTGACCGGCCGTCAGGCCGCATCTTTATCTTAACCTTGGGTGCAGAGCCTGTCCTGAGCCTGCCGAAGGAGGTCACCCCTGCCGGCGGCACGGGATCGTACCCATGCCCGCCCATCGGATTGCATCGCGCGATTCGCCAAATCGCCATGACACCGCCCCGAATCGTCCCGTATTGGGCAATCGCGTCGCGCGCGTACGCCGAGCAACTCGGCTCGAAGCGGCACGCCGGTCCGTTGAGCGCATGGATTACCGGCGAGATCGCCGCACGATAAATCGCGACCGCACCGATCGCCGCGACTCGTGGCGACAACGACACCTTTAATCGATCTGCGGTATCTGCACGCGGCATCAGTTGCGCCCAGCGAAAGCGCCTTTGGCTGCCATTCGTCCGCTCAGGTTGCGCGCCGCCATGGTAAGTTCATTGTTGATCGCCGGCGACGCGAGCGTGGCCGCGCCGGCGCGCGCGATTACGACTATCGACGTGCCCGCGGGAAGATTATCGCGAATTACCCGTCTGAAAATCTCGCGGACGCGTCGCTTCACCCGGTTTCGCGCCACCGCGATACCGACCCGGCGCGACACCGTCACGCCCAGCCGCGAGCGCGCCGGCTCGTCATCCGGATTATCCGCCAGATTACCCGCATAGACCACGAAGTGGGGGCTCTGGAATCGCGCGCCGATCCGCTGGAGGCGGATGAATTCCGCGCTTCGATGCAGCCGGTCTGCCGCCGCGAAGCTCAATGGTGCGCGCACGGAGGTTAGCCCGGCTGCTTGGGCGGTATCGAGATTGCCAGGCGTGTGCGGCCTTTCGCGCGGCGGCGCTTGAGTATCTTGCGTCCGCCCGGCGTGGCCATCCGCGCCAGGAATCCATGGGTTCGTTTGCGTCGGCGGTTGTGAGGCTGGTAGGTCCTTTTCATTGCTCGTGGCTCGCGGCCAAAAAAACCTTCACTCGGCTTTGTATTCAGACCGATTCGATCTGTTGCAGGTCGGGGGTCTTTCGTTCCGGCTCGAGTTTTTTGGATGGATTACTGTTTCGATCGACCCCGAACACGCAATCGAACCATACCGCGCGCCTTTGAGCAAGCTCTCAAGTGCGCGCGCCCACTACTTCCCCTTCAGCCGCGGATCGTCGGCCTGCACGCAAATCGAGTACGAATACCGCTCAACGTAAACGTTGCCGCTATCGCTCTTCTCCGCTTCGATCACGATCGACCGGTAATTTTCGCAGCTCTCCTGCGCCGTGAAACTATCGACTTGCTCCCACTCCGACAGCGGCGTCTCGCGCTGCAATCCCTGCCGTGCACAATCCACCGATGGCGCCATCAGGATCCAACCCGCCAACACGATCGCCGCGCTATCTCTGAACCTCATTGAATTGCTTATCGCTATATTCTTGCCCGCCCGCAAGCTTTGTCTGGTTGGCCATCGTGTCATTCTAGAGCGAAGCGAAGAATCCCGGATCTTTTTCTTTGCCGGTCTGTACCGGGGAGCGGACCGCTACGCGCGGGGCGGCCGTGGCGACGGCAGCGCAGCATTAAGCCGTTGGCAGGGGCCGCGCGCGACAACGGAGCGCGGCCTTAACACTGGGTGCAGGGCTCAGCCCTGCCACCGCGCAGGTGATTCTTCCTTCATGCCGCCGCCAACGGCGGGCGGCCTTAACATTGGGTGCAGGGGTCACCCCTGCTTCCGCATATAATTAAGTTCCTCCGATGTACGCCGCCGACACCATCGTTGCGCCCGCCACTGCGCCGGGAATCGGCGCCGTTGCGATCGTCCGCCTGTCCGGTCCGCGCGCATTCGATATCCTCGACGCGATCTTTCGCCCCGCGCATCGTGCCGAACTCACGCCGCGAATGATGCGCCTGGGCGAGGTCGTCGATCCTGCCACCGGCGCCCGCATCGATCGAGCGCTCGCGGTCGTGATGCGCCGTCCGGCCAGCCTCACCGGCGAGGATGTCGCCGAAATCCAATGCCACGGCGGTCCATTCGTTGTCCGCCGCATCGTGGCGCTCGCGCTCGACGCGGGCGCGCGGATAGCCGAGCCGGGCGAATTCACCCGCCGCGCGTTTTTGAACGGCCGAATAGATCTCGCCGAGGCCGAGGCCGTCGCCGACATTGTCGCCGCGCGCAGCGATTCGGGGCTGAAGATTGCGTTGGAACAACTCTCGGGCGCGCTTTCCGCACGCGTCGCCGAGCTTCGCGCCCAGGTCGTCGCCATTCGCGCGCATCTCGAGGTCGAGATCGATTTCTCCGACGAAGACATCCGCCTCCCGTCGCGCCGCGAGACCGCTGCCGAAATCGAGCGCCTCATCGCCGACGTTGCCGTTTTGCACGACAGCTTTGCGCGCGGCCTCCTGATGCGCGACGGCGTGCGCGCCACCATCGTCGGCAAACCCAACGCCGGCAAGTCGAGCCTTCTAAATCTATTGCTTGGCACTGATCGCGCAATAGTCACAGCGATCGCCGGCACCACTCGCGACGTGATCGAGGACTCCGTCCAGCTTGGCCCCTACGCACTCGTTCTCAATGACACTGCGGGTGTCCGCGATTCGACCGACGACGTCGAGCGAATCGGAATCGAGCGCACGATGCGCTCGGCGCGCGACGCGGACCTGCTGATCGCGATGTTCGATTCGTCGCGCCCGCTCGAGCCCGCGGATCTAGACGTGATCCGCCTGGCGCAAGCCCGCCCGGGCCTAGCGATACTAAACAAGCGCGACTTGCCTGCTGAGATCTCGGCCACCGATCTTCGCGAGCGCGGCCTGAACATTCCGATCCTGCCGTTCTCCGCGATTCATCTCGACGAAGCCGGCGCTCTGCGCGCCGAGCTGACAAAAGCAATCGCCGCCCTCGTCGCACCATCCGCAGTTTCATCCAACGCGCAACTGACGATCTCCCGCGAGCGTCATCGCGACGCGCTCTCGATGGCTCTGGAAGCCCTCAAGAACGCCCGCAGCTCCGCGCTCTCCCTGATGCCGCCGGAGATAGTTGCCGTTGACATAATGGCCGCCGCCGCCGCGCTCGGCTCGATCACGGGCGAAGTAACCGGCGAAGACGTCCTCGACGCCATCTTCCGCGACTTCTGCATCGGCAAGTAAGATAAACGAAAAGTAGGATATTACTACTGTTAGCTTGGTGCGGCGTTTTGCACGATGCGCTCATGCGGGCCATAATCGCTGCTCGCCATGAACAACGACGTCATCATCGTCGGCGCCGGCCATGCCGGTATCGAAGCCGCGCTTGCCGCGGCCAAGATGGGTGCGAGCACCCTGATGCTCACGCTTAACCTCGATCACATCGGCCAGATGTCCTGCAACCCGGCGATCGGCGGCATCGGCAAGGGCCACTTGGTCCGCGAGATCGACGCGCTCGGCGGTGAGATGGGTCTGGCGGCCGACGAGACTGGAATCCAGTTTCGCTTCCTCAACACGCGCAAGGGCCCCGCGGTTCGCGCTCGCCGCGCGCAGGCAGACAAGGCCGCCTATCGCGCGCGCAGCAAGCGCGTGCTCGAGCAAACGGCCAATCTGCACGTGCGGCAGGCGAGCGTCGAGCGCTTGATCGTCGAGGACGGGGCGGTGCGCGGTGTCGAATCGCAGATGGGCGAGGTCTTCGAAGGCCGGGCCGTCATTCTCACGACCGGCACGTTTCTAAAGGGCCTCGTCCATATCGGGATGAAGAATTATTCCGCCGGCCGCGCCGGCGATTTCGCCGCGATGGGTCTCAGCGACCATCTCGCGGATTTGGGCTTTCGAATCGGCCGCCTCAAGACCGGCACCTGCCCGCGCCTCGACGCGCGCACGATCGATTACTCCGCGTTGGAGGTCCAGCCGGGCGACGAGCCGCCGCCGCCGTTCTCGTTCCGCACCAAGCGGATCGCGCAGGGTCAGCTTCCCTGCCATCTCACGTTCACCAACTCGCGCACCCACGAAATAATCCGCGGCGGCATCGACCGCTCGCCGATGTACTCCGGTGTCATCCAGAGCAAGGGACCGCGCTATTGCCCGTCGGTCGAGGACAAGGTAATGCGCTTCCGCGACAAGGAGCGCCACCAGATTTTCCTCGAGCCCGAGGGCCGCGACACGGTCGAGGTTTATCCCAACGGCCTGTCCACCAGCCTGCCGCTCGACGTGCAGCTCGCGATGGTTCGATCGATAGGCGGGCTCGAGCGCGCGGAAATAATGCGGCCCGGCTACGCGATCGAGTACGATTTTTCAGATCCCACTCAACTGACGCCTTCGCTGGAGACGAAACTGGTGCGCGGGCTGTTCTTCGCCGGCCAGATCAACGGCACGACCGGCTATGAAGAAGCGGCCGCGCAGGGTTTGCTCGCGGGAATCAACGCCGCGCTCGAGGTCCGCGGCGAGCCGGCGCTCATTCTGCGCCGCGACCAGGCCTATATCGGCGTGATGATCGACGACCTGGTGACGCGCGGGATCGGCGGCGAGCCGTACCGGATGTTCACCTCGCGCGCCGAGTATCGATTGCTGCTGCGCGAGGATAATGCCGACCGCCGGCTGTCGCCTCTTGGCGAGCGCCTCGGATTGCTCGACGCGTCGGCCGGCGCGCGCGTGCGCGCCAAGACCGAAACCGTCCGCAGGGAGATCGAACGTCTAAAATCGGCGCTGATACCTGCCACCGACGAGGTCAACGCGGCGATTGTGGCGTCGGGCTCGACGCCAATCGCGCAGCCGATCCGCGCGATCGAGCTGCTCAGGCGTCCCGAAATCGCTTACGACACCGTGCTGAAGATGGGGGGCGTCGATTCGGGACTGAGCCTCGACGAAGCAGCCGAGTTGGAGACCGAGATCAAATACGAGGGTTACGTTCGCCGGCAGGCGGATGCGGTCGAGCGTTTTTCGCGCCTCGAGGACACTGCCATCCCGGACTGGGTGGATTTCAAGGGCGTGATGGGCCTTTCGACCGAGGCTTCGGAGCGCCTGTCTGCCGTGCGGCCGCGCTCGCTGGGGCAGGCGGCCCGGATGCCTGGAATAACGCCTGCGGCAATCTCGATCCTGGCCGTCCATATCAAGAGTCGGCGCGACCGCAACGCCCGCGCGATCTGAACGGCTTCAGAACGTTTCACGTGAAAGCAGGGGCCAGCCCTACACCCTAGCCAGGAAAAACGTTTCACGTGAAACATTTTGGGAAATAGTCTAACGAAATCATGGTAAATTTCCGTAAGTGCGAGTGTTTCACGTGAAACGTTCTGCCAGAAAAACCAAGCGAAAAGCGGCTAGTCCTGACCAGATCGGCGCGGAGGTGCGCGCTCAGCTCGCCCCCGCAATCTCGGCGATCGGGGTAATCGCAAAGAACTCCGAGTTCCTGGACCGAATCGAGCGGATGGCCGCGACGCTCGCGCTGTGGGGTCCGAAGATCAATCTGACGGCGCACCCCAGCGACCCCGGCGAGATCGTGTTCCACGTCTTCGACAGTATCATCCCGGTCTCGATTGCGGTCAGCTCGAAGATCCTGCGGCTCAGCGCTCGGCTCGATCGCGAGCGGCGCTTTCTGGATATCGGCAGCGGCGCCGGGTTCCCGGGGCTCGTGATTGCCGCCGCGATTAACGCGCAGGTGACTCTCGTCGAGGCGCGCCGCAAGCGGGCTACATTTCTGAGCGAGGCCGCAGTCGAGATGGGGCTGCGCAACGTTCGGGTCCAATGCGTGCGAGCCGAGTCGCTCGACGTTAGCGACGGGTTCGACCTGGTCACTGCACGCGCGGTCGGAAATCCCGCCGGGATTTTCGAGATTGCCGGCCGCGCCTTGCATCCGGGTGGCGTGCTGATGCTCTATGCCAGCGCCGAGCAGAAGTTCGACGACGACGGCGCCGCGGCTGCGGCCGCCGGACTCATGAATCCGTCCGTGGCCGGATACGATTTGCGCCACGGCCGCCAGATGGTGAGCCGCGCCGTCGCGACGTGGTCCCGGCGGTAAGCGCGACAGTATTTCACGTGAAACGCCAGCGCGATTTCGCGATGCCGTTACCTCCTGACCAGCGTGCACGGGCTGGCCCCTGCCGTTTCGCGTGAAACGTTCCGTCTAAAAACTCTCTATAAATCAGGTAGTTGCGTGAATGTGATCGCGCGATTTGATTTTGCGCGAACGCGGGGATTTAATGATTGGCGAGCTAAACGTTTCACGTGAAACGTTGTGCGGTCCGGATCTAGGTCTTCTTTTTTGCGAGGGTGCAAGGGCAAATCCCTGCGGGGCAGGTCGTGGGGCGGGTAATCGCAATAGCTAATCAGAAAGGCGGCGTCGGCAAGACCACGACTGCGATCAATCTCGCGGTCGCGCTGGCCGATACGGGACGGCGCGTCCTGCTGGTGGACCTCGATCCGCAGGGCAACGCCACTTCGGGTATCAGCACGCCCGAGGATGTGAGCGCCGCGCGCGGCGAGGGCAAGACTATCTACCAGGCGCTGGTCGGCGGCTTGGCGATCGCGGAAATCCTCCGGCAGGTCCGTCCGACGTTGTCGCTGGCGCCGGCGGGCGACGACCTGGTGGGCGCCGAGATCGAGCTGGTGACGATGGAGGGTCGCGAGCGACGCTTACGAGCGGTCCTGGAGCCAGTGCGCCATGAATATAACTATGTTCTAATAGACACGCCGCCCTCGCTTGGTATTCTCACGCTCAACGCACTAGTCGCGGCGGATTCGGTGCTGGTGCCGATGCAATGCGAATACTACGCGCTCGAGGGTTTGAGCGCCTTGCTCGGCACTATCAACAAGGTCAAGGCGGCGCTGAGGCCGGGACTCGAGATCGAGGGCCTGGTACTCACGATGTTCGACACGCGAAATCGTCTCAGTCACGAGATCTCAGCGGAAGTAAGAAAGCATTTTGCCGAGAAAGTTTTTCGCAGCGTGATTCCACGCAGCGTGCGGATGTCGGAAAGCCCCAGTCATGGACTGTCCGTCCTCGAATACGAGTCGAAGTCGGCCGGCGCCGAAGGCTATCGCGCGCTGGCCGCGGAAATTATCGCACACGGAGAGAAGAGTGAGTGAGGAACGTAATTGAATGCGGAACCCACCGTGGGTTTCGCGCTTCCTTGGGCAGGGGGTGACCCCTGCACCCAATGCTAAGAAAAGAAAAGATGCGGGACTTCGTCCCTGTTAGAAAGGGGTGAGAGAAGAGAAACGCCTGCTCTTTATGTCATCCCGAGCGAAGGCTGCTGGAGCTGAGGGACCCCGGATCTGGTGCGGGGCGGAATCCAGAGGCGATCACGATCGAAATCAGAAAGGATGACGAGGATGACGAGGATGATGCGGAAACCATTGGGACGCGGGCTTGATGCGCTGATCGGCACGGCGGCGGCGGGAATTGAAATTGGCGCGGACATCGACAGCGGCGGCAGCGGGGCGCATTTCAGTATGGCGCCGGTCGCGAGTATCACGGCGGGTCCGTTTCAGCCGCGGATAAATTTCGACAAGGAGCGGCTGGCCGAACTTACGCGCGCGATCCAGAGCCAGGGGATTATCGAGCCGCTGATCGTGCGGCGGATCGCGGGCGCATCGGCGGCCGGGGAAACCGACGGGCCGCGCTACGAGTTGATCGCGGGCGAGCGGCGGCTGCGTGCGGCGCGCGCGGCGGGTCTGGAAGCGGTTCCGGTCGTGGTGCGGGAACTCGACGATCGCGCGGCGCTGGAGATGTCGCTGGTCGAGAATATCGTGCGCGAGGATCTGAACGCGGTCGAAGAAGGGCTCGCGTTTTTTCGGCTGGTCGAGCATTTCGAGCTGACCCAGGACGAAATCGCGGGGCGAGTCGGCAAGAGCCGTTCCTACGTCAGCAACACGATTCGATTGCTGGAACTGCCGCAGCCAATCCTGAATATGATTGCGAAGGGAGAGCTCAGCGCGGGGCAGGCGCGGCCGCTGCTCGCGATTGAATCGCCCGACGCGCAGCTATCGGCGGCGCGGCGGATCGCGGCGGTCGGAATCTCGGCGCGCGGCGCCGAAGAGATGGCCACGGCGCATCGCCCACGCACGTCGAAAACGGCAACGGCCAGATCCGCCGCCGATGCCAATCTGAACGCGCTCGCCGAAGGCCTGCAACGCGCGCTCAAGCGCAAGGTCAGAATTTTCAAGCGCCGCGGGCGAAGTCCGGGACGAATCGAAATCGACTACTACGACGATAACGATCTGACCGCAGTCGCCGAGATGCTGCTGGGGAATTCGCGGGCCGCATTGCGCGCGTAGCAGGGGTGATCCCTGCACCGCAGGGGCTGAGCCCTGCACCCAGTATTAAGGCCGCCCGCCGTTGGCGGGCGCGGGCCCCTGCCGACTGCTTAATACTGCGCTGCCGTCGACACGGGCAGGGGTGAGCTCTGCACCCAATGTTAAAACAAAGATGCGGGCGGACGGCCTGCTAGAGCTTTTTTTTGTGTCATCCTGAACGGAGCGACGGCTTCGAGCGGAGTGAAGGAACCCGGATCCGGGATTCTTCGCTGCGCAACTTCCGCTCAGCATGACAAATGTGAGTGTTGCGATAGGAAACTGGGCTGCACCCTCACCTACTTCGCTCGGTCTCCTCTGAGGACCCGTATTGATCGGTATCGCGACGCTTGTTAAAGTCGCATATGGCGCATCTGATTAGACGGACTGCGTACCAAAACTGAAGGCTGAGTTGAGCCCGCGGGAAATCCGTGGGCTTTTTTTTTATTTTTCACTCCAAGGAGGGTCATTCTATGGCGCATCAGGAGCTCCGCGAAGCACTTACCTACGACGACGTACTCTTGCTCCCGCAGTCGTCCGATCTGCTGCCGGCGAACTGCGACGTCTCGACCACGCTGACGCCCAAAATCCGCCTGCGCATCCCGCTCGTCTCGAGCCCGATGGACACCGTCACCGAGTCGCGCACCGCGATCGCAATCGCGCAAATGGGTGGGATCGGCTTTGTGCATCGCAATCTTTCGATCGAAGAACAGGCCGCCGAGATCGAGATCGTCAAGAAATATGAAAGCGGAATGATCGTCGATCCGATCACCGTCAGTCCCGAGCAGAAAATCGGCGAGGCGGTGGCCGTGATGGAACGCTACCGGATTTCCGGGCTGCCGGTCGTGTCGGACGGCCGGCTGGTCGGAATTCTGACCAATCGCGATCTGCGCTTCGAACGGCGGCTGGACAAGCAGGTGCGCGACGTGATGACGAGCAAGGTGATCACCGCGCGTCCGGGGATCGACCTCGAACACGCCAAGGAACTCCTGCAAGCGCATCGGATCGAGAAGCTGCCGCTGGTGGACGATCAGAATCGGCTGCGCGGGCTTATCACCGTCAAGGACATGGACAAGGCGATTCGGCATCCCCACGCGAGCAAGGATCAGATGGGGCGGCTGCGGGTTGGTGCTGCGGTCGGAGTCGGTCCGGAGCGCGAGGCGCGGGTGGCGGCGCTGCGGCGTGCGGGCGTCGATGTGATTTGTATCGACACGGCGCATGGGCATACCCGCAACGTGATCGACGCGATCAAGGCGACAAAGCGCGAATGGCCCGACGTGGAAGTCGTGGCCGGGAACGTCGCGACTGGAGAGGGCGCCAAGGCGCTGTGCGACGCCGGCGCCGATGCGCTCCGCGTCGGGATGGGGCCGGGATCGATTTGCACGACGCGGGTGGTGTCGGGAGTCGGCGTGCCGCAGATCACGGCGATAATGGACACGATCGCGATAGCCGAGCCGCGCAACATTCCAGTGATTGCAGACGGCGGAATCCGCTTCTCGGGCGATATCACCAAGGCGATTGCGGCCGGCGCGACCAGCGTGATGATCGGCTCGCTGTTCGCGGGCACCGAGGAAAGCCCCGGCGAGACGATTCTCTACCAGGGGCGCACTTACAAACTTTATCGCGGGATGGGATCGATTGGCGCGATGAATGAGCGCACCGGAGATCGTTACGGGCAGCTCGCCGTGACCGACGGCAAGCACGTGCCGGAAGGAATCGAGGGCCGCGTACCGCATCGCGGCTCGCTCGCCTCGAATATCGAGCAGTTGGTGGGCGGGTTGCAATCCGGGATGGGTTACCTGGGCGCGGCGAACCTGGCAGAACTTCGCAAGCGGGCGCGCTTCGTCAAGGTCAGTGACGCCGGAATGCGCGAGAGCCACGTGCACGACGTCTTTATCACCAAGGAAGCGCCGAACTACCGGCAGTGAGATGCGGGGCTCCTCGCCCCGCGCCCCCGGCAGGGGTGACCCCTGCACCCAATGTTAAGAAAGATGCGGGACTTCGTCCCTGTTAGACCTGGTTAAGGGAAAGACGTGCGGGTGGTGCCTGTTTTTTGGGTCGTCCTGAGCGGTCGCGATACTCGAACATGCGGTCGCGCCATGTCAGAATCTTCGCCATCAAGCGTGCGGCGATTCGGCAAGATGACAGAAAAAAAGCGACTGAGGGTGGGCGTCCTGTTTGGAGGACGCTCGAGCGAGCATGAAATTTCGCTGCGCTCGGCGCTGACCGTGATGTCGGCGATGGATCCGGCGCGATACGAGATTGTTCCGATTGGGATTGGCCGCGACGGGCGCTGGTATCTCGAGCGCAACGCGCTCAAGGTGCTCGCCGAAAAAACGCCGCATCTTGCAGCGCTCGGCGCCGGCGGCACGCAGGTGACGCTGCTGCCGCATCCGGAGGGACAATCTCTCGTCGCGACGCCGGAAGACGGCGCGCGCGGCGGAGCGACACGCGCTTCGGCTGCGATGCCAGGCGCGCTCGACGTGGTGTTCCCGGTCTTGCACGGCACCTACGGCGAGGACGGCACCGTGCAGGGGCTGCTCGAACTGGCGGGAATCGCATACGTGGGAGCGGGCGTGCTCGGCTCGGCAATCGGGATGGACAAGGACGCGCAGAAGCGCCTCCTGCGCGACGCCGGCGTCGCAGTGGTCCGGTATTTCGCGATCGATCGCGCCGACTACCGCGACACTCCGGAGCTTGGGACGCGGCTGGCGCGCAAACTTGGCTATCCCGTGTTCGTCAAGCCCAACGCGCTGGGATCATCGATCGGAATCAGCAAGGTGAAGCGCGCCGCCGATCTCAACGCCGCGCTGGACGACGCTTTCCAATACGATCGCAAGGCGCTTATCGAGACCTCGTGCGAAGGGCGCGAGCTCGAGTGCTCGGTGCTTGGCAACGATCGTCCCGAAGCGTCGGTTCCCGGCGAAGTCCTGGTCAAGGGCGCGCATGAGTTTTATGACTACGAGTCGAAGTACGTCGATCCGGAAGGCTCCACGATAAAAATTCCCGCCGAGTTGCCGCCCGCCAAGGCGAAGAAGTTGCGCGCGATGGCGGTGTCGGCGTTCAAGGCGTTGTCTATCCGCGGGATGGCGCGGGTCGATTTTCTGGCCAGCCGCGATTTGCGCGAGATCTACGTGAACGAGGTGAACACTATCCCCGGCTTCACCGCCATCAGCATGTATCCGAAGCTGTGGGAGGCGTCGGGCTTGCCGTTGCCCAAGCTTATCGATCGGTTGATCGAACTGGCGCTCGACGAGCATCGCGAACGCGCCTCGCTCAAGATCACGTATCATCCCAAGTCTCTTGCCAAGTCTCTTGCAAAGCCCCGCGACTCGGCCGATTAGATGGCGACGGGGCGGCTACTGATTGCGACTACGAATCCGGCGAAACTTCAAGAGTATCGATTGATCCTGCGCGGCGTCGGCATCGATCTCGAACTGGTGTCGCTCGTCGAGCTCGGAATTTCCGAGACTCCCGAGGAGACGGGAGCGACTTTCACCGAGAACGCGTTGATCAAGGCGCGTTTCTACTTCCAGCGCGCGCGAATTGCGACGCTGGCCGACGACGGCGGACTCGAGATCGACGCGCTTGGCGGAGAACCCGGCGTCCGGTCGCATCGATGGCTCGGTTCGGGCAGCAACGAAAATGATTCGGATCGGGCGCTGGCCGACGAAGTTATCCGCCGGATGAAGGACGTCGAGGCCGGACGGCGGACGGCGCGAATTCGCGCCACGATCGCGTTGATACACGAGGAGGGCGGTGCGATCCGCGAGAAGACGGCGGAGGGCGCAATCGAGGGTGCGATCGCCGAGCGCGCGTACCCCGAAATTCGCGCGGGATTTCCGTATCGTGCGGTACTGGTCATTCCGGGGCGTAACTGTTATTTGGGCGAACTCGGCGATGAGGAAGAGGCCCAAATCAGCCAGCGGCGGATTGCGGTGTCCAAGTTGCGGGACGAGTTGGAGCGGATAGCCGCAGGCCGCGCAGCTCAACTATGATGATCGAGGAGCGCGGGTTAAGGTCGCCACGCAAAAGGTGAAGCTCAAGCACAAGGGCAAAGTCGTCGTGTTGCATCTGGCAGCGCGGTTCCCGTTTGCGGGGGTGATCTGGCAATTGGTTCATCACCTGTTGGGGTTCAGAGAACTTGGTCTCGACGTTTACTACATCGAGGATCATCGTGCTTACGTGTACGATCCGACGATCGAAAGCACCACCACGGATCCGTCGCGCAACCTGAAGGTCCTGGGCCGCGTGCTCGAGCGCTTCGGCTTCGGCGAGCGGTGGGCGTTCCTGGACTCGGTGAAAGAGCAATACGTCGGGATGTCGCGCGAACGATGCATGGATCTGTTTCGCGACGCCGACGCGATAATCAACCTGTGCGGCGCCACCGAGCCGCGTCAGGAGCACGAGCGCAGCCGCTGCCTGGTGTACCTCGAGACCGACCCGGGAGTGATGCAGCTCGAGCTCAAGCGCAAGATTCCGACCACCACGGCGTTTGCCAAATCGCACAAATTGTTTTTCACGTATTGCTACAATATCGGCGCGGCCGATTGCCTGCTGCCCACCGCCGGCCTCGATTGGCATCCGACGCGTCCGCCGGTGAATCTCGAACAGTGGCATCCGGGGGTCGGAGCAGCAGAGCCGGCTGCGTTCACGACCGTCGGCACGTGGCAGAATAGCGGCAGCGACATGGAAATCGCGGGCGAGACCTATTACTGGTCCAAACATCTGAATTTTCGCAAGGTGCTCGAGGTCGCGGCGCGCGCGAATCAGCCTATCGAGATCGCCACCAACCTGACTGGCGGCGCCGACTACGAGCGCGCGATCGCCGGGGGATTCAGCCTCACGCCGGCGGTGCCGATGTCGCTCGATGTCGATGCTTATCGCGAGTACATCAGCCGGTCGCGCGGTGAGTTCACGGTAGCGAAGGACATCTACGTGAGGCCGCGCACCGGATGGTTCAGCGATCGCACAGTTTGCTACCTGGCGGCCGGACGTCCGGTCGTCACGCAGCGGACCGGGTTCGAAAAGTTCATTCCCACCGGCGCGGGGCTGCTCGGATTCGACACGCCGGACGAAGCTGTCGATGCGATCGGGGAAATCAATGCCGACTATCCGCGCCATGCCCGTGCCGCGCGCGAGATAGCCGTCGAGTATTTCGACGCGGTGAAACTGCTCGACGAAGTCGCGGTGGCCGCGGGGATCTGAACGATGGCTCCGACACCCCTCGAGTCGATGCTGGGATTGAGCGTGCTGCCCCGCGAATTGCACGGCTTCGTCGAAAGCGTGCTGGTCCTGACAGGATTGCTGGGTGCCTTCGCCGTGCGCCGGCGCAAGCGCACAGTGACGTCGACGACCTTCCTGCTGCTGTCGGGCAGCGTTCTCATCGACTCAGGTTCGCGCTTCGTCCCGAACGAGACCATCGGCGACAAGGTTGCCGCCTTGGCCTTCGTACTGTTCCTGTTCGGCGTGATCCGGCTGGTGCTCGAAGGCGCCGACGCGGTGACGAGCCGCGGCAAGGTCCACCGCTCGACCATCGGCAAGGACCTGCTGATGCTCGTGTTGTGGTTCGTGGTTCTGATGGTGGTGCTGTACTACGACTTTGGCGTGCAGCCGCTCTCGATCCTGACCACCACGACGGTGTTCGCGGCGGTGCTCGGCTTCGCGCTGCAGGAGACGCTGGGCAACATCTTCAGCGGCCTGTCGCTCTCGATGGGGCACCCTTTCGAGCCGGGTGACTGGATCCGCAGCGGCACGCACGTCGGGCGCGTCAAGGGAATCGCATGGCGTGCGACGACGATCGTAACGCGCGCCAACGAGCGGCTCGAGATTCCCAACTCCGTGATTGCCAAGGACGTGCTGTTCAACTATGCCACCGGCGCAGTGCGCGACGAAATTGCAATCGGAATCAGCTACGGCGTGCCGCCCAATCACGTGCGCGAAGTCGTGCTCACCCTGCTGCGCGACGTGCCGCAAGTGCTGCGCGAGCCGCCGCCCGAGGTGCTGGCGTGGGACTACGGCGATTTCTCGGTCCAATACCGGATCAGATACTGGATCGGGGACTACGGCGTGCAGGAATACGTGCGCGATCGCGTCGCGTCGGGCCTCTGGTACGCGCTGAGGCGCCATTCGATCGAGATTCCGTTCCCGACCCGCACCGTCCATGTGCGCGACGCGCGCCAGGACGAAGAAGAGAGAGCCAACGCAGACCTCGAGCGGGAAGTGATGGTCGACCTGCGCCATGTCGATTGGTTGCGCGGCCTGAACGACGACGAACTTAGGCTGCTGGTGCCGACCGTCGCGGTGCGCCAGTTTGGCGCGGGTGAGATGCTGATACGCGCCGGCGAACAAGGTGACTCGATGTTCATCGTGCGCAGGGGAACGGCCGAAGTTTTCGCCAACACCGCCGACGGCCAAACGCGCCACATTGCCAACTATACCCGCGGGGATTTCACCGGCGAGATGGCGCTGATGACGGGCGAACCGCGCAGCGCAAGTGTGCGTGCGATCACCGACCTGGAAGTGATCGAGATGGACCGCGAGGGATTCACGCGGCTGTTCAAAGAGCATCCCGACGCGGCGGCCGGCATCGGCGATATTATTGCTGCACGAAACCGGGACCGTCTGGAAAAGCTCTCATCCGGCGCGACGATGGACGGCAAGGGCGGGCCGCATCGATGGTTGCTCGCCAAAATGCGCGAGCTGTTCGACTTCTGATCATCCCTGGCGCCAGGCGATTGCGGCCAGCGCGACTTGAAGCTCGCGGAGATTTCGCGACGGCACGAGCGCGTTCACTTCGCGCGCGTATTGTTTGATCGCGCTGTCTCCCGTGCCCCAACGCGCAGGATCTTCCGGATTCAGCCACACCACGGCGCGGCAAGCCCGCACGATCTCGCGGAGCAGGTCGGCGCGCGCGGGCAGCCGGTTGTTGCGGCCGTCGCCCATTATCACGACGATCGCGCCGCGAGTCAGCAATCCGGTTCGGCGCTCCCAAAGCTCGCCGAGCACGCGGCCGAAATCCGAGCGCGCGTACAGGTCCAGCGCGGGCGTCATTACCAGGTGCCCATCCTCGAAATCCGCCTCGGCCAGATGGTCCACGTACACGAAACTGCTGACGCGGCGGAAGCATCCGCGTGCGCCCGCCATCAATTCAAGCATCAACTGCGCCGCGTAGCGGACGGAACCCGAGATGTCGGCCAGGATTACGAGATCGACATGGCGCGGACGCCGCGCGCGGAAGTTGAGATCGATTAGCGCACCGCCGCGTTGTAGCGCCGCGCGAATCGTGCGCCGGAAGTCGATTCTGCCGGTCCGCGCCAGTCGCAGCCGCCGTCCCAGCCGAATCCGGAAGCGGCGAATCAGCGGCGCAAGCGCGTCGCGCGCTTCGTCGTAGTCGAGGTCGGAGAATTTGTCGAACGCCGTCCGCTCGAT
>CABDYU010000167.1_pt1 | contig 65258 bp, 61 predicted proteins | sample 3132011 | NCBI WGS metagenome assembly CABDYU01 (sample SAMEA5534338, study PRJEB31848) | metagenome | biome: tundra; feature: field; material: soil | place: USA | collected 2013-05 | depth 0.45 m | reverse complement strand
GACGCTGGCTGGTCGCGATTTCCCCATGGCACCCACCCATGGCCGCTGTGCGCTGCTTTCCGTCACCCATCACCACCACCGCCAACTCCTCAGCGCCGACCACTTTCACCACGGGCTGTTAAGCAACGGTGCTGATGGGTCCACGAAAAGTCCCGGGGTTTGTGTGCTAGGGTTGCGAAGGTCGAGAGCTGGCGGCACGAGCAGATACCAGCCTACAAGCGCAAACGCGGCGGCGTGTGGGAGATTCATTCTACTCTGCCTTGTTCAGATTCGTTGTCCGTTTCGACTGATCCAGCAACAAAATCGTGATATGTGTATGTCCCTCTCACTCCATTAACCAAAAACAAACCAAACAAGATCCAGCTAACAACATTACCGCCCGTCGCCGCGCCCGCATTCAGCAAAAGAGCTTTTATCCCCATGTAGAGAACCAACGCTAGTAACGCGGCAAGTCGCGACATGTGGAATATGAAAAACGCGCAGACCAGATAAAAGACACCGACGAAACAGTCTAGAACGCCGAACCCCATCCAGTTGTGGGTTATACCCGTGATATTTGAAATGGCCAAAATCGTACTCACGGAACCGATAAACAAGGCATACCCAGCACCCAGATATGCCGCCACTTTCGCGTCGTCGGTGTTTTCGAGCGTGGGCCACCAGACACGGACAAATCTTCCATCGGATTTTTTCCACTCCAAACGGAAGGGTTCAAGTCCGTCGCTCGCGCCGCAGTTAGAGCATGCGCTCGAATTCGCTGGGCTAAAGTGCCGACAACGCCGACAATATAATTTCGCTTCAGCCATAGTTCCTCGATACGCGAGTCTGGAACAGCTTAGAGGCTTCCCACCCCCGTTCACGGATCGAATCCGAGCGCGGCGGCGAGACGGATTCATGCCCGTGAGTTAGCAGACGGGCGAGCGACCGACAACTGGCGGACAGGGGTCGTAGGACTCTGCTACCATCCACCTATTGTGAAACCAGCCACTATCACGGCGCGCCAGCAGGACTTCATAAATCTAGCAAGCGCGGCCTTGGCCACGATTATGATCGGCATTAGCGGATTCGCATTGTATGCGAAGAACTTGATTGCAGCGCAATGCGGTTTTCTCGCGGCAGTCTTATGGATCGTGTTGAGCGTCCATCTTTTCCACCGCTACCGACTACAGAAAAAGAAAACGATGGGGATACTCACTCCGATACTATTGGTTGCTGCGATTCTGACGACCTTCGGGACAATATTGATTGCGGGTCCGCTGATCGGCGTGAGCAAGTGAGTCCCGCCCCTGCGACGGACAGGCCGCCCGCCATGATGGTCGAACGCTATGAGCGGCTTCACGAAAGCGCGTGCGCACAAGGGGTTAACGCTTTTCGAGCGGCCGATCGTGCGCCCGTGTCTCACTGATATCGGAACAGATCAACTCGGCTTCGGCTCTTTCCGCTCCGGGAGCGACACGCTGGCGCTTTCTTGATCAACCTCTTCTAACAGGGACCCTACGAGTACTCAGGGTAAACTCTGCCCGCATCTTCTCTTTTTTTTATTGGGTGCCGGGTTCCCCCCTGGCCGTGGCGACGGCAGCGCAGTATTAACCCGTTCGCAGGGGCCGCGAGCGACAACGGAGCGCGGCCTTAACACTGGCCAGCCGTGCCAACGGCCCACCGCGTAGTCGCGAAAAGATGCGCTGCGCAGATTTTTGCGTCTTTTCACTGCGGGTGCAGGGGCCGCAGCCCCTGCCGCTCACCGCGCAGGTGATTCTTCCTTTCAGGCGGCTGAACTTTTCAGCCTGCACACGCCGCCCCCTTCCGTGCTATTCGATCTCTATGGACGGCACTCATCGAGCACATCCCTCCAGCAGGCAGTCGTCCGCCATCATCGCGCGAAGCTCTTTCGAACGAAATATTAATTTTGACGGAACGAAACGACCGATGGTGGTGCTTCTGTCGCTGGACCCCATCATATGGTATAAATCGCCACTTTTTCGTTTCATCCGATCCTCAAAATGAACGCCAAAATCGCACTCATAATCCTCGCCACGACCCTCTTCGCCTGCAAAACCGCACCGCCCTGCCCGCCCGGAACCCGGCCGATGGGCGAGGCGCCGCCCAACGGCTCCGAGACCTGGTGCGCGAAGACCGTCAACGGCAATGACGTCAAAGAGGGACCGTTCGCAATCTATCGCGACGACGGTTCGAAGATGATCCAGGGCGAATACCACGACGGCAAGCAGAGCGGCGAATGGACCCAGTGGTTCGACAACGGACAGAAGGCGTCGATCGATCACTACAAGGACGGCGTGCAGGACGGCGAGCACGTCGGCTGGTACACCAACGGCAAAATCGCCGCGACCGGAATCTACAAGGACGGCAAGCGCGAGGGTGTCTGGAAGCGATGGGACCCCCAAGGCTTCAAGAATTGGGAGGAAATTTACAAGGACGACAAGAAAATCTCATGACGGCGCGAGTTTTCAACGCCCCCAGCGAAAGCAAAATTTACAGCCTCCTTCCCACCGCCTCGGCCAGCGGCTTGAGCGCCTTCATCAAGTCGGCAAACCGCGACGGCTTCAACTGCTGCGGGCCGTCGGACAGCGCGCTCTCGGGCTTCGGATGCACCTCGATCAGCAATCCGTCGGCGCCGGCCGCGATGGCTGCCAGAGCCATCGGCGCCACCATCGAGTAGATTCCCGTCCCGTGGCTCGGATCGACAATCACCGGCAGATGCGTCCATTCCTTGAGCAGCGGCACGGCGTTCAGATCGAGCGTGTTGCGCGTCGCGGTCTCGAAGGTGCGAATCCCGCGCTCGCACAGCACGACGTTGGGATTGCCCTCCGACAGAATATATTCCGCCGCCATCATGAACTCTTCGAGCTTCATCGACATGCCGCGCTTGAGCAGCACCGGCTTCTTGATTCTTCCCAGCCGGCGCAGCAACGAGAAATTCTGCGCATTGCGCGCCCCGACTTGCAGCATGTCGCAATGTTCTGCCACCAGCTCGATATCGTGCGCATCCATTATTTCAGTAACCACTGGCAGGCCGACTCTTCGACCCGCGTGCTCCAGCAATATCAGCCCCTCGCCTTCCATCCCCTGAAACGAATACGGCGACGTGCGCGGCTTGAACGCTCCACCGCGCAGCGCGTGAGCGCCCGCGGCTTTCACCGCGTCGGCGGCGGCCTCGATTTGCGCCTCGCTCTCGACCGCGCACGGTCCCGCGATCACCGCGATTCGCTTGCCGCCTATTTCGGCGTTGCCGACCTTGATTCGCGAGCCTTCGGGCCGCACCTCGCGCGACGTCAGCTTGAACGACCGCACCACCGGCATCACGCGCTCCACCCCGGCTACCGATTCCAGATGCGTCAGCTGATGCTTCTCGCCACGCTCATCGCCCACGCATGCGACCACCGTGCGTTCCACGCCGCGGATAATGTGCGCGTTGTAGTCGAGATCCCCGACCATCCTGGCAACCGCCTGAATTTCGGCTTCGCTGGCGTGCGCTTTCATTACGACGATCAAATGAGAAAACCCCCTGCGATAACGCTTGTGCGCGAGCGATGGAACAGGCGCTCGAACTCTGACTCTACAGCATGTTATCATTGACCGGAACTTAGCGCCCGCGGCTTAAGCGGCGCACCGAAGGACGCAATATTGTCAGGTAAGCGGCCGCATCGCCCACTCAGCATCGTTCATACTTCCGACGTCCACCTGGAATCCGATACGTTCGGGTCAGGCGAGCGCGGCCTGCAGTTGCGCGACAAAGTGCGCACCGCATTTGCCCGGGTCATCGACATCGCCAACGACCGCTGCGCCGACATGCTGCTGATCGTCGGCGACCTGTTCGATTCGGCGCGCGTCAGCGAAGAAGGCCTCGCCTTCGCGCTGGGAACGATCGCGCGGGCGCAGATGCCGGTGGTGATGATTCCCGGCAATCACGACGCGCACGACGAGCGATCGATATACGCAGGCCTCCCGCCCGCCACGTTGCCGGATAATCTGCACCTCATCCTCGAGCCCGAGGGCAGGACCATCGATTTTGCCGGGCTTGCGGCTCGCGTATGGGGCCGCGCGATAGTCGAGCATACGCCGGACTACCGGCCGCTCAGCGGCATGCCCGAGCGCGAGGAAGGGCTCTGGAATATCGCGCTGGCGCACGGATTTTTCATGGAGGATGGGGAGTTTGAGCGATCGTCGCCGATCACGCCGGCGGAAATCGAGCGCTCGCGCTACGACTACGTGGCGCTCGGCCACGTGCACGTCTTGGGCGACGTATCGCAGGGCTCGACGCGCGCCTTTTATTGCGGAACGCCGGCGCCGCTCTATTCGAGCGAGAATTCCGGATGGGTGCTGTGGGTCAATTGCGTGCCCGGCCAACCCGTCTCAATTGAACGCTTGATGGTGCGAGAATCAGACTGACGGTGAGCTGGCGAATCAGCCCCCGGAGGCGGCCTCGTCGGTGCGTTTGAGCTCGGGATAAACATCCGACAGCCGGCGCCACACCCGCGCCAGGCCGAAATTGACGAACGGCTCCGCGATGCATTCGAGCGCGCCGTCGCGCAGATAGATTCGCCGGTCGTCGAGTGACTGCGACGCCGTGACGATCACGATCGACGCCGCAGGCGACTCGCGGCGAATCGTCCTGAACAGCCATAACGCGTCGACCCCCTGCGCACCGTGCAGCCCGCTGTCGAGCGCGATCACGTCTGGACGCGTCGTGCGAAAAATGTCGACTGTCTGTGCGACCGTCTCGGTTTCCGCCACCACCTGACATCCGCCGCACTCGAGATGACTGCGCATGATGTCGCGCGTGATTCCCGAGCTGTGCGCAATGAGCGCTCGAACTGCCATCAGCGACCCCTCCTTGACGAACACTGCGCCAGCCCAATCCCCCAAGGCGTTCACAGCGGCGACCGGTTAATCATTTAGGAACTTAGCAAGGTCGGGGCCAAGAAAATGTGAGCTTCGAACCAACCTAATCCCCGATTTGCTAAGCGACTGACTGCGCCCGAGTCGGGCCAGTTCATTGAGTATTTCGGCTCCATCCAGTACGCCCACAGTACGATTGGAATCTTTGATCCTCGTTGCACGCGAGCGATTTGTTGCACCCTAGCGACATCACCCAAGAGCCGCCTAGAATGTTTACGTGTCGGCTTGTAGCGTTTTGGAGCTAACCGATCCCGCGGTGCAGGGGTTGGTCCCTGCCAGAATAACAGCGGCGGAGCCTCGATGGCCCCGCCGCTGATGTTAATCATGTCGCCAGGTCACTACCTGGCGCGCGCAATTGAGTTCTTGATTACATCATGCCGCCCGGAGGCATTCCCCCCGGCATTCCGCCGCCGCCAGCACCCTTTTCGTCGGGCTTCTCCGCCACCATGCACTCGGTCGTCAGCAGCAGGCTCGCCACCGACGCCGCGTTCTGCAGCGCACTGCGAACGACCTTGGTCGGGTCGATGATTCCGGCCTTCATCAGATCTTCGAACTCCTCGCTGGCCGCGTTGAATCCAAACGGCCCCTTGTTGTTCTTGATCTTATCGACCACGACCGAGCCTTCCCATCCCGCGTTGGATGCGATCCACCACGCCGGGCCTTCGATCGCCTTCTTGATGATCGCGATGCCGACTTTTTCGGCCTCGCTGGCGCGCATGTTATCGAGCACGTTCGAGGCGCGAATCAGCGCGACGCCGCCGCCCGGAACCACGCCCTCTTCGACTGCGGCGCGGGTTGCATGCAGCGCGTCCTCGACGCGGGCCTTCTTTTCCTTCATTTCGACTTCGGTCGCGGCGCCCACCCGAATCACGGCCACTCCGCCAACCAGCTTGGCCAGCCGTTCCTGCAGCTTCTCGCGATCGTAGTCCGAGGTGGTCTCTTCGATCTGCGCGCGAATCTGCTTGATACGACCCTCGATGTCGGCCTTCTTGCCTGCGCCGTCGATTATCGTGCAGTTGTCCTTGTCCACGACCAGGCGCTTGGCGCGGCCCAGATCGCTCAGCGTGATGTTCTCGAGCTTGAGTCCGAGCTCCTCGGAAATAGCGCGCCCGCCGGTCAGTACCGCGATATCTTCGAGCATCGCCTTGCGCCGATCGCCGAAGCCGGGCGCCTTGACCGCGACGCACGACAGCGTGCCGCGAATCTTGTTCACCACCAGCGTCGCCAGCGCCTCGCCTTCGATGTCCTCGGCGATAATCAGGAACGGCTTGCCGCTCTTGGCAATCGTCTCCAGGATCGGAAGCAAATCCTTCATCGACGAAATCTTCTTCTCGTGGATCAGGATGAACACGTCCTCGAGCTTCGCTTCCATCCGCTCCGGATCGGTCACGAAGTACGGCGACAGGTAGCCGCGGTCGAACTGCATCCCCTCGACCACTTCGAGCTGGGTCTCCAGTCCGCGCGCCTCTTCAACCGTGATGACGCCTTCCTTGCCGACCTTCTCCATCGCCTCGGCAATGATGTCGCCGATGGTCGAGTCGTTGTTGGCCGAAATCGTCCCGACTTGCGCGATTTCCTTGCGATCCTTGGTCGGCTTGGAAAGGTTCTTGAGCTCGGCGGTGATAGCCTCGACCGCGCGGTTGATGCCGCGCTTGAGCGACATGGGATCGTGCCCCGCGGCCACCATCTTGATGCCCTCGGTGAAGATCTGCCGGGCCAGCACGGTTGCCGTGGTGGTGCCGTCGCCCGCCACGTCGGAGGTCTTCGACGCGACCTCTTTGACCATCTGCGCGCCCATGTTCTCGAACCTGTCTTCGAGCTCGATTTCCTTGGCGACTGTTACGCCGTCCTTGGTCACGGTCGGAGCGCCGAAGCTCTTCTCCAACACGACGTTTCGGCCCTTGGGACCGAGCGTCACGGTGACGGCATCGGCGAGAACATTGACCCCTTTGAGGATCTTCTCGCGCGATTCTTGTCCGAAACGAACTATCTTTGCAGGCATGGTTCTTTTGCCTCTCCTATGATTGAAGGTTTCATCGGATCAGATTGGGATTCGCTTGCAAGCAGGCCGAAACGCCTACTCGATGATTCCCAGAATGTCGTCCTCGCGCAGGATCAGCAGATCTTCGCCCTCATGCTTGAACTCGCTGCCCGAGTATTTCCCGAACAGGATCTTGTCCCCCGCCTTGACCTCGATCGGGATGAGCTTGCCGTCGTCGCCATACTTGCCCTTGCCGACGGAGACAACCTTGCCCTCCTGTGGCTTTTCCTTGGCGGTGTCCGGGATGATTATTCCACCCTTGGTCCGCTCCTCTTCCTTGATACGCCTGACGAGAATTCGATCGCCCAGTGGCTTGATTTTCATTGGGGACCAGCAGCCTCCTTAGCTTGCGAAAAGTGTTGCTTGGCTGGACGATTCCAGCCGTCGGAAAGTTAATTACTGTCCGGGTTTTGTCAATTGGCACTCGCGATGCCTGAGTGCTAACCGCAGTCTAGCCGGATACGCGAGAAATGCAAGCCCTGTGGATAATCCTGTGGACGGGCTTGGATGCCTGGAACTGCCTGCGGCCCCAAATCGCCGGCGTCGGCCTTCTGATTTAGCTCTCAACTATACGCGTCGCCGCCGAGGCGATGGTGAAGGCGGCGCAGTATTAAGCCGTTGGCAGTGGCCGCGCCCGCCAACGGCGGGCGACCGTAACATTGGGTGCAGGGGTCACCCCTGCCCGAAGAAATCTTTGGCCGCGACGAACCTGGCAACGCCCGCCGCTTCGCCCGCCAGCCTATCGACCTCCTGATCGCCGACCATCGTCGACGATGCCAAATCCACGCCGTACAGGTCGGCCAGCTCCGTGATCATTGCGCCCTTGGGCTTGCGGCATTGGCACTTGTCGTCGTCGGTATGCGGACAGATTTGCCACGCAGTCAGGATGCCGCCGAGCTGATGGTCGAGCTTCGCGAGCGCGGCCTCCATTTTTTCCGCGGTGAGCCGGCCGCGCCTGATTCCGGCCTGGTTGGTCACGACAAACATCAGATGGTCGTGCATCGGGCGAAGCTTTTCAGCCACGCCGGGAAGCAGTTCGACTACTACGTCGCCGTTTGCGTCGAGCGGAATCTCGCGCGCGTCATTGAGCTTGACGAGAGTGCCGCCGAGATCGAAGAACAGCGCCGCGTTGCCATTCGGATTAGCCATTGAAACAAACCGCTCTTACGCGTGGCGCCAGTCCACGTGGTCGCGAACGTGCGCGAATACTTCGTCCAGGATCGCGATGCCGGCCTCGGCCTGCGCCTCGGTAATAACCAGCGCGGGATTGATTCGAATCTTGGGAAAGTAGCCCATGATCACCAACCCGCGCTTGAGGCATTCGGCGAATATCAGCTCGGTGACTTTTTTGCCGAGCAGTTCCCTGGTCTCGAGATCGCGGACCAGCTCGACGCCGATCAGCAGTCCCTTGCCGCGAACGTCGCCGATGAACCGGTACTTTTCCTTGAGTTGCACCAGCCGCGACAGCATCATCGCGCCAACCTTGCGCGAGTTCTCGACCAGATGCTGTTTCTGAATCGCGCCGATCGTCTCCGCCACCGCCACCGCCGCGAGCGGATTTCCGCCGTAGCTCGACGACGACGCGCTCGGCTTCGAGAACGGCTCCGCCTTGCCCAGTTCGTCGCTTAGCAGCACGCCCGAAACCGGATATCCGGAGCCCATCCCCTTGCCGACGGTGACGATATCCGGGCGAACGCCGCTGTGCTCGACGCCCCACCATTTTCCGGTCCGTCCGAAGCCGGTAATCATTTCGTCGGCGATCAGCAGCGCGCCGAAATCCCTCGCCACCGATTTGACCGCCGGCATCCAGTCGTCGGGCGGAATCACGTTGCCCGCGGTGCCCTGCATCGGCTCCGCGATGATCGCGCCGAGCGCGCCGCCGGAACTCATCTTGATTTGCTGGCGCGCGAAATCGACGCAATAAAGCCCGCACTCGGGATGCTTCAACTTGAACGGGCATCGGTAACAGTCCGCGTATGGCACCGTGTATTGCCCGCCCTGCAGCGGTCCGTAGCCTTGCTTCGATTCGTCGCCGATAAGTCCCATCACGCCGCCGGTCTTGCCGTGGAAGCCGCCCCAGAAACTCACAACTTCGTGCTTGCCGGTGGCAGAACGCGCCAGCCGAAGGGCGGCTTCGACCGCCTCTGCGCCGCCACTATATAGATGTGCGCGGTTGAGTCCCGCGGGCGCGACTTCGGCCAAAAGCTTGAACGCCGCCGCGCGCTCTTTGGTGGCAAACGTGCCGACTATCAGCCGCGACGCCTGATGCGCCAGCGCTTGGGCGAGTCCCGGATGTGCATGGCCGAGGCTCGCGACCGCGACGCCCGCAAAGAAATCCACGTAGGTGTTGCCGTCGGCGTCGGTAAGCGTCGCGCCTTCACCGTGGTCGAAGGCGAGGCCGGCGAGCAGCGAAATTCGCTGGCGGCCTGGCGCGATATACTTTTGTTCGGTGTCGAAGATCTCCTTCGACTTGGGGCCTGGAACCGAGGTCATGATTGCCGGAAGTTTTCCGTTCGTGGTGCTCATCAGAATGGTGGCGGTCCGATTCCTTGTTTGAATTTCTTGCCGCGTCTAGCGCGGGCGGCCAAGCAGACTCATCGCGCGCCGTGCGATCGCGCGAGCGGCAGGTCGGCGCACCCGGCTATAACTGGGCCAGTCGTTAAAATCGATAATCGCAAAACGATCGCCACTCAAGACCGCGTCTCCCCCCCATGCCTCGAGCCCAAGCGCGGCGGCTGCCGCCAAAGCCGCTTCCGACAGCGCGCGCACCGCGGCTTCGGCGACTTCCTCGTCTTCAGGTTGAATGGTGAAATAGGAAACTCCACTGACGCCGTAAAATTTGACGACCCGGCCCACGACTTCCTGCTGCAGGTAGGCGAAGCGGATTCCGCGCCGTGCGAAATCGGCGAGAATCGATTCGACCTCGGCGCGATCGGCCGCCCGCTGCACATCTTCAGCGGCGAGCGCATGCAAGTCGCCGCGCTTGACGAACACGCCCGCCGACAAATCCAGCCCGGCAAGCTTGCGCACATCAAGCGGCTCGTCCGCCTGCACCAGCGCGCCCACCGGCGTCGGCACTCCGGCCCGCTCCAGTCCGGCCGCGAGCAGATCGCGGTAGCAGTTGCGAATCGAGAGCGCGGAATTGATCGCGACCGCTCCCGCCTGCTCGACTTCGGCCAGACGCTTGAGCGCGCGCGGACCCTGGCACATCGGCAGTACGATATCGGCGCGGATAGCTGCGGCCATCGCGAAGCTGACCGCATCCATCGCCTGAATCTCGACGCCTTCGCGCTTCAGTTCCGACAAGGTGGCGTCAAGAATCGCGGCGTCGGCCTCGATCTTGCCCGGTGAAAATTCGGGTTCCCGATAAATTCCCAAAGCTCGATAGCTCATAATATCTTCCGTATCGCGATGCGCGCGGCGTCGAGGTCCGACGCTTCATCGACGTCGATCGATCCTTCGATCTCAATCGCATCCAGTTGCATCCCGCGCTCAATGATCAGCGCGAGGAAGCGGCGCAGCGCGTCGAGTCCCGCGCGGCGCGCGTCGGCGGCGCAGTCGAAAACTCGGGTCGACAGGAAATAGAGTCCTGCCGTCACCATAGAAGTCTGTCGGTCGCCGAGCCGCAGGATCAACCCATTTCCTGTTACATCGGCGAAAAGCGGCCTGGCCTCGCCGCGCCATCGCGTGACGGCCAGCACGCCTGCCAATTTTTTCTCGCTGCAATCCTCAATTTTTCGGCGCGACTCATTAACAAACCGCGCCAACTCCGCCTGCGGAATTACGGCGTCCACGGTCGCCGCGATAAACCATCCCGGTTCCAGCACCTCGCCCAGCGCCAGCATCGTTTCCATCGAGTTGGCGGTGTCGCGAACGACGACCCTGAGCGACGGCGGAATCTCGAGCGCCATTTCGTTTTCGCCCGCAACCCGCGCCGTCTCGGAGTTGATCACCGCAACCACCGAGGATGCGCCCGCCGCGATCAGCGCACGCGCCTGCCGCGAGAGCATCGCCTCGCCGCCCAGCTTGACCAGCGGCTTGGGAATATCGTCGCGCGTCGAGTTGCGCAGCCGCTCGCCGCGGCCGGCGGCGATAATCGCTCCTTGCAATCCCTTCACCATTGAATTTGCGCAACTTCGTCGATTGAGCGGATCGTGATGTCGGCGGCCGTGTCCCGCCCGCAGGCATCGTCGCCGCATCGCGGCCCGGTGCGCAGCCAGACGGTCCGCATTCCGAGTCTGTGTGCGGGTGCGCAATCCTTGGCGAGAGAATCACCAATCATCGCGGTCGATTCGGGCGCGCAATGCATTTTTTCCAGCGCGGCTTCGAAGATGCCCGCCTCGGGCTTGAAAATTCCAACGCGCGACGAATCGGCAACCGCGTCGAAGAATCGATCCAGCTTCGCCTCCGCCAGGATGCCGTCGAGATTTCCATAGAAGTTCGAAACGACGCCCATTTTGAAGCGGCCCTCGAGCGTGCCGATGACGCCGCGGCTATGCGCCAGTCCGGCAGACGTCTCGCGGACGAAAGAGTCCGTGACGCGCTCGACGAAGCGATGGCGTCCTGCGGCGCCGGAGTTGCCGAGTATCGCGGCAAGCGGGTCCGGCCCGCTTTTCCGGAGGTATTCGAATTGATGGCCAACCAGGAATCGCACCAGGTCGGTCATCCCGAAGCGCGCCACGATCCTGGTCGCGCCGTATCCGATTCGCGTTGCGTGCTCGAAGGCCGGGTCGAGTTCGGCGCGCGAAATTTCGATTCCCGCGGCGCGGTAGCTTGAGAGAAATCGATCGAGCCAATGCGCGGGCCCGTCAAGCGTGCCGCCGAAATCGAATAGCAGAGCGGTAATCGTGGCCATGAATCCGTCAGTTTATCAGCCGCGCCAGGCTGCCTCCAGTTCGATGCCAACAAAAGTGCGGCGATCGGAAAGCACCGCGGTCCCGATCGACGAGGTCGGCGACGTCAGACACGCGCCGAACTCATAACCCGGAATTGAAACTGGTAGCACCAGGGCTACTTCCGATCACGTTCCGGCTGTGTTACCCTGACGCCATTGCAGAAAACGGGGGAAAACCGGGTTCAAATAAGGCGTTCGTGATTGATACTGCTCTAATCGCAGCACCCGATCGCGCCAATAACGCGGTCTTCGGCCGCCCGCTTTTAGAGCGGCTGATGATTAATTGCGAACGCGCCGGGATCAAACGGTTTGTCGTGGCGGCGCCACGCGAGCTGTATCCGGACGTCGCTCGCGCGATGGGCCGGTTCAAAGGCAGCGACTCGGTCTCGATGGTCGAATCGTTCAGCGAGATTCTGAATCATCGGGATGCGGATGGATTGGGCATCGACCCATCATCGCCGTGCGTGTCCTTTTCGGGAAACCTGGTATTTGCGAAGTCGCAACTGGCCCGGATCTTGGGCGCCCACGCCTCCAATCCGCGATCGGTACATCGCGCAGTCAGCACGGATCGCGACCAGGGCGGCGAAATCGCGACCGGTCCGATCGGTGAGATTCTCAAGCGCGGGGGAATTTCGACCGCGATCGCGGCGCCGGCTGCGAGTCTGCTGCCATTCGCGCTGAACGGGCGGCCCGAGGATCGCGAGGAAGCGGAACTGCGGCTGGCGAAATCGATTCGCGAGGAGTCGGCGCACAAAGACGCGCCGATGGCGCGATGGGTCGATCGGCGGATTTCGTGGCGAATCAGCTACTGGCTCGCAGCGCATACGCGAGTCATGCCCAACATGGTCACGGTCGCCAACACGGCGTTCGGGCTGGCGTGCGCCTGGATGTTCTCGGTTCCGAATTACTGGATGCGGCTGTTCGCGGCAATTTTCTTTTTGATCTCGATCACCATCGACGGCGTCGATGGCGAACTGGCGCGGCTTAAAATGGTCGAGAGCGATTTCGGCGGCGCGCTCGATGTCGTCACCGACAATATTGTGCACGTCGGCGTTTTCATCGGCTTGCTCATTGGATGCTACCGGGTGGACCACAGCCGCGCTTACCTGTACCTGATTCCGATCCTGCTCGGCGGATTCATGATGTGCACTTACGCGATCTGGCGCGCCTTCAAGATAAAGGGCGAGCAGGCGGCGGCGTGGCTGGACAAAGTCGATCGATGGAGCGGGCGCGATTTCGCCTACCTGGTCGTGGTCCTGGCAATAGCTAATCGGCTGGAGTACTTCGCCTGGGGCACTGCCTTCGGCACTTACGTGTTTGCCCTGGTCCTGATCTGGATTACCGGCCCGATCGCATCGTCAATCATCCGTGAAGACTGAAAGCCTGTAGCAAGGCGAAGCAAGCCCTGCGCAGGCAGAGGAAGCATGAACGGCAAGAAACCGCGAATTCTGTTGGTGCAACCCACGACCGTCCATCTCGACGGCACCCCGCATAAGACCCGCTGGCGGCTAATCATGGGGCTGATGATTCCGCTGATTGCGGGACTGACGCCCGATGAATACGACGTAACGCTATGTGACGAACGTCTCGAGGAAATCGACTTCGACGGTGGATGGGACCTCGTCGGCATGACCACCACCATTGGCGCGTCGCTGCGCGCGTACCAGCTCGGCGACGAGTTCCGCAAGCGTGGCATCCCGGTCGTGTTCGGCGGATTCCATGCGACGCTGCAGGCCGAAGAGGCTCTTCAGCATTGCGACGCGGTGGTGAAGGGCGAGGCCGATTTGATGTGGCCCGAACTGCTCCAGGATTGGCGCGACGGCAAACTCAAACCGGTTTACAAGGCCGACAAGCTGCACGATCTGAAGAACCTGCCGCGCCCGCGCCACGAGCTGCTCAAGCTCAATCGCTACCTGTTCAAGGCGGTGCCGGTGCAGGCAAGCCGCGGATGCCCCTATCACTGCTCGTTCTGCGAGATTCCGGTCTTCTACGACGGCGCGTATCGGACGCGGCCGATCGAGGACATCGTCGAGGAGATAAAGCAGGTCGTCAAGATGACCGGCTTCAAGCGCTTTCAGTTCATTGACGACCAGATCACGGGCAAGCACAAGTTCGCGCGCGAGCTTTTCAAGGCGCTCGAGCCGCTGGGCATCCGCTTCTCGTGCCTGTGGACGATCAACTCGAATCACGACGAGGAGTTGCTGGACCTTGCGGCCAAGGCTGGCGTCTTCCACGTCAACATCGGGGTCGAATCGATCAGCCAGGACAGCCTGCTCTCGATGAACAAGATTCAGAATAACGCGAGCCATTACAAGAAGCTGCTCAAGAAGCTCGAAAAATACGGGATTTACTATTCGCTCAACTTCCTGTTCGGGCTGGAAGAGGACCATCCGGGAATTTTCGACGACACGCTCAAGTTCCTGCATGAGGTCAAGGCGCCCGAGGCGTTCTTCAACACCGTGACGCCGCGCGTAGGCACGCCGATGCGCACGCAGCTCGAGAACGAGGGCCGCGTGATCATCCCCGACGCCGACCTCTACACCAACAACTTCCGCTGCATGTTCGTGCCCAAGAACATGTCGCCGCAGGAAGTCGAAGAAGGCGTGTGGCGATGCACCAAGGAGTTCTACTCGCTCAAGTCGATGTTCAAACGGCTGCTGATGCCGCCGGGAAAGTTCACCTGGCAGGGACTGACCGAGAATATGCTTTTCTACTGGGGCGCGAAGCAGCAGATCGACCCGGTTGATTATTATTAGGCCAGCGCGGATTTGATCTTAAAGACTCTCGCGATCCTGGTGCTCGCTGCGGCGCTCGAAGTGGGCGGCGATGCGCTCGTCCGGATAGGACTTCGCGGCCCGGCCTACTGGATGGCGGCGGGCGGACTGGTTCTTTTCGCCTACGGAGTACTGGTCAATCTGAGCGGTATCGATTTCAATCGACTGATGGGAATCTATATCGCGGTCTTCTTCGTAGTGTCGCAGGTAATTTCGTTCATTTTTTTCAAGCAGATTCCCGACGACAGAATCCTGCTCGGCGGTGGATTCATAGTGACCGGCGGCCTCCTGATCCTTCTAATGACCTGACTCCGCGCGGCGGATCTGTTTCCTAGCCTCTCTCTATCAGGAGACCTTTGCATAACCGGATGTTGGTGCTGAAGCGATACGCGCTGGCACCCTCTTTTTTTGTGTCATTCTGAGCGCAGCGAAGAAACCCGAATCTTTCTCGGCGCAAAACACTTCGACTTCACTGAGGGCATGCGAAGCCGAGCTGCTCCGAATTCAATATGCAGTTATGCGAAGCTCTCCTATCAGGAGAGCTGTGCGTAACTAGCGACGGACGCCGTAGCGTCCGTCGAGATTCTTCGCTACAGGAGCTTTCGCTCAGAATGACGCCTGCGGCCGCTCACTTTTTTTCGTCATCCTGAGCGTAGCGAAGGATCTCGCGCGCCAGCGCGTAACCGACATCCGGTTACGCAAAGCTCTCTATCAGGGAGAGGCTAGAATCCGGGTCCTCGGCTCCGCTCGGGATGACCCAAAATACGCACGCGCGGGCTCTTTCTTGATCAACCCCTTCTAACAGGGCGAAGCCCGCATCTTTGTTTTAACACCGCGCTGCCGTGGCCACGGCCAGGGGTCACCCCTGGCCGTTGGCACGGCTGGCCAGTATTAAGAAACCGCGCGCCGCGGGCTCTTCCCTCGCGTAGTCGCGAAAAGATGCGCTGCGCAGATTTTCGCGTCTTCTCACTGCGGGTGCAGGGGCCGCAGCCCCTGCCCAAGGAGGTGCGGAACCCACGGTGGGTTCCGCATTCAATCAAGTTCTCCCGTCGAACACTCCGCCGGGCGCGCTTACGGATGGAGCACGGCGTTGTCGATCAGCCGGGTCTTGCCGACGCGGGCCGCTATCGCGATTAGAATCGGACGATCGAGCGCCGGATGGCGAGCGAGCGTCTCGGCATCCACTGCTTCGACGTATTCGATCTTAATGCCTTTCATCCGGTTGAGCACTCGAGTCGCCGCGAACACTATTTCCTCGGCGCAGCGTCCACCCGCGCGATGCTTCTCGCGGGCTGCGCGGAGCGCGAGGCTCAGCGCGAGCGCGTCTTCGCGCTCGGCGGGCGACAGGTAGGCGTTGCGCGAACTCATTGCGAGGCCGTCCTTTTCGCGCACTATCGGCACCGGGATAATTTCGACGTCGAAGTTCAGATCACGGACCATCTTCTGGATCGCGCGGAGCTGCTGGAAGTCCTTCTCGCCGAAAACTGCCAGATGCGGCTTGACGATGTTGAACAGCTTGGCGACCACCGTCGTCACGCCGCGGAAATGGCCGGGGCGATGCGCCCCGCACAGACCGCTGGTAATCTCGCCGGCGTCGACAAAGGTCTGCGCGTCGGGCGAGTACATCGTCGCAGGCTCCGGCGCGAACACCACGTCCACCGGCACGGTCTCGAGCATCGCGCAGTCGCGCTCGAAGTTGCGCGGATAGCGCGCGAAATCCTCACCGGGGCCGAACTGGGTAGGATTGACGAAGATCGACGCGACCAGGACCGAGGACCGGCGGCGGCCCTCGCGCATCAGCGCCAGATGGCCGTCGTGCAGAAACCCCATCGTGGGAACCAGCCCGATTCGTTCACCACGTTGGAGCGCGCCACTGGAATAACGGGTCATTTCGCCGGGCGAGGTAATGACCATCATCGCGCGGCGCCCCTCGATTCGGCGTAACAATGTTCCGGTGCCGGAAACGCGCGTTCCTTCACTTCACGCACGTAGGTGCTTGCGGCCGCCGCGGCCTCGTTCCACAGATGCGCGAACGGCTTGGCGAAGCGCGGCGCGCACGACTCGCCCAGCCCCAGCATGTCGTGCATCACGAGCACCTGGCCGTCGCAATCGGGCCCGGCGCCGATGCCGATAGTCGGGATAGCGACGCGGGCGGTTATCTCGCGCGCCAACGACGGCGGCACGCCCTCGACCACGATCGCGAATGCGCCCGCGGCTTCCAGTGCGGCGGCGTCTTCGAGCAACCGTTCGCGGCATCCGGGCGCGCGGCCGGATTTGCGGCCTTGCACGCGATGCCCGCCCATCCGATGAACCGACTGCGGCGTCAGTCCGACGTGGCCCATCACGGGAATATCGACCGCCGTGATTCTCGCCACCGCTTCGGCTATCGCGATACCGCCTTCGAGCTTCACCGCCTCAGCGCCGCCTTCCTTGACGAGACGGCCGGCGTTGCGCAACGCGTCTTCGGGACTTACCTGATACGACAGGAACGGCATGTCGGCGACGACCAGCGCACGGCGCCGCGCGCGCGCAACCGAACGAGTGTGGTAGATGACCTCGTCGATGGTGACCGCGAGGGTGCTGTCCTCGCCGCGCACCACCATGGCGAGACTATCGCCGACCAGGAGCAGATCGACGCCGCAGTTGTCGAAGATTCTCGCGAATGGAAAGTCGTACGCAGTCAGCATCGTGATCGGCTGCCGCGCGGCCTTCATGCGCGCGAGATCGGGCACGCGAACTTTGTCTTGCGTCATATTCCCTCTCGAACGATTCAGTTCTCAGGTCTTCACTTGCTCCCAAAAACAAATCGGGGCTGCCGCGTACCCGGCAACCCCGTATCAGAGCAAGCTCGAATGAACGAGCGCTCGAATCACTCGGAGTCCCGGTCCAAACTTCGGATCCAGGCGCGAGCAGACGCCAAATGTCATCGCCTCCGCGCGGGAGGCATTCAACTCAACACCGTCTCGCCGGGAAAAGTCTCCCTCGACGGACGGATTTAACAATATAGAGAAAGTCGCCGGGCGCGTAAAGCTCGGGAGGCTCGATCAGTTGGTGGCTTGCAAAACGTTGGCCGGCACCGGCATCGTCACCTGGAGGCGTTTGCCGTTGCGCACGACACTTAGGTAGATCACCTCGCCCGGCTGAAGGTCGCGCATCCGGTCCTGGAAGTCGAGAAAGTTGGTCACCCGCGAGCCGTCCACGCCGATGATCATGTCGTAGCTCTCGCCAACCTGCATGTAGTCCAACGCGGGAATCACCACCACCGCCAATCCACCGGAGAAAACCGCTCCCACCATCGCAGCCGCGGTAAGCGCGTCATGGACGTTGTGACTGTAGGCGTGCAAGCCGACTGCCGCGGCCGGGCTGCCTTTCTCGACAACGGTAATCAGCAAGCCGTCAGCCTCTTCGCCGGATTTGAGCGCGCGCCGCGCTTCCCGCAATTGCATTCCGAATGGAGTCGAAAGCTCGCCCTCGCTGTCGAACTGCTGCAAGCTCCTGAGCTGCTCGGGCGGCAACCCGCTCTGCTCCTCCTGATAACGCGCGACTTCACTGCTCTGATTGGATGGCTGCGAATCCGCCGGGCTGGGCGGCTGCTGCGACGCGGCGGCAGAATTGGAAGAATTGGCGGGCGGAATCTCCGCGGTGCCGGGCTGCGCGTTGTCGAGATCGGGCGGCGTCGCAACCATGTTCGATGGACCGGTGGCGGTCGCGGAATCGGCAGATGGCGCGATGGCAGTGCGCGGAGGCAAGGGCGCCGCGGCTTCTGCGATCGGGGCGCCAGCGCCGGATCCCGCGGCTGGGGCAGACGTGGCGGCTGATGCGGCGGCGGTCTTCCACGTCTCAGAGGCGGCGGTTTCGGCGCCCGCCTGCGCAGCCGCGAGCGCGCTGGCGAACAGAACGAGCAGCATCGCGGCGATCGATGCGCCAAAAGCGTGATGCTCCCGCGCTTTGCTAGTTAGCACTCCAGCGCTTTTCATGCTCCACCACGCGGCCCTCTCGCTCGAGCTTTCGCAGATGAGAGCGGACCGAGCTTGCAGCGGCAAGATGCAGATACTCAGGAACGTCAACGTAGATCTTCTTCACGATCGCCATCGCCTCGAGCGGTCCCGCACTGTGCGCGAGCGCATCGAGCACCTGGCGTTCGCGCAATTCGCGATGCGCGATGTATTGGCCGATCTTCTCTTTGGGATTGCGGATGACCGGGCCGTGCCCGGGATAAATCGTCTCGATATCGAGCGCGAGCAAGCGCCTGAGCGAATCCATGTACTCGCCGAGATCGCCAGTATCGTCAGGAATGACTGTAGTACCTGCGCCCAGCACGACGTCCCCCGTGAACAATGCGCGCTCTTCCTCGAGATAGTAGCACAAGTGATCGGGCGAGTGCCCGGGAGTATATATCGCGCGCAGGGTGGCGCCTTCGGTGTGAACTACGGCGTCGTGGCCGATCGCGGAAATCGCGCCCGCGGGAGCGTCGTGCCCCTCCCACGGCATCTTCGATACTTCCATCTCGCCGAATCTTTCGATCACCTGGCGCACACCTCCCAGATGATCGACGTGGGCATGAGTCAGGACGACCTGTTCGAGTTCGATACTGCCGGAGAGTTCCTTGAGCGCCGCTTCGAGCAGGTCGGCGTATATCGCGACGCCCTGGCCCGTGTCGAGCAGTAGCGGCCGCTTCGAGGTGCCCACTATATAGGTGTTGGTGCCGGGTCCCGTAAATGGACTCGGATTGCGCCCGAGCACGGTCGCAACGCGCGGTGAGATCCGCGAGTAATCCGGCATCTTGAGACCGATCATCGAATCGGTCACGACTCGCCCGGGCTTGCTCATCAAACGTCCCTCAAAAACTAGCGCCGGTTGCGCTCAAAGATCAGCCTGAGTCCCTTCAATGTCAGAAACTCGTCCACTTCTTCAATTGTTTCGCTCTCGGGCGCAATCAGCTCGGCGAGACCGCCGGTCGCGATGACGCGCGCCTTTTCGCCGCGCTCCTTCAGGATGCGCCCGACCAGCCCGTCCACCAGGGCGGTGTAGCCGAAGATCAGCCCGGACTGAATCGAGCCGACCGTGGTGCGGCCGACCACTTCGCGCGGGCGAACCAGCTCGACGCGATACAGCTTCGCCGCGTGCTCGATCAACGCGTTCATCGAGACGCCCAGGCCGGGAGCGATCGCACCACCGGCGTACTCGCCCTTGCCGGTCACGTAGTCGAACGTGGTCGCGGTGCCAAAATCGACGACGATAGATGCGCATCCGTAGCGCTCGTAGGCGGCGACCGCGTTGACGATTCGGTCTGCTCCCACTTCCTTGGGATTCTCGTAGAGGATCGGCATGCCGGTTTTGATTCCAGGCCCCACCATCAGCGGAGCGCAATGGAAATAGCGCTCGGCGACTTGCTCCATCACCTGGTTGAGGGGGGGGACCACGCACGCGATCGCAACCCCTTCAGGCTTGAGGCTGCCCTCGAGCCCCACCGCCGCCAAAAGAGTGCTGAGTAGCGCGCCATGCTCATCGGTGGTGCGATTGGAAACGGTCGAGATGCGCCAGTGATTGCGCAAGCGCTCGCCTTCGTAAATTCCAATCACGGTATCGGTGTTGCCGACGTCAACCGCTATCAGCATGACAAATCTCCGTCCGGCCATCGCCGTCGATAGCGGTGCGATGGGGCCAAGATAATAGCGCGTGAACTCTGCGTAAACGAAGCGGCTCGCGAAGCGCCGTTAATGAGGGAATCCGAACGACGGATGCGACATCGTCATCCCCATCATCGGACTGCCCGCCGGGTGGCTGAACGCGGACATCGAAGGAGAAATCATCCACGGGCCGGGATTCAGCGGCGGGCGCGCGGCCTGAGTCAGCGGGCTGCTCATCGGCACGTAGGCCGACGCGGGAGACGGCGACGGTCTATTCATCGTCCCCACCGCGACAGTCATTCGGTAAGAATACACTGCGTATGGGACCCCGTAAGCTGGCTCGTTCTGGTAATCGTCGAGCGTGCCCCAATCCTGATTGGGCGATCGAGCGTCTGCCGTGTCGTCATCGAGCGTTGGCGGCGCACCCGGCGACGGTGCGTTGATGGCGTCGGCGTCCTCATCGCTGCCGTCGGCGCAGGGAACTGATACGCCGTCGTCGGCGCACGCCACTTGGGGAATCTCCAGGACCTTGTCGCCCGTTTCCGCATCCCCATCGAGGGCGGGATCGAGGGAACGCCCGGGCCCTTCCCAACTGACATCGGCCGCGGCGGCGGAATCCTCGGCATCCTGCGAAAATGCGGCGCGCGCGCTCACAAGAACGGTCATCGCGAGCGCTCCGAATATTGCAACGAACAATCGCGCCGGCCGCGTGGACCTCATAGTTCGACCCTACCACTCGATCCGTCGAGTGCCAAGGTGAAATCCGCAAGCACTTGCGCGGAGGTTTGCACGATCGCCGCCAGCGGCTAAGATTCCGCGCTATGGCGGAAGCAAAAGTCGCATTGGTAACCGGCGCAGGCCGCGGCATCGGCCGCGACATCGCGCTTCGAATGGCAAAAGAAGGCTACGCGGTCGGGCTGATCGCCCGCACCAAGTCGCAGCTCGACGAAACCGCCGAATTAATTCGCGCCAATGGCGGCAAGGCAGTCGTGACGCCGACCGACGTCTCGCGCCGCGATCAGGTCGTCGCCGCGGTCGAGATCGTCGAACGCGAGCTCGGACCGATCTCCGTGTTGATCAACAACGCGGGCGCGTACCTGCGCAAGCGCTTCACCGAAATTACCGAAGAGGATTTCGACTTCCAGCTCAAGGTGAACGCATACGGACCGTTCTTCTGCACCCAAGCCGTCATCGGCAAGATGGCCGAGCGCAAGGCCGGCACCGTGATTTTCGTGCTGGGATCGGAGTCGCGCAGCGGACCGGCGCTATACTCCGCCTACAACGCGTCGAAGCTGGCGCAGCGCGCGATCGCGGAGTCCGTAGCCTACGAGTTCATGCATCTCGGCGTGCATGCTGCCGCGCTCGACGTGGACGGCGCCGTGGACAGTGCGCGAGTGCGGGAGTCGATGCCCGACGTGGATCCGTCGCACTTGGTTCCGCCCGCCGCGATATGCGACGAGATCGTGCACCTGATCGATCAGTCGAAAAGCGCCTGGACGTTTCAGGTCGATATGCGATCGTTCGTGCAATGGCGTCCGCGCGTCGCGCCGAAGAAAAAAACCTGATCCGGCGGGTGGGCTGTAACGCACGGGAGAATCTTAATACTGAAAAAACGTGCGCGGGTGTGGTCTTGTCGGAAGCGAATATATAATGTTCGACGCGTCGGGGTGTGGCGCAGACTGGTAGCGCACTCGCTTGGGGTGCGAGTGGTCGCCGGTTCAAATCCGGCCACCCCGACCAAATCAGAACCACCTTGGATCAGTGAATCATTCGCTCCGCGTGCTGACGAGAAACGCTCTCGCTCGCATCTATAAAGACCCCTGGATCGACTCCGAAGCGCGCGGCAAGAGCCTGAATTTGCCGCACGTTGAGACGGCGGCGGCCAGCCAGGACTTCGGAGACTACGCCCTGGCTGCCGGCCTCGGGCAGGTCCTTTTGAGTGAGGCCGTGCTGCTCCATCAGGAAGCGAAGCACCTCGATGCCGGAAGCTTCCGGCAGGCCGTGATGCTCCCGGTCGTATGCCTCGATCAGCACGCTTAGGGTTTCGATCAGGCGATAACGCGGGTCTTTGGGATGGTCGCCAACGTCGTCCACCAGCGAGTTGAGGCGCTCGACCGCCGCGTCGTACTCCCGCTCGGTACGAATTGCGAGAAAGGGTTCCAGCGAATCGGGTTTCTTCAGAGTCCGAATGGCAGTCCGAGTCTTCATTGTTTCCACCTCTCGGTGTTGTAGTCCGCGTGCGTCAATATGTGGCGCACGAACAAGCGCTGGGTGTTGAAGTGTATCGCAGCGACCAGCCGGAATTTGTTCCCGCCGATGTTGAAGACGTAAAAATCGCGGCCTTTCACCCGAACCATGTCCACGCTGGCGAAGGTTCGCTTCAACTCGGCGAGATTCTGAAAGTGCCCGCGCCGTGCCAGCTTCAGCCACGCTCCCAGCGGCGTCGCGGCGTCGGCGTGCTTCCTTGCGAACTCCCGCAGCGCCTTCTGCGAAATGACGTGCACCAGCTTTTAGTCTATCTCATATTGAGATATTCGGCAAGCGTGTGACCGCCGGTTCAAATCCGGCCACCCCGACCAACTAACCCCCCTGTCAGCTTGGAAATCAGGCGCCTAGCGGGGGCGACGCGGAGGAATTCGAGCACAGCATCCTTGAATCGCTGATCGGTGGACGCCGTTCCCGCGCGCACCTCAGACCCGCGAGCGATTTCCGGACTCATACCGAGCCGCGCGCGGCGTCGCGCGTTTTTTGACAATCTCGCGAGCTTGATCGTATAGTCGGATTGGGCTGGGGGTGTGCGTTACGCACTGAGATCCTGCGGGAACCCCTCGAACCTGATCCGGGTAATGCCGGCGTAGGGAAGCCGACAGCGCAACCTTAGCGGTTGCGCCCGGGCCGCTTCCCAATACGAGGGAAGCGGCTCAAAAATGTCGGATTCCATCGCAACCTCAATCACACTCAACGGCGACCCGTACCCTCTCTACGCCGACACGCCGTTGACCGCTCTGCTGGAGTGCCTGAACATGCGCCGCGGCCGCGTGGCCGTCGAGATCAACCACGAGATCGTGCCCAGGGCCAGATACGATGAGACTATTGTAAGGGCGGGCGACCATGTCGAGATAATCAACTTCGTCGGCGGCGGTTAGTCGCCGAAACCGCAAGGCAAAATATGCAGGACACTCCATTTGAATTGGGCGGGCTGAAATTCCAATCGCGTCTGATCGTCGGCACCGGCAAGTATCGCGACTTCGCCGAGACCAAGGCTGCCGTCGAAGCAAGCGGCGCCGAAATCGTGACGGTCGCGGTGCGGCGCGTGAACATCACCGATCGCGGCAAGGAAAATCTGCTCGACTATCTCGATCCCAAGCGCTACCAGATTCTTCCCAACACCGCCGGATGCTTCACCGCCGACGAGGCGGTTCGCACCTGCCGCCTCGCGCGCGAGGTCGGCGTGGGCGAACTGGTGAAGCTCGAGGTGATCGGCGACAAGCGGACGCTGTTTCCCGATGTCGTTGCGACGATCGAAGCGGCCCGCGTCCTCGTCAAGGAGGGATTCAAGGTGATGCCGTATGCCACCGACGATCCGGTGACTTGCCTGAGGCTCCAGGAGATCGGATGCGTGGCGGTGATGCCGCTGGCGGCGCCGATTGGCTCAGGCCTGGGAATCCGCAATCCGTTCAACCTTGCGATCATCATCGAACAGGCGAAGGTGCCGGTGATCGTCGATGCGGGCGTGGGGACCGCGTCCGACGCCGCCGAGGCGATGGAACTCGGATGCGACGGCGTGCTGATGAACACCGCGATCGCGGGCGCGAAGGACCCGCTTGCGATGGCGCTTGCGATGAAGCTTGCGGTCGAGGCGGGGCGGCTGGCGTATCGCGCCGGCCGAATCGAGCGCAAGCTCTACGCGACCGCGTCCAGCCCGCTGACCGGCCTGATAGGGTAGGCCGCCTTGTCGTCGCGGCCGCGCGTCAGCTTTCGACTTTATCTGATCACCGATCGCCGCGTCGTAAAGAACGGCGATCTGATTTCGGCATGCGAAGCCGCGCTGACAGTGGCGCGGGAAGCCGCGCCGCCCGGAACCGTCGCATTGCAACTCCGCGAAAAAGATCTACCCGCGCGCGCGCTCTACGAACTGGCGCTCCGCCTTCGGGCAATTTGCACGCGCGCCGGTGCGCCGCTGATAGTGAACGATCGCGCCGATGTAGCAATCGCCGCGGATGCCGACGGTGTTCATCTTCCCTTCGATTCCATCGGCGTCAGCATGGCGCGCAAGCTGCTCGGGCCCGATCGACTCATCGGAGTGTCCAGCCACTCGCCCCCCGATGTAGCCGCCGCCGCGCGCGAGGGCGCCGACTTCGCGGTTTTCGGTCCCGTCTTCGATCCGCTATCGAAGCCCGCGACCGTGCCCGCGTGCGGTCCGAGCAGCCTTAAGGCGGCGTGCAGCGCGGGCGCAATTCCGGTCTTCGCACTCGGCGGCATCACGCCCGATCGCACGCGCGAATTATTCGCATCTGCCGATCCGGCCGCGCGACCGGCAGGAGTCGCGTCGATCGGAGCGATATTTGCCGCCGACTCGCCGGCCATCGCTACTGCTGCGATGCTGTCGGCGCTCGACGCGTCGTGGACTCGCCGGCAATGACTGACTTTGCGGCGTCGAGGAGAGTATCCGACCGCGGCAGTTCACGATAATAGGGCGACGTAAAAATCCATCGCACGACACCGCTTCGATCGACGATAAAAAACGCAGGTATCGCGTTGTCGGGCTCGCCATTGCGATGATGCTGCACGAGACCGAGCGGTGCGAGGATCGATTCGAGGGTATCGCTCAGCAGCGGGATTTTCGTGCGGAGAAATCCCGCGAGCATCTTCGATCTTTCGATGGGATCGGCGCTGATGCCAACCGTATCAACGCCGGCGCGGCGAAAATCGTCGGCACGTGCGGTCAGTTCAGCGAGTTCGAACCGCGCGAACGGGCAATAGTCTCCGCGATAGACGAAAACCAGACTTGCATCCGCATCGGAAGGCGCCGGTCCACGGCGGATCGAGTCGTTCTGATCGACGAGCGCGAAGCTTGGGAATTGCTGTCTCACCGCGAGCTTCAGCTTAAACGGCGGATTCAGCGTCCCGCGCATTGCGTAGCTGACGAATCGGCCGCCGCCCGCTCCAACGACGATGCATACCAGGAATGCGAGCAGACCGAATCCGAGTTTGGCGTGCGGCGAATCGAGCCCCAGCGCGAGTCGCAACCCCGCAATCGAAAACACAATCGCAACTGCCGCGATCGCGAACGCGGGCCACGGAATTCGTTCGTGAATGCCCATCCACGGCACCGACCAGAACGACACCAGCACATATTCATAGAGCGCGAAGCCGCACGCGATCAGGATGACAGCGCCGATCGCTCGAATTGGCTGAAATGGCGGAATAACCCAGGGCTCGTCGTACAACTCCGGCGCGTCCGCGTCGTCCACGCCCGGATCGCGCGGTTCCGAGGTGGCCATCAGTTGAGCGTTTGCAGCATCATCGGGTTGAATCAGAAATGGGGTTGAATCAGAAATGTTCCGGCTCGCGTTCGCGGCGATTGTCGCGTTCAAGCTGCAAGGTTAGATGGTGGATGTCGAACTTGGTCTGCAGCAGATGGCACATCTCGGCGAGCACTCGATCGCGATCCGCATCCGGAGCGACCACCGCGTGCGCCGAAAGCGCGATCTGCCGGGTTGTCAGACACCAGACGTGAAGGTCGTGAACTTCTTCGGTACCGCTGACGGCCAGCAGGTCGTTGCGCATTTCGTCCAGGTCAATATGCGACGGCACCGATTCCATCAGGATGTCCACGCCCTCGCGCACCAGACCCCATGAACCGTACAGCACCAGGCATCCGATCAATATGCTCACGGCGGGGTCGGCCTGCATCCATCCGGTGAAATAGTTGAGCGCGCCGGAAGCGAGCACGCCCACCGAGCCAATGAGATCGGAGATGACGTGCACGAACACCGCGCGCAGCGCCATTCCGTGCTTGTGACCGCCCGGCGTGTCGGTCGAGGTCATCCACGCTGAGAAGGCATTCACGCCGATTCCGACGATCGCGACAGCCATCACGCCCAGCCCTGAAACCGGGCGCGGGTTTCGCAGCCGGCCGATCGCTTCGATCCAGATGAAGACCACCAGCAGCCAGAGAAAAAGCCCGTTGAGCAACGCGCCGAGGATTTCCGCGCGAAGATAGCCGTAGGTTTTCGCCGACGATGCGGGCCGCGTCGATATCCACAGCGTCAGCAGGCCCAGGCACAACGCTGCGATGTCGGTGAGCATGTGGACGGCGTCGGAAAGCAGCGCCAGGCTGCCCGTCAGATAGCCGCCGACGAGTTCGGTGACGAAATAGACCGACGTGACGCCAAGGACGACTAGCAGGCGGCGCCGATCCGAATCTGCAGTCGCACGCGGTTCGCGATTATCCATCGGGCTCCGCATCGCTTAATCATAGTGGACTAGCGAGAAGCAGTTGACCGGCGCCAGGCGCTCGCGTCCCTTGAGCGCGTCGAGCTCGACCACGAACGCGCATCCGATCACATTTCCACCGATCTTTTGCACCAGTTGCAGCGCCGCGGCAGCCGTGCCGCCGGTCGCCAGCAGGTCGTCGACCAGGAGCACGCGACCCAAGCCTTCGAGCGCGTCCTGATGCATCTGCAACGACGCGCTGCCGTACTCGAGGTCGTAGGCCTGATCCACAGTATGGGACGGGAGCTTGCCGGGCTTGCGAGCAATCGCGAAGCCGACGCCCAATCGATACGCCACGGGCGCGCCGACGATAAAGCCGCGCGACTCGATTCCGAGCACGACGTCCACTTTACCGAGGTAAGGCTGCGCCAGCTGATCGACCACCGCAGCGAAACCGCGCGCGTCACCGATTAGCGGCGTGAAGTCCCTGAACATTATTCCGGGCTTGGGGAAGTCCGGGACGTTACGAATCAGTTTTTTGATTTCTTCGGCAGTCATCGTTGATCCCATCGCACTGGTCTGAGGCAGTCTCGCGTGCGGTGGTCAAAGATACTAGCTGCCGCCGGCCGCGGCAAAGCTGATTCCGTCGGAGGATGCGGGCTCGGGCAGATAGGCGAGCGGATCTTTCGCGACGTTGTAGCGGCGCACCTCGAAATGGAGGTTGGCGCCGGTGGTGCGCCCGGAGCGCCCGATCTCGCCGATCTCCTGTCCGCGCGCGACCCGCACGCCCTCGATTACCAGGTTGCGCTCGTTGTGGCCGTAAACCGTCGCGTAATTGTCGTCGTGACGAATGATCACAGTGTTGCCGTAGCCGTGAAGCGTGCCCGAAAAAATCACGACGCCGCTGTCGGCGGCATAAACGGGAGTGCCGGCCGGCGCCGCGATATCGACGCCGTCGTGCATCGCGCCGTTGCGGATTCCGAATCCCGACGCCACCACTCCTCTTGACACCGGCCACTGGAATTGGCGCGACGCCCGCTCACCGGTGTACGGATGCACCCCGCTCGACGCACTCCCGATCGACGCGGCCCGATACGCGCCCGGAATCGTCAGGACCTGGCCGACGCGCAGTTCGCGCGGATCGCTGAGCCCGTTCGCCACCATCAAGCGCCCGACGCTGACGCCGTATTCAATCGCGATATGGTAAACGGTCTCGCCCGCGACGACGACGTGAGTGACCGGGCGTTGCGAACCGGCGCGAGCGTAGGCCGAAGGCGGCGAGCCGCCAACGCATCCTGCCAGCGCGAGCGACGCGGCGAGCGCGATTGCCACGCTCGCGCGCGAAATCCACCGCGTCCCTGTCATCCACTCCCCGATCACATCATCCGCCGTCCGTCACCACCGCTACCCGCCGCACCGCATCCTGCGAGCCGCGCGAATCCAGCGCGCTAACCTTGGAAGCCGTGCTTGCCCGTCATCTTTACGAATCGGCACTCGCCGAAATATTCCTCGCTCCAGTGTCCGGTCTTGTGGCTGATACGCACCAGGGTCTGGAGTTCATCTTCGCCAATCGGCGCGATCAATCGCCCATCCGGCGTCAATTGATTCAGCAGCGGAAGAGCAATTCCTGGCATCGCCGCCGTCACCATCACGACGTCGAAGGGCGCCTCCTCGGGCCATCCATCCGAACCGTCGGCGCATCGAAGATAGACGTTGGTGAAGCCCATCGAGTTGAGAAGCGCGCGGGCGCGATCGTGAAGATGCGCGTTGCACTCGACGGAATAGACTGCGCGCGCCAGCCGCGCGAGCACTGCGGTCTGATAACCTGAACCGGTGCCGATTTCGAGAACTTTCTCCGCGCCTTGGAGCTCGGCGACCTCGCTCATCAGCGCGACCATGTACGGTTGTGAAATAGTCTGGGAGTCGCCGATTGGCAGAGGACCGTCATCGTAGGCGTGCTCGTGAAGTTCCGCGGGAAGAAACCGATGACGGGCGACCGTGCGCATCGCGGCGAGCACGCGCGGATCTTTTATCCCGCGGCGTTCCAGCTGCTCGAGCACCATCCGCTCGCGCGCGTTTTCGAGATCGATCGCCATAGCCGGCAATATTATACAGATACGCCGGCCAACGATTAAGGTATCCCGAGCAGGTTCCCGACAGTGCTTAAAGGGCCAAATTCAGACCGGAAGCGGCCTCGGCTGGTCCCACAGTGATTGTTTCAGCCAATCTGATTTTTGTGAAAAGTAGAGGCGCGACGAATATGCTTACGACACCGGCAATGGTGTAGCGGATGTACTGCAACATGTATCCCAGGACCGAGAAGTCATCGGCTATTGCTCTAAAGGCCTTATCGAGAAGGAGCAGCGCCACTAACACCATGGCAACGGATATGGCGAATCGCAGCATTTTCGCCAGTGGTTTGGAGCTTCTGGGATCGAAGTTCACAGTGCTCAACTCAATGGGGCGGGCAAGGACGATGCCCGTCAAAAATCCTGCATAGCCCAACAGTGCGCGGGGCTGACCGTCGATGCGCCAACCGTTGATTGCGATGGTGGCGAGCCAGAGAATCAGGCTTGAGGCAACCGTGATCGCCACTTGCTGCTTATATGACAGCTTATTCCATCCGTCGCTGATTTGATCAGCGCGTTTTATCGCTACGAGGGCGAGGGGCAATCCAATCACCCAACCAATGAGAACATCCCCGGGATAGTGGACACCGAGGTAGGGGCGCGAAAATCCAATGGAAAGAATCGCTATGACGGCGATGACTGCTACGAATCGATTTTCGATAGCCGCGTAGAGATAAGAGTAGAAAGCCGAACCGGCCATGGCGTGACCAGAGGGCGTTGAATACTCGGTCGCAAGTGCTTTTACATCCTCCGTTGATACCGCCCACTTCTGGAGATAGGTGCCTTCATGGATGAAGGGCCGAGGATTCTTGATGATTATCTTCAGGACGTGATTGAGACACATTGTCAGCAATAGCAATACCGCAAGCCGGACAGCCAGCGTCTTGTCGAACATGACGTAGATTAGTGTCACGACAAGGATGTATCCCTCGACTTGCCCGACGAAACTGGCGAGTAGAAAGAATTTCGTGAGAAGAACATTCCTGTGGTCTGCCAGGAATTGCATGACAGCCATGTTGAATGTCAATTGAGCCATGATTCTTGCTTTATGGGTCTGGCTGCGCGATGGCGACGACGGGCGACCGTGCGCATCGCGGCGAGCACGCGCAGATCTTCTATCTCGCGGGGTTCGAGCTGTTCGACACCATCCGCTCGCGCGCGTTTTCGAGGTCAATCGCCATTGCCAGCGCCATTATACAGATACGCCAGCCAGCGATTAAGGTATCCCGAGCAGGCTGTGCTCGAATCCCTCCGCGCCACCCTTCGGCCAAGCGCCTGATTTCCGATCTGACACGGATTTAGTTGGCCGAGGTGGCCGGACTTGAAGCGGCGACCACACGCACCGCAAGCGAAAACGACGAACGGCTTCTATTCATCGCTCGGGAGCTCGCCAGGACCTTGTCGCTTCGCACCATGCGGAGGCTTCAGGCCTGGCGGAGGACGAACAGCACCAGCCACACGAGCAGGATCGTGCCGATCAGGCCGCTAGGCATGTAACCCCACTGGTTACTGAAAGAATGAATCGGAAGGGCGCCGAATAGTGCTAGTGTAATCACTACGAGCAGAATTGTATATAACATTTTTTTTCGAGATCTCGCGACTTACTAGCGCTTGTTGTCGTGGTTGACCGCCGCAACCGCCTTGTCGATCGTCTTTCCGATCGCATCCTTGAAGTTGCCGGCCGCTTGATCCATCTTTCCGCGATTTTTCAGCTTGCGATCATTAGTCAGTACGCCAGCCGCTTCTTCGACGCGTCCCTTAACTTTGTCAGTTGTTCCACTCATTAGTCATTTCTCCTCTTACTGAACCGAGATTTCGATTTAATGCGAATTTACTTACTCACTGCAGACGCCAGCGGCGCGATTATCACCGGTACGAGCGACGGTCCGTCTGACAAGCTTCGGTCTATTGAACCGATGCGCCCCCAATCCTCGCGCTGCCAGTGCTCCAGAATCACGCGCATCGACCACCAAACCAGAACGAAAACGATCAGCGATGCCAGCAAGATGGGAATGGCGCCGTTGAGGCTGAGCACTTCCTGATAGCGGCCGGATACGGAGCGGCGAAAGGAATCCGCTTCGACGAGATATCCGCTGACGGGAGTTAGCGCGTTTGCAACAAAGCTGGCGAAGATCGAGTAGGCGAGGCCGGCCGTCACTCCGGTAAGCAAGCTCAATTTCTCGGCCCCGGCCGATAGATTGGCGGATAGAGGGCGCCGACGAGGTTGTGCCATGCGGGCCTCCTCAAGCCTTGCGATAGTACGAATGGCGTTGGTCTAGCAAAACGTGGTCAAAGGCGAGCGGAAGGGCCACTGTAGGGCTGGATCAAGTCGGGACTCGACTCTTATATCGATTCCGGATTTCTTAAGTTTGAACTAGTAATTTACTAGCGTCAAGCTGGGGAAAATATAATCAACTGAGAAATACTACTAAATATGTATTCCGCGGCACCCTTATGCTGCATTGCTGGAGATGAGTGCGCGCCGAGCTGACCCCTTGCGCCCTCATCCGCGCCGGAGACGCGGCCATGTGCCGGTGACACCTCCCGCAACAAAGCGGGTGAAGCGGGCTTGCGTCGGTGCGCGCGGAGAGAGAGATTCAGCCTTCGATGGCAATTGAAACGCAACGCCCCACTATCGCCGAGATCGACCTCGGCGCGCTCCGCTCCAACTTCCGCGCGCTGCGGGCCGTGGCCGCGCACGGCGAATTGATGGTCGTGGTCAAGGCCGACGCTTATGGGCATGGCGCGGTGACGGTGGCGCGCACGTTGATCGACGAAGGATGCCGTCATTTCGGGGTTGCCACGCTCGACGAGGCGCGCGAACTGCGGAAGGCGGAAATTCGCACGCGGGTGTACCTGCAGGCGGGCTTCTTCGCCGAGCAGGCAGCCGAGATTGTCGCGCTCGACTTGACGCCATTCGTCTTCGACGCCTCTATGATCGGACTGCTCGACCACGCGGCCGCATCGGCCGGCCGCAGGGATTTTCCGATTCACGTCAAGATTGACAGCGGCGCGACGCGGCTTGGAGTGATGCCGGCGGATATTCCCGCTGTCATGGAGGCGGTCCGGGCCGCATCGGCGGTGCGCCTGGAGGGCGTGTGCACGTTGCTGGCCAACGCCGGTGACCCGAAGAGTCCGATCACTGACGTGCAACTCGGTGTCTTTAATCAGGCAATCGGCACGCTGAACGCGGCCGGAATGAAGCCTGCGGTCATACACGTCGCAAATTCAGCGGCGCTGGTGCTGCGGCACGACTCGCATTTCAACCTGGCGCGGCCGGGACTGGCGATCTACGGCCTGCCGCCGGTGGCCGCCGTGCGCGAGCGCGTCGAGCTGCGGCCAGTCATGGCGTTCAAGACCCGGCTGATGCAGATCAAGCGCGCGCCGGCTGGAAGCGGCGTGGGCTATGGGCATACCTTCGTCGCGCCGCGCGAAAGCCTGATCGGCGTGCTGCCGGTGGGCTACGCTGACGGCTACCGCAGAGGGCTGCAACACGGCGGCGAAGTGATAGTGCGCGGCGCGCGCGCGCCGGTGGTCGGCGCGGTCTCGATGGACTTGACGACGATCGACGTCACCGACATCGCGGGCGCCTCGGTTGGCGATGAGGTAATCTTGTGGGGCGAATCGGGCGGGGAGACTATCAGCGTGAACGATGTCGCGCGGCTGGCGCAAACGATTTCGTACGAGATGCTTTGCACGGTCGGCAAGCGGGTGCCGCGCGTCGTTCGTAGTTAGTTGCGTAGCTAGATGCGGAGCTAGATGGCAATGAGCAGCGACAAGGTCGTGATCAGACGCGCGCTAATCGGCGTCGCGGACAAGGCGGGGGTGGCGGATTTTGCCAAGGCGCTGGAACGGCACGGCGTGGAAATAGTATCGACCGGAGGCACGATGGCGGCTCTGGAAGCGGCCGGCGTCAAAGTCAGATCGGTCGAGAGTTTCACCGGCTCGCCCGAGATGCTCGACGGGCGCGTAAAGACCCTGCATCCGAAGATTCATGGCGCAATCCTGGCGCGGCGCGGCGACGAGAGCCATCGGCGCCAGATGCTGCAGCATCGGCTCGAGCCGATCGACCTGGTGGTCGTAAATTTCTATCCATTCGAACAAACGGTCGCGAAACCCGGCGTGAGTCTTGACGAAGCGATCGAAAATATCGACATCGGCGGACCCGCGCTGGTGCGCGCGGCGGCGAAGAATCACGGCGACGTCGCGGTCGTGGTCGATGGCGCGGATTACGCCGCGATCGCCGCCGAACTCGACTCGCACCAGGGCGCGATAGCCGCGGACACGCGATGGCGCCTGGCGCGCAAGGCATTCGCGCGCGTGACGGCTTACGACGCGGCGATCTCAAATTATCTCGGCACGCATGCGGGAGACGGCGGCGAGTCGGCGCTGGGCGAGACCTTCAACCTTGCGCTCGAGCGCGAACAGGCACTGCGCTACGGCGAGAATCCGCATCAGACGGGCGCGCTGTATGGCCGCTTCCTCGAGATCGCGCATCAGCTTCACGGCAAGGAATTGTCGTTCAACAACGTGGTCGATATCAGCTCGGCGATGAACCTGATGCTGGAGTTCGAGGGCGAGCGGCGCGCGGTGGTGGCGATCCTAAAGCACAACACGCCGTGCGGCGTGGGGGTTGCCGATACGCTCAAGGGCGCGTGGGACAAGGCGTTCGCAACCGATCCGGACTCGCCTTTCGGCGGTATAATCATCGCGAATCGGCCGTGGGACATGGAGTTCGCGCGCGCGGTCGATGAATTATTTACCGAGGTGCTGATCGGCCCCGCGTATCCGGACGAGGTAATCTCGTTCCTGCGCAAGAAAAAGAATCGGCGCGTGATGACGTTCAATCCGGGCGCGGTGGACCGCAAAGAGCTTGACGTCAAGAAGGTGCTCGGCGGATTGCTGGTGCAGACGCCGGACCTGGCGATCGAAGATCCGCGCGAAAGCAAAGTTGTGACGCGGCGGCAGCCTACCGACGCCGAGATGCGCGCGCTCACGTTCGGAATCAAGGTCTGCAAGCATATCAAGTCCAACGCGATCGCGTTCGTCGCGGAAGATCGCACGCTCGCGGTTGGCGGCGGCGCCACGTCGCGGATCGATCCGGTGTACGCGGCGCGCGAGAAAGCGGCGCGGCTCAAAGTCGCGCTCGAAGGTTCCGTGCTCGTCTCCGAAGCGCTGTTTCCATTTCCCGACGGCCCGACACTCGCGGCCGAGGCAGGCGCGACGGCGATCGCACAACCGGGAGGGGCGGTGCGCGACGATGAAGTGATCGCGGCGGCGGACAAGTACGGGCTCGCGATGGTCTTCACGGGGGTGCGCCACTTCAGGCATTAGCTGCGCGCCGGGCGATGAAAGTACTGGTTATAGGCAAAGGCGGGCGCGAGCACTCGCTGGTCTGGCGGCTTCATCAGAGCCAGACCGTGCAGAAGATATTTTGCGCGAGCGGAAATCCGGGGATCGATCAGATCGCGCAAGCGGTGCCGATCGCGCCGACCGATGTTGCCGCGCTGGTGGAATTCGCGAAGTCAAAGGCGGTCGATCTGACCGTGGTCGGTCCGGAAGATCCGCTCGCCGCCGGCATCGTCGATCGGTTCACGCGCGAGGGACTTAAGATATTCGGGCCGACCGCGGCCGCGGCGCAGCTTGAAACCAGCAAGTCGTTCGCGAAAACGATCATGCGCGAGGCGGGCGTGCCCACCGCCGGCTTCGCCGCATTCGACGACGCGGAGTCCGCGCGGCGTTACGTGAAGGCGCGCACGGGATCGATGGTCGTCAAGGCGGACGGGCTCGCGCTTGGAAAGGGCGTGGTCATCTGCCACGACGCGAAGGCGGCGCTGGATGCGATCGCGGATGCGATGGAGCGGCGGCGCTTCGGAGCGGCAGGCAATCGCGTAATCGTCGAGGAGTTTCTGAGCGGCGAGGAAGTTTCATTTTTCGCGCTGTGCGACGGCGAAAACGCGATCCCGCTCGGCACGTTTCAGGATCACAAGGCGGTCTTCGACGGCGATCGAGGCCCCAACACCGGCGGGATGGGGGCGTATTCGCCGGTGCCGCAATTCGGGCCCGAACTCGAAGCGCGCGTGATGCGCGAGGTGGTCACGCCGACGCTGGCGGCGATGAACGCGCGCGGGAATCCGTTTCGCGGACTGCTGTTCGTGGGATTGATGATAGACGGCGAAAGAATCAACGTGCTCGAGTTCAACGTCCGCTTTGGCGATCCGGAATGCGAAGCGCTGATGATGCGGCTGGACAGCGACCTGGCGGAGAACCTGCTCGCCGCCGCCGACGGGAAAGTCGCCAATGCGGCGATCAGGCTCTCGCCCCGCAGCTCGGTCGCGATCGTGCTCGCGTCGGGCGGATACCCCGGCGACTACAAAAAGGGAATTGCGATCAGCGGGCTGGATCGGCTCGAAGGCAACCTCCCGTCGGACATCAAGATCAAATGGGCGATGGGCAAGATTCGCGTGAAGGTTTTCCATGCGGGCACCGCGATGCGCAACGGACAATTGGTGACCGACGGCGGCCGCGTGTTGACGGTGACCGCGATGGCGCCGGAGCTGGCGGCGGCGGTCGATGCCGGGTACGCGGCGGCGGAAATGATCGAGTTCGAGGGACGTCATTTCCGGCGCGATATTGCGCGGCGTGCACTCGTGCACGCTTCGAGCGGCGGCGGCGCTTGCGTATAATCGCGGGCGCAGGAGCCTGATCGTCACTTGTCGCGCTCATCGCCAATCAAGCCAAAAAAGCAGCGCGCCCGCGCCGCGGTGTTTGGCCTCGCGGATGGAATAGCGGCGTTGAAAGCCGGCGAGCTGGTCGTCTATCCGACCGAGACGTTCTATGCGCTCGGCGCCGACGCGTTTTCATCCACCGCGCTGCGCCGCCTCTTTCGAGTGAAGGGGCGCGAGCCGGGACGTCCGGTCGGATTGATCGCGGCGGACACTGCGATGGCATTTTCGGTGGCGCGCGAAATACCGATCGATGCACGGCGGCTCGCCGGCGCGTTCTGGCCGGGACCGCTGACGATCGTTTTGCCGGCTCGCGACGACCTGGCGCCGGAGCTGACCGGACCCGACGGCGTCAGCGTGCGCGTATCGCCAAATCCAGTAGCACGCGCACTCAGCGCGGCGATCGGGCGGCCGATCACGGCGACCAGCGCGAACCTGAGCGGGAAGGCTCCGGCCAGCACGCTCGACGAAGCGCGCGTGGGGCTGGGCGAAAAAGTTAAAGTTTACCTTGAAGGTGGAAAACTGGCGGCGTCGGCGCCCAGCACGGTCGTCGCAGTCAAGGGAAGCGAGTGGAAAATGGTGAGAGTGGGAGCGATTTCAAAAGATCAGATCGCGGCGGCGCTGGCGGGAGGCGCACTGAAATGAGCGCGCTGGGTAAACGGATCGAGCCATTTCGCGCGCTGATGTATAATCGTCAAATTACCGGCGAACCGGCGCGCGTCGTGGCGCCGCCGTACGATTTGATCGGCACGGCGCGGCAGAAACAACTGTACGAACGCAGTCCGTACAACGTCGTGCGGCTCGAACTTGGCCGCGAAGCGGATCGCTACGGCGCGGCCGAAAAAACCCTCACGGAGTGGCTGGCGGCGGGCGTCGTCGAGCGGTCGGCGCGGCCGGCGATTTATCAATACACGCAGACTTTCCACGTCGAGGGCCGGCTGCTTCATCGCACGGGATTTATCGCGCGAGTTCGGCTCGAGGAATTCGATCGCGGGCGCATCGTGCCGCATGAGCGGACATTCCCAGCCGCGAAGGAGGACCGTCTGCGGCTGCTGACCGCGCTCGAGGTCAACACCAGCTCGATCTTCGCGCTGTACTCGGGCGCGCATCCCGAGCTTGACCGATTGCGCGAGCAGGCGGCCTCGCGCGAGCCATTGATCGATCTCGTCGATGACCTGGGAATCCGCAACGAGCTGCGGCCGATCGAGGCAGTCGGCGAAATCGCGGTCATTCAGCGCGAACTCGAATCGCCACGCTTGTTGATCGCCGACGGACACCATCGCTACGAAACCGCGCTGAACTATCGCCGCGCCCGGCGCCACGAAAACGCCTCAAGCGAGCCCCAGCCGTATGACTATACGATGATGACGCTGGTGGCATGCGGCGATCCGGGGCTGGTGATTCTGCCGACGCATCGGGTGGTGAAATCGCTGCCCGCCGACGCGATCGCGTCGTTCACGCGGCGCGCGCGCGAAGTGTTCAACGTCGAGGAAATCGCGCATCGCGACGCATTTCGCGCGCGCCTGAACGATTCGGGCAGCGGCGCAATCGGCGTCACGTTGAAGGGAAGTTCCAACTACCTGATCCTGCGGCTGCGCAGCCGCAGCGCGATGAAGGCCGCGATGCCCGACGCGGCGGCCGAGGTTCGGCGCCTGGACGTGTCGGTTTTGCACGCGCTGGTGTTCGATCGAATATTCGGCCTCGGCGCCGACGAGATTCGGAAAGGCGGAAACATCGAATACACGATCGAAATCGGCGGCGCGCTCGGCGCTGTCGCGCAGGGACATGCCGACGGTGCGTTCCTGATGAATCCGCCGTCGATCCAGGATGTCGAGCAGGTGAGCGACGCGGGCGCGACGATGCCTGAGAAATCGACTTACTTCCATCCCAAGCTGCTGACCGGCCTGGTGATGAATCCGCTGTTCGACGGCGAATGATTTCTGCCGGGCGCCATCACAGTTAAATGATCAAGCGCCAAAATCGCGGGTCGCGGTTGGTCCTGGTTCGCCACGGCGAGACCGAAGGCGAGTCGAGCATCAGGTATCATGGCCGCACCGACGTGGCACTGTCGGAACTCGGGCGCGCGCAGATGCGCCTTGCGGGCCGGGCGATCGGGGCGCATCGCGTGGGCGGCGGAAATTTCGCGCGCATTTTTTCGAGTCCACTCGTTCGTGCCTCCGAAGGCGCGCGAATCGTAGCCGGCGACTCGGCGCCGCTGATCACGATCGATGAATTCGCCGAAGTTCACTTCGGATCGTTCGAAGGACTCACCGCCGATGAGATTCGCGAGCGTTATCCCGACGAGTTTGCGCGATGGAACGACGATCGACTCGCGCCGAGCTACACCTATCCCGCGGGCGAGAGCCGCGCCGGCTTTGCCAATCGCGTCGAGCGCGGCCTGGAACGCATGCTGGCTCTATGGACGCCGCGCGGCGATTCGGCAGTTGACGATGCGCTGCTGATTGCGCATCGGGGAGTGATTCGCGCGATCGTGCAAAAGCTGACGAGTCAGGAGCCGGTCGTCGAGCTGGGATCGATTCAAGTTCTGCGCTTCGACGGCGGCTGGCATACCGAGATGCTCGATCTGATCGATCATCTGGGCGGCTCCTGAAGCTCACACGCGGCGCAGCACTCCCGTCCATCGGTAGCGGCATTTGTCCAGCGGCTTGGTGAATGACAGGTCGCAGTAGGCGGCGGCCATTTTGAACATCCCCGACGCGATCGCCGCGAGTTCCAGCGTGGCGGGAATCGTGTAGCGCACCGGAATCAAATCGCGAGTAGTCACCGCGCCGGCGGGAAAGTTGATAGTGCATTCGAGTTCGTAGATCGAATGCAGCGGCGAGTGCCACGCGACGGGGCGATTGAACTCGCGGATGTCGAGTGCGACACCGGCGGCGCGCGCGGTGCGTTCGCGCCACATCGTCCTGCGCGACACGCGCGGAATCGGATCCTGGCGATCGATGTCGATGCAGTACAAGCCGCCGCGCTTGAGCGCACGGCCGACAGATTTGAGATGCGAGAGCAGGCGGGAGTTTTCGACGATCACCGGAAATGTTTCGGACATCAAGATTGCGGCGTCGAAGGGACGCTCGGGGAGAGTGAACTTTTCGATCGGCCGGCGGTAGAAGCGAAGATTCACAATTGCCTTCGCTTTGCGGCGCCCCGCCGCGATCATCGCCGGTGAACGATCGATTCCGACGACCTCGAATCCGTCACCCGCGAGCAGACGGCCGTGGGGTGAGTCGCCGCAAGCGATGTCAAGGACGCGGCGCACCGGGCGCTTCCGATGGCGCTTCCATACCTGTTGCAGGAAAAGCACTTCGGCCGGAATTTCGCCGGGACTTTCCAAATGCGCGCGGCGGAAGACGTCGGGATACTCGTAGATGCTCGGTTCCATCGGCGATGAGCGTACAAGCGGCGAGCCCGCAGGCCAATGGCGGTGCGCGGATGAATCGAGACTTGAGATTTCGCGGCGAACGGCGGGATAATGCCCGCGCGTCCGAGTTCCTGAACGACCGTTTACGGGAAAGCCACGATGAGCAAGCCGCTTGAGGGAATCAAGGTCGTCGAGATCGCGCAGGAAATCCAGGGGCCATTTGCGTCGCTGATTTTGGCCGACATGGGCGCCGACATAGTCAAGGTCGAGAACAAGGATACCGGAGATCTGAGCCGCTGGATGCTGGCCGCGCTGATCGGCGGCCTGGACGTCAAGAACGCGATGCTGTCGCATTACTTTATCGCGATGAATCGCGGCAAACGGAGCATCACCGCCGACCTGAAAAACCCCGGCGCGATCGAGATGATCCGCCGGATGGTGAAATCGTACGACGTGCTCGTCACCAACTATCGGCCCGGCGTGCTGGACAGGCTCGGACTCGGCTACGACGAAGTGCGCAAGATAAATCCGCGCATCGTGTACGCGCAAGGCAGTTCGTGGGGGCCGAAGGGGCCGTGGGTGACGCGGCCGAGCCGCGACACGCTGGCGCAGGCGGCAAGCGGTCTGATGGCGAAGACGGGGATGCCGGCCGACCCGCCGCTGGCGGCGGGGATGTTCGTCGCGGATCATTCGGGAGCACTTAGCCTGGCGAGCGGAGTTCTGGCGGCGCTGTTCGCGCGCGAGCGCACCGGCAAGGGGCAAAAGGTCGACGCGTCGATCTACGGCACGATGATCGCCATGCAGGGGATGGAGATCAATTACACGTCAATCACCGGCGTCGAGCCCGAGCGCGCCGGCCGCGGGCATCAGTTTCTGCGCGGGATTTGGGGCGCGTTCCCCACCAGCGACGGGCACGTCTGCATTGCGGGCGTGGACGAGCAGCGCTGGCCGTCGTTCTGCAGGATCGTCGGAATTCAGCACCTGGAGAAAGACCCCGAGTACTCGGACAACGTGATTCGTAATTTTCATGGCGACAAGATTCAGAAAGTGCTCGACGAGATCTTCCCGACGAGAACGACCAGGGAATGGCTCAAGGAACTTACCGACGCCGATATCCTGGCGACCGAGGTCGTCGATTACCGCGCGATGCTAAAAAGCGAGCAGGCGCGAGTCAACGGATACCTGCTCGAACTCGACCATCCGGTGGCGGGCAAGGTGCTCGTGTCAGGCGCGCCGGTGACGATCAACGGCGAAGTTGCGGCCGCGGCCGAACCTGCGCCCGAACTCGGGCAGCATACCGAGGAAGTGCTGCTCGAACTCGGCTACACGTGGGAAGAAATCGGCGCGCTGCGCGACTGCGGCGCCGTGTAGCTATGAAGCCGGAAAATTCAGCTCATGGCCGGGTCACTCGATATATGACGAACACCCCGTTTTCATTCTTGTGGTAGTAGAGTGATTTCTCGTCCGGCGACAAGGCGGGAGCTTCCGCGAATCCTGTAATCGCTTTGATCTTGACCGGCGTTCCGAATGGCCTCGACGCTTTTGCGCGACGGGCCGCGTAGATCGCAGGTTCTTTCCCGTCGAACCGAGTGAAGAAGAATTCGCGCCCCGACCTGGAGATGTCGGGCGCGTAGTTGAGCGCGTGCGTGTTGATCTTGCGCATGATTTTGGCGCTGTTCTTGCGACGCACAAAGTGATCGCCCTTGCGCGTCGCGATCGAGATCCTCGCGTTTTGCGGCTGCCCGGCCGAGCCGAAGAAACTGTCCACGAAGTAGAGCGTGTTGCCGTCAGGGCTGATACACGCGTCGAAATTTACCCACCCCGCCTTCTCCTTCGAGATTCCCGACACGAGCGCGACGCCCGAGACGTTGCCGCCGGAAAAAGCACCCCAATAGATAGTTGAAAAAGTCGTAGCGTAGCTTCTCGTCGAGACGAAATAGAATGTGTTGTTGACGTCCATCGAGGCGACCGCGTCCAGCGCCGTCGAGTTGACGCCGCCAATCTCGCCCTGGAATTGAAACGTCAGGTCGGCGATACGCGTCGCGTAGTACAGATTGGTGTCCACGGTCGGGGCGTTCGAATTGTTGAAGAACAGATAGTTGCCGTCGGGACTGATGAACGGCTCCATCGCGTCCTGGCTATAACCTTCAATCGTCACGCGTTGGGGATTCGTGAACACTCCGCGCTTGGCATCCGGCGTCTCGGCGATCGCAGCGCCACCGCCTGCGTGGACCGTGAATGCTCCGCAAAGCAGTAGCAGCGGAATCATTGCAACGATGTATCTGCGACTCATCGACAGCATTTTAACCTTTAACGGCACGGGTTGACGAGGCATCGCGCGTGACAAGCTGACCCGGCCTGCTCTAGAATGCGGGACTTCAATACGCGGCGAGGATGAGATCGATGGCGGTATCCACAGAAATCGTAGAGATCAAGGCGCGCGAGATTCTCGACTCGCGCGGAAACCCCACAGTCGAAGTTGACGTGCGGCTTCGCGGCGGCGCGCTCGGCCGCGCCGCGGTACCGTCGGGCGCATCGACCGGCGTTCACGAAGCGCTCGAACTTCGCGACGGCGACGCGAAACGCTACGGCGGCAAGGGCGTGCTGAAAGCGGTCGCCAACGTCAACCGGACGATCGCGGACAAGCTCAAGGGCGCCGACGCGGCGAATCAGAGCGCCATTGACCGGGCGCTGATCGAACTGGACGGCACCGCGAACAAATCGAAGCTGGGCGCCAACGCGACGCTCGGCGTATCGCTCGCGGCCGCGCACGCATCGGCCGCGGCCAACGGAGTGCCGCTGTATCGGCATCTCAATCCTGACGCGCACGTGATGCCGGTGCCGCAGATGAACGTGGTCAACGGCGGGCGTCATGCCGACTCGAACGTCGATATGCAGGAGTTCATGATCGTGCCGGCGGGGGCGGGAAATTTCGCCGAGGCAATCCGGATGGGCGCGGAGGTCTTTCATGCGCTGGCGGCCGTGCTCAAGAAGCGCGGCCATTCGACCAACGTCGGCGATGAAGGCGGATTCGCGCCGAATCTCAAAAGCAACGAGGAGCCGATCGAGGTGATCCTCGAAGCGATCACGAAGGCCGGCTACCGTCCCGGCATCGACGTGTCGATCGCGCTCGATCCGGCGTCGAGCGAATTTTACGAAAACGGCAAGTACGTGTTCGCGCGCTCGGACAAAAGCGCGCGCAGTGCAGAGCAGATGGTCGAGTTCTACGCAGCGTGGCTCAAGAAATATCCGATCGTCTCGATCGAGGACGGGCTGGCCGAAGACGATTGGGCGGGATGGAAAATCCTGACGCGCGAACTCGGTGCGAAGACGCAACTGGTCGGCGATGACATATTCGTCACCAATCCAAAATTTCTCAAACGCGGAATCGACGAGCACGTCGGGAATTCGATTCTGATCAAGCTCAACCAGATAGGCACGCTGAGCGAGACGCTGGCCACGATCGAGATGGCGCGCGCGGCGGGTTACACCAGCGTGATTTCTCATCGCTCGGGCGAGACCGAGGACACGACGATCGCGGACCTGGTGGTCGCGACCGGTGCGGGACAAATCAAGACCGGATCGATGTGCCGGTCCGAGCGCACCGCGAAATACAACCGGCTTCTGAGAATTGCCGAGGAGCTTGGCGCAAAGGCGCAGTATCATGGCGCTGCGGTCTTCAAGCGCGGTACGGCGGGCGGGAAATCGTGATGGCGGTGCGGCCGCCGGTTGCGGCGCTGGTGATTTTCGACGGATGGGGAGTCAGCAAGAGCGGCGCGTCGAATGCGATCGCCGCGGCGAAGACTCCCGTGATGAACCGGCTCTACGCTACGCAGGCGCACACCGAACTCGACGCGTCGGGTGAGGCGGTGGGACTGCCGCCGGGGGTGATGGGCAATTCCGAAGTCGGGCATCTCACCATCGGCGCCGGCCGCGTGATCTACCAGGACCTGATGCGAATCACGAAAGCGATCGAGAGCGGAGCATTCGCGCGCAATCCGACGCTGCTCGATGCGATCAAAAAGACCGTCGCGCTCGGCACGACGCTGCATATCTGGGGACTGCTTTCCGACGGCAGCGTGCACAGTCATATCGATCATTTGATGGCGTTGCTCGACGTCGCCGCGGCGAACGGCGCGAGCAGGATTGCGGTTCACGCCGTGCTCGACGGGCGCGACAAGCCGCCGCGCTCGGCACTCGCGTTTATCGATCGGCTCGAAGCGAAGCTGAAACAGCTCGGGCGCGGGCGAATCGCGACGGTCACGGGGCGCTACTACGCGATGGATCGCGACAAGCGATGGGAGCGAGTCGAGCGGGCGTGGCGCGCGATTGTCGACGGCGAAGGTATCGCCACGTCGAGCGCGAGCGCGGCGGTGGAGAATTCGTACGCCGCGGGCAAGAGCGATGAGTTTGCCGAGCCGCACGTGATCGGCAAGCGCTCGCCGATGGCGGACGGCGACCAGGTCATCTGCTACAACTTCCGCGCGGACCGAGCGCGCGAGCTCACGGCCGCAATCGCGCTCGATGGATTCTCCGGCTTCCAGCGCGCGCGCATCCCAAAGGTCGGCTACGTGTGCATGACCGAGTACGACCGTTCGTTCGCACTCCCGTTGGCGTTTGCACCCGAAGACGTGCGCAACACGCTCGCCGAGGTGCTGGCGCGCGCGGGGCTCAGGAATTTGCGCGTCGCGGAGACGGAAAAATATGCGCACGTCACGTACTTCCTCAATGGCGGCGTCGAGCAGGCGTTCCCGCTCGAAGAGCGCGCGCTGATTCCGTCGTCGAAGGTCGCGACCTACGACCTGGAGCCGGCGATGAAGGCGGCGGAGATTGCAAAGCGCGTTGCCGAGGAAATCGAAGGCGGCAAGTTCGACGTGATCGTGATGAACTTCGCCAATCCCGACATGGTCGGACATACCGGCAAGTTCGAGGCGACCGTGGTGGCGGTCGAGGCGGCGGACGCGGCGTTGGGCGTCATGATCGAGGCGCTCGCAAAGCGCGGAGGCGTCGCGCTGGTCACGGCGGATCACGGCAACGCGGAATTCATGGCCGATCCCGCGACCGGACAGGCGCATACCGCGCATACGACGAATCCGGTGCCGCTGATTCTCTACGACCCGAAATTCAAGGGGCGGCTCAAGGACGGCGGGACGCTCGCGGATGTGGCGCCGACGATCCTCGCGATGCTCGAAGTGAAGGCGCCGGCCGAGATGACGGGGCGCGATCTGCGGATGGATACTGCGCGCTGATTCGTATATCTGCGATCCGGCAAAATTGACGATTTCTACCATTAGTTGTGGTTCGGCGACTGATGGCCCGCCATCGGTCGTTTCGTTCCGTCAAAATTATATTTCGGAAGAGAGACGAGCGTGGCGCGATTTTCAGAGATGCGAGCAAGCGAGCGGCATTGTGAGCGATGCTCATGCGCGGTCAATAGCAAGGCGGGCGCGCATGGATAAGGGTGAACAGTTCATCCCTGAACTTTTGTGGCGAAGAGAGAACCAGGACTGAGAGTCAGAGCGGAGCTACCAGCGGATGACTTGCTCGTAGATCTTCGGCAACTGGCGGGGCAGCGATGCGATGTCCTCGATCACGAGGTAGCGCGACGACTGGCACATCTGGCGCAAGTAGTCGTGGCCGGTCTTGTCGACCGTGATGCAGAACGGCAGCACGCCGGCCAACTCAAGTTCCTTGAGCGCGACCATCGTGTCCTGAATGCCGTAGGCGTTCGAGCGGCGATCGTGGCCGTAGTCGAAGTCCTGCGGGAAGCCGTCGCTGAGCAGGATCATGTGCTTGGCGCGCGAGGACACGTCCTTGAATTTCTCGCGCACGTGGCGAATCGCGGCGCCCATCCGGGTTGAGCGCTTGGGCTCGACGGCGCCGACGCGGGCCTTCACCTCGTCGGTGAGTTCCTGATCGAATTCCTTGATCACGTAGAACTCGACGTTGTCGCGGCCGTGTCCGGAGAAACCCATGATCGCGTACGCGTCGCCGATTTCCTCGAGCGCTTGCGCCATGATGACGAGCGCTTCCTTGTTCACGTCGATGATGCGGCGGGGACGATTGGCGGTTTGCGGGCGGCGCTCCCACGCCTTCATCCAGTCGTCGGTGTCGTCATTGTCGGTATGCTTGCGCGGCTCGCGATGGACGGGCTCGTCGGTGGAAGCAGACATGTCGAGCAGGAACAAGGTGGCGACGTCGCGCGCCTCTTTCTTGCGAGCCTTGTAGAAGCGGCCGTCGGGCGTCTCGCCCATCAGGCGCGCCACGCGAGCCTCGATGGTGCGATCGATGTCGATTTCCTCGCCATCCTCGAGTCCGCGAACCATCCGGTACGAGGCGGGGCGGATGCGCTGGAAGTTGCGGCGCACGCCGGGCAGCATGTCGGCGTAGCGAACGAGCGTGTTCTCGAAAAAATCGCCCTCGTCGCCGGTCATCGGAATTTCGCGCAGCCGGCACCAACTGCGGCGGTAATCGTTCAGCACGTAATCCCATTCGTCGTAGGCGTAGTAGGAATCCTGGCGGCCGCGGCCGATCATCAAACGTCCCTGACCGGTGACGGAACCGACCTCGCCGAGCTGCTCGCGCATCTGCTCGAGCTCGCTGAGCTGCTTGCCGGTCAGTTGCGTCAGGTACATGCCGTCGCCGTCGGCGCTGCCGTCGCCTTGCGACGGTTTGAGCTCGGCGCCCTGCTCGATGAGCTTGCGCAATTCCTCGGGCGAGAGCGCCCTGCCCTTGCCCCCCTTGGAATGCTTGCCCGAGACGTCCATCTGAACGTTCTGATCGGGCTCGCCGCCGCCGTCGCCATCCTCGCCCTCGTCGCCTTCGGCGGCGGTCTGCGATTCCGAGCCCTTCATTCCCTTGATCAGGTCGTTGCGCATCCTCTCGGCTTCTTCTTCGGTGAGCGGATCGCCTTCGCCGCGCTCGCGCGCCTCCCGAATCAGCTCCTGGAGCCAATCGTAGAGGGCACTGACCTGGCGGACGCTGGTCATGACATCGGCGCCGTGCTCGCGAACGGGAGCGAAGTGGGCCGACGCCATCAGCACCAGCGGGGATTCGAGCCCTTCGCCTCTCGCGTCGAGATCGAGCGCCGCACGCACCAGCATCGTGCTGAGCGACTGGGGATGAAGCCGTTCGAGGAGAGAGCGGTTGAGGCCCGCGATGCGCGGCGCGAGTCCGCGATAACGACGCGCCAATTCGGCGTCGATTCGCGCCGACTCCGCCAGCCGCATCAGAGCGCCGGCCAGGCCCGGGTCGTCGAACGACGCGACGAAACTGTCGATCGCCTCGACGCCGGTCTCGCCGCGCTCTTCAAAGCCTGCGATGTCCGCGAGTTTCAGCTTGAAGGTGCCGAAGTCATGACGCGCCGCCAGATGGGCGGTGGTGACGAAATAGTAGATGTAGGCGTCGCCGCGAGTGCCGAACGGTTCCAGCCGCTCGGGCAGATAGATCATTTCGCCGGGCAGGAGCGGATAGTGAAACGGCAGCATCGGGCCGCTGTTCGCAAGCGAGTCGATGCGGAACTCAAGCGGAAACAGCATCCGCATGAACTTCGTCAGCACGCCCTTGATTTCGAACAGGTCCTGCGCTTTCTCGGCAATTTCAGGCATCGTCGTAATACTAATCTAATCATTGTTACTTGGACCGCCCCACCGATGCAATTTAGCGCCGGCTGCGGCAGTTACGCTCGCTTGCCGCAATTGCGAGAATAGTGCGGTGTCAAGCACCGCACCGGGATTCTTCGCTGCGCTCAGAATGACACAAAGAAAAGAGCACACGGAAAAGTTCCAGCAGGCGTGCGGCGCGGGGCGGCGGTTTCGGCTTCGGTTCCTTGACTTGGCTGCGAGCGGCAGACTTAGATGATCGCAAGCTATGCGCATCACGATCTTTGGCAATCATCGCCGTCTGGTTCCAATGGCGGCGCTCGGTACCCTTCTATGCATCGCCGCTTCGGCGCCGGCGCGCGCGGGAATCGCGGACGCGGTCAAGGCCCAGACGCTTCCCAACGGGCTCAGAGTGCTGGTGCTGGAAAATCACAAGGCGCCGCTGGCGATCTTCAACGTCTTCTACCGCGTCGGCTCGCGCAACGAGCAAATGGGCAAGACGGGACTGTCGCATCTGTGCGAGCATCTGATGTTCAAGGGCACCAAGAAGCTGGGTCCCGAAGAGTTCTCGCAGATCATCCAACAAAACGGCGGGATGGATAACGCGTTCACGGAAACGGACTTCACGGACTATTTCGAGAAGATCACCAAGGATCACCTGGACGTGCCGATCACGCTCGAAGCCGATCGGATGGCCAACTTCGAGCCCAAAGATTTCGACAAAGAGAAGCACGTCGTGCTCGAAGAGCGGCGCCTGCGCACCGATGACAATCCGGAGGACGCGCTCGACGAGACGGTTCGCGCGCAAGCGTACCTGGCGCATCCGTACCACTGGCCGGTGATCGGATGGTTCCACGACGTTGACGGGCTGACGCTCGAAGACGCGATGGCGTATCACAAAGTCTATTACTCACCGCAAAACGCGGTGATCGTGGCGGTCGGCGACTTCAACGCCGACCAGGTGCTCAAGCAAATCAGCGAGGCGTTCGCGGGAATCAAGAACGGTCCCAAGCCGCCACCAGTCGCGGAACTCGAGCCGCCGCAACAAGGAACCCGGCACGTCGAACTGCAGCACGCGGCCAATCTTCCGGCCTTCGAAGAGGTGTATCACGTGCCGAATATTTCGAGCCCCGACAGTTACGCGCTCGAAGTGGCTTCGGAAATTCTGAGCGACGGCCAGAGCTCGAGGCTCTACAAGAAGCTGGTCGTCGAAAAGCAGATGGTCGTCGATATCGGCGCCGGCTACGAGATGACCTCGTTCGATCCGGGATTGTTCATCGTGTCGGCGCAGATGCGTCCCGGCGTGAAGGCGGCGGATACCCAGGCCGAAGTCGAAAAGGAAATCGCCGCGATGCGCGATGCTCCAGTCGGCGCAGAGGAATTGCAGAAGGCCAAGAATCTCGAGCAGGCGCAATACGTGTTCGGGCAGGACTCGATCATGCGCGAGGCCGAACTGCTCGGAATGTACGAAATGCTCGGCGACTACCATCTCGTCGACAAGTACCTGGAGGGAATCGACAAGGTGACCGCGGATCAAGTCCAGCGGGTCGCGAAAACTTATTTGGTCGCGACCAACATGACCGAAGGCGTGCTGGCGCCGACCGGCGTTCTGCCGCATGGGGGCGGCGGACTGAGTGGCGGAGAGTTGCGCCATGCTCCCGACGCGGGCGAAGCCGCCGAGGCGATCCGATGAGCGGCGCGGCAGATCGGATGAAAATGTTCGCTTTCGCTGGCGTCACGGCAATCGCGGCGTTGGTCTTCGCGGCCTCGCCGTCGCGCGCACTCGAGATCAAGCGGATGACGCTCAGCAACGGCGCGGTCCTGCTCGTCTCGGAAGAGCATCGACTGCCGATGGTGACAGTGTCGATCGCATTCGACGCGGGCACGCGGCGCGACCCCAAGGGCAAGGAAGGGTTGGCCGAGCTGACGGCGCGATGCCTTTCGCAGGGCACCAAGGAACTCACCGCGCCGGAGTTCGATCAGAAAGTCGATTTCATGGGCAGTTCGGTCGGGGTGTCGGCCGGCCGCGACTATTCGACCGCCGCGATGACGACGCTGAAGAAGTACCAGGGCGATACGCTCAAACTGCTGGCGGGAATCCTGACGGAGCCCGGACTTCGGGAGGCCGATATCGAACGCAAACGCGGCGAGCAGGTCGCGGAAATCAAGTCGGCGGAAGAACAACCGGGCTACACTGCGGATGTGGAATTCACAAAAGACCTGTTCGGCGACTCGCCGTACGGGCATCCGGGCGAAGGCTCGTCGGAATCGGCCGGCAAACTTAGCGCTGACGACGTGCGCGGCTTCTACCGCGACAATTACAAGCTTGGCAGCGCGATTATCGCGGTGGCCGGCGACGTGGCCGCCGACGAAGTTAAAGTATCACTTGAAAAAGAGCTGGCGGGCCTTTCCGGTTCCGTCGCGCCTCAAGCCCAACCGCCACCAATCACAGTCGCGCCGGGTCTTCATGCGAAACTGATAGATCGAAACGTCGTGCAAGCCAATATCATAATGGGTTGCGGCGGCGTGGCGCGTTCGAATCCCGATTTTTACCGGCTGAAAGTGATGAACTACATACTGGGCGGCGGCGGATTTTCCTCGCGCCTGGTGAAGGTCGTTCGCAGCGAGCACGGCCTGGCCTATTCGGTCACCAGCAGCTTCGAGCCGGGCAAGTTCCAGGGCGCGTTCAGCATCAGCCTTCAAACCAAGAACCAGAGTTCGAACCAAGCAATCGATTTGATCCTGCAGCAGCTTCGCGAGATCCAGGAAAAACCGGTCAGCGACGCCGAACTGGATGGCGCGAAAAAGTTTCTTATCGGCAGCTTCCCGCTGGGGCTCGAGCGGCAGAGCGCGATCGCGTCGTTCATGGTGCAGGTCGAGTTCTACGGCCTGGGGCTCGACTACGCGGAGCAGTATCCGAAGCTGATCGGATCGGTCACCAAGGATGAAGTACTGGCGGTTGCAAAAAAATATCTGCACCCCGATTCGATGATCGTCGTCGCGGCCGCGAACCAGAGCGAAGCGAAGATCAAAACCTCGCAGATGGAGAAGGCCGCCGACGCCGCCAGCGCGCAATAGGGCCGCCAGCGAGCAGGATCCGCACTCGCTGATCTTCACGATCGGACACTCGACGCATCCGATCGAGCGTTTGCTTGAATTGCTCGGCGAGCATCGCATCGCGATCGTCGCCGACGTGCGATCGTTCCCGAGCTCAAAACGATGGCCGCAATTCAACCAGGCGGAACTTTCCGCCTCGCTCGAGCGCGCGGGAATCGAGTATCGATGGATCAAGCGCCTCGGCGGCAGGCGTCATTCGAAGCGCGACGACTCCCCGCATACCGCATGGGAGCATCCCGCGTTCCGATCGTACGCGGACTATACGGAGAGCGCGGATTTCGAAGATGGCATGCGCGAACTGACACTGACCGCCGCGGGCGCGCGAACTGCGTACATGTGTTCCGAAGGATTATGGTGGCGATGCCATCGGCGAATCATCTCGGACAATCTTGTGATTCGCGATTGGACAGTCGAGCACATCATGCCGACCGGGAAATTGTTTTCGTTGCCGCACGTGCTCGCGCCGTTCGCGCGCGTCGCGGACGGACGGATCATCTACGACGTTACGGCGACGACGGAATCGTGAACGCGCACGCTATTGCTATGCGGCGGCGCGATGGTTGAGCGCCTGGCGCAGAAAGCCGCCGGTGTATGAAGCCTTCACGCCGGCGACTTCCTCGGGCGTGCCTTTTGCGACTACATTGCCGCCGCGATCGCCGCCCTCGGGCCCGAGATCGATCAGGTAGTCGGCCGTCTTGATAACGTCGAGGTTGTGCTCGATCACGACGATGGTGTTGCCCGCGTCGGCGAGGCGGCCGAGCACACCGAGCAACTTTTTGATGTCGTCGAAATGCAGCCCGGTGGTCGGCTCATCGAGGATATAAAATGTGCGGCCGGTCGCGCGCCGCGCGAGTTCCTTGGCAAGCTTGATGCGCTGCGCCTCGCCGCCGGACAGGGTCGTCGCGGACTGGCCGAGATGAATGTAATCGAGGCCAACGTCGCGCAACGTTTCGAGCTTCTGGCGAATCGGCGGAACTGAGCCGAGGAATTCGACCGCGTCGAGCACGGTCATGTTGAGAACCTCGGCGATATTCCTGCCCTTGTATTGAATTTCCAGCGTGTCGCGATTGTAGCGCTTGCCTGCGCAGACCTCGCAGGTAACGTAAACGTCCGGCAGAAAGTGCATCTCGATTCGAATGATGCCGTCGCCTTCGCACGCTTCGCATCGTCCGCCCTTGATGTTGAACGAAAATCGCCCCGGCCCGTACCCGCGCATGCGTGCCTCCGGCAATTGCGCAAACAGCTCGCGGATATGGGTGAACAGGCCGGTGTAGGTCGCGGGATTCGAGCGCGGCGTGCGTCCGATCGGGCTTTGATCGACGTGAATAACCTTGTCGAGATGCTCGACGCCGTCGAGCGTCTTGTAGGCGCCGGCGCGTTCGCGGCTGTGATTTAGTTTCTGCGAGAGCGCGCGATAGATGGTGTCGAGCAAGAGCGTCGATTTGCCGGAACCCGAAACGCCGGTGATGCAGGTGAAGACGCCGAGCGGAATCGCGACCGTGAGATCGCGCAGATTGTTCTCATGCGCGCCCTTAACGGTCAGCCATCGGTTGGAAAGCTTCCGGCGCCGGGACGGCACGGGAATCTCGACTTGCCCCGAAAGATACTTGCCGGTGAGCGAGTTTTCATCGCGCATCACATCCTCGGGAGTGCCCTGCGAGACGACGTAGCCGCCGTGAATTCCAGCGCCCGGTCCCATGTCGATGAGATGGTCGGCCTCGAGCATCGTCTCGCGATCGTGCTCGACCACCAGCACGGTGTTGCCGAGATCCCTGAGGCGCTTGAGCGTCGCCAGCAGGCGCTGGTTGTCGCGCTGATGAAGTCCGATCGACGGCTCGTCGAGGATGTAAAGCACGCCGACGAGGCTCGATCCGATTTGAGTGGCGAGACGGATGCGTTGGCCCTCGCCGCCGGAGAGGCTTCCCGACGGGCGATCGAGCGTAAGGTACTCGAGTCCGACGCCGGCGAGAAAATTCAGCCGCTCGCGGATTTCCTTCAAAATGAGTTTTGCGATTTCCGCTTCCTGCGCACTGAGCTGCGGTGCGGCGAAGAACGCGAGCGCCTGCTTGATCGACATGGCAGTCACTTCCGAAATCGACTTGCCGTTGAAGCGGACGTACAGGCTTTCCTTCTTGAGCCGCGCGCCGTTGCAGGCGGGACACGGGCGCATGTTCATGTACGCCTCGAGGAACTCGCGCACGCCTTCGGACTCGGTTTCCTTGTAGCGCCGATCCAGCCACTGGAGCACGCCCTCGAACGTTTTCGAGTACTCGGCGCGATGATGCCCGCGCTGGTAGGCGAACTCGATCTCCTCGATCCCCGAGCCGTGCATGATCGCCTTGCGCACCTTGAGCGGAATTTCCTTCCACGGTTGATCGAGGCTGAACTTGTAATGCCTGGCGAGCGCGTCGAGCACCGGCTGCAGATAGTTCATCGTCGCCCACGGAGCGATGGCGCCATCGGAGATGCTCAAGTCCTCGTTTTGCACGACCAATTCGGGATCGAAATACATGATCGATCCGATTCCCGAGCATTCCACGCAGGCGCCGTGGGGGCTGTTGAACGAGAACATCCGGGGCGCGATTTCCGGATACGAGATTCCGCAATCGACGCACGCGAAGCGCTGGCTGAAATAGATCTCGCTCTCGTTGTTGGGCCCGTCCAGGCGCTCGACCTTGAGCAGGTCCTGGCCGTACTTGAAGGCAACTTCCAGCGAGTCCGACAAGCGCTTCTCGATTCCCTTGCGAATCGCGAGCCGATCGACCATCACTTCGATGGTGTGGCGCTGGTTCTTGTTCAGCGCCGGCTCCTCGCCGAGTTCATAGAGCTTGGCGTCGATCTTCACGCGCACGAAACCCGCGCGCTTCATCTCGGACAATTCCTTGCGATACTCGCCCTTGCGATCGCGGACAATCGGCGCGAGCACGTGAATCCTCGCCCCGTCGGGCCATCCCATGATTCGGTCAACGATCTGCTGCACGCTCTGCTGGGTGATTTCGCGGCCGCAGTTGTAGCAGAACGCGTGTCCCACCCGCGCGAAGAGCAGGCGCAGGTAGTCGTAGATTTCGGTGATAGTAGCCACCGTCGAGCGCGGATTGCGCGAGGTGGTCTTCTGCTCGATCGAGATTGCGGGCGACAATCCTTCGATCGAATCGACGTCGGGCTTTTCCATCTGTTCGAGGAACTGGCGCGCGTAGGCCGACAGCGATTCGACGTAGCGGCGCTGACCCTCGGCGTAAATCGTGTCGAAGGCGAGCGACGATTTTCCCGAGCCGGAGAGTCCGGTGATCACGACCAGTCGATCGCGCGGAATCTCGAGATCGATGTTCTTGAGATTGTGCTCGCGCGCGCCCTTGATGACGATTCGATCGGCCATCGCTGCTTACGCCGACACCCGCGGCCCGGTCTTTTCGCGTCCCGCCGCGGCCCGCCACGCGTATTCGATCGCGGCAATCATGCTCGACGGATTTGCAATTCCCTTCCCTGCTATGTCGAACGCCGTTCCGTGGTCGGGCGAGGTGCGGACGAATGGCAATCCGAGCGTGACGTTCACCGCACGATCAAACTCCAGCGTCTTGACCGCAATCAAGCCCTGGTCGTGATACATCGCAACCGCAGCGTCGAAGTTAAACGAACCCGCCTTGCGGATGAACGCGGTGTCGGGTGCGAGCGGACCGTACGCGTCGATGCCGTCACGCTGCGCGCGTCGAATCGCCGGCGCGATTACGCGGATTTCCTCATCACCGAACATCCCGCTTTCACCCGCATGAGGATTCAAGCCGAGCACCGCGATTCGCGGCCGTGCAACGCCAAGCGCACCGCGCAAGTGCGCGGAGAGCAGGCCAATGGTGTCCAGGACATTGCGCTGCGTCAGTGCGGACGCCACTTTTGCAAATCCCATATGTGCAGTCACCAGCACCACCGTCAGCTCGCCGGCCACGAACATCATGCGCCACAGCCGGGTTCGCGCCAGATGCGCAAGCAGTTCCGAATGCCCGGGAAAATGATGCCCCGCGCGGTTCATCCAATCCTTGCTGATCGGCGCGGTCACCAGCGCGTCAGCGCCGCCGCTCATCGCCATCCGCGCGCCGGTTACGATGTAGTCATAGGCGGCGCCGCCGCCCTCAAGCGTGGGATGCCCCGGGCGAATTGCGCGCGCCGGCAAACTCGATATGGAAAGTACGCCGAGTCCTTTGGTCAAACGAATCGGCAGCTGACCAGGAAGCCATTGGCAAGGCGCCGGCACGTCGCTCAGGCGGGCAGCGGCCGCGCGCATCGCGGACAAATCGCCGACTACCGCAATCGACGGCGCATCACGGCGGCTCGCGAGCGCCGCTGCCGCCTTGAGGATCACCTCGGGCCCGACGCCCGCCGGATCGCCCATGCTGATCGCCAACCGCGGCGGCGGCTTTCGTCTGAGCGCCGTCATCATCTAGTACATGGTCTCGACGTAATGCTGCTTGACAAGATCGGATTCAACCCACTTTTCGAGCTGCGCGCCGGATTGCTGATCGACCAGTTGAGCGCGAATCGGCGCCTTGACGTCGTTGAGCGGCACGAGGCCCGGCACTTCGTGTTCCTCGAGCTTGACGATATGAATGCCGTGGCTGGTGCGAATCGGCGCCGAAATTTCGCCGGGCTTGAGCGGCTTTACCGCGGCCAGAATCTGGTCCATGACGTCGGACGGCGCGAACCATCCGAGTTCGCCGCCGTTGGACTTTGATTCGTCGTCCGAATACACGCGCGCGAGATCGCCGAAGTCGCCGCCCTTGGCTGCGCGCGCGCGAACCATGTCGGCTTTCTTTTGCGCGGCGGACACTTGTGCGGCGGTCGGGTTGGGCGGCAGCGCGATCAGAATCTGCGCAAGCTTGAGACGCTCCTTGGTAATCGTGAAGTCTTCCTTGTGGGTATCGTAGTAGGCCTTGATGTCGGTGTCGGGCACGTCGATTTTCGCGCGGACTTCCTGCTCGATCATCATTGCTTTTTCGATATCGAGGCGCGCCCGCTTGCGCAATTCATCGTAGCTCATCCCGCTCGCCTGTAGTTGCGCGCGGAATTCCACATCGCTCATGTGCTTGTCCTGCCGCAACTGCTGGATGTACTTTTCGATCTGCGCTTCGTCGACCTTGTCATCGTACTTTTTCACTTCCTGTTCGAGCAATTTCTCCCCGATCAACGCCTTGACCGCGACCTTGGCGGCGTCCGAAGAAGCGAAATCGTCGGTCTGAATCGGCTGGCCGCGCTGCGCCGCGAAATCTTTGACCTCCCGCATCGTGATCGGATCGCCATCAACGCTGGCGACGACACGATCCAGCGCCGGCGTGCTCGGTTCCGCAGGCTCATCCGAGGCAACGGGCGCTGGTGGAGGTGGCGGTTCGTCGGTTTGCGCCTCGGTGACCGGGTTCGGAGCCGGCTTCGCCGCCCGGGACGGGTTGGCGGCTCCGGTTGACGCCGACGCCGATGGCGCCGTCACCGTTGAAGAAGCGGCCGCCTGTTTGAAAGTATCGAAAGAGCCGGGTTTGAGGAGATCCACCGAGCAACCCGAAACCGCGCCCGCCAGGACAATTCCCAGCGACGCCACCAACGCCGTCGCCACGTCGGCAGCGCCGCGGGCGCATCGCGCGGCGGCACGCGGGGACAATTTTCCGTTTTGCATCAGTCTAATTGACGGCCTGCCCGACTTTCGCGGCTGGCCAGTTTTCCAACTTTTCACAGCCCGCCAGAGCCTGCAAGACGCCGTCGAGTTGCGCGAACAGTTGCTCGTATTCTCCGGGTTCGATTCGCGCGATCACCTGGTACGACGGCGTCAGCCGCATCGTACGCCGATTCTGGTCCGCGAGCTTCACCAGCCGCGCGGTTTCCACGGGCGCATCGGGATGAAATCTGATCTCGAGCTGCGAGCCCTTGAGAATCGCGCTCAGTATCATCAGCTGTTTCATCTGGCGCCGAACATTCATCGCCGCGATCAAATTTTCGATCAGCGTCGGCACCGGGCCGAACCGATCGCGCATCTCGTCGCGAATCTCGCCGAGATCCTCCTCGCGATCCGCCCGCGCGAGCCGCCGATAGAGCACCAACCGCTCGTTCTCGTCGGAGACGTAAGCCTCGGGGATATACGCGGGCACTGCGATTCGAAGCTCGGGCTCGAAGTCGGGCCGCTGCGGCTGGCCACGCAGTTCGGCAATCGCCTCTTCCATCATCTCGGTATAGAGCTCAAACCCAACCGCCGCGATCTGTCCGTGTTGCTCATGGCCGAGCAGGTTGCCGGCGCCGCGATGCTCGAGGTCGGCCATCGCGAGCTTGAAACCGCCGCCGCTCTCGGACTCGACCAGTTCACGGAGCGCATCGATTCGCCGCTTGGCGTCGCGCGTGATGATGTGCTCGCCGGGGATCAGCAGGTATGCGTAGGCTTTTTGGCGCGAACGGCCGACGCGGCCGCGCAACTGGTATAGCTGCGCGAGACCGAAATGATCGGCGCGATTGATGATCATCGTGTTCGCGTTGGGAATATCCAGGCCCGATTCGATGATCGCGCTGCAGACCAGCACATTGACCCGCTTTTCGATAAAGTCGCGCATCACGTTCTCGAGCTGTCGCTCCTTCATCTGGCCATGCGCGATTGCGGTCTTGGCCTCGGGCACCAGCGAGCGCAGATGACTTGCCATGTAGTCGATATTCTCGACGCGATTGTGAACGAAGAAAACCTGGCCGCCACGGTTCAACTCGCGCAGGATTGAATCGCGGATGGTAGCGTCGTCGAAATGCGCGACGAAGGTGCGAATCGCCTGGCGGTCCGGCGGCGGCGTCTGAATCACGGAGAGATCGCGGATGCCGAGCATCGCCATGTGCAGCGTGCGCGGAATCGGCGTCGCGGTCATCGTCAACACCGGCACCAACTTCTTGAGCTTCTTGATTCGCTCCTTGTCCACTACGCCGAATCGGTGCTCCTCGTCGATCACCAGCAAGCCCAGGCGCGGGAACTGAACGTCGCTCGAGAGCAGCCGATGCGTCCCGATGACGATATCGACCTTGCCGCGGCCGGCCTCGTCGATCACCGCCCGATTTTCCTTGTGGCTGCGAAACCGCGAGACCATCTCGACGCGAACCGGATAATCCTTGAAGCGCTCGCGAAACGTATTCCAGTGCTGCTCGGCGAGGATCGTCGTTGGCACCAGCACGGCGACCTGCCGGCCATCCATCACGGCGATGAACGCGGCGCGCAGCGCGACTTCAGTTTTGCCGAAGCCGGCGTCGCCGCAAATCAGGCGATCCATCGGCTTGACGCGCGTCAGATCGCCGATGACGTCGTCGATCGCCGACTGCTGGTCGGGAGTCTCCTCGAACTCGAAGCGCGACGCGAACTCCTCGTAGTCCGCGCCGGGTGGCGGATACGCGTGCCCCTCCATCACCTCCCGCGCCGCGTACACGTCGAGCAGCTCGGCCGCCATCGCGAGCACCGCCTGCCTGGTGCGCCGCTTTACCTTCTCCCACGAGCCGCTGCCCAGCTTGTCGAGCTTGGGTTCCGCGTCGTCGCCGCCGATGTACCGTTGAACGAGATTTATCCGCTCGACCGGCACGTACATCGTGTCGTTGCCCGAGTATTCGAGATTGAGAAAGTCGCCCTCGACGTCGGCGACCTTCATGTGCCGCAGGCCGCGGTACTTCGCGATGCCGTGATCGATATGCACGACGAAATCGTCGGGCTTCAGCTCTTCAAGATTGAGCAGCGCGCCCTTGGCGCTCGGACGCATCCGCCGATGCGCCCGCGGCTCGCCGAAAATTTCCTCTTCGCTGTATATGTAGAGACCGTCCGCCTGCAAAACGACACCGGCGGAAATCTCCCCTTCCATGATCGCGGGGCGGTAGTCCGGACATTCCAGCAGCGCCGACAAACTTTTGCATTCGACGTTGACTTCGAGATCCCACGCCTCCAGATGCCGGCGCAGGCGCGCCACCTGATGCGGCCCCTCAACGATCATCAGCGAACGTCCCTGCCCGCGCTGGACTTCGCGCAATTCCGTCGCCAGCGGCTCGAAGCTCGGCGGCGTCTGCAGTCCGCTCAGTTGGTTCGATCCCAGCCGGAGACTGGCCTGCGATTTGACCTCAACCGGCACCGCCCATCCCTCGCGCGGCGCGGCCATCGTCACCAGCGAGCCGGCCTCGACCGCGGTGAAGTTTCCGAGCGCGCGTTCGAACGCGTCCGCCCCGATGAACAGCGACTCCGGCGCCGGATGAAACGCGGGCTTGCGCGCCGCCGCTGCGGTCTCGCTGTTAACCGTATCAGCAAATCGATTTGCCTCGGCGAGAATGCGCCCCGGATCGACCAGCCACAGCAACGCACCCGCCGGCATGTAATCGAACACGCTGTCGAGCGCGCGTCCGTACACATACGGCATCAGCAGTTCAGCGCCTGGAAACAGCAACCCGTTCTCGAGCGCCTCGGACAGTTCCGCGGCCTCCTTGCGCACCATGCCGATTTCCGCGGCCCGCAACGCGACCTGCTCGCGCAGCTTCGGGTCCTTCAGCGCAGACGGCGGCACGTAGCGAGTGCGCGTGATCGTCGCCTCGAGCAGTTCGCCGCCCGAGCGCTGGCTGTTCGCGTCGAAATGGCGAATCGAGATGATCAGGTCGTCTTCGAGCTCGATGCGAATCGGGTCGCGGTACAGCGGCGAGAACGCATCGACGATTCCGCCGCGCACGCTGAAGTCGCCCGCCTCTTCGCTCTGCGGCACGCGCTGATAGCCGCACGCCGCCAGCGCTTCGACGAGAGCCTCGAGATCCAGCCGGTCGCCAATCGCCACTTTAACGATCGATTCGTTGAAGACCGCGCGCGGAATCGTGCGCGTCATCAGCGCTTCGGCCGACGTGACGACCAGCGGCGACTCATGCCGAAGCATCGCGAACAACGCCGCCAGTTGCGACGCCTGCGCGTCGGTCGGTGGCGACAATTGCGCCATCGGTTTCACTTCCCACGAGCGGATCAGATGCACCCGGCGGGTGGCGGCGTCGGCGTCGGACGCCTCACCGAGAAAAAACGCAACCTCCCCCGCCAGCGCCTCGGCTTCCGGCGCCGTTGATGTGATCGCGACGATCGGACGCTGCAATCGCAGCCGCATCTCGCGGATCATCAGCGCGCCGGCCGTGCCGCGCAGTCCCATCACCGGGAATCGGCGTTCGGTATTTGCCGCGAGCCGCGCTTCGAGTTCGCCGGCTGCTTCTTTGAGGCTGCGTTGCAAGTTTTTCCGATCCGAATACGCAAATTCGCCTTGCGGCGATGCGCGCGAGGAGCGCACATGCCGCTGGCGTCACAAGAATGATAGCAGAAAATCGCGCGCGAACGCGCGGCCGCGGTACCGGAGGAGTGATCGTGAAATGAAATCGCGAGGCTAGCGCGTGTTGCCGCCCGGCGGCACCGCATTCGCGATTGGCTCGCCCACCGCGCCAACTCGCACCGCGATCTTGAGTGTCGTGTGCGAGTTGCCTTGCGGCCTGATTACCGTCAGGTACATCGTGTCTCCCGGCTTGAGCCGCGCCATCGCGCTTTCCAGATCGCTCTGGTCGCGCACGCGCCGATCGTCAACCGCGACAATCAGATCTCCCTCATGTCCCATCGCTCCCGAACTGGTCAGCGCCTTGTTAGCCAGGATCGAGCCGCCGGGCAGTATTCCCGTCAGCGTGGAAACCGCCGCGCCGATTGGGCTCATTCCGGAGCGCGCCTGCAGGCCCGCCTGCGCGGCCGGACTGTTGGGATCGATGGTCAGCACCTCGAGCCCATGCTCCTCCCCTCCGAGGTAGCACTTCGTCGCATATTGCACGGTGATGCCGAGGTAGGGCCGAGGATGCGGCCGGTTGCTATCGGCGTTGCCGTTGATATCGCCGTTGCCGTTCTCTGTTTTCGGGCGGAAGTTGGGTTCGATCGACGCGTTGTTCTCGCCCGGATTAAAATTCCGGCCGCCGGGGATCTCCTGAACGCCGGGTTTCGGCGCCGCCAAGCCGGGCTGCGGAGCTATTTCGAGCGTCGCGTCGCTGCCGCCCTGCCCCGTAATTCCGGGATTGGCCGAATTCCCGGCGCTCTGGGAGCCCGTTTGCGAGTCCTGCGCCTGCGCGACTGCAAGATGAGACAGCGCGAACAGCACAGTTGTCGTCACGCCCAGCGTGAGCATCTTTTGCAGCTTCATTTCATCGCGCTCGGCGATCGATCCGGTGATGCAGGAACTCTGCAAATATAAGCCCGCCGCGCGATCTGCTCAACCTGCACGATTTCTCCTTGAAGAGCGCGCGAACCCATGCGAAAGTTTTGCTGGCGTTCATGAAAATAATATCCACGGTTGCGCTGCAACCCGCGCATCGCGCCGCAATTACCAGCGCAGTGCCCGGAGCCGAATTGTCCGATCGCCAGTGCCGAACCCTCGAAGAAGTCAGCGAGTTGGTCAGCGGCGGATGCGACGTGCTGCTCACGTTTCGGATGCCCAACGACATCGCGAACCGGGCGCGCGGCCTCAAGTGGATTCAACTGCTCAGCGCCGGCGCCGACCACGTACTCGGCGGACCGCTCAAGGGGATCGCGATTCCAGTCACGACCGCGAGCGGAATTCATGCGACCCCGATCGGGGAATACACGATAGCCTCGATGCTCTCGTATACGCATCGGATTCATCTCGCGATTCGGGCGCAGATTCGCCGCGAGTGGATGCGCTCGGGCGCTTTCATGGCGAGCGTGGACGAAATCCGTGGGCAGACCCTTGGCATCATCGGCTACGGATCGATTGGCAGGGAAACGGCGCGGCTCGCGGCCGCATTCGGGATGAACGTGCTCGCGCTCAAGCGCAACCCGGCCGAGCGCGCCGATCCCGGATGGTGTCCGGCGGGGCTCGGCGATCCCGAAGGCAGGATTCCCGCGCGCTTCTTCGGTCCGGGCGAGCGCGAAGCGATCCTCCGCGACAGCGATTACGTGTCCGTCACGCTGCCCCTCACCGACCACACGCGCAAGTTCATCGGCGAGCGGGAATTCGCCGCGATGAAGGCCGGCGCGTACCTGGTAAATATCGGGCGCGGCGAAGTGATCGACGAGCGCGCGATGGCCACGGCGTTGAGCGCGGGAAAGATTGGCGGCGCGGGCCTCGACGTGTTCGAGCATGAACCGCTCCAGGCCGACAGCCCGCTGTGGGATATGGAAAACGTCATCCTGACGCCGCACATTTCCGGCGCCAATCGCGGCTACATGGACAAGGCATGCCAACTGTTCGCAGAGAATCTAAAGCGCTTCGCCTCGAACCGCCCGCTGCTGAACCTGGTCGATCCAAACCTCGGCTATTGATACTTGTGCCTCCGCCCCACGTGTTCTAGCAGGGCGAAGCCCGCATCTCTTCCTAACATTGGGTGCAGGGGTCACCGCTGCCCAGGGAAGTGTGAAACCCACGGCGGGTTTCACTTCAATTAAGTCGTTCCACTCCCCCGAGCCTTCAACGCCGCCAGGAATCGTTCCTTCAATCCATCGAACGGCCCGTTCGACATGAACAGCGCGACGTCGCCCGCGCGCGCGTCGGCGAGCATCCGCTCGAGGATCTCGTCGTTCGACGCGCATGCAATCGCGCGCGCTCCACGCGCACTGATCGCACTGGCGAGCGCGCCTGTTTCCAACCGCTCGCCCGGCGCGATCGGATCGTTTTCCTTGAAATAGACCGGGCCCAGATAAACGCGCGACGCTCGATCGAATGCGGCCGCGAACGCATTTTGAAAAACGTTGCGCCGCGCCGTATTCGAGCGCGGCTCGAACGCCGCAAGTATCCGCCGGCCGGGGAACCGTTCGGCAATCGCCTCGAGCGTGACGCCGATCGCGGTCGGGTGATGCGCAAAGTCATCGACCACACTCACTCCCGCCGCCTCTCCGATCACCTGCTGCCGGCGCACCACGCCCTTGAAGGTGTGCAACCCGCCGGCAATCTCGTCGCCGGAGACTCCAAACGCGCTCAGCAGCACGTAAACGCCGAGCGCGTTGGCGACATTCATTCGGCCGCCGATCGGGAGATGGATTGAATTCTGGATTCGGTCGCCGTCGCGCATCACCGAAAATCTCGCGCCGTCAGCGCCCACCGTAATCTCCGTCGCGCGGTACTCGCCCCCGCGCAGCCCGTACGTGAGCCGCCGCGAGCGCGCCGCCGCGCTGACCTCGAGCGCGTGCGGGAAGTCGGCGCATACCGCGAGCACACGCGACGAATCCATCTGCTCGACGAGCGCGCGGAAACTCGACTTCACATGCTCGAGATCGCGATAAATATCGGCGTGATCGAATTCGACAGCCGTGATAATGGCGCCGCTGGCGCGGTAGTGCAGAAACTTCGGCCCCTTGTCGAAAAACGCGGTGTCGTACTCGTCGCCCTCGATCACGAAATCGGCGCCCCGGCCAAGCCGGTAGTTCGATCCGAAATCGCTCGCCACTCCTCCCACCAGCATCGAGGGATCGCGCCCCGCCGCGTCGAGCACGTGCGCCATCATCGCGGTCGAAGTGGTCTTGCCGTGCGTTCCCGCGACCATCAGCACGCGCCGGCCCTTCAGAAAAAAATGCCACAGCGCTTCAGGCATCGAGAGATACGGGATCGCGGAAGCGAGGATCGCCACGGCTTCGGGATTGCTCGCCACGATCGCATTGCCCACCACCACCAGGTCGGGCGCGGGCAACAGGTTCGCGGGCGAAAATCCCGTCGTCAATCCGATCCGCGAGTTCCTGAGCAGCGACGCCGTCGGCTCGTAGAGCTGATTGTCGGAGCCCGTGACCGACAAGCCGCGCTCCACCAGCATCCCGGCCAGAGCGGCCATCGCGGTGCCGCCGACTCCGATCAGATGCACGCGTTTGGCGGACGCCGGGATGCGCGCGAGGCGCGCGGTGCTGCCGGAATCAGCCACCGTCGAGCGCATCCATGATCAAATCGTAAATCTTCGGGCGGAACTCGCGAATCTTTTGATTGTCGCGCCGCGGATGAACGCGGTTGCTCAGCATCGAAATCGCGACCTCGCTCTCCGGCTCGATCCATATCGAGGTGCCGGTGAAGCCGAGATGGCCCACTGCCGCCGGCGAGAATCGATGCCCCGAGCTGGAATGCTCCGCCGCCGGCGTGTCCCATCCAAGCGCCCACGTCGAGCCGGGCACGGTCGTGTCGCGCGTCCAGAATTCACGAATTATTTTTTGCGGCACGAAATCCGAGCGTCCGGCGTAACACGCGATCAGCTCGCGCGCGAGGCGATCGACCTCGCGCACCGGCGCGAACAGTCCGGCATGACCCGCCACTCCACCCATCGCGAACGCGTTCTCGTCGTCAACTTCGCCGACCAGCAGCCGCTTGCGCGAAGGGCAGATTTCGGTCGGCGCGAACATGTCGGCGACCGGCTCCAGCCGTCGCGAGCGGATCAGTGAAATGTCTATATAGTCGGTCGCGCGCAGGCCCAGCGGGCGGAAGATTTTCTCGCGGCAGAATCGGTTGAGCGCGACGCTGGCGACCTTTTCGATCGTCTCACCCAGCAAGATGAAACCGAGATCCGAGTAGATAGTTTTGGTCGCGGGCGCGGCCTCGGGTTTTTCGCGATGAATCTCCTCGTAAGCGAACTCCTTGGCGCCGTGACTCGCCATGAAGTTGACCCGCCCGCTTTTTTCGATATCCGCGATCCGCTGGTAGAACGGCCGCCACGCCGCCAGGCCCGAGCAATGCGCCAGCAGATGGCGAAACGTGACGGTGGTCTTGCCGTGCACGCCAAAGTTCGGAAAGAAGCGCGTCACTCGATCGTCGAGGCGAAACTTGCCGTCGCGCGCCAGGATCATCACCGCGACCGTCGTCGCCAGCGCCTTGGTGAGTGACGACAGGTCATAGACGGTTTCTATTTTGGCCGGCGAGCGGCTCGACTCGATCGATCTGAATCCGAATGCGCCCTCGAACGCGACCTCCGCACCGCGCCGCACGACGACCGTCGCGCCGGGAATCACCCGCTCCTCGACCGCGTCGTTGAATGCCTGCTCGACCTCACTCCATCCCAACGCTTAATCCTCCGGAAAACTTGGCCCGTTACCGCGTCACGGCCGGCTCAGTGAAGATGATTCGGCGCGCGGCGGAATCGATTCGCGCCACCATGCCGAACGGAATCGTAAAATTCTCGGTGCCATGCCCGGCCTCGACGCCGTACAGCACCGGGCATCCCAGCCCGGCGGTCTGCTCGGCGGCGAAGCGCGCGATCAGCCGCGTCTCCTGCTCGTTTCCGTCGATCGCGCGAATCGCGCCGAAAACAATTCCCGCCACTCGGCCGAGCGCGCCGGTTTGGCGCAACTGCACGAGCATCCTGTCGATTCGATAGGCTTTCTCACCCGTGTCTTCGAGGAACAGGATTCGGCCGTCGAAGCGCGGCTCATACGGTGTGCCTATCATCGCGACCAGCACCGACAGACAGCCGCCGATAACCTCGCCCTGTGCGCACCCGGGATGCATCGTCTCGCGCGCCTCGAGCTCGAAGCCGTCGAGTTTGCCGCCGAGCAGGTCTTTCATATGCTCGAACGCGCGCGGGCTCAGGCCTCGCGCAAAATCCATCGCGACCATCGGCCCGTGAAACGATACCATCCCGGCGAAATCGACCAGCGCGTTGAGGATAAAGGTTGCGTCCGAGAAGCCGACGAAGATCTTGGGCGTGCGGGCCATCGCTTTGAAGTCGAGCAGCGGCAGTAGCCGCCCGCATCCGTAACCGCCGCGCGCGGAAAAGATCGCCTTGACCTCGGGGTCGGCAAAGTATTCTTGAAGCTCGCTCGCCCGCTCGCGATCGTCGCCGGCCAATATCCCCGAACGCGCCAGCACGCGCTGCGAAACTTTGACCCGAAAACCCATCGAGGCGAGCACGTTGACGCCACGCTTGAGATGCTCCCGTTCGATCGCCGCGGCGGGCGCGACGACCGCAACTGTATCGCCCGGTTTGAGCGCGTTGGGTTTGATCGGTTTGGGGTTCACGCTATTTCGCCCCGAATCCTACCAGAAGGCGCCCGCGAACACCCATCAGTTTCGCGAATTGCGCCACTCCCCGCGGCGCTCGAGCAGGTCAGGAAACCGACCGCCCTGAATTGCGAGCGCCGGGATCAGTCGAACTTGAGAATGATTTTCCCGAAGTGCTCGCTCGCTTGCATCATGCGATGCGCCGCCGGCGCGTCCGCGGCCGGGATCACCTTGTAAATTGGCGGACGCAACCGGCCGGCTTCGAGAGCCGCGCCAAATTGCCCGAGGAACGCCGCGACGATCTGCGCTTTCTCGGCGGCTGGGCGTGTGCGCAGAGTCGAGCCGAAGATTTTCAGATGACGGCGCAAAACGGCGGCCAGATCGAGCTCGGCGCGCGTCCCGTTCATCAAGCCTATCAGGACCAGCCGCCCGCCGTTGGCAAGCGACTCGATATTTCCGGGCAGGTAGGCGCCGCCGATGCTGTCTAGAATCACATCCACGCCGCGCCCGTCGGTCGCGGCCTTCACGGCCGGCGCGAAAGGCCCGCGCTTGTAGTTGATCGCGACGTCGGCGCCCAAGTTGAGGCATTGCTCGCATTTCTCATCCGCGCCCGCAGTTACGATCACGCGCACGCCCACTTCCTTGAGCAATAG